>JADGMW010000197.1_pt1 | contig 38931 bp, 34 predicted proteins | sample 8641801 | NCBI WGS metagenome assembly JADGMW01 (sample SAMN16272018, study PRJNA661076) | feces metagenome | isolation source: fecal sample from diarrhoea affected cattle A | host: Bos taurus | place: South Africa: Lokaleng Village, Mahikeng | collected 2019-09
AGCCGGATATGCGTGGAGGCCCTGCCTCAGTTACACCACGCCGAGGGACACGATCATTGATCGAGATCGGAACAGCTTCGGCTCGCGATATTCTCGCTGGCGTGCCGGCCCCTCTCGATGAAGTCAAAGACCGGAGGTGGCAGCTCCGGCGAGAGCTTGACCGCGCGATCGACGAGCTCGAAGATATCGATCTGCACATGCTGATCTTCAAAGCGAAGAAAGCAGTGCGATGAAGATCTGGATCATCTCAGACCTGCATCTCGATCATATGCCCTGACCTCCGCCGATCCTACCCGATCACGACGTGCTGGTCATTGCAGGCGACGTCAGCAATGACCCTGCCGCTGCACTCTCTGAGTTGTCGCGGCTGCATGCGATGACGCAGAAGCCAATCGTCTTCGTGCCGGGCAATCATGATCTGAGCGGAGGCGGTCTGGATGCTTTCGAGGCGCAAGTCGACGGCCCCGTGGTCGTGCTGCCGGCTGGTCAGAGCGTCGTCATCGACGGCTTCCGCTTCGTCGGTGCCACGCTGTGGACGGACTTCGCCATTGCCGGCGACGCCTATGCTTCGCAAGCATGGGCGGCACGGCACATGCCAGAATACCAACGCGTGACAGGGCCGGACGGGGACCTTCTGTGGCCGGAGCATACATTCGACGCCCACGCGCTTCATCGCGCTGCCATTGATCGAACGCTGGCCCAGCCGTTCGACGGCCCGACAGTCGTGGTCACGCATCACGCGCCATCGCCGATTTCATGCGGGCACCACCCCGGCCTCGAAGACGCTGCATACGCGTCAGATCTCAGCGATCTGATCCGTGTAAGATCGCCAACGCTGTGGATACACGGGCACATCCATCGCCGGTGTGACTATGTGCTTGAAAACACACGTATTATCGCCAACCCGAGGGGATACGAAAGCGACGACTGGAGCGAAAATCCCGATTTCGATCCGCAGTACGTCGTCGAAGTGGGCGTGTAAGCCGTTGAAGTTGATAACTTATTCGGCGCGATGTCGAAATATGATCCCCCCTGGGTCAGATCCAAACGACAATCAACAGCGTCCCGGCTTCCTGATCCGTCGGGCCCATCAGCTCTCGACGGCCCGGTTCATCGAAGCCTGCAAGCCCTACGATATGACCACGACGCAGTTCGGCATGATGTTCGTTCTGAACGCGCGCCCCAATATCGATCAGGTCAATCTGGCAAGGCTCGCCTTCTTCGATCGGTCCACCAATTCAATGGTTGTCGACATGCTGGCCAACCGGGGCTGGATCGAGCGGAGGATCGATCCCCAGGATCGGCGGCGGCGACTGCTCAGCCTGACAGGACTGGGTACCGAGGTGCTCGACGCCGTTACACCCGCCACGGAAGACGTACGGCACGCCTTGCTTGCCGGTCTTGAGCAGTCGGAACAGGATTTCCTGATGCGCTGCCTCGACCTCATCAATTCCGCATTGGGCGACGCGAACTTCTAGTTCTGCCGATAATCCGGCGCGCTGACAGGCTCAGGAAAGAGTCTGTCAGGCGCTCAGAGAAAGGCAGTGGCGACGTCGCTCAGCCGCAGGACGCGCCGTTCGGGGAACAGAGGAAGACGCTGTCTAGGCCATAGCGCTCGGCGATCGTTTCGATTGTCCCGTCCGCCCACATCTGGTCCAGCACCGAGGAAACCTTGCGCTGGAGTGTGACGTCACCCTTCCAGAAGCCGAGGCCGAGGGAAAACTGCTCCAGCGGCTCGCCGAGCAGGGTGACATTGAGGTCGTTGTCGTCGGCCATGGACGCGGCAAGCAACCCCTCGGTCACGCCGCCAGCGATGGTGCCACGCTCAAGATCCGAACGCAGCGCATTGGCCGTGTTGACGATTTTCGGGCTGATCCCGGATTGGCGCAGATACTGGCCAAGGCCGATGCGATCAAGACCCGTCAGGCCAGCATAAAATCCGATCTGCCCGTCGATATCGGCGAGCGCTGCATCTGACCGACTGATCAGCGCCCAGCCGGTCTGCAGATGCGGCCGCGTCGTATCGAGGAACGACTGCGTCGTCGCACTCATCACGATGCCTCCTGCCAGCATCTGGCACTGGGCGCGGTTGATGCGCCAGTTGCGCGGGTTGAAGTCGCGGCCCATGGCGGCATTAGTGACGATGTTGAGCCGCCAGCCGAGACGATCGGCGATCTCGTTGACCAGTTCCACCTCAAAGCCTGGGGCTTCGGCATTGCCCGTCACCAGTGGCGGATAATTGGACGGCATGCAGACGCTCAGCCGACCAGTAGCGTCGACCTCGGCGCTCGAGGTGTCGGGCGGCAGGAAGCCGAGGCTGATCAGCAGCGCGAAACACGCGGCAAGCGGCGCGAAATCAAACAGCCAGTGGCGTTTCCGGTCTGCGGGGCGGGAGGCAGCGTCGCGGGCCATCAGATCTTCCTGAATTCCCACATGGCGAGCGCGAAGAGGCTCGCCGCCATTGCGCCGACCACGGTAAAGCCCAGCGTAGGATCAAATTGGTTGAACCCGATGAGGATGCCGCGCATGGCGTCGACCGCATAAGTCATCGGATTGTGCTCGACGATGACCACCAGCCATTCCGGATAGGTGACGAGGGTCTGGGCGCGGGTCAGTGCCGGATCGAGCGGAAACACCGAGCTGGCAGTGAAGTAGAGCGGCAGGATGACCGCGTTGGAGAACACGCCAAAACCCTCAAAGCCACGCACATAATTGGCGATGATGATGCCGAAGGCCGTCAGCCCGAAGGCCATGGTGAACATGAGGGCAAGGGCCTTGAGGATCGTCTCTATGGTCAACCCGATCCCGACGAAATGAGCCACGGCCAGCACCATGCAGCCATGGATCACCGCCGTGGTCGCGCCGCCCAGCACCTTGCCGAGCAGGACAAGATTGCGGGAGATCGGGGCCACCATCACCTCGCGCATGAAGCCGAACTCACGGTCCCAGATCAGCGAGACCGCCGACTGCACGGAGGTATAGAGGATGTTGAGGACGACGACCGCGGGGAAGATGAACTGGATATAGGTGTAGGGCACGACGAAACGCACTTCGCCATACACCTCGCCGCGGAAATAAGGGTTGAGCCCGATGCCGAGGATGAGCACCCACAGCAGCGGCCGGCTGACGCCGCCGATGAGCTGCCCCTTGTCGCGGAGCGAGCGTTTCACCTCGCGCAACCAGATCGCGTAGACACCGCCCAACTGCCCCAGAACGCTACCCATCTGGTTCTTCCTATTCACTGAGATTGCGACCGTAGAATTCCGAAGCCGGGTCACTCAGGACCAGGTCGCGGATACGGTTCCAAAGGTAATTGCGCATGTCGATGAAGCGCCCGTCCGAACGCATCTGCGCGGAATGGCGCGGACGCGGCAGATCGACTTCAAGCGTTTCCAGAACCTTGCCGGCGCCCATGATCACCACGCGGTCGGCCAGCACCAGCGCTTCGTCGACGCTGTGGGTCACGAACATCACCGTGGGCATGCGCTGGCGCCAGATGGCCAGAAGCTCGCCTTGCATCAGCTCGCGCGTCTGCGCGTCAAGGCTGGCAAAAGGCTCGTCCATGAGCAAGACGCGCGGTTCGCTGGCGAGGGCGCGGGCGAGGGCCACGCGCTGCTTCATGCCGCCCGAAAGCTGCGACGGCCAGGATTTGGCCGAGCGGGACAGGCCTACGAGATCGAGATAGTGCAGCGCGCGTTCGGCACGCTCGGCCTTCGACAGCGGCAGGCTCTCGAGGGCAAATTCAACATTTTCCTGGACACTGGCCCAGGGAATGAGGCGAAACGCCTGGAACACAAACCCCATGTCAGGGCCGGGACGCGGCGTCTTGCCGTCGATAAGGACCGAGCCCGCGTCGGGCTCGATCAGGCCATTGGCCAATCGCAAGAGTGTCGTCTTCCCGCAACCGGAGGGACCGATCAGGGCGACGAACTTTTGCTCGGCAATGTCCAGCGACACTCCACCCACCCCCGTGCTGACGGTGCCGTCGGGGCGTGCGAAGCGCTTTTCGACCTTGTCGAAGCTGAGCAGGGGCTTTGGCCCCTGCATGTTCGTTTGGCCCCGAGGCGTGTCGGGGGAAGACGTGTCACTCATCGATCAGCAGGGTCCATGCCGTCTTCGGTACCGATATCCGCCAGCACGGCGTCGACAGGAGCAAAATCCACCCACTGGTTGAGCGGCAGCTTTTCCTGGCCTTCGAAATCGGGGGTGTCATAGAGCCAGTCGGCGGTGAAGTTCAGTTCCTCGGCGCTCATGCCGCCGTTGACACTCCAGCTGCCTACGAAAGCCTTGGAGAGCAGTTCCAGCGTCTCGAGCTCGACGTCCGGGCGCGCCTTGGCCATAGCGTCGACCCACTTCTGCGGATCGGCAGCAAATTCGCGCGACAGCTTGGTCAGAGCGCGGATCACGGCCTCGACGTCTTCGGCGCGGTTTGCGAGCACATCGCCGGAGACTGCGTTGACCTTGTTCACCACCGGCGCGCCTTCATAATAGGCGTCCTGGTCAACGAGGACATGCAGACCCTCGGTGTCGGGCAGTTCGCTCCAGACGCCGATGGAGATCGTCGTCGCGTCGATCTGGCCGGCGAGCAGCGCCTGGCCGCGCACGTCGGGCTGGCCGATGGCGATGACTTCGGAATCGTCGAGCGAAAGGCCAAGGCTCGAGAGCACCTTGCTCGAGAGCGAGTGGTCAAGGCTGCCGACGCGACCAACGCCAAAGCTGCGACCCTTGAGGTCCGCCGCCGTCGCGATGTCTTCCTTGGAAGCGATGAGGAAGGGCAGGGATTTGTTGGGCGAGGTCACGGCGCGGAAGTCGGTCGCGCCATTGTGGATGACCTGCAGCAGCGCATCGACGCCGATGTTGGCCATTTCGCCTTCGCCAGACTGCAACGCGGCAATCGCCGACGGGGTCTGCTGCACGCGGACCAGCTCGACGTTGACGCCCTCTGCCTCGAAGTAGCCGAGCTCGACAGCCAGATCCATGACCGAATTGGGCACCAGCGGGGCCTCAAGATGGGTCACGATCAGCCGGAACGGCTCATCGGACTGGGCCAGGCTGGCGCCGGTCATCAGGGTCATCACGGCGATGCCGCCGCCGAGCGAAGTCAAAAGTGATTTCAACATAGCAGTCTCCTCTAAACTAGCGCCGCCATCTTGCGAGGCGCAATTCGACGAACCGCAGCGTCTCGGTGACAACAACACCGATGGCCGCGAGGGATAGAACGATGACGAAATATTCCGCCATTCGGAACGTATTGCCGTAAATTGCGAGAAGCCCGCCGAGGCCGCCGACGGCTGTATAGAGCTCTGCCACCACGGTATTGATGAGCCCGATCGTGGCGCCCAGCCGCAGGCCGGTAATCACATAGGGCACGGCTCCCGGCAGCACGATGCGGGTAAAGATGCGCAGGCGCCCGGCACCCACCGAACGTCCCATTTCGATGAGCTCGGGATCGGCCTGTCGAACACCGGCATAGGTGTTGAGCAGGATGGGCATGACCGCGCCCAGGAAGACGATGAACACCTTCGCCTGCAGCCCCAGCCCCAGCAGCACGATGATCAGCGGGATGAACGCGACGCGCGGCGTGGCAGAGAGGGCATAGACGAAAATTTCGATGGTCCGGCCAAAGAGGCCAAACGCGCCCATGAGCACGCCCAGCGGAATGGCCACGGCGATGGCAAGGCCAAAGCCGGAGAGATAGATGGTCAGGGACTCCAGTAGTCCCTTCTGCAGGCGGCCCTGTTCCAGCAGTTCACCGGCAGCAGCAAGCGTCGCCATGGGCGAGGGGATGAGATTACGTGCCACATTGATGGAGGCAATCCACCACAGCACGATCAGCAGGGCGAGAAAACCCAGCCGCGTCAGCGCAATGAGCCAGGTCGGCTCCGTACCATCCCGCGCTTTGAGTGCGAAGCCCGCCATCTTAGCCGCGTCCCCGCTTTTTGGCCGGCGTGGCGCGCGCCTCGCGCAAGTCGCGGCCGGTCAGCGTCAGGAACACACTCTCAAGGCTGGGCTGGTCAACCGTGACATGCCGGAGCTGGTTGCCGAATTCCTCGAGCAGGGCATCGACGGTGATGTCGTTCGAGCGGATCACCAACTGGCCGTCTGCCGCCTGCACGGTGCCGGGGAAACGCTCCATCAGGGCCGCATGCGCCTGCGGCGTGCGCGGGCTGACGCGCAGCAGCGGCGCAGCATGTGCCTGCTTGAGCGCCTCGGGCGTGCCATGCGCAAGGATTTTGCCATGGTCGATGATGCAGATGCTGTCGCAGGCGTCCACTTCTTCGATGTAGTGGGTTGTCACGATGACCGTGAGGTCCTCGCTGGCGCGAAGCGTCTCGAGATAGGACCAGATCTTGGCGCGCGACTGGGCGTCGAGGCCCACCGTCGGCTCGTCGAGGAAGAGGATGCGCGGGCGATGCATCAGGCCGCGGGCGATCTCGAGACGGCGGCGCATGCCCGCGGACAGCGTCTTCACAAGCGCATCGCGCCAGTCGGTCAGTTCCACCAGCGCCAGCATCTCGTCGATGCGTTTGCGCCGGTCGGCGCGGCTCATCTGGTAGACGAGGCCATGGAAATCGAGATTTTCCTCGACCGACAGGCGAGTGTCTAGCGTGGCCTCCTGGAAGACGACGCCAAGCTGATGCCGCACTTTGAGCGGGTTCTTGGCCACGTCTATCCCGGACACTTCTGCCCGGCCGCTATCCGGCTTCTGGATGGTGCAGAGGATGTCGATGAGCGTGGTCTTGCCCGCGCCGTTCGGGCCAAGCAGGGCGAACATCTGCCCCTGCGGCACCGACAGCGACACTCCGTCGAGGGCCAGAACGCGGCCGAAACGCTTGGAAACACTATCGACCAGAATTGCCGGCGGATTGGCGATGTCACTCATGACAGAACTCCCTTGGCGCGAAGGGTATGGGTGAAAAGCTGGTCAAGATCATCCTGGGTGGAAACCGTGAGGAAATGCCAGTGCTTGGCAGTGAACAGTCCGTGCAGTTCATCCTGCCGCGCAGCGAACAGGGACCGGTACTGGTCGAGCAATTGGGCATCAATGGACAGTTCAATCTCCTGGCCGGTTTCAACATCCTCAAGGGTCACGATACCCTGATCCATGCTCGAAGGGTCAATTTCATTCGGGCCGAGGACCTGTATGGCGACCACTTCCTGATCGCGCGCACGCAGCATGTTGAGCGCAGGTCCCACATCATCGTCCCACCAGTCGCTGACCGCGATGACGAGGCCGCGCGGCGGCAGATGCTGGGGCAGGGCGCGCAGCATGTCGATGAAGCCGCCCTCTTCGCCCGCCGTGCGCTTGTCGATCCAGTCAAACATATAGTCTGCCCGGGCCGCGCCATGCCAGCGCGGCGACAGCAGGGTCTTGTGGTCGGCGGTGACTGCGAGCTGCACGCGATCACCACTGGCAAGGGCGATGAAGCCGAACAATTGCGAGATCAGCTTGGCGCGCTCGAATTTCCCGTTGTCTCCAGACGCCATCGAGGCCGAGAGATCGAGCGCGATGGTCACCGGCAACTGCTGGCTGCGGGCATATTCGCGCACCACGAACTCGCCGGTACGGGCGTAGAGATAAGGGTCGAGATTGCGGGTGTCGTCGCCGGCCTGATAGGGGCGAAAGTCGAGAAACTCCATGCCCGCGCCCTTTTGCCGGGACAGCCGCTCGCCCATGCCGACGGATGGCTGCGCGGAAGCGGGCAGCATCCTCGATCTGGACAGGCGCTCGAGCAAAGGGGCGGGCGGTCGCATCTCAGAGCTTTCCGACGGTCTGTTCGAAGACGCGCAGCAGCAGCGCATCAATATCGACGTTTGCCGCGCGACCCTCGAAGTTGAGCTGGACGCGGTGGCGCATCACCGGCAGCAGCACGGCGCGAAGGTCGGCCACGGACACATGGTTGCGCCCGGACAAAAGCGCGTGGGCCTTGCCGGCAACGGTCAGGGCCTGTGCGCCGCGCGGGCTGACGCCGAAGCGGACATATTTCGCCACATCCTTGTCGGCCGATGCGCCCTTGGGCTGGGTCGCAATGCAGAAGCGGGCAATCGCCTGCTGCAGGGTGAGCGCCGTGGGAACTGTGCGGGTGTGCCGCTGAAGCGTCAGCAGTTCCTCGGGCGTGATTGCCTGCGCGACGACGGCTTGTTCAGCGCCGGTAGTGGCCGTCAGAATGCGCGTCAGCACATCCTCGTTCGGATAGGCCACGTCGATGCGGAACAGGAACCGGTCAATCTGTGCCTCTGGAAGGGTATAGGTGCCTTCCATTTCGATCGGGTTCTGCGTCGCCAGCACGAAGAAAGGCTTGGGCAGGTCCATCGTGGTGCCGGCGGCCGAGATCGTGCCTTCCTGCATGGCTTCGAGCAGCGCCGACTGGGTCCGGGGCGTTGCGCGGTTGATTTCGTCGGCCAGCAACAGCTGCGAGAAGATCGGTCCCTTGCGGAACTCAAGATGCGCGCGTCCATCGGCATTGGGCACCAGCACCGATGCGCCGGTGATGTCGGCCGGCATGAGGTCAGGTGTAAACTGCACGCGGGCAAAGCTCAGTCCGGCAACGGTCGCCAGCGTACGCACCAGCAGCGTCTTGCCAACGCCCGGGGGGCCTTCGAGCAGCACGTGCCCGCCGGCCATCAGTGCGATCAGCATGAGGTCTACGACGCTCTCCTGACCCACGACGGCACTGCCAATGGCTGTGCGCGCTGCCTTCAGCGTCTCCCTCAACCGGTCGAGGTCGGCAATTGCAGCGTCAAGCTGCGGCTGTGATGCTGTCATCGGATAGTTCCTTCTGGGCGCAGGCCATTGGGGGCGCTGACCGAGGCTGTCGCAGGTCGGCGGGATGAGAAGCCGCGATAGCGGAGTGTCAATTCGAGGAGGAAGAGCGCAAAAGCGATGAGGCACCACACCGGCCAGTTGCGCTCCCAGGCGAATTCGACGCGCGAAGCCAGAGCGGACGCGGCGTCGGCTGAGATTTCCCCGCCACCGGTTGCGGCCGCCAGGGCAGCAGCGCCACCAACGCGGGAGAAGTCATAAAGCGGGCTATACGAGTGATAGTGAACGGCCCGCAGCGCAGCCTCGTCCTCAGCGTCCCCGAGCGCGATCTCATAGCGTCCGGTTGCGCCGAGCATCATGCGACCTTCATAGTGGCCGGGCTTTGCTTCGGCGAGGGTGATCGCGGTGGTGCCGCCATCCGGATGGGTGATCGTCGCGGTAAGGACCTGTCCGCCAAGCGGCAGCCCGTCGTCATCCAGCGCGCTCACGCCAAGGGTCAGATAGTCCCCGTTGCTTGCGAGGTCGAGCGTTTCGCCAGGACGCGGGGTGATCGGCTGGAACTGGGTCAGGATGTCCTTCCAGAGCGCGCCATACTCGGGCAATCGCTGCCAGGCCTCACCCCATGTCCCTGTCGCATCCGTGGCGAGGGCCAGCACCTGACCATTGCCATAGCGCCAGGAGGCGAGGATCGGCATGTCGCGTTCCTTGCTGTCGAGCGCCGTTACGAAGAGCTGGGCGTCGTCCTTTGCCGTCGTTCCGACAAAGCCGAAAAGCGGCGGCAGCTGGCGGGGCAGGGCGGAGAGGTAGTTGGCAGCCGGTCGGGTCCAGACGGGCTGGGTCGTGCCCTCCTCGACCGGAGAACTCAACAGCATGGCCTCCTGAGACAGGATCGACGGCAAGGCGGCAAAATCCGACGAGACATGTGCCGCACCGCCGCCGAGCGCCGCGATCTCCCGTGCCGCCGCAGAGTCCGCGCCCTGGCCGATGGCGACGGCCGATACGGTTGCGCCAAGCTCCCGCAGTTCCCCGACCACCTGCGTATAGTCCGTCGGCTGGCTGAGCCCGTCCGTCATCACGACGACATGCTTTGCCTGCGCGTCAATGGTGCGCAGCAGTTCAATCGCTTCCTTGAGGCCCGGCAGAATGTCGGTGCCGCCGCCGGGATCGAACCCGCTCAGCGACGCTTCCACGGCTCCGGGTGCGTCGGCGAGACGGGTCATCGGAAGCACGGTGCGTGCCTCCGCGTCAAACACGATGATGCCGACCCGGCTCTGCGGATTGAGCAACTCGGTCGCCGACACGGTCGCCATCTTGGCAACGTCGAGACGGTTGGCCTGCCCAACGGCCTGTTGCATCGAGCCGGACCGGTCGAGCACGAAAACCATGGCCACTTCAGGCGCGTCCTGGGGGACGCGGCTCGACAGCGGCGAGAGGGCTTCGAGTGGCGTGCCGAAATAGCCGCCGGGACCAAAGCTGTTGGCGCCGCCCAGCATGACAAGGCCCATGCCGTGTTCGGCGACCAGTTGCTCGATCAGCACCTGCTGGGACGTCGTCAGCGAGAGCGCCGGCGTATTGAGCAGGACGATGCCGCCGTAGCCCAGCCAGTCTTCCGCGTAAAACGGCAACTTGCCCGGCGTCAGCAGGCTGGCTTCCAGCCCCTGGTCCGACAGAAGCTGGGTGAAAGCCTCGCCATGCACGGGATCGGCGGCGACCACGGCAATGGGGCGCGCCGGGGAGGCGCTGACGATGCGGCCGGCCACATTGTTCTGCGGATAGGCGTCATCATGGACAACGCGCAGCTCAATGAGGGCTTCCGCGTTCTCGAGGCCCGGCAACACAGTCTCGATCCGATTGCTACCGGCTGTCAGCGCCTGATCCTGGCTGGCAATGACCTCGCCATCGACAAGCAGTTCGATCTCGACGGATCGCTCTGCCGTGCTCTCGACCAATGCCGTGAGGGTAAGGGGTTCACCCGGCAGAATGAGATGCGGCATGTCGAGGCGCTGGACATAGACTTCATCCGCGCCCGGCGTCACGAGAGGCAGATGATGCACCATCGTCCGTCCGCCCGCTGCCGTGCGTTCCAGCCCAACATCGCGCTGGGCATCGCCCGATAGAACGACATGTGCCTGCCGATCCGGCGGGATCATCGCCGCAGCGAGATCATAGCTGACGCCAAGGTAGGGTATCCGTGCGGCACCAGTCGCGGATCCAATCCCGTCCGCACCCGCAAGCACGCTGGTCCCTGGGCCAATCGCGATACTGTTGCTGTCACGGCCCAGGGCGATCCCGTCGTCCGCCGAGATGGCCGCCAGCCCATTGCTGTTCTGGTACCACGGCAGGGGCAGGTTGAGCGCCGCAGCGATGAGCAGTGCGAGCGTCGCCACGCGCAACAGCGAAATCTGCGGCAGGCGGCCCTTGCGCCGGGCGGTAATGATGGCTTCCACGGCCAGGACCGCAAGCGCCAGACCAATCAGCCAGGGCGCAAGACCATAGGGCAGCTTTGGATAGGGCTGGGCCTCGGCTTCAGCTGTTTCGTCCTCGTTGTGCGGTGCGTTGACGGCGATCAGCCTTGCGTCTGCGCCCGATCCGATCTGGAACAGTCCGGCGCGCAGCGGAACATAGGCTCCGTCCGGGACGACCTCTGCGCCTGCATCAGCAGTGTCGAGACTTTTGAGCGGCTGGCCGATCAGGCGCGCGTCGATCTCGCACGGGCGCCCCGCCACGCAATTCGGTGCCAGAGGTCCACCGGGCTGAACCCCCATCCAATCGATGAGATTGGAGACAAAGACCGGGAATGCATAGAGCTCCGGCCAGTTCGAGGCCGCCGGGTCAAACCCGAGGCGCACCTTGCGCCCATGCTCGGTGGTCGCCGCTGTCATCAGCGCGACGCCGTTTGCCGCGAGAAGCACGACATCGTCGGGTGCGGTGGTAAGGCCCGAGCCCGCGCTTATGGTCAGGGAAGACCAGTCAATGTCCCGCGTCATCGGATGGTCGCTGACCCAGAAATCGGGATCGACATCTGCGAGCGCAGGACCATCGGCTTCGATGCTGACAACATTGCCCCGGAGTGCGGAGGTGTCGCGTGCGCCGTCGACAACGATCAGGCCATAATCGCTGCCATCACCAGCGGAGGCAGTGTCACGAAAGATCTGGGTGCCACCAACGGCGTTGAGCGCCTTGAGCAGGAGCTGATCGCGCTCCCCGATATAGAGGACATCAAGGGTCTGCGGCGCTGCGTCGGCGATAAACCGCAGCGGTTCCTGGGTCGCCTCGGTGCCGAGCGAAACGGTGACGATACCAGGTCCCGGGAACTCGAGCGGCACAGAGATTTTTGCACGACCCGACGTGCCGAGCTTGATCTCGCGCTTGGCCCAGTCGAGCGGGGTGCGTTCGGCGGCGGTCGCATAGTGGACAAAGAGCGTTTCGGTGGTGGCTGCATCGCCAATCGCTTCGCCCTCGAGTGTCCAGAGGTTCTTGTCCGCATCGGTGAGCGTGAGATTTGCGATGACCTTTGGGCCCGCCGGAGCGGCAGCTAGGGAGCGGTAGGCAAAGGTGAGCTCCGGCCAGTTTTCGGCCAGCGGCTCCATTTGGCCACGCGAGCCGATCGTCAGGACCTCGGTGCTCTCCTTGCTCCCGAGCGTTGCCTCGATCAGGCGCGTCGTTTCGGCCCAGTCCGTTGCCCCATCCGTCGGCTTCAGGTCGGTCAGCGCATGGTGCAGCCGCTCATCCTGCCAGGACCAGCGGGCGGCGATATAATGGGGGAGCGGTCCGCCTGTGATGACCGTAAGGGTCTTTGGCGTCGGCCCGCCACGACCGGTGAAATCGGCCGTCATTTCTGCTAGTGCGTCGGCAAGTTGGAGCGTCTGCGCGTCAGCATTGCCTCTGGTCGCGCTGGTGTCGACAACCACCACGAGGTGATCGGTAACATCCTGGCGACCCCAGAAGGGCGCGGTCAGGGCGGCGGCGAGCAGCGCAACGGCGATCAGCTGCAACACCAGCGCCAGCGTAATGGGCGGCACCAACCGTGCTTTGCGTTTAAAGCCGGCGTTGTTGCGCAATTGCTGCCAGATGGCGAGGCTGGGCACGACCTGCCGATATTCACGTCGGCTGTGCAGGAACCAGACATATCCGGCCGCGAGGACCAGAAGTCCGAAAAGCGGTGCCGCAAAACCCATCATTGTGCGGTCCGTTCAAAGTAGCGCGCGGCGATACTGCGCGCGGAGACAGGGATAAATTCGCGGTCGACCGGCTCGGTGGAACCCGTCCCGCTCTGTCCGCCAATGCTGTTGGCTTGCCCGGCGACATTGGTCACATTGGCATCCGGCACGATCTCGATGCGAATGCGCGCGCCATCCGGCTGCGGCTCGGCACTGATCAACATGTCTTCGGTTGGCTCAAAGCCGAGGCGAGCAAACTCATCATCTGCGCGGAAATCTTCTTCACCAAGGCCCGCTGCGTGGGAAACGCCGCGGCCGGAGTCGAGTGCCGCCCCAACCGGGGTGGCGCCGATGGCCTTGATTTCCTCTTCCGTCATCGCCTGCGGGCTCTGCCCAAGGGTCAGGCCTTCAAGATTCCCCGACGCTTCGGGGTCGACCGCGGTCAGCCCAGTCTCATCGCTTCCTTCACCGGCCTCTGGCGCGGTGCTGAACTCTCCTGGAGGCGAGGAAAAGCGCTCTTCCGGCGGCACGTAATAGGGGTCGACGGCCAGTTCCAGCGGTGGTTGCGCGCCAGGAGCGTCGGCCGGATCCATTTCGGCGAGGGCTTCGTCCAATTCGAGCAGTCGTGATCCCTCGGTCGAACCGAGCCAGCTGGGTGCATCTTCACCATAGCTGGCGGCAGCCTGGTCGAGGAGATCGTTGACCTCGCGCGCCAGTCGCTCATCGAGCGGGGCGCCGGCGGCTTCCGCGACCTTGTCGGCGAGCGTCTGTGCAATCGCTTCAAGCAGGGGGTTCTCGCGAAGCTCGGCATCCGTCGCCAGCATTTCGGTGACGCTTTCGATCGTCTCGAGCGCGGCCGCGTCCTGCTCGCCGGCCAAAGTTTCAGCGGTCATCGGCTGAGGCATTTGCCGGACATAGATTGTGGCGACAGCCAGCAGGGCCAGCAGCACGAGGCCCACCCAGAACCCCTTTGTAAAAACAGGGACGACCCGGGTCTCGGGGAGCCCGCCGAGACGCGCTTCAACCGAGCGGATGAATTTGGCGACCACAGGCGTATCAACGGGCGCTGAGGCACGAGCCAGCTCGACGGCGGTCCCAAAACCCTCTTCGAGCCCGCCGGCCCGGTCCAGCCGGAAGGCTTCCGCCAGCGGCGTCGGGCGCAGGATCTCGGTCACCAATAGCGCACCGGCGATCGTCGCGCCGGCAACGGCCACGACTGGAATTGTGGGGTCGATGACGGTGCCCATGCGCGCAGCGATCTGCACGACGAGATAAGCGCCAAGCCCGGTGACCGCACCAGCGAGCACCGCGTGAACGACATTCCGAACGCGTCTTCGCCGGCTCACCACCCCCAGCGGGGCGAGGATCGAGGCGTAGGTGTCTCCAATACCCGTCACAAGGCACCAGTCATGAACAGCGTCGCCAGCCAGTTGAACGGCGTCAGCGGCAGGCTTTTGTGGAAGACGACGACCAGCGCGGTGATTGCGACGGTGACCCAGAAATGGCGCCTCACCAGCCAGCGGTGCGCCTCCGGCGACACGCCCTGCAGCACATATCCGCCAAGCAGCGGAGGCAACGGAACAAGGTTGATCGCGAGGGTCCAGGCTGCGATCTGCGGGATTTCGCGAATGGTCCAGTCGACGAAACCAGCGCTGCTCGCCGGCCAGTAGCTGGCTACGAGGGGCAGGAGCACGACGGTGAGCTTGCTCAGCATCAGTGTCACGAGGGCCGCTGCAAGCGCGGCGAGCGCCGAAGCCCACCGGCCACCGAGGCTTTCGGCGGTGTCGATGCGCAGCGGCTTGATCCAGCCAACGCGGCCGAACACGCTCGTGACGATGGCGAAGAGGTCGACATGAAGAATGGGATTGGGCTTCAGCTTGCCCTCATAGCCGACACCCTTGTCGCCGAGCAGGCGCGCGGCGCCGGCAAACGACAGGCCGAGAACACTCAGCACGAGGGTCGCAGCGATCAGGCGCGACAGGACCTGTGGAAAAGTTAGATCGAACACGCCAAAACCTTTCCTGCCCGGAAGCTCCCGGCAGCTGGACTAAAGCGCGGCTGGACTGAGATCGGACGACCCATGGCTCATTCCCCGGGGAGTTCGAACTCGGTCAGCAGACCGGAAAATTCCTCGCCCGCGCGCAACTGGCTGATCGCGCTATCTAGCATCTCGCGCAGATAGGTCTGGTTGGACGGCAGGGCGATGGCAAAGGGCTGGGGCTCGACGCTGAAGGGCGGCGCGACGATCTGGATATCGCCCGCGCCGGGCTCGGTCTGCGCGGCGATGGAGACGGCCGGCTCCCAGACCACAGCTGCCAGCAGGTCGCCGGCCGCGAGCGCGCGGATCAGGCTGACGTTGGATGCATAGACCCGGCGCTTGAGCTTGTTGGCCGAGCTTCTGGCATAGGCGCGCACCTGCATGTCCGACAGCGTGCCGACGCGGCTGCCAAACTCGGAGCCTTCCGGCAATTGGTCGAGGGCAGGCGGGGCGTCCTTGGAGAACGCCAGCATGAAGCGCGGTGTGTAATAGGGCGACGTCGTGGTCAGCCAGTCATAGGTCAGGTCCATGAACGGCATGGGAAAGCCCAGAACGGCGTCGCAATTCTCGCTGATCTGGATGAACAGATCTTCTTCGCCAATGGCCAGGTCATAGCCCCATGGGGCAGGCTCGATGGCGTATTTGAGCTCGTAGAACTCGGCCGGGACCAGCAGGATGTCGGCCAAAGTCTGGCCCAGGGCACGATCGAACTCGGCCAGAGAACTGACGGGATTGATACAGAAGCGGATGTTTCCACCCGCATAGACCGCGGTGTTCACCATGTTGTCGGGAACGACACGTCGGAATTGGGCAGAAGAGGGGAGGACAGATCCGAGAAGAGCCACTGGAAGGATCAGGGTACCGGTTAGGCTGCGTGCGAACATGTTTTCCTCCAAAGAGGGAAGCGGCCCTTGGGCCACCTCCCGATCAAGCCTTCAACAGGCGCGTATCAGCAGATTACTTCTGCGGAAGGGCGAAGACGACCACTGCGTTGCCGCCTGTGACCACTTCGCGGGGGCTAAGCGCCACGAAGGGGGCAATGTCGAGCCAGGAACCAACCTGGACGGCAATGTACTGACGGCCATCGACTTCGTAGGAAATCGGCACGCCACCGACCGAAGACGGAACGATCGCTTCAAACAGCACGTCGCCATTGTCCTGGTCGAAGGCGCGGAAGCGACGGTTGGTGTCGCCACCGAACAGCAGGCCACCCTGGGTGGACAGCAGCGAGGTGGTGAAGTCTTCCTGGTCGAGGCTCCAGAGCTCTTCGCCCGTTTCAACGCTGATGGCGCTGATGGTGCCGATATTGGTGACGCCCGGTGCCATGACCGGAGGCGACAGACGGATATCGTTCGGCAGGGTCACGGACTGCATGCAGTTGTTGGACAACGGCGTGTAGATCGCATTGGTCAGCGGGCTGTAGGTGCTGGTGAACCAGCGACGGCCACCCGATGCAGACGGGCAGACCAGCATGGACTGACCGATTTCGGTCGGGATCATGTCATGCGGGATGGTCGCACGGCCGGTTGCGGTGTCGATGTCGGAGATAACGTTCTGGAAGACGGTCTCACGAGCCCAGAGGAACTCGCCGGTGCCAGCGTCCATCGAGTAGAAGATGCCGGTCTTGCCGGGGATACCGGTCACGACGCGACGCTCTTCACCCGGAGTGACGTTCGGGTTGATCCAGCGGACTTCATCGGCGTTCGGTGCGATCGCGGTGTTCACGAGAACGCGTTCGAACGGATGGTCGAGGTCCCAGTGGTCGCGCAGATGCTGCTGGAACCACTTGAGCTCACCGGTGTCGGCGTCGATGGCCAGGGTCGAGGTCTGGTACAGGAATTCCTGTGCATCCAGGTCTTCGACGCTGTCGAAGTTTGCGAAGTAGAACTTCGAGTACGGCGAGGTCACCGAAGTGCCGAAGTACACGAGGTTCAGCTCGGGATCGTAAGCGGGCGAAATCCAGCTGCCGACGTGGTGACGCAGGCTGTCGTCAACGCCGTTCCAGGTCTCGCTGCCAGCCATGTCGCCATGCGGAAGCGTGTGGAAGCGCCACATCTCTTCGCCGGTCTTCATGTCATGAGCGGTGAGGAAGCAGGTCTCGGGACCACCAACGGGGGTGTCACCGCTCGGCTGCTGGGCGCAGGAGCGACCGGAGATGGCCTTGCCGTTGACGATGATCGGGCCAGGCGTGGACCATGCCCAGCTGTCCTGGTCGCGGAGCTGGGTTTCCCAGACGAGCTGACCGGTCTTGGCGTCGAGGGCAACCAGGTAGTTGTCCTTGGAGCTGAAGACGATCAGATTGTCCCAGATAGCCATGTTGCGGGTTGCAACAATCATCGGGACATTGTTGGGAAGCTCGCGCTTGTATTCCCAGAGCAGGTCGCCATTGGTGGCGTCGAGGGCCTGGATGATGTCGCGCGGATGCGGCACGAACATCACGCCGTCATGAACCAGTGGCGTACCTTCCTGGTAGCCTTCGGTCATGCCGCGGGACCAGACAACCTGCAGGTCGCCAACGTTTTCTTTGGTGATCTGGTCAAGCGGGCTGAAGCCCTGGTTGTCCAGCGTGCGGCGGTAGCTGAGCCAGGCGCCGGGATCGGGGTTCTGGATCATTTCGTCGGTCACCGGAGACATGTTCTCCAGAAGGTCCGACTGCGCCGCGACTGGCAAAGAGGTCAGGACCAGCGCGGTCCCGATCAATAGTGCAGACAGGCCATTCATCTTCATCTGTTCATTCCTGGAAATCTCAGAATTGGGTAGTCCAGTGCCCCCGCGAACGTCCGACGCTCACGGCGCTCATTCAAAAAGGATGCGGCCCTTGGGCCGCATCCCTCGATCGTCAAGCCGGCAGATTACTTCTGCGGCAGGGCGTAGACGACGATGGCGTTGCCGCCCATCGGGATGTCACGCGGGATATTGTCGACATATGGCGTCATATCGAGCCACGAACCGACGGGGACAGCGACATACTGACGATCGCCGACTGCGTAGGTGATCGGAACGCCACCGACGGCGGACGGAACGATCGACTCGAACAGCACTTCGCCGTTGGTCTGGTCGTAAGCGCGGAAGCGACGGTTGGTGTCACCACCGAACAGCAGGCCACCCTGGGTCGCGAGCAGCGACGTGGTGAAGTCTTCCTGATCGAGGCTCCAGAGCTCTTCACCGGTCTCGACGCTGATGGCATTCAGACGGCCAACAACGCTGGTGCCCGGTGCGAGCACGTCTGGCGACAGACGGATGTCGTTCGGCAGGGTCACGGACTGCATGCAGAAGTTCGCCAGCGGCGAGTAGATCGCATTGGTCAGCGGGCTGTAGGCACTGGTGAACCAGCGCTTGCCACCGGCGTCAGACGGGCAAACGAGCAGCGACTGGCCGATTTCGGTCGGGATCATGTCGAGCGGATGCGATGCGCGGCCGGTTGCGGTGTCGATATCAGAGATAACGTTCTGATAGGTCGTCTCGCGAGCCCAGAGGAACTCACCGGTTGCAGCGTCGATCGAGTAGAAGATGCCGGTCTTGCCCGGGATACCGGTCACGACGCGACGCTCTTCACCAGGGGTGACGGCCGGGTTGATCCAACGCACTTCGTCAGCGTTCGGTGCAATCGCGGTGTCCACGAGGATACGCTCGAACGGATGGTCGAGATCCCAGTGGTCGCGGATGTGCTGCTGGTACCACTTGAGTTCGCCGGTGTCGGCGTCAAGGGCCAGGGTCGAGGTCTGGTACAGGAATTCCTGCTCATCCAGCTCTTCGATGCTGTCGAAGTTGGCGAAGTAGAACTTCGAGTACGGCGAGGTCACCGAGGTGCCGAAGTACACAAGGTTCAGCTCGGCGTCGTAGGACGGCGAGATCCAGCTGCCAACGTGGTGGCGCAGGCTGTCGTCAACGCCGTTCCAGCTTTCGCTGCCGGCCATGTCGCCATGCGGCAGGGTGTGGAAGCGCCACAGCTCTTCACCGGTCTTCATGTCGTGAGCGGTGAGGTAGCAGGTTTCCGGGCCACCAACTGGGGTGTCGCCGCTCGGCTGCTGAGCGCACGAACGACCGGAAATTGCCTTGCCGTTGACGATGATCGGACCAGGCGTGGACCACGCCCAGGTGTTTTCGTCACGCAGCTGCGTTTCCCAGGCCAGCTGGCCGGTCTTCGCATTGAGGGCAACCAGGTAGTTGTCCTTGGAGCTGAAGACGAGCAGGTCGTCCCAGATCGCAATGTTGCGGGTGGTGATGATCATCGGCGCGTTGGCCGGGACTTCACGCTTGTATTCCCAGAGCAGGTCACCGGTCGTCGCATCCAGAGCCTGGATGATGTCGCGCGGGTGGGGCAGGAACATCACGCCGTCATGGACGAGCGGAGCGGCTTCCTGGAAACCCTCGGTCATGCCGCGGGACCAGACAACCTGCAGGTCGGAGACGTTGTCCTTGTTGATCTGGTCAAGCGGGCTGAAGCCCTGGTTGTCCAGCGTACGGCGCCAGCTGAGCCAGGAACCTGCATCCGGGTTCTGAATCATTTCGTCGGTAACCGGAGACATGTTCTCCAGCAGATCCGACTGCGCCATCGCCGGCGCAGCCGTCAGGACCAAGCACGACCCCATAAACAGGGCCGCAAGTGACTTCATCCTCATAAGAACCTCCCTAGAGATGATGAAAATCTGTTGTCGGGCAAATTGGCATGCGCCATCGATGCGTTCGGATGCCCAATCCGAAAGCCCAAAACAACGCACGACTTCCCGAGCGCTCAGAAGAACGCCAGGCGAAACTCAATGTCTGGAAGTGGTAGGAGCTGGTGCGGCGCCGTCGTTGCGGGCCGTACCAGCTTTAGTCTTTAGATTTTAACGGTAGACAGCAATCTCTTCAGCCGTAACCGGGCCCAGGGTGTTGCCCCAGGAGTTACGGATGTAGGTGCCCAGAGCCGCGACTTCTTCGTCGGTCAGGAAATCGAACTTCGGCATGAATTCGCCGCCGTGGATGACCTGCGACGCGATCAGAACGACGTGCTTGAGGCTCTGGCTGCCGGCGAACTTGCGCTCGGCGTCACCGTTCTCGCCATGGCAGGCTGCGCAATTGTCGGCATACAGTGTGCCGCCAAGTTCCATCACTGCGGGATCGATCTCGGCAACAGCGGCGTCAGTCGATTCTGCGGCCTGGAAGGCCATGGTCGGAGCAACGGAAACTCCAGCAATAAAAAGGCTGGCCAAAGTGGCCACGGTTGCGAGCTTACGCTTCAAAACTCTTCTCCGAAAAATACGCACATTTCGCAATGTGAGGTGCAATGCCGCACCCTGTGCCAATCGGCCGCGGAATGTCAAGTGACGCATCAATGGCTTAGCTCGGCCGCAGCTTTTGGCGCCTTTTCGGGACTTGTGCCCAAACGATCCACTGCCTGCCCAAAAAATGCCCGGATATAGCCAATTTAAGGGCAGATTTTTCCGCTCGAGAAATCGGCTCTGCACGCCTGACATGCATAACGTATGACAGGATACATTCGACTAAAGTTGAGTGCATAAATGTCGCACTCCGGGGTGCGACAATCCCTACAGCAATGGCAATACCCCAAGCGACATACCGTCGCGCTTGGATTCGCAGCGGGCGAATTGAGGTCTTGCCGGTCAGCCAATCAATCGATCGGAATGCAGATGCTGGCGACACTCCTCGAGAAAACTCTCGGTGAGCGATGGATCGGCACTGAAGCGCGCATATTCCTCGGCGCTGATCCGGAAATAGGCCTCGAATTCCACCGCGCGGACCGAGCCCGATATGGGGGTCGACAGATAGAGCCCGCCGGTCTGCTGGTCTTTGCCCAGGCTGAAGCGGTGACGCCGGCTGACATAGAGGTCTGTGAAGCGTTGTGTCATGGGCTGCCTTCTGGTCGCGCTATTCGTAAGACGCGCCGGCTGGCCACAATCTTGGCAAGTGTCCGGAAAAACCGGCAGGGCAGGGTGGCGGGCGTCGCTCTCAGCCGGCGCTGGCCACTTTCTGGGCGTTCGACGTCTTGCGTGTGTTCAGCATGCGCATCAGCGGGGCATAGTGATCGACAACGGCGCGGCGATAGCCTTCGCGGTCACCCAGCTGGGCCGCGGTCAGCAGATCGCCGTGCGCCTTGGCTGTGATCTGGATATCGGCGGGCAGCGCCAGGTCGAGCTTGGGCAGCACTGCCGAGTGAATGTCCCAAAAAGCTGCCACGAGCTGTCCGGCAAGCTGGTTGCCGACGGGCGCCAGGAGTTCGGAGTGGAATTGCCGGTCCTCGGCGAGGAAGGGTTCCCCGCGTGACGCATTGTCCATCATCTTGTCGACCAGTGCCTGCATACTGGTGTTGACCCGGCCCTCGTGGGCTTCGACCACGCGGTCGGCCAGCGCCAGGTCGAAAGAGCAGCGCAGGTCCACCACTTCCCGCAGGGCCTCAAGATCATCGCCCGGGGAAAGCACGCCGCGGAAGACGAGGGTCTCGACGAGCGGTGCAAGGCTCATATTGCCGACCACCGTGCCGAGGCCGTGGCGCACTTCAACAATGTCGAGTGTCGCGAGGGTCCGGATGGCTTCGCGCACCGAGGATCGCGACACGCCCAGTTCCTGGCAAAGCTCGATTTCGGTCGGGATCGTATCGCCTGGTCTCAGTCCCGAGCGCAGAATCAGCCGTTTGATTTCCTCGGCTGTTGTGCTGCGCAACATGCGCGACTGGGCCTGTGCACTGTCGATCGGTCCGCTCATGTTCCTGTCAGTCCCTCCAATTTTGTCCCCGCCTTCAACGACCACGGTTGGGGCTAGCATACAAGGCTTGCGCAAGGGCACGCGAGAAGATAGTAGACATCTGACGTCTGATGTCACGGAGGAATTCATGCGTATTGTCAAATTCGGCGTATCTCGTCGGGCCCTGTTCATGGCTGCGGGGGCGTTTGCCTCCATGTCCCTTCTCGGGATGAGCGCTGCAAAGGCGCAGGTCGCCACCGACAATATCGATCTCGATGCCACCATCCAGGCCGGCATCGCCTATGGCCTGTCCGGCACGTTCGACCCGCTCAGCGCCTCGGGTGCGGTCACGGTTGCTGCCAACTGGCACACGATGGAAGGCCTGGTTGATCTCGATCCGGTCACCCGCGAGCCCTATGCGGCTCTGGCTGCCGAAATGCCGACCAGCGCGGATGGCATCGAGTACATCGTCAAGCTTCGCGACGGCGCCGTCTTCCATGATGGCACCCCGGTGACCGCTGAAGACGTTGTCTACTCGGCCGAGCGCGTGCTCGACCCTGCGTCCAACTCGCTGTTCCGCTCTTTCGTGTCGTTCATCGACAAGGTCGAGGTTGTCGACGAGACCACGGTCAAGTTCACCAATAAATTCCCTTTCTCGCTGTTCAACGAGCGCATTGGTTCGATCAAGATCGTGCCCAAGGCTCTCGTTGAGGCGGATCCGGAAGCCTTCGGCAAGCTCCCGACCGGCACTGGCCCCTACAAGCTGATCTCGGCTGTTCCGGAAGCGGAAATCGTCTTCGAGCGTAACGAAGACTACACCGGCAACCGTCCGGCTCTGGCCGCCGACATGGTCTGGAACCTCATCGCTGACCCGACCGCTCGCGTGAACGCGCTGAACTCGGGCACCGTGATGGCGATCGAAGACGTGCCCTATATCGACGTCGACGCGGTTGCTGCCGTTGCCGAGCTCGAAAAGGCCCAGTCGTTTGGTCTGCTCTTCGCCATGTTCAACACCCAGACCGCACCGTTCAACGACGTGCGCGTCCGTCAGGCGTTCATGTACGCCATCGATATGGACAAGGTAATCGGCACCGGCATGCTGGATAACGCCACTGCGGCGAGCTCTTTCCTGCCCGAGACCCACCCGAACTACCATCGCGCCGAAAACGTCTACGGCAATGATCCGGAAAAGGCCAAGGCCCTCCTGGCTGAAGCTGGCCTCGAAAGCGTCGACATCACGCTGATGAGCACCGACCATGGTTGGGTCAAGGACGTGGCGCCGATCATCAAGGAATCCCTTGATGCCGTTGGCTTCAACACCACGCTCGATATCGGCCAGTCCGGTGGTCAGTATGTGAAGGTGGACGCTGGCGAGATGCAGGTGATGATTGCCCCCGGCGATCCGTCTGTGTTCGGCAACGACCCTGACATCCTGATGCAGTGGTGGTTTGGCGACAACATCTGGCCGACCACGCGCTACCGCTGGGCTGAAAGCGAAGGCTATGCCGAGCTGACGACCCTGCTCAACGACGCCCTGCGTCTGTCGGGTGAAGAGCAGCAGGCCAAGTGGAACGAAGCCATGGACCTGATCTCGGTCGAGGTTCCGCTCTATCCGCTGCTGCACCGTCAGCTGCCGACTGCCTGGAGCGCCGAAGAACTTGAAGGCTTTGCCCCGGTTCCAACGACTGGCCTCTCCTTCCTCGACGTTGGCGTCAAGAAATAAGCTGATCTGAAAACTTCAGGCTCCGGGGCATACCCGGAGCCTGGCAGGTTCCCTGCAACTGAAAAGCGAGCCGGACGGCCATGCTAAATGTGCTCAACCTGATCGGGCGCCGTCTGGTGCAATTGCCGATCATGATCCTCGGGATCACCTTCCTCGTCTTCTTTGTCATGTCCTTTTCGAGCGTCGATCCTGCGATCACGGCGCTGGGCGAGGGCGCCTCGCTCGAGGCGCGGGCGCAATATCGCGAACTGCACGGCCTCAACGAGCCGCTCCTGACGCGCTATGTCTCCTTTGTCGGCGGCCTGCTCCAGTTCGACATGGGCACATATTCGGCCCGCCAGCTCCCCGTCATCGACGAGGTAATGCGCGCTTTCCCCATCACGCTGCAGCTGACTTTCCTCGGCCTCATCATCGCCGTCGTCTTCTCGCTGCTGCTCGGCGTTATCGCCGCTATCTATCGCGATCGCTGGCCCGACCAGGTCATCCGCATCTTCTCCATTGCCTCGCTGTCGACGCCATCCTTCTGGCTGGCTGTGCTGCTGATCCAGTTGCTCGGTCAGAAAGTGGGCATTTTTTCGCTGCTGCCGACCGCCGGACGCCTGCCGGGCATGTTCGGCAATTTCGGTGGCTGGTTCATGCGCATGTTCCTGCCGGCCGTGGCGCTTGCCGTGCCGGTGATCGGCCAGCTCTCCCGCGTGGTACGAACCGCCGTGGTTGAAGAGCTGGACAAGGACTATGTCCGCACCGCGCTCGGCGCCGGCATCCCGCGCCATGTCGTGGTGGGCCGAAATGTGCTGCGCAATGCGCTCATCACCCCGATCACCGTTCTGGGCCTGCGCATCGGCTATCTCATGGGCGGTGCGGTCATCATCGAGATCATCTTCAACATCAACGGGATGGGGATGTTGATCATGAATGGCGTCACCAACAACGAGCCGAACCTGGTTCAGGGCGTGACCCTCACCGTGGCGATCGCCTTTATCGTCATCAACGTCATCGTCGACCTGCTCTACGTGCTGGTCAATCCGCGCATCCGGGATATTTGACGTGATCAGAACCGAAACCACTAAAAAGCTTTCCGTTCCTGGCCTTGCGCTTTCCGGGCTGCGCCAGCTGTCGCTGACCTCCCGCTTTGCCCTAGGCGTGCTGGTGCTGGTCTGCCTTGGCGCGATCTTTGCGCCGCTGATTGCGCCCTACGATCCGCTGGCCACCGGCCTCACCCGTGGTCCCGCCGGTCCTGACGCCGCGCATTGGTTCGGCACTGACCGTCAGGGCCGGGATATCTTTTCCCGTCTCGTCTATGGCGCCCGCTATTCGCTCATCATCGGTCTGGCGGCGACGGCAGTAGCTCTCGTGGCCGCCGCCATTCTCGGCGCCATTGCGGCCACCTCGGGCAAATGGGTCTCCGAAGTGCTGATGCGCGTGCTGGACATGGTCATGTCCTTCCCCGGCATTGCACTCGCTGTGGTGTTCGTCACCGTCTTCGGCCAGACCATGCCGGTGCTGGTGCTGACCATCGCCTTCCTCTACGTGCCCCAGCTCACCCGCGTCATCCGCGCCAATATCATCGGCCAGTATGGCGAAGACTATGTCGCCGCGATCCGCGTGATGGGCGCTTCGACACCGCATATCCTGATCAAGCATGTGGCCCGCAACTGCATTGCGCCCGTGCTGGTCTTCGCCACCATCCTTGTGGCCGATGCCATCGTCTTTGAGGCTTCGCTCTCCTTCATCCAGGCTGGCGTCCCCGACCCCGAACCCTCCTGGGGCAATGTCATGGCATCCGGTCGTCAGCTGGTGATGTCCGGCGCCTGGTGGTCGACGCTCTTTGCCGGTGCGCTGATCACCGTCACCGTGCTGGCGCTTAACGTCCTCGCCGAGGGGATGACCGACGCCATGGCCGCTCCGCGCGCCCGTGCCCAGGTCAATGCGGCCGAGGTCGAAGCCGCCATCGAACAGCTCGAAGCCCCCAAGGCCGAGGAAACTGCTGATGCCGCCGGCTCCGCGCTCCTCGAAGAACGCCTCGCCGAACTCCGCCGGGTCGAACTGGCCCGCACCGACCGCCTCACAATGGACGAGACCGTCGCGCCCATCCTCGAAGTGCGCAATCTCTCCATCGGCTTCCCGCGCCACGGCAATGTCGATGTCGTGGACAATATCTCCTTCTCCGTCCGCCCCGGTGAGACCGTGGCGCTGGTCGGGGAGTCTGGTTGCGGCAAGTCCATTACCTCGCTCGCCATCATGGGTCTGCTCGATCCCAAGGCGCGCATTCGCGGCGAGATCCTCTTTGAGGGCAAGAACCTCCTCACCATGAGTGAGAAGGAACGCAATGCCCTACGCGGCAAGGGCATCGCCATGATCTATCAGGATGCGCTGTCCTCGCTGAACCCGGCCATGCTGATCCGCTCGCAAATGGCCCAGCTCACCTCGCGCGGCGGCACTCGCTCCGCCGAGGACCTGCTGACCATGGTTGGCCTCGACCCCACCCGCACGCTCAATTCCTATCCGCACGAGCTTTCGGGTGGCCAGCGCCAGCGCGTCCTCATCGCCATGGCCCTGACGCGCAACCCCAAGCTGGTGATCGCCGATGAGCCCACCACGGCCCTCGACGTGACCGTGCAAAAGCAGGTGGTCGACCTCCTCAATCGCCTGCGCGAGGAACTGGGCTTTGCCATGCTCTTCGTCTCGCACGATCTGGCGCTGGTGGCCGAAATCTCGCACCGCATTTCGGTCATGTATGCCGGCCAGATGGTCGAGCAGGGCAAGACCCGCGAAATCCTCACCCAGCCGGTCCACGAATATACCCGTGGCCTGCTCGGCGCCGTGCTCAGCATTGAGGCCAGCGCCAGCCGGCTGCATCAGGTGCGCGGCACCGTGCCCTCGCCGCGGGAATTCCCCAAGGGCGACCGCTTCGCCCCGCGCTCGTCCAATCCCGCGCGCAATGCCGGCGTCACCCCCGTCTTCCGCCAGATCCCGGGCACCGAGCATTTCTACGCCGCTCACCCCGATGACGAGATTGTCCAGCCGATCGAGGCCCACGCATGAACGCGATCACCAGCAAGTCTGCCGATAGTGCCCTGATCGAACTGCGCGACGTCTGCGTCGACTTCCGCATCCGCTCCTCGCTGTTCAAGCCGGTCGCCCTGCGCGCCCTCGATCATGTCTCGCTCGCCGTCCACCGCGGACGCACGCTCGGCGTGGTGGGTGAGTCCGGTTCGGGCAAGTCGACCGCCGCAAAAGTGCTGATCGGGCTGCTCAAGCCCAGCGCCGGCCGGATCTTCTTCGGCGGCGAAGAGGTGAAAAACTTCGACGCCGCCACCCGAAAGCGCATTGGCCGCGTCGTTTCCGTCGTCTTCCAGGACCCGGCAACCGCCCTCAATGCCCGCATGCTGGTGCGCGATGCGCTGACCGACCCTCTCAATGTCCACGGCATCGGCGATGCCCAGAGCCGTAGGGCTCGCGTCTCCGAGCTGGTCAACCTGGTCGGCCTGCCGCAGTCCGTGCTCGACGCCATTCCCGCCCAATTGTCCGGCGGCCAGAAGCAGCGCGTCGCCATTGCCCGCGCCTTGACGCTAGAGCCGCAGGTCATCGTCGCTGACGAGCCGACCTCCGCGCTCGACGTCTCGGTCCGCGCCCAGATCCTCAATCTCCTGCAGGATCTCAAACGCGAGCTCGATCTCGGCATGGTCTTTATCTCCCACGACATCCAGACCGTGCGGCACATCTCGGACGATATCGCCGTGATGAACCGCGGCAAGGTCATTGAGTTCGGCCCCGGCGCGCAGGTGCTGGGCTCGCCCTCGCAGGACTACACAAGAACCCTTCTGGCGGCGGCGCCCAGCCTGCTGCATGCCAAGAGCGCCTGATCCCCTCCTTCTCCTCCCCCTGACCACTGGTCCCCTAAAGCATGTCCAAGCATAGTTTCCGCGGCATCATTCCCCCCATCGTTACCCCCATCAATCCCGATGGTACGGTGAACCATGCCGATCTCACCGCCCTTGTCGAACACCTCATCTCCCAGGGCGTTCACGGCATTTTCGCCCTCGGCTCCAGCGGTCAGGTCGCCTACCTCTCCGACGAAGATCGCCTCGCCGTCATCAAGACCATCGCGACGGTTACGGCCGGCCGCGTGCCTGTCATTGCTGGCGCCATGGACCTTTCGGTCCACACTGTCATCCGTTCGGCAAAGGCCTTCATCGAAGCCGGTGCAGACGCCATCGTCATCACCCCGCCGCTCTACACCATCAATGACGAAGCAGAAGTCGCCGACCACTTCCGCGCCGTCGCCAAGGCCATCAGCGTTCCGCTCTTTGCCTATGACATCCCGGTCCGCGCCCACAAGAAGCTCTCGGCCAGCCTGCTGGTCCAGCTGGGCAAGGAAGGCGTCATTGTCGGCGTCAAGGATTCCTCGGGCGACGACGTCGGCTTCCGCCGCCTCATTGCCATGAACAAGGCCGCCGGCAGCCCGCTGACCCTGCTCACCGGCCACGAAGTCGTGGTCGACGCCATGGGTCTTGCCGGTGCCGATGGCGCCGTGCCCGGTCTCGCCAATGTCGATGCGGCCTCCTATGTCCGCCTCTGGAATGCCATCGAAGCGCGCGATTTCGAAACTGCCGTCAAGGAACAGGAATTCATCAATGCCCTGTTCGAGATCGTCTTCGTCCCCAAGGGGCATTCGGGCGACGTAACCGGCATCGGCGCCTTCAAGGTCGCAATGGCAGCCCGTGGCCTCCTGAGCTCGGCCACCAACACCGCCCCGCTCAAGGATCTCGATGCGCCTACCGTTTCGGCGATCGAAAAGATCGTGCGCGATCTGGGCCTCATCGCCTAATCTGCTGACCGATTCCGGCAGCATCCATCCGGGTGCTGCCGGCACTCTTTCCATAGAAGGCATTTTCAGCGTGGACATTCTCAGCCGCATCCGTGGAGGCCTCGTGGCCTCGTGCCAGCCCGTCGATGACGGTCCGATGGATCGTCCCGAGATCGTTGCGGCCATGGCCCAGGCCTGTGTCGCCGGTGGCGCCGCAGCCCTGCGCATCGAAGGCGTGGACAACCTTCGCGCCACCCGCCCGCATGTGAACGTGCCGATCATCGGCATCGTCAAATCCGACCTCGACGGTACCCCGGTGCGTATCACCGTGCGGATCGCCGAAGCGCTGGCGCTGGCCGACGCCGGTGCTGACGTCATCGCCTATGACGCCACCAATCGCCCGCGTCCGGACAGCCGCAAGGACATTCTGAAAGCCATTCTCGGCGCCGGCAAGATCGCCATGGCCGACAGCTCTACCTTCGAAGATGGCCGCATCGCTCTGGCCGCGGGCGCGCAGATCCTGGGCACCACCATGTCCGGCTATACCGCCGAAACCGAAGGGCTCAATGACGGCCCCGATTTCGAGCTGATCCGCGGCTTCAAGGCGCTGGGCGGTTTCGTCATGGCCGAAGGCCGTTTCAACACCCCGGAGCTTGCCGCTGCCGCCATGGCCGCAGGCGCCGATGCCGTCACCGTCGGTAGCGCGCTGACCCGGCTCGAGCACGTCACTTCCTGGTTCGCCGATGCCATCCGGGGCGCCAAATGAGCCTTGATGGTTTCGCCGTCGATCTCGGCGGCACCAAGACCGCCGTTGCCCAGATCGAGAACGGCGTCGTCACCCGCCGCCTGCAGCAGCCGACGGACGCCGGTGCGGCGCTGGCCGATCAGCTGATCGCCATCGAGACCCTGCTGGCCGAAGCTGGCTACAAGGCGGGCGAGCCGCTGGGCGTCGCCGTTGCCGGTCGCGTCGACCGTGAGGGCAATTGGCACGCCGTCAATAAGACGACGCTGAGCGCCATTACGTCCGCTCCGCTGGGCGCGGAACTCGCCGCCCGGTTCGGCCCGCGCACCAAGGCCGTCAATGACGCCGCCGCCGCTGGTTGGGCCGAGGCCCAGTTGGGCGCAGGGCAGGGCAGTTATAATTTCGCCTATCTCACCGTTTCGACCGGCATCGGCGGCGGGCTCGTGCTCGGCGGCCGGCTGATCGAAAACGCCAATGGCCTCGCCGGACATGTCGGCTTTGTCTCCTCGCCGCTGGGCGACACGCTCTGTGGCTCCGGCCGCTTCGGCACGGTCGAAAGCGTGGCCGGTGGTCGCGGCATCGCCGCTGCCGCCTATCTGCCGGACGCCCGCGCGGTGTTCGAGAGCGGCGCCTATGAGGCCATTATCGACCGCTCCGCCCGCGCCGTCGCGACCCTCGTCGCTGACCTGACTTCCATCCTTGGCCTCGACCGCGTCGCCATCGGTGGCAGCATCGGCCTCGCCCCCGGATATCTCGAGCGCGTCGCGACTCACCTTGCTGGCGAGCCCGACCTCTTCCGGCCCGAACTCGTTGCCGCGACCCTCGGCCACGACAGCGGCCTCATCGGCGCGCTCCTGATGGCGCAACAGGCCGGGCGCTAACCGCCCGGCTCTTCAAATTCTGCCGTCCTCGGCTTGGCTTTGCCGCTTAACCGCACTAGGCAGGACGCCAAGCCGAATAAGGACGAGTTTCATGCTGCCCTGGATCAAATTGGACGAGACCGCTGTTCCCGGCGGCGGCGTGCTCAAACTCATGCAGCGCGGCACCGAGTTCTCCATCATGTCCGGCGTCATCGAGCTGATGAACAGCCGCCTCAGCGGCTCCGAGGAGCAGCTGGCCGTCATATCAGCCGAACGGGTCGGCACCCGTCCCGGCGCCCGCATCCTTATCGGCGGGCTCGGCATGGGTTTCACCCTGCGCACGGCCCTCCAGCATTTCGGCCCCGACGCCGATATCACCATCGCCGAGCTGGTGCCTGCTGTTGTCGACTGGGCCCGTGGCCCCCTCAAACCCATTCACGGCGACAGCCTCGATGACCCGCGCGTCAAACTCCATCTGGGCGATGTCGCCACGGCGATCACCGAAGGCGGGTCTTACGACGCCATTCTCCTTGACGTCGACAATGGCCCCGATGGCCTGTCGCGCCCGGAAAATGACCGGCTCTACAGTGCTCGTGGCCTGGAGGTCGCCAAGACGGCACTGACGCGCGGCGGTCACCTGGCCGTCTGGTCGGCTCACCCGGACGCCAAATTCACCAAGCGCCTCAAGTCAGCCAATATGAACGTGGAGGAGTTGCCGGTGCGCGCCAATGGCAAGCGCGGCGGCGCCCGTCACCTGATCTGGGTCGCCACCAAGAAATGACCGATACCATCACCGCGCCCGAAACGGCGCGCAGCGAGTTTTTCCGCGGCCTCCGGGTTTCGGTTCCTGTCCTCCTGGGCTTCATCCCCTTTGCCTTGGTCCTTGGCTCGCAGGCCGCCGAAAAAGGCATTTCCGCGCTCGAAATCGCGCTGATGACCGGGCTCAATTTCGCCGGCGGGTCCGAGTTCACCGTCGTCGATCTCTGGACTTGGCCGCCGACCATTCCGCTCATCGTCGCGCTGACCCTGCTTGTGAACAGCCGCCACATCCTGATGGGCGCGGCGCTTGCCCCCACCATGCGCCATCTGCCCTTGCGAAAGGTGCTGCCGGCGCTGGCGCTGATGTGCGACGAAAGCTGGGCGCTCGGTCTCGACGACGCGCGCAAGCGCAATGGCGTCCTCAGCCTGCCATTCTATATCGGCCTCTCGCTGGGGCTCTATCTCTCCTGGCCCTCCAGCGCCGCCATCGGCGCGCTGATCGGCCCGGTCCTCGGCGATATCACCCGCTTCGGCTTCGACATGGCATTTCCCGCCGTCTTCCTCGTCATGCTCTCCGGCATGTGGCAGGGCGTGGCGACGGCCCGGCCTTGGCTCGTGAGCCTCGTCGTCGGCGCGGGCACCTATCTCCTCGTCCCCGGCGCCTGGTATGTGCCCGCCGGCGCGCTCTCCGGCATCATCGCAGCCTATATCTGGGCCAAGCCCGATGCCTGAGCCCATCACCATTCTTGCCATCGTGCTGATGGCATCGACCACTTATTTCACCCGCATCGCCGGCTATTTTTTCCTGCGCAACCGCACTTTGAGCCCGCGCCTCGTCACGGTCATGCAGTCTGCGCCCGGTTGCGTGCTCATCTCCGTCATCGCGCCTGACTTCGTCACCGGCCGCCCCGCCGATCTCATCGCGCTGGCCATCACCATCCTCGCGGCCACGCGGCTACCCATCCTTCCGACCGTCATAATTGCCATCCTTTCGGCTGGTATCCTGCGCGCGCTCCTCCCCTAGCTTCGCCTATAGTCCAATAGTCGTAAGCCTTTAGCTTAATGTAGGGTCAAAGTGCCCGGCGTTCGGCGGGAGGCCGCACGCACATGGGCTGCTGCATCGGCAGCATCAAGAACAAGACAGGGCAAGCGCCCGAAGGAGAAGAAATGGTCGACGACAACAAGCCGAGCCAACACGCCGCGGCACTTCACTTTCACGAATATCCGCGCCCCGGAAAGCTCGAGATCGTCGCGACCAAGCCGCTCGCCAACACGCGCGACCTGTCACTGGCCTATTCTCCCGGCGTCGCCATCCCCTGTGAGGAAATCGCCGTCGATCCGCAAGCCGCCTATAAATACACCGCCAAGGGCAATCTCGTCGCCGTCATCTCCAACGGCACAGCCGTTCTGGGCCTGGGCAATATCGGCGCTCTTGCCAGTAAGCCGGTGATGGAAGGCAAGGCTGTCCTCTTCAAGAAATTCGCTGGCATCGACTCCATCGACATCGAGGTCAACGAGCAGGATCCCCAGCGCTTCATCGATATCGTTGCCCCGCTCGAGCCGACCTTTGGCGGCATCAATCTCGAGGACATCAAGGCTCCGGAATGCTTTGAGATCGAGGAAGCCCTGCGCGAGCGCATGAACATCCCGGTCTTCCATGATGACCAGCATGGCACCGCCATCATCGTCGCCGCCGCCGTGCTCAACGCCATGGAGCTTGTCGGCAAGGACATCGCCAAGGTCAAGATCGTGACCTCGGGCGCCGGCGCCGCCGCCATTGCCTGCATGAAAATGCTGATCGCCGTCGGTGCCAGCCGCGAAAATATCTGGCTGGCCGACAGCAAGGGCCTCGTCACCAAGGCGCGCCACAACAATGTCGATCGCTGGCGTGGTGCCTTTGCCCAGGAGACCGAGGCCACCGAACTGGCCGAAGTCATGGACGGCGCCGATATCTATGTCGGCCTCTCCAAGGCCGGGGCGCTCAAGCCCGAAATGATGAAGAACATGGCGCCCAATCCGCTGATCCTGGCGCTGTCCAATCCGACCCCGGAAATCATGCCGGAACTGGCGCGCGAAACCCGCCCCGACGCCATGATCTGCACCGGCCGCTCGGACTATCCCAATCAGGTCAACAACGTCCTCTGCTTCCCCTTCCTCTTCCGCGGCGCGCTCGATTGCGGCGCTACGGTCATCAATGAGGACATGAAGGCCGCCGCCGCCCGCGCCATTGCCAAGCTGGCCCACGAGCCCGGTCTCGAAGCCTCGGCCCACGGCGTGCCCGCTATTTTCGGCCGCGACTACCTCATCCCCAATCCCTTCGATCAGCGCCTCATCCTGCGCATCGCTCCGGCTGTCGCCAAGGCGGCAATGGAGAGCGGTGTCGCCCAGCGCCCGATCGCCGATTTCGGCGCCTATCACGACCAGCTCAACCGCTTCGTCTTCCGCTCCGGCCTCGTCATGAAGCCGATGATCGAGCGCGCCCAGGGCCAGGACAAGCGCGTCGCCTTCGCCGATGGCGAGGATGAGCGCGTCCTGCGCGCCGCCCAGGTCCTGCTCGAAGACCGCATCGCCCGTCCAATCCTCATCGGTCGTCCCAGTGTCATCGAAAGCCGCCTCGAGCGTTTCGGCCTTACCATCCGCCCGGGCAAGGACTTTGAGATCATCAATCCCGAGGACGATCCGCGCTATCGCGACTATGTCGCCGATTTCCATGCCCTCGTCGGCCGCAAGGGCGTCACTCCGGATACCGCCCGCACCATCGTGCGCACCAACACCACCGTCATCGGTGCCCTGGCCGTGCGCCGCGGTGAAGCCGATGCGTTGATCTGCGGGCTCGAAGGGCGCTTCATCAAGCACGCCCGCGACATCCAGTCGGTCATCGGGCTCTCGGCCGAAGCCAGCCAGCTCTCGGCCCTGTCCATGCTGGTGCTCGATCGCGGCGTGTTTTTCCTCGCCGACACCTATGTGAACATCGACCCCTCGGCCGACGAGATTGTCTCCATCACGCTTCAGGCCCGCGATCACCTCAAGCGCTTCAATCTCGAGGCCAAGGCGGCGCTGCTGAGCTATTCCAATTTTGGTTCGCGCGAAGGCGAAACCAGCTGGAAGATGCGCGAGGTCTACGAAAAGCTGCAGGCCGTGGCCCCCGACCTCGTGGTTGATGGCGAAATGCAGGGCGACCTCGCCATCAATGAGGGCCTCCGCGACCGCTATATCCCGAACTCGGTCCTGCGCGGCGAAGCCAATCTGCTTATTTTCCCGAACCTGGAAGCGGCCAACCTCTCGATGACGCTGATCAAGGAGCTCAACAATGGTCTGGCCATCGGCCCGCTGCTGATGGGCACGCGCCAGCCGGCCCATATCCTGGCCCCCAGCGCCACCAGCCGCGGCGTCGTCAACATGGCTGCCATCGCTGCTGCCGAAGCTGTCCGCTAACAAACCCTGGGAGCAGGGCCAATCAGGCCCTGCTTCCGCTCTCCCCGGAACTCCCGCCTATCCCGGCCGTTATCGGCCACATGGATCACACCGAACGACTTGCAGCGCAACCGCACCGCAACCAGGCCCTGTGGACCCTCACGCGCGGCCGCTCCCCCCTTATCGGCACGGCCATTCATGATGGCCATATCGTCAGCGACGATCTCCTCGCGCGCATGGCTCTTGATGAACCCGGGCGTCTGCGCGAAGAGGACCCCTTCACCGCCCGCTTCATCGCCGACATCGACAACCGCATCAGTGTCCATCGCTCGCGCTTCGAGCTCGATCTCAATCGCGCCCTCGCCGAGGCAATCTATCTGAGGCCCGAACAGGCCTGGGGGCTGAAGGTCTACGAAACCTCCCCTGACGCCGTGCAGCTCGACCGCCTAGCCCGCCAGCACGCCAGTTATTATGCCATGCTGAAAAGCACGCTGGTCGATATCGAGGCTGAGCACGGGGCGTTCGTCCTCCTCGACATGCATAGCTACAACCATCGCCGTGGCGGGGCCGACGCGCCTGCAACCGATCCGGCAAAAGCCCCGGATATCAATATCGGCACCTTCTCTATGGATCGCGCCCGCTGGGCCCATATTCTTGATCCCTTCATGGAATGCCTCCGTGATCAGCCCTTCCTCGGACGCCGGCTCGATGTGCGCGAAAACATCGCCTTCGACGGCAAGGGCGAACAGACCCGCTTCGTGCATGAGCATTTCCCTCAAACGGGTTGCGCCATCGCGGTCGAGTTCAAGAAGATCTTCATGGATGAGCTGACCGGTGCACCCGACGCCGAGGCCATTGCAGATCTGCAGGCGGCCATCCGCGCCAGCCTGCCACTTCTCGAAGAGCGTCTCGGGGCACGGCCATGAGCAGCACCGGCCCCCGGGCGGCGCTGATCGAAGAGGTCACCGAGGCCCTGGCCGGCGAGACCCCCATCCGCCTTGATCTCGGCGGCAAGGGGCGGCTCTATCTCGATCGCCCCATGCCCTATCTCGCCGTCCATGTCGGCAAGCGCAGCGAACTGGCCGCGCGCCAGGCGACCGCCGCCAATACCGCCTATCTCATCGCCCGCACCAGGACTGACGCCATCGCCGTCGCCTCGAGCGTCGGCTCGGCCATGCAGCAGCGGTTTGGTGCTTTCCTTATCCTCGATATCGGCGAACTCGAGCGCGACGACCTCGCCGAGGACGCGCCCTATCTTGCCCCGTTCGAAGTGTCGGTTTCCGCCCCTGACGATGGCCTCGGCCACACGCTGGCGTCGACCATTTCAAGCGCCGTCGAGGCATTGGGCGCCCGCTATCGTGCGCCCCAGATCCGGAAGCTGGCGCTCAACGACGATCCCCATGCGGGCCTCGCGCGAAAACTCCCGCAGTTTCCCGTGGTCACCATCCGCTTTGCCCCCATCTATCGGGCGCCGGGGACCGGCGAAATCTATCCGCATCTGCACGAACGGCTGGTCGCCGCTATATTTGACGCGGGCCTTCAGGGCGTCGCCGCCTTTGCCCGCGCCACCACCAGCCTCAAGCCGCCCACCCATCGCGCGCTGGGCCGACGCGTATACGTCGATGCCGTCGCCCGCGCCGACCGCGCCATAGACGATATCGCCACCCGCTTCGATTTCCTCCTCGCCGTCACCCCGATCAACGCCGAGGCAGCCTGGGCGGAGTTCAAGGCCGGCAAATTCAAGCGTGCCCCGGCCTTTCTCTATCGTCCTCTCTCGGTGGATGTGGAGGACAGCAAGCGCGCGCTCTTTTCGGTGGCACTCGACCATTTCGAGGACCCGGTTCTGGGCGCGCTCTATCGCGAAAAGCAGCAGGAGCTCGACCTCCAGCTTTCACTGCTCGCGGCGCGTGAAACCCCGCGCTTTATCGAACTGGGCCGAGCGCTCTATGGTTCGGTCGAGCCTCGCCTCCTCGCCGCCGCCCGTTCTATCCTCGAAAAGACAAAGCCCGGCGCCCGCAAATCTCCGGCCGAGACCGCCGACTATCGCCTCGTCGAAAAGCGCGCCCGCGCCATGATCGCGCGCTATGCCGAACAGTCGAGCGCCTTTGCGACGCCAGTCGAGGTGCGCGACGACTTGCCGAGCGGGCTCATGGTCTCCAACGGGCGGCTGCTGATTTCCCGCAGCACCGCCATGGATCGTGCCCGCGTCGAACCGCTTTTGAGCCACGAAGTGGGCGTTCACATGCTCACCTATTTCAATGGCTCGGGCCATGGCCTTCGGCTCTTCCGCACCGGCCTTGCCGGTTATGAGGGCACGCAGGAAGGCCTCGCGGTTCTCGCCGAATATCTTGCCGGCGGCATGACCATTTCGCGTCTGCGCCTCATCGCCGCCCGCGTGCTGGCATGTGCAGAAATGCTCGATGGCGCGCGCTTCCCCGATAATTTCGCCCTTCTTACCAAAACCCACGGCTTCTCCGACAGCGGTGCGTTCAACCTCTTGCTGCGCGTCTATCGCGGCGGCGGTCTCGCCAAGGACGCGATCTACCTCCGCGGCCTCCTCGAAATCCTCGCCCATCTGGGCAATGGCGGCTCGCTCGACCCCTTCTGGCTCGGCAAGATCGCCGCCAGCCACTTCGGCATCATCCAGGAGCTGGCCGCGCGCGGTCTCCTCGGTGCGCCGCGTCTCGTTCCCCAATTTCTGACCATGCCCGGTGCCTCCGATCGCCTCGATCGGCTCAAGAGCGGCGCCGCCCCCATAGATCTCATAGCGTCCTAGGAGACCTCATGCGCATCGCATTTTTCGTCAATTCCATCGCCGGTGAATCGGCCAAATACACCACCACCGGCCTCGCCCTCGCCGCGCTGATGCGAGGCCATGACATCTGCTACGTCACCCCCGGCGATTTCGTCCTCCGCCCGGACGATACGCTCTCGGTGCGCGCAACAGTGCTGCCTGCCGCCAATTACAAAAAACCCGAAACGCTGCACAAGGACCTCCACTCGCGCGACACCCGGGTCGAAACCTACGACATCTCCGAGATCGACGTGCTGTTCCTGCGCAATGATCCCTCGCTCGATGGCTCCGACCGTCCTTGGGCGACCAATATCGGCACCATTTTCGGGCGCCTCGCCGCCGAGCGCGGCACGCTGGTGCTCAACGATCCCGACGGTCTCGCCAAGGCGCAGAACAAGCTCTATTTCCAGGATTATCCTGCCGTCGTCCGCCCCAAGACGCTGATTTCCAAGAGCGTCGAGGAGATCCGCAGCTTCATCGACGGCGAAAAGAAGGGCGCCATCGTCAAGCCCCTGCAGGGTTCGGGCGGCAAGAATGTCTTCAAGGTCACCTCCGCCAAGGACCCGAACCTCAACCAGATTTTCGAGGCGGTGAGCGAGGAGGGCTATCTGATCGCCCAGAGCTTCATCCCCGAGGCCAGCGAGGGCGACGTCCGCTTCTTCCTGATGAACGGCAAGCCAATCATCCGCGACGGCCACTACGCCGCTTTCCGCCGCGTCCCGGCACAGGGCGAAATTCGCTCCAATGTCCATGTCGGCGGTGGGCCCGCCAAGGTCGAGATCACTCCGAAAATGCTGGAGATCGCCGAAACCGTGCGCCCGAAAATCCTCGCGGACGGCATGTTCTTTGTCGGCCTCGATATTGTTGGCGACAAGATCCTCGAGATCAATGTGTTCAGCCCCGGCGGCCTCAACAACGCCTCCGAAATGTACGGCACCAATTTCCTAGACAGCGTCATCACCGCGCTCGAAGACAAGATCACGACGCGCGATGCCTATGGGCGGCGGCTCGAGAACCGTCAGCTTGCTATTCTGTAACCCGACACAACAAAGCACGGAGCTGCGATGATCACGGATGTGGTGCCCCCCGAAGAGCTGATCTATTCATCCGACAGCGAGCCGGGGTGGCGCCGCATCCGGCGCGGCGACCACTTCGCCTATCTCGACGCCGCGGGTAAGGCACTCAAGGCAATGGACCGCCAGCGCATCGAGGCGCTGGTCATCCCGCCCGCCTGGACCGAGGTCTGGATTTGTCCTGATCCCGACGGCCACCTTCAGGCTACCGGTCGTGACGAACGCGGCCGCAAGCAATATCTTTATGATCCGCGCTGGACCCAGCACCGCAGCGAGACCAAGTTCGGCTCGCTCCTGTCCTTTGCCAGGGTCCTGCCGAGCATAAGGGAACAGGTCGAGGCGGACCTCAGGCGCCGTCGCACCGATCTGCCCCATGTCGCCGCCTCGGTGGTCTGGCTCCTCGACAATTCCCTCATCCGCATCGGCAATTCCCGCTATGCCAAGGAAAACAAGAGCTTTGGCCTGACCACCCTGCGCAACCGCCATGTCGAGATCGCCGGCAAGGCCGTACGCTTCCGTTTCAAGGGCAAATCGGGAAAGCAATGGAAGCTGGAGCTGACCGATCGGCGCATCTCCCGCATCGTGTCGAACCTGCAGGACCTGCCGGGCCAGCATCTCTTCCAGTATGAAGACGAGGAGGGCGTTCACCCCATCACCTCGCGCGACGTGAACGCCTATATTTCCGAGCGTGCCGGCGGGACGTTCAGCTCGAAACATTTCCGCACCTGGTCCGCCACCGTGGGCGCATATGACCTGCTCTCGCAAATGGAGCGGGCCGAAACCAAAACCGGCCGCGCCCGCCAGGTCAACGAAGTCCTCGACACCATCTGCCAGCGTCTCGGCAACACGCGCGCCGTCTGCCGCTCCGGCTATGTCCACCCGCGCGTCATCGCCGACTGGGAAGAGGGGCGCCTCATCCGCCCCAAAGGCGTCCGCACAAAACCGTTTCTGGACCGCGATGAACTGGAGACGCTGGCCTATCTGAAAGGGATCGAGGCCAATGACCAGTGAACTGGCCGAAGCAAGGCTGGGGTGGGGGGACCTCTATCACCTGCCCATCGTCATTGCCCGGCTTGTGTGGAGGATCTGTGCTTTAGTGGTGGCATCAGC
>JADGMW010000124.1_pt1 | contig 38856 bp, 34 predicted proteins | sample 8641801 | NCBI WGS metagenome assembly JADGMW01 (sample SAMN16272018, study PRJNA661076) | feces metagenome | isolation source: fecal sample from diarrhoea affected cattle A | host: Bos taurus | place: South Africa: Lokaleng Village, Mahikeng | collected 2019-09
GCGCTCGAGGTCCCGTTCGAAGGCGAGCTGGTCGACGCGATGGCCGCCGCGTTGCTCGCGGAGGACCCGGGCGCCGCCGTGCTGCCGTACACGCTCTCCGGCGGGACGGACAACAAGTCGCTGTCCGTGCTCGGCATCACCGGCTACGGGTTCGCCCCGCTGCGGCTGCCGGGCGCGATGGACTTCTCGGCGATGTTCCACGGGGTGGACGAGCGGGTGCCGACGGACTCGCTGCGGTTCGGCGTGCGGGTGCTCGACCGCCTGCTGCAGACCGCCTGAGCCGGCTGCCGGCCTGCCCGGCCGACGTCAGTCGACGTCGGCCACCAGGTCGAGCGTGCTGCGCACCCGGATGATCTTGCGCCGGAGCCACACCTTCCGCTCCCCGCCGGCGTACAGCCGGGAGCGGGCGAGCTCCCATCGCCCGTACTCGGCCTCCTCGGTCAGCCGCCTGCGGGTGTCGCCGCGGCTGACCGTTCCGGGGAAGGTGAGCACCCGGTACTCGAACTGCGGGCCGGGGACGTTGCTGAGCCGCCGGCCGGGACGTCCTGTGAGCCTGTCGGTCATTCGCACCACCGTTCTCTGACAGACCGGGACAACGGCGACCGCCCCCGATCGATTCAGTGCCATTGTGCACGCAGCGGCGCTACCGTCGTGGCATGACCGCCGACCCTCGTGCCGCGCTTGACCGCTTGATCGCCGCCCTCGAAGCCCATTACCTCGCACTGGCCACCCGTCGAGGCGAGGACGACCCAGCGGTGGATGACGCCTACGACATCCTGGCGGACGCCTTCGAGGTCTACGACGACGCGCTGGCCACGGTGCACGGCGAGGCGACTCCCTTCGAGCTCGCCGACGACGACGATGACGACGACGAAGACGACGAGGATGACGACGACGAGTCCTTCGGCGGGGCCCGCAGCGACGTCCACGTCGCGGACGACGATGACGACTACGACGACCTCGACCTGATCGACGGCCCTCGGAGCCAGGAGTCCTGAGCCCGCCGCGCGGGCTCGGGGAAGGCGGCCTTGCCCCGAGAGGGCCAGAGGCGCCGCCGAGGGCCGGTCAGCGGCGCTCGGGATACCCCAGCTCGGGCGCGCTGACCTCGTCCAACGCGCGCAGGATCTCCGGCGGGAGCTGGACGTCCTCCGCGGCGAGGGAGGCGCGCAGCTGCACCGCGGTGCGCGCCCCGACGATGGCCGACGACACCTGCGCCCGCACCCGCAGCCACGCCAGCGCCACGTCGAGCGGGCTGCGGTCCAGGCCCTGGGCCGCGATCGCGACGGCCTCCACCACCGCCAGCGAGTCGGCGCCCAGGTAGGGCTCCACGAACCCGGCCAGGTGCGGTGATGCCGCGCGGGAGTCGGCGGGGATCGTGCGCCGGTACTTGCCGGTCAAGACCCCGCGCCCCAAGGGCGACCAGGCGAGCAGCCCGACCCCGAGGTCGGCGGCCGCGGGCAGCACCTCGCGCTCGATCCCACGCTGCAGCAGGGAGTACTCCGCCTCGACGGCGGCGAGCCCCACGTCGTCGGCCATCAGGGTCGCCGCCCGCGCGACCTGCCAGCCGGCGTGGTTGGAGAGGCCGACGTAGCGGGCGCGCCCGCTCGTGACGGCGAGCCGCAGGGCGGAGATCGTCTCCGTGAGCGGTGTGCGGGGGTCGGGGGTCTGCACCAGCCACAGGTCCACGTGGTCCGTGCGCAGCCGCGCCAGCGAGGCGTCCAGGGTGTTCAGCAGCCCGCCGCGGGAGGCGTCCACGACCCCGCCCCCGGCTGTGCGACGGACGCCCGCCTTGGTGCACAGCACCACGTCCTCGCGGGCCACCACGTCGCCGAGCAGCGAGCCGATCAGCTCCTCGGCGCCGCCGTCGGCGTACGACGCCGACGTGTCGACCAGCGTGCCGCCCGCGTCGACGAAGTCGCGGAGCTGCTCACGGGCCTCGTGCTCGTCCGTGTCACGGCTCCACGTCAGCGTGCCCAGGCCGAGATGGGAGACGCGAAGACCCGTGCGGCCGACCTGGCGCTGTTCCATGAGGCGCAAGGGTAATCGTCGGGACGTCCGGGACGGCTATCGTTCACGCTCGTGGAGTCCGGCATGGGTACATGGGAAGCAATCGTCCTCGGACTGGTGCAGGGGCTCACCGAGTTCCTCCCGGTGTCGTCGAGCGCGCACCTGCGCATCGTCGGCGAGCTCATCGGCTCGGCCGACCCTGGAGCGGCGTTCACCGCGATCACCCAGATCGGCACCGAGACCGCCGTCCTGCTGTACTTCCGGCGGGACATCGCGAGCATCTGCCGCGCCTGGTGGCGCTCGGTGCGCGGCGACCGGGGGACCGACCTGCGCGCCCGGCTCGGCGCGCCGCGCGGCGAGAGCCCCGACCACGAGGCGCTCATGGCCTGGTTCATCACGCTCGGTTCGGTGCCCATCGTGGTGCTGGGCCTGGCCTTCCAGGACAAGATCGAGGGCCCGTTCCGCAACCTCTGGCTCGTGGTGCTCACCCTCGCGGCGTTCGCCCTCGTGCTCGGCTGGGCGGACAAGGTCGGAGCCAAGCAGCGCCCCCTCACCGAGCTCAACACCAAGCACGCGGTGCTCTTCGGGTTCGCCCAGGCGATGGCGCTGATCCCGGGCGTCTCCCGCTCCGGCGGCACCATCACCGGTGGCCTGCTGATGGGATACACCCGCGAGGCGGCGGCGCGGTACTCGTTCCTGCTCGCGCTGCCCGCGGTGTTCGGCTCGGGCCTGTACCAGCTCGCGAAGAGCGTGGGGGAGTTCGGGCAGAACGGCACGCCCAGCTTCGGCGCGACGCTGGTGGCCACCGTGGTGGCCTTCGCGGTCGGCTACGTCGTGATCATCGCGTTCCTCAAGATCGTCTCCACGTTCAGCTACCGCCCGTTCGTGGTCTACCGGCTGGCGATCGCCGCGATCGTCGCGATCCTGCTGCTCACCGGGGTGCTCGACCCGATCGGCGCCCAGCCTCCCGCGGCGCTTTAGGGAAGCCCACGCGCGGCGGTTAGGCTTCCGACGTGCTCACCTGGCCGGCCCCGCAGATCCCCCAGCTCCCCGGACAGGGAGGCCCCGTCCGAGTGCGGGACACCACCACCGGCGAGCTCGTCGTCGCCGCCCCGGGGCCCACCGCCTCGTTGTACGTCTGCGGGATCACCCCGTACGACGCCACGCACCTGGGGCACGCCGCCACCTACGTGGCCTTCGACCTGCTGGTGCGCGCCTGGACCGACGCCGGGCAGCGCGTGCGGTACGCGTCCAACGTGACCGACGTGGACGACCCGTTGCTCGAGCGCGCCACCGCCACCGGCCAGGACTGGCGCGAACTGGCCCGTGAGCAGACGGCCCTCTTCGCCGAGGACATGACCGCGCTCGGCGTCGTGCCTCCCGACGTGTACACCGGCGCCGTCGAGTCGGTCCCGGCCGTCGTCGAGGCCGTCGAGCAGCTCGTCGCCGCCGGCGCCGCCTACCGCGTGGGCGTGCCGGACGGGTCCGGGCATGGCGCCGACGACGTGTACGCCGACCTGTCCGCCGATTCCGCCTTCGGCGCGGTGGCGGGCCTCGACCCGGAGACTATGCGCGACGTGTTCGGCGAGCGCGGGGGCGACCCGGACCGGCCGGGCAAGCGCCACCCGCTGGACCCCCTGCTGTGGCGCGCGGAACGCCCCGGCGAGCCTGCCTGGGACGGCGGCTCCCTCGGGCGCGGGCGACCGGGCTGGCACATCGAGTGCGCGGTGATCGCCCGCGACGGGCTCGGCCTGCCGTTCGACGTGCAGGGCGGCGGTGTCGACCTGCGGTTCCCGCACCACGAGATGAGCACGTCGCACGCGCGCCTGCTCGACTCCGGCCACGGCGCCGCGCGCCACGTGCACGCGGGGATGGTCGGGCTCGACGGCGAGAAGATGAGCAAGTCGCGCGGCAACCTCGTGCTGGTCTCGCGGCTGCGCGAGGCCGGCGAGGACCCGATGGCCATCCGCCTCGCCTTGCTCGCCCACCACTACGCCGACGACTGGAGCTGGACCCGCAACGACCTCGTCGTGGCCCGCCACCGGCTCGAGCGGTGGCGTGCGGCGGTCGCGGGGAACGGCGGCCCCGACGCCACCGCGACCCTCGAGGCGATGCGCGAGGCGATCGCGAACGACCTCGACGCGCCCGCCGCGCTCGCAGCAGTCGACGCGTGGGCCGCTGAGTCGATCTCCCGGGGCAGCACCGACGACGCCGTCGAGGGCGCGCCCGGCGTGATCGCCCGCGCGGTCAACACCCTGCTGGGCGTCCGCCTCTGACCTGAGGCGCCGGGGCGTCCTAGCCGCCGGTGCCCTTGTCGCGACGGCGCAGGTACCGCTCGAACTCCTGGGCGATGGCCTCGCCGCTCGCCTCGGGCAGCTCGGCGGTGTCCTTGGCGTCCTCGAGCTGCTGCACGTACTCGGCGATCTCGCTGTCCTCCGCGGAGAGCTCGTCCACCCCGTGCTGCCAGGCGATCGCGTCGTCCGGCAGGTCGCCGAGCGGCACCGGCTCGCCGATCAGGCCCTCGATGCTGGTGAGCAGCGACAGCGTCGCCTTGGGGGACGGCGGGTGGGCCACGTAGTGCGGGACGGCCGCCCACAACGACAACGCGTTCAGCCCTCGCGCCTCGGCCTCGTGCTGCAGCACGCCGACGATGCCCGTGGGCCCCTCGTAGCTGTTGGTCTCCACGCCGAGGCGCTGGCGCACGTGCGCGTCCTCGCTCGTGGTGGTCACCGGGATGGGCCGGGTGTGCGGCACATCGGCCAGGAGGGCGCCCACGGTCACCACCGTGCGCACGCCCAGCCGCTCGGCGATGTCGAGCAGCTCGGCGCAGTAGCGGCGCCACCGCATCGAGGGCTCGATGCCGTGCACCAGCACCACCTGACGGCCGGTGCGGGGAGCCGAGGCGACAGCCACCGACGTGGTGGGCCAGGTGATCTCCCGGCGCCCGTCCGGCCCGGGGCCGACGATCGGCCGGTTGACCTGGAAGTCGTGGTAGTCCTCGGGGTCGAGCTCCTCGATCTGCTCCGCCGCCCACACCTCGTGCAGGTGCTCGAGCGCCTGGGTCGCCGCCGATCCGGCGTCGTTCCAGCCCTCGAAGGCGGCCAGCATGATCGGGTCCCTCGTGGGGACGTCGGTCGGGCCTTGTTCCTGCGCGGTCATCACCCCAGCCTAGGGGCGGCGTCGAGGGCCGACTGAGCAGCAGCGCCGATCGGCGTGGCCCCGCCGCGACGGAGCAGGTCGAGGGTCCGGGCTACCATCGGCCAGGTGCCTGATCCTCTCGACACCGCCCAGCCCGCCCAGTCAGCCCTGAACCCGCGCGTGAGCCACGCCGCCGGAAGCAGGGCCGGGACCGCGCCGGCATCCGCGACCGCACTGCCCGCAGCCGTGCTGTGGGACATGGACGGCACCCTCATCGACTCCGAGCCGTTCTGGATCGCCGCGGAGCTCGAGCTGGCCGCCGCCCACGGCGCCGTGTGGACGCACGCCGACGGGCTCGCCATGGTCGGCAACCCGATGACCACGTGCGCCGCGGCCCTCCGCAGCCGTGGCGTGGACCTCTCCGACGCGGAGATCTCCGCCTTCCTCAACGTGCGGGTGGCGGCCGGCGTGGCGGCGGGGACCCCATGGCAGCCCGGCGCACAGGAGCTGCTCGACGCGCTCGTGGCCGCGAAGGTGCCGATGGCGCTGGTCACCTCGTCCCACCGGGAGCTCGCGGAGCCGTTCGTGCGGTCCGCGGGCGTCTTCGACGTCTCGGTGTGCGGTGACGAGGTCGCCCGGCCGAAGCCGGACCCCGAGCCCTACCTGGCCGCGGCGGCGCTGCTCGGGGTGGACATCGCGGACTGCGTGGCGGTCGAGGACTCGCCCGCGGGGATCGCCTCGGCCAGCGCCTCGGGCGCCCACGTGATCGCCGTCGAGGTGATGGTGGGACTCGCGCCGCGGCCCGGCGTCAGCAGGGTGCGGTCGCTGGCCGATGTGACCCTCGACGACCTCGGCCGGGTGCTCGGCGGCGAGCTGCTCGTGCCGCGCGAGGTCGACAGCGTCTGACGCCGGCACGCCCGTCCGGGCGCGCCACATCCGGCGCCGGCGGGCGTGGACCGCAGCGCTGTCGGCTCAGCTCGCGGGGGCCGGCTCCACGCCGAGGGCCAGCCGCACGGCGCCCTCCGGGATCTCCGGCGGGGTGCCGCCGAACGCGGGGCACAGGTCGCGGTGCGCGCACCAGTCGCACAGCCTCGACTTCCGGGGGCGCCAGTCCCCGCTGCGGGCGGTCTCCTCGATGCCCGACCAGATCGACCGGACGCGCGCCTCCAGGCTGAGCATCTCGGGCTCGGTGGGCTCGTGGCGCAGGATCGTGCCGTCGCCGAGGTAGACGAGCTGCAGCATGCGCGGCAGCTCGCCGCGCTCGCGCCACAGCATGAAGGCGTAGAACCGCATCTGGAACAGGGCGGTGCCCTCGTAGCCGGCCCGGGGCGAGCGGCCCGTCTTGTAGTCCACGACCCGCATGGCGCCGCCCGGGGCGACGTCGAGCCGGTCGACGATGCCCCGCAGCTGAGGGCCGTCGTCCAGCTGGGTGCGCACCGACATCTCGCGCTCGTGCGGCTGCAGCCGGTTCGGGTCCTCGAGGGTGAAGTACGTGTCGAGCAGGCGCCCAGCACTCGCCAGCCACTCGTCCCACTCGGCCTGGTGCTCGAAGAGCTCGGCGTGCCCCGGATGCTCGGCGAGCAGCTCGTGCCAGCGGTGGGGGAGCATCGCGTGCGCCGCCTCGAGCGTGCGCTGCCCCGCGGGCAGGTCGAACAGGTGCTCCAGCACCGCGTGGACCAGGGTGCCCCGCACCGCTGCCGCGCTGGGCGGCTCGGGAAGCCGGTCGACCACCCGGAACCGGAACAGCAGCGGGCACTGCAGGAAGTCGTTCGCGCGCGACGGCGACAGGCCGGGCGCGGACCGGCGTACCGGCGCCGCCTCCAGGAGCGGCTCGGCCCCCACCGCCTCACCCGGTGCAGCCTCGACGACCACCGGCCCAGGCGCGCCGGGCACGAGCCCATCGGATCCCGGCGTGCTGCGCTCGGGCGGCTGGAGGGGGGTCTGCGTGGTCGGCACGCGGCCAGCCTAGGCGCCGGTCCTGACATGCCGGCCGCGCGCGTCCGGGGTGACCGCCCGGGCGACCACGGGCACCTAGGCTGACCGGGTGAGCAACAGCAAGCGACCTGGCGCCCAGGGCTGGGTGATCGGCCGCGCCGCCGGGGCGCCCATCATCCTCACCCCCACGTGGTTGCTGGCCGCCGTGGTCCTCACCCTGGTCTTCGCGCCGACGGTCGACGCGTGGGCCCCGCGGCTCGGGGCAGGCAGCTACGTCGTCGCCTTCGGCTTCGTGGTGCTGCTGTTCGGCTCGGTGCTGATCCACGAGCTGGCGCACGGCCTGGTGGCGCGTGCCCGCGGCCAGCACGTCGAGGAGTTCGCGCTGACCGTCTGGGGCGGCCACACCACTTTCAGCGGGCCCGCGCCCACCGCCGCGACGAGCGCCCTCGTCGCGGTCGTCGGACCGCTCGCCAACCTCGCGCTGGCCCTGGTCTTCTGGCTGGCGGCCCAGGCGGCCCCGGCGGGCGGGCTGCTGGCCCTGCTGCTCTTCGCCGGCGCGATCTCCAACGGGTTCGTCGGCCTCTTCAACCTGGTGCCCGGGCTGCCCCTCGACGGAGGGCAGATCCTCCAGGCCGGTGTGTGGCAGGCGACCGGCGACCGGTACAAGGGCGCCGTCGCCGCGGGGTGGGCCGGGCGCGTCGTCGCCATCGGGGTGCTCCTCTGGGCGCTGGTGGTCCCCGTGGCGCAGGGCCGCCAGGGCGACCTGTTCTCGGTCGTGTGGGCGGCGCTCATCGGGGCCTTCCTGTGGAGCGGCGCCTCGGCCGCGATCACCTCCGGGCGCACAGGCAGGTCGCTGGACCGCCTCACCGTCGAGTCGGTCGGACGGCGCGCCACCTGGGTCTCCGCGGACGCCACCCTGGCGGACGTCGACCGCGCCCGCGGGCTCGCGCAGGTGGACGAGGTCGTCGTCCTGTCGCCCGACGGCCGCCCGGCGGCCTACGTCGACCAGGCAGCGGCCGCCGCCGTCCCGCCCGCGCACCGGGCCGTCACGCCTGTGACCGCCGTCGCCGTGGTCGTACCCGTGGGCGCCGTCGTGGACGCGCGCCTGCGCGGCGCCGACCTCGTGCGGGCCGTCGGGCAGGTGACCCGCGCGTCGGGGGTCGTCGCCGCCGTGCAGGACGGGCGCGTGACCGCGATCATCCGGGCCGCGGACGTGATCGCCGCGCTGCGCTCCTAGACTCGACCCCCGTGACCGACCAGACGCCCACAGTCCACACGACCACCAGCACCGGAGCGGCCCAGCGACGCGGCCCGCTGCGGGAGGGCGACCGCGTCCAGCTCACAGACCCGCGCGGCCGCCTCCACACCATCACCCTCACGCCCGGCGGCTCCTTCCACACGCACAAGGGCTACTTCACGCACGACCAGCTCATCGGGGCCCCCGAGGGCACCGTCGTGCGGAACACCGCCGGCATCGAGTACCTGGCGCTGCGGCCCCTGCTGAGCGACTTCGTGCTGTCCATGCCGCGCGGGGCCGCTGTCGTCTACCCCAAGGACGCCGGCCAGATCGTCGCCATGGCGGACATCTACCCGGGCGCCCGGGTGGTCGAGGCCGGCGTCGGGTCGGGCGCGCTGACCATGTCCCTGCTGCGCGCCGTCGGCGACGGCGGCTCCCTCCACTCGATCGAGCGGCGCGAGGACTTCGCCGAGATCGCGCGCGGCAACGTCGAGTCGTTCTTCGGCGGACCGCACCCGGCGTGGCGGCTGTCCGTCGGCGACCTGTCGGACGTGCTCCCGACCGTCGCCGAGCCCGGTTCCGTGGACCGCGTCGTCCTGGACATGCTGGCCCCGTGGGAGAACCTCGAGGCGGTCGCCGACGCGCTGGCGCCGGGCGGCGTGCTGATCGCGTACGTCGCGACCACCACGCAGCTGTCCCGCCTCGCCGAGGACCTCCGCGCCGACGGGCGCTACACCGAGCCCGAGGCGTGGGAGTCGATGGTGCGCGGGTGGCACCTGGAAGGGCTCGCCGTCCGCCCCGAGCACCGGATGATCGGGCACACCGGCTTCCTGCTCACCACCCGCCGCCTGGCCGACGGCGTCGACGCGCCGCTCCGCCGCCGGCGCCCCTCCAAGGGCGCGTACCCGGCGCCCGGCTCGGAGGACGCGGCGGCCAGCAGCGCCTCGGCCGTGCCGGACGAGGCGTGGACCCCCGAGGCGCTGGGCGAGCGGCCCATCTCCGACAAGAAGATCCGCCGCGTGCGGCGCGACGTGGGGCGCGGCCCGGCAGCCGACTGACCCGCGCGGCCCTGCCGCCAGCGGGTGCGACACCCGTCGGCGGCAGGGCTCGACGCGGCCGTTCGCGCAGGCCGCCGGGCTGTGGTGACCACCAGGAGAGAAACGCTCGGCACCCTGCTGCCGTAGAAGTTAGGGTCGTCAGACCAGCACATCGGTGTGCACCTCGGCGGTCGACCCTCAGGAGGACCACACGATGACGGAACCGGCAGCAACTGGCCACGATCTGCAACGTGAGATCAACCTGCTCGCCGCGCGCAACGAGCGCATCGCCGAGGCGCTGATGGCGGCCCGCGAGCAGATCGTCGAGCTCAAGCGCCAGCTCGACGAGCTGGCCAAGCCTCCCGGGAGCTTCGCGACGTTCCTGTCCGCGCGGTCGGACGGCACCGTGGACGTCATCTCCTCCGGGCGCAAGATGCACGTCGGCGCCAGTCCCACGCTCGACGTGGACCGGCTGCGCCCCGGCCAGGAGGTCATGCTCAACGAGGCGCTGACGGTCGTGGAGGCTGGTGGGTACGAGGACGTCGGCGAGCTCGTCACCGTCAAGGAGCTGCTCGGCACGCACCGCGCGCTCGTGGTCGGCCGCGGCGACGAGGAGCGGGTCGTGCGGTTCTCCGGCCAGCTCCTCGAGGACTCGGTGCGCGTCGGCGACGCGCTCACCGTCGAGACGCGCTCCGGGTTCGTGCTCGAGCGCATCCCCCGGGCCGAGGTCGAGGACCTCGTGCTCGAGGAGGTGCCCGACATCGACTACTCGGACATCGGCGGGCTCGGGCCCCAGATCGAGGCGATCCGCGACGCCGTGGAGCTGCCGTTCCTGCACCCCGACCTGTTCCGCGAGCACGGGCTCAAGCCGCCCAAGGGCGTCCTGCTCTACGGCCCGCCGGGATGCGGCAAGACGCTCATCGCCAAGGCGGTGGCCCGCTCCCTGGCGCTCACCGCGGCCAAGGCACGGGGCGAGGACGGGGACGAGGCGCGCAGCTACTTCCTCAACGTCAAGGGCCCCGAGCTGCTCAACAAGTACGTGGGGGAGACCGAGCGCCACATCCGGCTCATCTTCGCCCGGGCGCGGGAGAAGGCGTCGCAGGGGCACCCCGTGGTGGTGTTCTTCGACGAGATGGAGTCGCTGTTCCGCACCCGCGGCACCGGCATCTCGAGCGACGTCGAGACCACGATCGTCCCCCAGCTGCTCAGCGAGATCGACGGCGTGGAGCGGCTGGACAACGTCATCGTCATCGGCGCCTCGAACCGCGAGGACATGATCGACCCGGCGATCCTGCGCCCCGGGCGGCTCGACGTGAAGATCAAGATCGAGCGGCCCGACGCGGAGGCCGCCCGCGAGATCTTCGCGAAGTACCTGACGCCGTCCCTGCCCATCCACGCCGACGACCTGGCCGAGCACGGCGGCCAGGCGAGCGCCGCCGTCGACGCGATGATCACCCGCGTCGTGGAGCGCATGTACTCCGAGACCGAGGAGAACCGCTTCCTCGAGGTGACCTACGCGAGCGGTGACAAGGAGATCCTGTTCTTCAAGGACTTCAACTCGGGGGCGATGATCCAGAACGTCGTCGACCGCGCCAAGAAGTCCGCGATCAAGGACCTGCTCGCCACCGGCCAGCGCGGCGTGCGCGTCGACCACCTGCTCACGGCGTGCGTGGACGAGTTCAAGGAGAACGAGGACCTCCCCAACACGACGAACCCCGACGACTGGGCGCGGATCTCCGGCAAGAAGGGCGAGCGCATCGTCTTCATCCGCACGATCGTCCAGGGCAAGAAGGGCACCGACGCGTCGCGCACCATCGAGACGGTGACCAGCACGGGGCAGTACCTCTGACCCGTCCGGCACGGCGGCGGGGGTGGCCCCAGGGCCGTCCTGCCTGGTCCTGGCGCGGGCAGGACGCCGGCGGCGCCCGGCGACGACCTAGGGTGGGCCTGTGAGCGTGCGTCGCGTGATGGGCATCGAGACCGAGTACGGGATCCTCCAGCCGGGGCGGCCCACCGCCAACCCCATGCTGCTGTCGAGCCACGTGGTGGCGGTGCACGCGGCTGCCCGCGAGGGGACGCGCACCCGTGCGCGCTGGGACTACGACGACGAGGACCCGTTGCTCGACGCGCGGGGCTTCCACCTGCAGCGCGCGTCCGCGCCCCCGTCGATGCTCACGGACGACCCCGAGCGGCCCGCGCCCTCGGGGGACGGGCCTCAGGAGCTCGCCCGGTCGATCGCCGAGGAGTACGAGGATCCCGGCGCCGCCAACGTCATCCTCACCAACGGCGCCCGTCTCTACGTGGACCACGCCCACCCCGAGTACTCCTCGCCCGAGGTGACCGGACCCCTCGACGCCGTCCGGTGGGACCGCGCGGGGGAGCTCGTGATGCTCGCGTCGGTGCGCGCCCTCGCCTCGACGCCCGCGCTCCCCGACGTGGCGCTGTACAAGAACAACGTCGACGGCAAGGGCGCCACGTACGGCACCCACGAGAACTTCCTGGTCGACCGCGGGGTGCCGTTCGCCCAGCTGGCGTCCCGGCTGATGCCCTTCCTGGTGACGCGCCAGGTGTTCACCGGCGCGGGCCGGGTCGGGCTCGGCCAGCGAGGCGAGCACCCCGGGTTCCAGATCTCCCAGCGCGCCGACTACATCGAGGCGGAGATCGGCCTCGAGACGACGCTGCGCCGCCCGATCGTCAACACGCGCGACGAGCCGCACGCCGACCCGGACCGTTGGCGCCGACTGCACGTGATCTTCAGCGACGCGAACCTCCTCGAGGTGGCGACCTACCTCAAGCTCGGCACCACGTCGCTCGTGCTCTGGCTGATCGAGCAGGCCGTGGCGGCGGAGTCCGCCGTGGCCCCGATGCTCGCGGCCGTGGACGGCCTCGCCCTGCGGGACCCGGTGTCGGCGGTTCACACCGTGAGCCACGACGTGGCCATGACCGCTCGGCTCGAGCTCGCCGACGGCCGGCGGCTGACCGCCCTGGAGATCCAGGGCGCGTACCTGGCAGCGGTCCGCGAGGCGATGGATCGCACAGGCACGCCGATGGACGACGAGACGGCCGACGTGCTCAGCCGCTGGGAGTCGCTCCTCGACCGGCTGGCGACCGACCCGGCGAGCTGCGCCCGGGAGGTCGAGTGGCTTGCCAAGATGCGGCTGCTGGAGGGCATGCGCCGGCGCGACCACCTGGAGTGGGACAACCCTCGGCTGGCGGCGGTGGACCTCCAGTGGTCGGATGTGCGCCCCGAGCGAGGGCTGTACCACCGGCTGCTGGCAGCAGGCGCTGTGGAGACGCTAGTGACCCCGGAGGAGGTGGAGCAGGCGGTCAGCCATCCGCCCACCGACACCCGCGCCTACTTCCGTGGGGAGGCCATCGCGCGGTTCGGGCCCCAGGTGTCCGCCGCGAGCTGGGACTCGGTGATCTTCGACGTGCCGGGGGCGCCCACGCTGCAGCGGGTCCCCATGCGGGATCCCCTGCGGGGCACCCGGGCGCACGTGGGCGAGCTGCTCGAGCGCAGCGCCGACGCGCAGAGCCTGCTCGATGCGCTGGGCTCCTAGCCCTAGCCCTAGCCCTAGCCCTAGCCGCTCGGCCACGCGCCCAGTCCCGGGCACCCGCGGGCGCCCGGGACGGCTCAGCGCATGGCGCTGACGAACCGGACGGCCTCGCGGGCCTCACGCAGGCGCCGCTCGTACGTCAGGCCCAGGCCGAGCAGCACGGCGCCGCCCACGGCCAGCACCGTCCACCACTCGACCATGCGCATCGCGGCGACGGCCGCCGGCGACGCCTGGACCAGCGCGACGACGCCGAGCACCGCGCCGCCCAGCACGAACGGCGCCTGCCAGCGGCGGACGGCGCCGGCGACCACCGCGGCGAGCCCGCCGCCCGCGACCAGCAGCAGGCGCCACGTCGTCGGGACGGCCCACCCGGTGGCCAAGGGGACGACCAGCACGAGCAGCAGGCCGATCGCTGTCGTGGGCCAGCTGCTCGCGTCGGCGTCGTGCCGCAGGCGGTCGATCCCCAGCACGAGCAGCACGGCGCCCAGCAGCACCAGGTAGACGTCGGCGGGGACGACAGGTGTGAGCGCGGCGCCGAGCAGCGCCGCGACGGTGGCGCAGGCCACGCCGGCGGCGACCCCCCGCGCCCGGAGGCGGCTGAGGCCCGTGGCGTCCACGCGCAGGCCCATGACGAGCGCCAGTGCGCTCCCCGCGCCCAGGACGCCGAGCGCGCGGGCCGTCCCCGCGGGCGTGGTGTCGATGGCGAGCAGCGTGGGGGCCGCGGCGACGGCAGCCACCAGGGGCAGTCCCCACCGCCGGGGCCCGGCGCCCGGGAGCGACGAGGAGCGTGCGCCGAGCAGCAGCGCGACGCCTAGGACGGCGGCGCCGGTCAGGGACCACAGCTCCACCGTCCCCGCCCCGGGCGCGCCTCCGCTCGCCCGTGAGGTGGCTGGGAGGGCTGCGTGGCGGAGCCCCACCAGGAGGGACAGCAGGGCGGCGGCGAGCAGCGGGCCCGCCGCGGCAGCGCCAGGTCGGGTCACGTCGCCCTCGGCTCCAGGCCCGCTGCGCGTCCCACTCGTCGCGCGGGGGCGCCTGCCGATCAGCAGGGCGCCGACGGCGGTCAGCAGGGCGGCGGCGCCGATGGCGGTGGGAGCCCGCCATGCGGCAGCGGGCCCGATGGCCAGCGTCCCGACCATCATCGGTCCCAGGGCTGCCCACCCCGGCGCGATGGCATGGCCACCGGCGGACCACACGGAGCCGGTTGCGAGGACGACGGCGCCCAGAGCCACTAGGGCGAGCTCGGCGCTGGGCAGGAGGGGGTGCGCGGCCGCGGCGGCGGCCGCCAGGGCGGAGGTCCCGAGCCCGAGGGAGACGAGCTCCCCGCGTCGAGGCGCGGCCCGACCAGACCGGGCGGCCCACAGCGACACGGCGGCCCCCGCTGCGGTGGCACAGGACCAGCGCACGAGTCCGGTGGTGGACGCGTCGACGGCCAGGGCGGTGGGCAGCACGATGACCAGCGCGAGGAGCCACGGCGTGATCGTGGCGGCGAGGGGGACGGCCAGGCGGCGCAGGGCGACGGCGAGGAGCGCAGCGGCGGGGAGCGACCACGCCTCCACAGCCGTCGGCTCGTGGTGGCCGCTCAGGGCGCTGCCCAGCGCGTGCCCCGCCGGCCCCAGCGCGAGCGCCGCGACCGCAGGCCAGAGCACCGCTTGGCGGCGCCGCTGGTCCGTCGGCGACACCGCGGCGCCGATGCCCGCGATCGCGACGAGGACGAGGCCCGCGAGCAGGGCGAGCGCGGGTCGCGGCACACCCGCCCCCCACGCGGACACCTCGCCACCCGACACGGCGGTCGGCGCCGTGACCAGTGCCAGCCCGGCGGCGAGCAGGGGCACGTCGTCCACGTGGCCCCGCCGACGACGGCGCAGTGCCACCAGCAGGAGGACGGCGCCTGTCGGCGCGAGGTACGGCTCGGGGGCGTCGACCCCGTCCCGCACCAGCAGCACCCACGTCGCGGCGACGCCCAAGCCGAGCGCCCACCAGCGCGCCCAACGCCGCTCGGGGTCGATCGACCACGCGCCTGCGACCAGCGACGCGACCATCGCCGCCAGCGCCAGCCGCCCGGGTCCGCCGTCTCCCGTGACCACGGTGCACGCGGCGGCCAGCTGCAAGCCGGCCATCGCCCAGCCCGCACCCTCAACCGCGCGGCGGGCGTCGGCGTGGTGGGGGACGACGGCGCGCGCCAGGAGCACGCACGCGCCCGCGGCGGCGGTGACCGCGGCAGGCAGCGACGCGCCCAGCAGGGTCCCTCCGGTGGCCACACCCAACGTGAGCACCGCGCAGGGGACGAGCACGCCCCATGCCGCGGCGCCCGCCACGTGCCACCGGGGCCCGAGGGCTGGTCGCCCTCGCGAGGCGACGACCAGCGACGCTCCCGCGGCTGCGGCGGCGACCGCGACCAGCAGCGCCTGGTCGAGGATCGGTCCCCGGGCCGGCGTGCTGGCCGCGCCCATGGCCCAGGCCGCGACGGAGGCTCCGGCGCCGACGCCGAGCGCCGTGAGCCGCTCGCCACGCGTCCACGGGGACCTCCGCGCGACGCCCGTGGCGACGGTGGCCGTGAGGAGGACCACGGCAAGGATCGGACCCGCCGTGGCGACACCGGGCCGGTCCGCGAGGAGGGCGAGGAGCCCGAGCCAGACCAGCCCGAGCGACGAGCCGAGGAGCCAGGCCCGCCCGGTGTCATGGCCACGGGCCCAGGCGCGGGCCGCTGTCGCGGCGCACGCGCAGGCGAGGAGGCTCAGACCCGCGGCCACGGCGTCCCCCGACGACGCCGCGAGGGACGTGAGCGGGGCCAGCACGACGAGGGCGCGCACCGGCGCCAGGCTGTGACCGTCACGCCGCAGCCCCGAGCGCTCCGTGAGCCAGGCGAGCGCCGCCAGGCTGGCGAGGAGCGCCGTCAGGCCGAGCTGGCCGAGCGCCGGCCACAGCGAGACGACGGGCGCGGGGAGCGTGAGCGCGGCCAGGACGGCGATCCATGCCGCGGACGTGCGGACGGCGGGCCAGGGCGACGCGATCCGGGCGGTCGCGACCAGCACCAGCGATCCCATGACCATCGCCGCCGAGGCCAGCGGGGCCGGCAGGCTCGCGTCGACGAGCATCGCGCTCAGGAGGCCGGCGAGGGCGATGACCGCGGGGGCCGCGGCGAGCGCCACGACCACGAAGGCGCACTGGGCGGCACGGGCCCCGAGGAGGGCCTCAGGGGCAGCCGTGTGAGTGGCGGGCCGCTCGTCGGCAGGGCCTCCGGCCGGGGAGGTGGACGGGACCACTCTCGCCAGGGCCACCGCGACCGTCGCGGCTCCCAGCGGGGCCAGGGCCCAGAGGGACTCTGGCGCCCCCATGCGTGCCAGCCCGACCGCGACCCCCACCATGCCCAGCGCGAGGATGCCGCCCGCGGCCCCCGCCCACGCGGCTGCCGGGTCGCCCCGTCGCATCGCCCACCAGCTCTGCCCGCCCACGAGCGCCGCCAGGACGAGCACCGCCGCGACCGCCGACCACGGGTGGGGCCCCGGTCGCAGGACCTCGATCAGGGCGGTCGCGGTGGCCGCGCCGGCGGCGGTCCACGCCGCTCCTGCCGACAGCCGGTCGTCGAGGCCGCGCCCTCGACCCGGGCCAGACCCGGCGTCCGGCACGGCGCCGGCGAACCGCGCCGACGTGATCAGCACGCTCCCGACGAAGAGCCATGCGGAGTGGCCGACGGCGAGCGGGGCCAGGAGGGCGGGCGCCAGCGGGAGCAGCACGGCCGCGGAGGCGGACCCGGCCCGGATGCCCGACAGACGCCCCCACAGCCCGAGGAGCGCGCCGCACGCCAGGCAGGACAGCGACGCGTGGACGGCTCCGCTGCCGAAGGACACGAGCCCGGTGGCGTGCAGCGCCCACGCGTCGAGCAGCACCATCACCGCCCCGATGCCGCCGACCGCCTCGGCGCTCGAGCCCAGGCCGGCTCGCCGCAGCCCAGACGCGCCCAGCAGGACCACCACGGTCCCGGCGCCGATCACCACCGCTCGCCCGGCCAGCCCGAGCCATCCCCAGCTGAAGAGGAGGAACACGACGCAGGCCGCGGCGAGGAGCAGGGCTCCCAGCACCTGGAGCACCGTCTGGACGCGCCACGGGCTGGGCGCCGCCGCTGCTCGCGGGGGTGGCGCCCAGACGGGGATGGCGGGCGGCGGCATCGGGGGCGCCGGCGCCCCACGGCCACCCGGCGCTGGCACTGCCACCGGCGCCTCGGTGCTCGTGGCCCGCGCGCCCGTGCCTGTCGCCCCGTGCGCTGCTTGGCCAGCTGCCCCGGGGACCACGGGCGCCGTGGATGCGAGCGGTGCAGGGGACACGTCGCGCGCCGTCGCAGGAGGCGTCGGGCGCGCGGCAGGCGCAGTGCTGCGCCGCTGCTGCTGCGCGCGCATGAGGTCGACGTGCGCCGTCCGGCGGTCGAGCGCGTCGGCGGCCTCGACCGAGAGCTCCCACAGCCGCGCTCCGGGCGCCCCGGTGAGCTCGAACCCGCACGCGCCGCACGTGCTGGCCGTGAGGACGGAGGCGCAGCTCGGGCAGCGGCTGGCGTCGACGAGCGTGCGCCGCACCGCCGCGACGAGGTCGCGTTGCTGGTCAGGGCGTTGCGGGGCGGTCATGGCGCACATCGTGGCGCATCGGCCGGTGGGCCGTGCCCCTCATCCACAGCCAGGTCCGGCGGTGTTGTCCGGTGGGTGGACGAGTTTGAGTCGGACCGGTCGCGGGGCAGGGCCTAGTGTGGGGAGCAGCACGACTCGCTCAGCACACCGGGAGGTCACGATGGCTGGTCAGGAACACGGTCGGGTCCGCCGCGACGAGGACGAGCCGGTCGACGGCCCGGACGTCCCCACGCCGCCGGCGCCTGCGGCCCAGGCCCGCGACGCCGAGGTCGACGCCCTCCTCGAGGAGATCGACGAGGTCCTGGAGTCCAACGCGGAGCAGTTCGTGCGCGGGTTCGTGCAGAAGGGCGGTCAGTGAACGCTGATGGGCATGGACCACGCTGCCTCCCCGGGGCGGTTGCCGGGCGCGTTCATGACGCCGGGCTCCTCGTCGTTCGTCGACTTCCTGCAGGGGCACGCGCCCACGCTGCTGCCCGGCATGCGGGACATCACCGGGGGTGAGGCTCCGGCCACCCCGCACGGGACCACGATCGTCGCGCTGACCTTCGACCGCGGCGTCGTGATGGCAGGGGACCGCCGCGCCACGATGGGCTCGATGATCGCCCACCGGGAGATCGAGAAGGTGTTCCCCGCGGACGAGTTCTCCGCCGTGGGCATCGCCGGGACCGCCGGGCTCGCCGTCGAGCTGGTCCGCCTGTTCCAGCTCGAGCTCGAGCACTACGAGAAGATCGAGGGCACGCTGCTCTCGCTCGACGGCAAGGCCAACCGGCTGTCCACGATGATCCGGGGCAACCTGGGGCTGGCCATGCAAGGCCTGGCGGTCGTCCCGCTCTTCGCGGGCTACGACCTGGACCGCGGCGCGGGACGGATCTTCTCGTACGACGTGACCGGCGGCAGGTACGAGGAGCGCGACCACCACTCGGTCGGCTCAGGGTCCGTGTTCGCCCGCGGCTCGCTCAAGAAGCTGTGGCGGCCCGGCCTGGAGGCCACCGCGGCCGTGCGGGTCGCCGTGGGCGCGCTGGTCGACGCGGCGGACGACGACTCGGCCACCGGCGGCCCGGACGAGTCCCGCCGGATCTTCCCGGTGGTCGCGAGCGTGACCGCGGCCGGCTACGTCCGGGTGCCGCAGGACGAGTTGGGGCGCATCGTGGAGGACGTGCTGGACGAGCGTCGCGCGGAGCACCGCCGTGACCGCCGCGAGACAGGGGACACCGACCGATGAGCATGCCGTTCTACGTCTCGCCCGAGCAGCTCATGAAGGACCGGGCGGACTACGCCCGCAAGGGGATCGCCCGCGGCCGGTCTGTCGTGGTGCTGCAGTACGAGGACGGCATCGCGTTCGCGACAGAGAACCCGTCGCGCGCGCTGCACAAGATCTCGGAGATCTACGACCGCATCGCGTTCGCCGCGGTCGGCAAGTACAACGAGTTCGAGAACCTGAGGGTCGCCGGGGTGCGCTACGCCGACCTGCGCGGGTACTCGTACGACCGCAAGGACGTCAACGCGCGGGGTCTGGCGAACGCGTACGCGCAGACCCTCGGCACGGTGTTCACCACCGAGTCCAAGCCGCTCGAGGTCGAGCTCGTGGTCGCCGAGGTGGGGGACAGCCCCGCGGGGGACCAGATCTACCGCCTGTCCTACGACGGCTCGGTGGCTGACGAGCACGGGTACGGGTACGTGGTGATGGGGGGCCAGGCCGAGCGGCTCGGCGGCGTGCTCGCCGAGGAGTGGCGCGCGGGGATGTCGCTCCCGGAGGTCCTGTCCGTGGCCGTCCGGGTGCTGGGCTCGGCCGGCGAGGGCGAGCAGGGCGAGCCGCGGGCCATCGCCGCCAGCCAGCTCGAGGTCGCGGTGCTCGACCGGACACGGCCCCGTCGGGCGTTCCGCCGGTTGACCAGCTCGCTGCTCGAGGAGCTGCTCGCGGTGGCGCCGCCGCCCGCGTGAGCCCTCAGCTCGCACGCAAGCCAGTCTGACCACAGGGGGGCGAACCATGGACCGTCGAATCTTCGGGCTCGAGACGGAGTACGGCGTGACGTGCGCGTCGGATGACGGGCGGGGGCTGTCCGCGGACGAGGTCGCCAGGTACTTGTTCCGCAAGGTCGTCTCCTGGGGCCGCTCGTCGAACGTGTTCCTGCGCAACGGGTCGCGGCTATACCTCGACGTCGGCTCGCACCCGGAGTACGCCACCGCCGAGTGCGACGACGTGCGACAGCTCGTGGCGCACGACAGGGGCGGCGAGCGGATCCTCGAGGGCCTCGTGCAGGACGCCCAGCAGCGGCTCGAGCACGAGGGGCTGAGCGGGCGGATCCACCTGTTCAAGAACAACACCGACTCGGCGGGCAACTCCTACGGCTGCCACGAGAACTACCTGGTGCGGCGGCAGGGCGATTTCGCGCGGATCTCCGATGTGCTGGTGCCCTTCCTCATCACCCGACAGGTCCTCACCGGCGCCGGCAAGGTGCTCACGACCCCGCGCGGCGCCGTCTACTGCCTCTCGCAGCGCGCCGACCACATCTGGGAGGCCGTCTCGAGCGCCACGACGCGGTCGCGGCCCATCATCAACACGCGCGACGAGCCGCACGCCGACGCGGAGCACTACCGCCGGCTGCACGTGATCGTGGGCGACTCCTCGATGTCCGAGACGACGACCATGCTCAAGGTGGGCTCGACCGACCTCATCCTCCGGATGATCGAGGCGGGCGTGCCGATGCGCGACATGGCGCTCGAGAACCCGATCCGCGCCATCCGCGACATCAGCCACGACATGACGGGGACCCGTCCCGTGGTGATGGCCAACGGGCGCACGGTCACGGCGGTCGAGCTCCAGGAGGAGTACCTGGCGCGGGTCAAGGACTTCGTGGACAGCGAGGTGGGCCCCACCCCGGTGGTCAAGCAGGTGGTGGACCTGTGGGAGCGCGGCCTGGTGGCGCTGCGGACCGGGGACCTGGCGCTGGTCGAGCGCGAGCTGGACTGGGTGATCAAGTACCGGCTGATCGAGCGCTACCGCGCCAAGCACGGCCTCGACCTCTCGGACGCGCGGGTGGCCCGGCTCGACCTGGCGTACCACGACATCTCCCGCACCGAGGGCCTGTACAACCTGCTGGCCGCCCGCGGCCTGGTCGAGCGGGTCACCACGGACCTGGAGGTCTTCGAGGCCACCGCGGTGCCGCCGCAGACCACCCGGGCGAAGCTCCGCGGCGACTTCGTGCGGAAGGCCCAGGAGGCCCGCCGCGACTACACGGTCGACTGGGTGCACCTCAAGCTCAACGACCAGGCGCAGCGGACGGTGCTGTGCAAGGACCCGTTCCGGAACGTCGACGAGCGGGTGGAGCGGCTCATCGAGTCGATGTGACGTGTCGTCGTGGACCCGCTCGGGGCTCTAGCGCCCCGCGCCGTACAGTGGGTGCGGATTTCACGACGGAAGGAACACTGTGCGACGTCAGGTTGTCGCGTGCCTCGCGGCCGCGATGCTGCTGCTCACAGGCTGCGTGTCATCACCGGACGAGCCGCCCGAGGTGGTGGTGTCCGGGGATCCCGGCGAGAAGCCGACGGTGACGTACCGCACCCCCCTGGCGGTCAGCGAGACGCTGACCCAGGAGGTCTGGCCCGGCACCGGGCCTGAGCTCGTCGAGGGCAGCCCCGTGCTGGTGGACTTCTGGCTCGAGAACGCCACCGACGCGAGCGTCGTGACCGAGAGCTATTCCACGAACCCGACGCCGCGGGTGCTGACCGCGGAGGACCTGGGCAAGGACCTCTACGAGATGCTCCGCGGACAACGGGTCGGCGCGCGCCTCGTGCAGATGAGCCCGGCGCCGGGCAGCGGCTCGGCCAACTACCCGACCGTCACCGTGATCGACGTGCTGAACACCCGAGCCGACGGGGAGCCGGTGGCGCCGCGCGAGGACCTGCCCGCGGTGACGCTGGCCGAGAACGGCGCGCCGTCGATCACTCCGCCGCCCGTCGATCCCCCCACGGACCTGGTGGTCCAGCCGCTGCTGCGGGGCATGGGGCAGCAGGTCGCCGCCGGCGACTCGATCACGGTGCAGTACACCGGCTTCGCGTGGGCGACCGGCGAGGGATTCGACGGGACCTGGGACAACGGCGTGCCCGCCATCTTCCCGTTGGAGAGCGTCGCCGTGTGGTCGGAGCTCGTCGAGCAGCCGGTGGGCAGCCAGGTGATGCTCGTGGTGCCCCCGACCTACCCGATGGGCGCGACCGACAGCGAAGAGCTCGCCGGCCAGACCATCGTCTTCGTGATCGACATCCTCGCGACGGGCCCCGCCTCGGGCGCCGGGACGGGTGGCTGACGTGGGTGTCGCGCTGCGGGTCATCCCGTGCCTGGACGTGGACGCGGGCCGTGTCGTCAAGGGCGTCAACTTCGAGAACCTGCGCGATGCCGGCGACCCCGTCGAGCTCGCGCACCGCTACGACGCCGAGGGCGCCGACGAGCTGACCTTCCTGGACGTCTCCGCGTCCTCCGGCAATCGGGAGACCACGTACGACGTGGTGCGCCGCACCGCCGAGGAGGTCTTCGTCCCGTTGACGGTCGGCGGCGGCGTCCGCTCGACCGACGACGTGGACCGGCTGCTCCGCGCCGGCGCGGACAAGGTGGGCGTCAACACCGCGGCGATCGCGCGCCCGGAGCTGATCGCCGAGATCGCCGAGCGGTTCGGGAGCCAGGTGCTCGTGCTCTCGGTCGACGCGCGCCGGGTCAGCGGTGGCACGCGCACCGACTCGGGCTACGAGGTGACGACCCACGGGGGCCGGACCGGCACCGGGATCGACGCCGTCGAGTGGGCGGCTCGCGCCGCGGAGCTCGGCGCCGGGGAGATCCTGCTCAACTCGATGGACGCCGACGGCACCACGGGCGGCTTCGACCTGGACATGCTGCGCGACGTGCGGCGCGAGGTCCGCGTGCCGCTGATCGCCAGCGGGGGAGCGGGGACCGTCGAGCACTTCGCGGAGGCGGCGCGGGCCGGCGCCGACGCGGTGCTCGCGGCCTCCGTGTTCCACTTCGGCGCGTTGACGGTCGGCCAGGTCAAGGACCACCTGCGGGCGGTCGGGATCACCGTCCGGTAGTCGCGCCACCGCCCGGGAACGCGGCCTGCACGGCCTCGACCGACCGCGGATCGCCCTCGACGGCCACGTCGGCCCGGGCCCCGCGACCGAAGGCGTGCAGCACCAGCTCGCCCACCTCGCCCCGGACCACCACGGCGCCCTGGTCGCCGGTGGGCCGGCGCACCGCGCGTCGGACGCCGTCGGGCCGGACGAGCACGACCCCCGCGCCCGCGCGGCGGTAGGCGAGGGGGGCCATGCGCAGCAGGTGGCCCCACAGCGCCTCGACGCGCTCCGGGTCCAGCTCGCGGGGCGCGACCTGGGCGGCGCCGCGGCGGACGTCCTCGGTGTGCACGAAGAACTCCAGCACGTTCGCCAGCTCGGCCGCCCACGACAACGGGTGCCACCGGCGAGGGCCCTCCGCGATCTGCGCGACGAGGGCGTCGAACCCCTCGGCGGTGGCGGCCCGCGCGGCGGCGTCCTCGATCGCCAGATCGGACCGCTCGGCGAGCCGCCCACCGCCGACCGGCACGAGCAGCGAGCGCTCCCGCAGCACCACGTGGGCGGCGAGGTGGCGGCCGCGCCATCCCTCGCACAGCGTCGGCGCGTCCGGCCCCGCCTCGGACAATGAGCGGACCAGGTCTGCGCGCTCCAGCGCGTGCCACGACGTCATCCGCGCATCGTCCCACGCCAGCAGGGCTTCCGGGCCGGTGTCGGCGCCGCGTGAGAGGATCCTCAGACCCCGCCCGCCGCTTGGAAGGACAGTCGTGCCCGCGCGCCCCGCACCACCGCGTCAGGTGGCGCTGACCGGATCCCTCGCCCGACGATCTGTCCTCCTGCTGTGGCGCGGCATCGCCTCCCAGCCGCGCACGTACGCACTCGCGATCGGCGCCTCGGCGGTGTTCGGCGCCTCCACCGTGGCGGTGAGCACGGTGCTGGGCGTCGTGACGGACGACGTCGTCGTCCCGGCCCTCGGCGGATCGGCGGAGGCCCGCTCGCGGATCTGGCTGGCCGGCCTCGCGCTCGCCGCCGTCGCGGTGACCCTGGCGCTGAGCGTCGCCGGCCGCCGTGTCTTCGCGGGGATCGGCGTGGCCGATCAGCAGGCCGGGTTCCGCACCCGGGTGACCCGTCAGTACCTGCGCCTGCCCATGCCCTGGCACCGCCGCCACCCCACGGGCCAGCTCCTGTCGAACGCCAACGCGGACGTCGAGGCCGCGACGTCGGTGTTCAACCCCCTGCCCTTCGCGCTCGGCGTGGTGGTGATGATCGGCGTCGCGGCGGTGCAGCTGCTGCGCACCGACCTGTGGCTCGCGCTGGCCGCCCTGGTCGTCCTGCCGCTCGCGCTCGCCGCGAACCTGGTCTTCGAGCGCAAGATGTCGCCGGCCGTCACCCGCGCCCAGCAGCTGCGCGCCGAGGTCTCCGACATCGCGCACGAGAGCTTCGAGGGCGCCCTGCTGGTCAAGTCCCTCGGCGCCGAGGACCGCGAGGAGCGGCGCTTCACCGCCAGCGCCCAGACCCTGCGCGACGCGAACATCCGGGTCGGCGTCATCCGGGCGTTCTTCGACCCGGTGATCGACATGCTCCCGGGGCTCGGCACCCTGCTCGTCCTGCTGGTCGGCACGGTCCGCGCCGCCGACGGCGCCGTGGGGCCCGGGGACATCGTCTCCGCCGCCTACCTGCTGACGCTGATGGCCGTGCCCGTGCGCGCGTTCGGCTGGGTGCTCGGCGACCTGCCGCGCACCCTCGTGGGCCACGACCGGGTCGCGCGCGTGCTCGACGCGCGCAGCACCCTCGAGCCCGGCGACCGGACGCTCGAGCCGTCCGCGGCCGGCGCCCGGGTGACGCTGCGCGACGTGGGGGTGAGCGTGCCGGTGGGCAGCGGCAGCGCCGAGCTCCTGACGGGCGTCGACCTCGAGCTCGCGCCCGGCCGCACCATCGCGCTGGTGGGGCCCACCGGCGCCGGCAAGACGACGCTCGCCTCGATGCTCAGCCGGCTCATGGACCCGTCCAGCGGCGTGGTCGAGATCGACGGGCACGACCTGCGCACGCTGCGCGCCGACGCCATCACCTCGCAGGTGGCGCTCGTGGCGCAGACGACCTTCGTCTTCGAGGACACGGTGCGGGCCAACGTGACGCTGGCGGACGTCGACGAGCCCGGCGCCCCGGGGGACGACGAGGTGTGGGCGGCGCTGCGGCTCGCCCGGGTCGACGACGTGGTCAAGGCGCTGCCCGGGGGCCTGGACGCCCCGCTCGGCGAGCGCGGATCGAACCTGTCCGGCGGCCAGCGCCAGCGGCTCGCCCTGGCCCGGGCCCTCGTCCGTCGCCCGCGGCTGCTGGTCCTCGACGACGCCACGTCGGCGGTCGACCCCGGTGTCGAGCAGCAGATCCTCACCGGCCTGCGAGCGGGGGCCGCCTCGGTGGGCGCGGCGTTCGCGCCGACGGTGCTGATGGTCGCCTACCGGATGTCGTCGGTGAGCCTCGCCGACGAGGTCGTGCACCTCGAGGGCGGCAAGGTCGTCGACCGGGGCACGCACGCCGAGCTGCTCGCCCGCGACCCGGGCTACCGCGAGCTCGCCACCGCCTACGAGCAGGAGACGGCGCGACGTGCCGCGGAGCTCGACGACACGGCCGCCGACCAGACGACCGGGGGCCCCCGATGAGCGCCACGACCACCGAGAAGACCACCGCCGCACGGCCTGCCAGCGCGGGCGCGGGCGGGATCGGCGCCTCGACGCTCGGGGTGTGGGGGACGCTGCGCCGCGGCGTGCAGGTCTCGCCCGAGCTGCTCCACGGCATCACGCTCACCATGCTGCTGGCGCTCGCGGCGGCCGCGGGGCGCATCGTGGTGCCGATCGCCGTGCAGCAGACCATCGACTCCGGGATCCTGTCCGCCGGCGGACCCGACGTGCGTCGCGTCGTCACGCTCGTGGCGCTCGCGGTGGCCGGCCTGCTGGCCGGCGCGGCGTGCTCCGCCCTCGTCAACGTGCGGCTCTTCCGGGCCAGCGAGCGGGGCCTGCTGGCCCTGCGCACCCGGGCGTTCCGGCACGTGCACGACCTGTCGGTGCTCACCCAGAACACCGAGCGCCGCGGCTCTCTCGTCTCCCGGGTGACCTCGGACGTCGACACCATCTCGATGTTCGTCCAGTGGGGCGGCATCATGCTGCTCGTCTCGCTGCTGCAGCTCACCGTCGCGACCGTGCTCATGGCCGTGTACTCGTGGCAGCTCACGATCCTGGTCTGGCTCTGCTTCCTCCCGCTGCTGGTGGCGCTGCGGCCCCTGCAGAAGCGGGTCAACGCGGCGTACACGGCGGTGCGCGAGCAGATCGGCGCGATGCTCGGCGCCATCTCCGAGGCCGTCGTCGGCGCGGAGACCATCCGGGCCTACGGCGTGCAGGCGAGGACCCAGCGCAAGATCGACCGCGCGGTGCGGGGCACGCGGAACGCGATGGTGCGAGCGCAGAACACCGTCGCCCTCGTCTTCTCCAGCGGCGTGCTGGTGGCGAACCTGGTGCTCGCCGCGGTGGTCGTCGCCGGGACCCACCTGGGCATCGCGGGCGACCTGAGCGTCGGGCGGCTGCTCGCCTTCCTGTTCCTCGTGCAGCTCTTCACCGGTCCCGTCCAGATGGCGACCGAGGTGCTCAACGAGCTGCAGAACGCGGTGGCGGGCTGGCGTCGCGTCCTGGCCGTCATCGAGACCCCGGTGAGCGTCGTCGACGCCGGCCCGGACGCGCCGCGGTCGCCGCGCGGCCCCGCGGCGGTGACGCTCCGCGACGTGGGATTCGCCTACCCCGGCGGCCCGCCGGTGCTGCACCGTGTGGACCTGGAGCTGCCGGCGCGGACCTCGGTGGCCGTGGTGGGCGCGACCGGGTCGGGCAAGACGACGATCGCGAAGCTCGTCGGGCGCCTCATGGACCCGACCTCCGGCCAGGTGCTCCTCGACGGCGTGGACGTGCGCGAGATCGGGGTCGCCAACCTGCGCGAGCGGGTGGTCATGGTGCCCCAGGAGGGGTTCCTGTTCGACACCACGCTCGGGGAGAACATCGCGCTCGGGCTGCGCGGCGTCGACGCGCCGCCACGCGAGGTGTGGGAGCCGGCGGCGCGTGACGCGCTCGAGGAGCTCGGGCTGGGCGACTGGCTCGCGGAGCTGCCCCAAGGCCTGAGCACGCCAGTCGGCCAGCGCGGCGAGTCGCTCTCGGCGGGGGAGCGGCAGCTCGTGGCGCTCGCCCGGGCCTACCTGGCCGGCGCCGACCTGCTGGTGCTCGACGAGGCCACCTCCGCGGTGGACCCGGCCACCGAGGTGCGGATCGCCCGGGCGCTGCGCTCGCTGACCCACGGCCGCAGCACCCTGACGATCGCTCACCGGCTGTCCACCGCCGAGGCCGCCGACCTCGTCGTGGTGGTCGACGCGGGCCACGTCGTCGAGGTGGGATCCCATGCGGAGCTCGTCGCGCGCGGCGGCGCGTACGCGGCGATGCACGCCAGCTGGGTGTCGCAGACCCGCTGAGGCGCCGGCCCGGCGTCCGGGCGTCGGACCCCTCGGCGGGCGCTCGGACCCGCGTGGGAAGATCCAGGGGTGCCCCACTCGACCCCGACCTCTCCCGACGCCGTCCCCGCCCCGGCGACCGGCCTGGACCCGGCCGTCGCCGCCCGCCTCCGGCGCGACCCGGCCGGCCTGGTCGCCGCCGTGGTCCAGCAGCACGACTCCGGCGAGGTGCTCATGGTCGGGTGGATGGACGACGAGGCGCTGCACCGCACGCTGACCTCCGGCAGGGTGACGTTCTGGAGCCGCTCGCGCCAGGAGTACTGGCGCAAGGGCGACACCTCCGGCCACGCGCAGTTCGTGAAGTCCGTGAGCCTGGACTGCGACGGCGACGCCCTGCTCGTGCGCGTCGACCAGGTCGGGGCCGCGTGCCACACCGGCGCCCGGACCTGCTTCGAGGCGGGCGGAGACCTCGCCGCCGTCGTCGGCAGCCGTCCTGCCCCCACCGGCGGCGAGAGCCGTCCTGCCCAGCCCGACACCCGAGGAGCCTGATGAGCGCCCCCGCCCTCCCTGCCGAGACGACAGCCGTCGAGGTCCCCTGGGGTGCGACGTGGCCCATGGTCGACGAGTTCCGGGCCCTCGCCGCCGGGCGCCGCGTCGTGCCGGTGGTGCGGCGCCTGCTGGCGGATGACGTCACGCCCGTCGGCCTCTATCGCACCCTGGCGCAGGGCCGGCCCGGCACGTTCATCCTCGAGTCCGCCGAGTCCGACGGCGCCTGGTCGCGCTACTCGTTCATCGGCGTGCGCTCGCGCGCGACCCTGACCTCCCGTGACGGAAGGGCCGAGTGGCACGGCGACGTCCCGGTGGGGGTCCCCCTCGTGGGCGACCCCGTCGAGGTGCTCGCCCAGACGCTCGAGGTGCTGCGCACGCCTGCTGTGCCCGGCCTGCCCCCGCTGACCGGCGGTCTGGTGGGCGCCCTCGGCTGGGACGTCGTCCGGCACTGGGAGCCGACGCTCCCCGCCCACGCCCCCGAGGAGCTCGGGGTTCCCGAGCTGACGATGTGCCTGGTGAGCGACCTGGCAGTGGTCGACCACCACGACGGCTCGGTGTGGCTGGTCGCCAACGCGATCAACTTCGACGACACCGACGCCCGGGTCGACGAGGCGCACGCCGACGCGGTCGCGCGGCTCGACGGCATGCAGGCGGCCCTGCTGCACCCGGCGCCGCCCGCCGCCGCCGGGCTGGCCGACCTGCCCGAGCCTGCCCTGGAGTTCCGCACGGCCCGCGCCGACTTCGAGGCGTCGGTGCGCGCCGGCCAGGAGGCCATCCGCGACGGCGAGGTCTTCCAGGTGGTGCTCTCCCAGCGCCTCGACCTGGACTGCCCGGCCGACCCCATCGACGTCTACCGGGTGCTGCGCACCATCAACCCGAGCCCGTACATGTACTACCTGCAGCTCTCGGACGCCGACGGCGCCGAGTTCGCGGTGGTCGGCTCGAGCCCGGAGACCCTGGTCAAGGTCACCGACGGGCGGGTGGTGACGTTCCCGATCGCCGGCTCGAGGCCGCGCGGCGCCGACCCCGACCACGACCGGCGGCTGGTCGACGAGCTGCTCGCCGACCCCAAGGAGCGCGCCGAGCACCTCATGCTCGTCGACCTCTCCCGCAACGACCTGGTGAAGGTGTGCGAGCCGGCGAGCGTCGAGGTGGTGGAGTTCATGGAGGTCAAGCGCTTCAGCCACATCATGCACATCTGCTCGACGGTCGTCGGACGGCTGCGGGAGGGCGCCACAGCCGTGCAGACCCTCATGGCGACCTTCCCGGCGGGAACGCTGTCGGGGGCGCCGAAGCCCCGGGCCATCGCGCTCATCGACGAGATCGAGCCGGCGCGGCGGGGCATCTACGGGGGCACCGTCGGCTACTTCGACCTGGCCGGCGACATGGACATGGCCATCGCCATCCGCACCGCGCTGATCCGCGGCGGCCGTGCCAGCGTGCAGGCGGGCGGGGGCATCGTCGCGGACTCGGTGCCCGCGCTGGAGTACGAGGAGTCGCGCAACAAGGCGGCCGCGGCGGTCCGCGCCGTGCAGGTGGCCTCGCGTCTGCGGAGCGTGCGACCGTGAGTGTTGCCCGGGGGCGGATCGAGGACCGGCGATGAGCCCGTCGGCGGAGCAGACGCGCGCGCCCGGTCCCGCGGCACGCGCGGGCCACCGAGGCCGTGGCTCCGTCGCGGCCCTGCTCGTGCTGCTCGCGGGCCTGACGGCGGGCACGGCAGTGCCGGTCTGGTTGCGCAGCACCGGCGCCAGCGCCCTGCACGGGGAGGTCGCGGTCGAGGTGGCCGGCACGCAGGCCGCCCCGGGGGTGGTCGCCGCAGCCGTGGTGCTGCTGGCCGCGACCGCGGCGATCGCACTGGTGGGCCGTGCGGGCCGATGGATCGTGATCGCCGTCGTCGCGGCGGCCGGCGTCGTGGTCGTGTCGTCGGCAGGGGGCGCCGTGGCAGACGCCTCCGGCGCGGCCGAGGCCGCCGTCGCCGAGCTGACCGGCGTCGGCGTGCTCACCGCGCCCGTCGCGCTGACCGTCTGGCCGTGGGCGTCGCTCGTGGTGGGGGCCGTGGACGTGGTGGCGGCGGTCTTCGTGGCCGTCGTGTCCCGTGACTGGCCGCAGCCCACCCGCCGGCACGCGAGCCCCGCGGCCTCCGAGCCGGGCGCCCCGCCAGGGGCCCCGGTGGACGACCAGGCCGCGTGGGACTCCCTGACCCGCGGCGACGACCCCACCTGAGCGCGGCCCGGACCAACGTCCCGGCAAGGAGGGCAGCGCGCGTGCTCTCGCTGGTCCGATAGGCTGGGCGGCAGAATCCCTGATCAGAAGGAAGCACCATGGCCGAGCAGACAGTTGAGCGCCGCCCCGGGAACGGGGCCACCGGCTCCTCGTCCGAGGAGACGGTCACCCTGCCCCTCAGCACGCCGCCGACGAACCACGGGCACACCAACGCCTCGTGGACGCTCGTGGTGTTCGTGCTCGTCGGCTTCACGATGTCGGGCCTTGCGCTCGTGTTCTCCACGCCGTGGCTCTTCTGGGTGGGGATGGGCGTCATCGTGCTCGGGGTCGTCGTCGGCAAGGTGCTGCAGATCCTCGGCCACGGGCAGGGCGGCGCCGCAACGCTCGCGAAGCAGGCGGGTCAGAGCGCACACTGACAGGGCGAGCGCGTTGAGGCGGTCGTCCCGGCCGTCTTCGCGGTGAGTGGCGGGCTCGCGTCCGGATGCCGCGTCGCGCGGCGGTGGATATCGCACCGGCACTAGGCTGCGCGAGCGGCAGGTGGACCGGCCTGCCGGAGTACGACCGTTCCCGACCGATGGTGCGTGCCGTCGGTGTGACCTCAGGAGACATGATGTCGACCCCGAACGAGCCGCAGAACCCCTATGGCGCCGGTGACCAGCCCGAGCAGCCGTCGAACCCGTCGGGCGAGGGCGCCCCGCAGCAGCCGGGCGGCCAGTACCCGCCCGCCCCGCAGTACCCGTCGGACCCGTACGCGCAGCAGCCGGGCGGCGCTCAGCAGCCTGGTGGGGCGCAGTACCCGGCGGCGCCCCAGTACCCGGGAGCCGGCCAGTACCCCGGCGCGGGCCAGTACCCCGGTGGGGGCGGCTACCCGCAGCAGGGCTACGGCTACCCCAAGAACACCTTGGGCGTGTGGTCGTTGGTGCTCGGCATCGTGGGGCTGCTGTTCTGCGGGCTCCTCACCGGCATCCCGGCGGTGATCGTCGGATCGAAGTCCAAGAAGGCCGTCGCCGCGGGCGAGGCGAACAACGGTGGCATGGCGACCGCGGGCATCATCCTGGGCTGGATCGCGATCGCGTGGACGGCGATCGTGATCATCGGCTTCATCGCGATCGGCGGGATCGCCGGCTACAGCGACTGGCTCAACGACATGAGCAGCACCTCCGGCTACTGAGGCGCTCCCATGCCAGGCCCGCAGCACCGCCCGCTCCCGGTCTCGGGGGCGGGCGGTGCTGCGTCCACAGCGCAGCGTGCGACGCTTGCCCGGTTGCGCGCCCCGGCGTCGGTGGCTGTCGGGGTGGCCGCGGCCACCGTCTGCCTGGCGTTGGTCGACCCGCACGCCCCCGGCCGGTACGGCGTGTGCCCGCTGCTCGCGCTGACAGGGCTCTACTGCGCGGGCTGCGGCGGCCTGCGCGCGACGCACGACCTCGCCCACGGCGACCTCGCGGGCGCGTGGGCGATGAACCCGCTGTGGGTGGTGGCGGTCCCACTCCTGGCGGCCCTGTGGGCGCGGTGGGCACTGCGCCGGTGGCGCGGCTCGCCGCCCCGGTCGTCCGGGCGGCCGCAGCTGTGGCCTGCGTGGACGCTCCTGGTGGTGGTGGTCGGGTACTCCGTGCTGAGGAACGTCCCGGCGCTCGCCCCGTGGCTGGCGCCCTGAGCCCTAGGCTCGCACCACCCAGACCGACGAAGGACGCGTCACATGAGCGACAGCCCCACACCCCCCGCCCACGACGGCTCCGACCAGCCGTATCCCCAGCAGCCGTACCCCCAGCAGCCGTACGCCTACCAGGGGCACCCCCAGCAGCCGTACGCCCAGCAGGGGTATGGGCGCACCACTCCGTACATCTACCCGCGCAACGACCTCGCCGTCTGGTCGCTCGTGCTCGGCATCGCCTCGTTCGTGCTGGGGTGCATGTTCGTGACGGGCATCCCGGCGGTGATCCTCGGCGGCAAGGCGAAGAGCGCCGCGGAGTCCGGCGAGGCGGACAACCCGGGGCTCGCGACGGCCGGCATCGTCCTGGGCTGGGTCTCGATCGGGCTGAGCGCCCTCTCGGTGCTCGTGATCGTCGTCCTGTTCGTCGGGATGGCGTCGTTCGGGCAGGCCAAGGCCGGGTTCTGACCCGCCCCCGCCGCCCGGGGGTCCAGAAGGTGGCTGGTGGTCCGTGCCTCGCGGACTCGCCTCTACGATGGCGAGGAACGACGCCGATGGCCTGAACGGTGAGACGGGTGCCCAAGGGGGAGACATGACAGTTCTCGACGACATCGTCGCCGGGGTGCGGCAGGACCTCGCCGCACGCGAGGCGGCCACGCCGCTGGCAGCGCTCAAGGAGCGCGCCGCGCGGACGCCGGAGGCCAAGGAGTGCCTGTCGCTGCTCCGGGTCGAGGACGCCGTGACCGTCATCGCCGAGGTCAAGCGCTCGAGCCCGAGCAGGGGCGCGCTGGCCTCGATCGCCGATCCCGCCGCCCTCGCCGCGGAGTACGAGAAGGGCGGCGCCGCCGCCATCTCTGTCCTCACCGAGCAGCGGAAGTTCAACGGCTCGCTCGCCGACCTGGACTCGGTCCGCGCATCGGTCGACATCCCGGTGCTGCGCAAGGACTTCATCGTCACCCCCTACCAGGTGTGGGAGGCACGTGCCCACGGCGCCGACCTCGTCCTGGTGATCGTGGCGGCCCTCGAGCAGACGGTCCTGACCTCGCTCATCGAGCGGGTCCACTCGCTGGGCATGACCGCCCTGGTCGAGGTGCACGACACCGAGGAGGTCGCTCGCGCGGTGGACGCCGGCGCCCGGGTGATCGGCGTCAACGCGCGGAACCTCAAGACCCTCGACGTGGACCGCGGCACGTTCGCGCGGGTCGCCCCCGCGATCCCCTCCGGCATCGTGCGGATCGCCGAGTCCGGGGTGCGTGGGCCCTTGGACGTCATGGACTACGCCCGCGCCGGCGCGGACACCGTGCTGGTGGGGGAGGCCCTCGTCACGGACGACGCGCCGCGCGAGTCGGTGGCCGACCTGGTCGCCGCGGGCGCGCACCCGTCGCTGCGGGCGGTGCGGCAGTGAGCGCCCCGGAGCTGTCGGGCGGCCCGCTGGGCACGCACGCAGGACCGTACTTCGGCCAGTTCGGCGGCCGTTTCGTGCCCGAGGCGCTGATCGCGGCGCTCGACGAGCTCGAGACCGAGTACCACAAGGCCCTGGCCGACCCGGCGTTCGGGCAGGCGCTCGCGCGACTGCACCGCACGTACACGGGCCGGCCGAGCATGCTGACCGAGGTGCCGCGGTTCGCGGAGCACGTGGGTGGCGGCGCGCGGGTGTTCCTCAAGCGCGAGGACCTCAACCACACCGGGTCGCACAAGATCAACAACGTGCTGGGACAGGCCCTGCTCGTCAAGCGCATGGGCAAGAAGCGCGTCATCGCGGAGACGGGCGCGGGCCAGCACGGGGTCGCGACCGCCACGGCCGCCGCTCTGATGGACCTCGAGTGCACCGTGTACATGGGCGAGGAGGACACCCGGCGCCAGGCGCTGAACGTGGCGCGGATGCGGCTGCTGGGGGCCGAGGTCGTCCCCGTCGCGATCGGCACCCGCACGCTCAAGGACGCCATCAACGAGGCGCTGCGCGACTGGGTCGCCAACGTCGAGACGACGCACTACCTGCTGGGCACGGTCACGGGCCCGCACCCGTTCCCCGAGATGGTCCGCGACTTCCACAAGGTCATCGGCGAGGAGGCGAAGCAGCAGCTCGCCGAGGAGGTCGGCCGGCTGCCGGACGCCGTCGCCGCGTGCGTGGGCGGCGGCTCGAACGCGATGGGCATCTTCAACGCGTTCCTCGACGACCCGCAGGTGCGGCTGTTCGGATTCGAGGCGGGCGGCGAGGGCGTCTCCTCGGGCCGCCACTCGGCCAGGTTCAGCGGCGGCGCCCCCGGGGTGCTGCACGGCGCGCTGTCCTTCCTGCTGCAGGACGAGGACGGCCAGACGCTGCCCAGCCACTCCATCTCCGCGGGGCTCGACTACCCGAGCGTCGGCCCGGAGCACGCGTGGCTGAACGAGATCGGCCGGGTGTCGTACCAGCCCGTCACCGACACCGAGGCGATGGACGCGTTCCGGCTGCTGTGCCGCACGGAGGGCATCATCCCCGCGATCGAGTCCGCGCATGCTCTCGCGGGCGCGCTGCGGCTCGGCGCCGAGGCCGCCACGTGGGACGTCCCCGACGGGCAGGCGCCGGTGATCCTGGTGAACCTGTCCGGCCGTGGGGACAAGGACGTGGCCACGGCCGCGCGCTGGTTCGGGCTGATCGACGACGAGCCCGGCACGACGTCAGACGAGGGAGTGCAGCTGTGAGCGTGCTCGACGCGACCGACCGGGCGGATGCCGCCGTGAGCCCCACGGGCTCGCGGCTCACCGCCCTCGCCGAGGGCTCGGACGGCTCCCCAGGGCGCGCGGCCCTGATCGGCTACCTCCCCGTGGGATACCCGGACGTCGCCCGCTCCGTCGAGGCGGCGCGGACCATGGTGGGCGCCGGCGTCGACATCGTCGAGCTCGGGGTGCCGTACTCCGACCCCGTGATGGACGGGCCCACCATCCAGCACGCCGTCGAGCACGCGCTCGCCGGCGGTGTCCGGATGCGGGACGTCCTCTCCTCGGTCGAGCAGGTGGCCGAGGCCGGCGCTCCCGTGCTGGTCATGACGTACTGGAACCTGGTCATGCGGTACGGGATCGAGGCGTTCGCGCGCGACCTGGCCGCGGCCGGCGGCGCCGGCCTCATCACCCCGGACCTGATCCCCGACGAGGCGTCGCGCTGGATCGCCGCCTCGGACGAGCACGGCCTCGACCGTGTGTTCCTGGTCGCCCCGAGCTCCACGCCCGAGCGGCTGGCGCGCACGGCGGCGGCGTCACGCGGCTTCGTGTACGCCGCGTCCACGATGGGAGTCACGGGGGAGCGCGCCACGGTCGGGGACCGGGCCGCCCAGCTCGTCGCCGACACCCGGCGCGCCGGAGCCGGGCACGTGTGCGTCGGACTCGGCGTCTCGCGCGCCGAGCAGGCGGCCGAGGTGGCGTCCTACGCCGACGGCGTCATCGTCGGGTCCGCCCTGGTGCGCGCGGTGCAGGAGGTGGAGTCCGACCCGAACCGCGGGCTGGACCGCCTCGCCGAGGTGACCGCGGAGCTGGCCGCCGGCGTGCGGGGGGCGCGCCTGTGACGACGCTCGCGGCCCTGATCGCCCCTACGGCCATCCCCAGCCCGCCCGTCGCGGAATGGCACCTGGGGCCGTTCCCGCTGCGCGCGTACGCGCTCGCGATCCTCGCGGGGATCGTCGTGGCGGTGCTCATGACCCAGCGGCGTTGGGTCGCTCGCGGCGGCGAAGCGGACGACGTCCTCGAGATCGCGTTCTGGGCGGTGCCCTTCGGCATCGTCGGTGGGCGGATCTACCACGTGTTCAGCTCGCCCGACGCCTACTTCGGCGCGGGCGGCGACCCCTGGAAGGCCTTCGCCATCTGGGAGGGCGGTCTCGGCATCTGGGGCGCCGTCGCGTTCGGCGCCGTGGGCGCCTGGATCGGCTGCCGCCGGCAAGGCGTGCGGCTGGCCCCGTTCGCCGACGCCGTCGCCCCCGGGCTGCTGGTCGCGCAGGCCATCGGCCGACTCGGCAACTGGTTCAACCAGGAGCTGTTCGGCGCGGAGACGACGCTTCCGTGGGGCCTGCGCATCGACGACGCCCACCTCCCGCTCGGGTACGAGTCCGGGACGCTGTTCCACCCGACGTTCCTCTACGAGCTGTTGTGGAACCTCGCGGGCGCCGCGGTGCTCATCTGGGCCGACCGGCGGTGGCGGCTCGGCCACGGCCGGGTCTTCTGGCTGTACGTGATGATCTACACCGCGGGCCGCCTGTGGATCGAGCTGCTGCGCATCGACCCGGCCGAGACGATCGGGCCTTTCCGGCTGAACGTCTGGACGTCGCTCGTGGTGGGGCTCGGAGCGCTGGTAGCGTTCATCCTGGTCGGACGTCGGCATCCTGGACGCGAGACGACTCTCCTGCTGAGGACCACCGCAGCGCAGGAGGATGAGGAGAACGCATCAGAGAACGCCCGCTGACCGCAGGCGTGCGGTGCAGGATCCTCGCCGCGACGATGTGACCCACCTCTCGCGAGGGGATATCGTCGCGTGACGTTCGGGCCAATGGCGACCCCACGTTTCCCTTCATGTTGTCGCTACGCCCCGAACTCGGGGTCTTTGAGGACGGTGCTGATGTCCACGTCGCCCGTGACCCCCGGCACGCTCCGCGCGCCGGCGTCGCAGGGTCTCTATGACCCTGCGGCCGAGCACGACGCCTGCGGGTTCGCCTTCGTGGCGACCCTGCGCGGCACCCCCGGCCGTGACATCGTCGACGCCGGGCTGACGGCCCTGCTCAACCTCGACCACCGTGGCGCGGTCGGCGCCGAGAAGGACTCCGGCGACGGCGCCGGCATCCTCACGCAGATCCCCGACGCCTTCCTGCGGGACGTCGTCGACGCGGAGCTCCCGCCCGCCGGGCACTACGCCATCGGGATGGCCTTCCTGCCGGTCGAGCCGGCCGAGCAGGCGGCCGCTGTGCGCGCGATCGAGGCGATCGCCGCCGAGGAGAAGCTCGACGTGCTCGCGTGGCGCGACATCGCGGTCACCGCCGACCTGGTGGGGCCCACCGCCCGCGCGTCGATGCCCGCCTTCAAGCACCTGGTGGTGGCGGACCCGTCCCGCGAGCTGTCGGGTCTCGAGCTCGACCGCCGCGCGTTCCGGCTGCGCAAGCGCTCCGAGCGGGAGCTGGGGGTGTACTTCGCGTCGCTCTCGGCGCGGACCCTCACCTACAAGGGGATGCTCACCACCGCGCAGCTCGAGCCGTTCTTCGCCGACCTGTCGGACCCCCGGTACGCGAGCGAGCTGGCGCTGGTCCACTCCCGCTTCTCCACCAACACGTTCCCCTCGTGGCCGCTCGCGCAGCCCTTCCGGATCGTGGCGCACAACGGCGAGATCAACACGGTGCGCGGCAACCGCAACTGGATGGCGGCGCGCGAGGGCATGCTCTCCAGCGAGCTGCTCGGCGACCTCGCCCCGCTGCTGCCCGTCTGCACGCCGGGCGGGTCGGACTCGGGGAGCTTCGACGAGGTGCTCGAGCTGCTGCACCTCGCGGGCCGCTCGCTGCCGCACGCCGTGATGATGATGATCCCGGAGGCGTGGGAGAACCACGCCCAGATGGACCCCGAGCGCCGGGCGTTCTACGAGTACCACGCCTCGTTGATGGAGCCGTGGGACGGCCCCGCGGCGATGACCTTCACCGATGGCACGCTGATCGGCTCGGTCCAGGACCGCAACGGGTTGCGCCCTGGCCGGTACTGGGTGACCGAGGACGGCCTCGTCGTGATGGCCTCCGAGGCCGGCGTGCTGGACCTGGACCCGGCGTCGATCGTGCGCAAGGGCCGGCTCGAGCCCGGCCGCATGTTCCTGGTGGACACCGGCAAGGGCCGGATCATCGAGGACGAGGACGTCAAGGCCCAGCTCGCGGCCCAGCGGCCGTACCAGCAGTGGGTGCGGGACAACTCGATCTACCTGGACCAGCTGCCCGAGCGCGAGCACGTGGCGCACTCCACCGCGTCGGTGCGGCGCCGGCAGCGGGCCTTCGGCTACACCGAGGAGGAGCTCAAGGTCATCTTGAGCCCGATCGCGGCGACGGGCGCCGAGCCGCTGGGCGCGATGGGCTCGGACACGCCGGTCGCGGTGCTGTCGACCCGCCCGCGGCTGCTGTTCGACTACTTCACGCAGATGTTCGCGCAGGTCACCAACCCGCCGCTCGACGCGATCCGCGAGGAGCTGGTCACGGCGATCGGCGGGGCCATCGGGCCTGAGCCGAACCTGCTCGAGGACCTCCCCGAGCACGCGCGCAAGCTCGTGCTCCCGTTCCCGGTCATCGACAACGACGCGCTCGCGAAGATCGTCCGCATCGACAAGGACCCGCGGCTCGCGGGGATCTTCCGCTCGGTGATCGTGCGCGGCCTGTACAAGGTCGACGGCGGGGGAGCGGCCCTCGAGCGGCGACTCGAGGAGATCTTCGCCGAGGTCGACCAGGCGGTGGCCGACGGCGTCAGCTTCATCGTGCTGTCCGACCGCGACGGCGACGCCGACCTGGCCCCGATCCCGTCGCTGCTGCTCTCGAGCGCGGTGCACCACCACCTGCTGCGCCGGCACACCCGCACGCAGGTCTCGCTGGTGGTCGAGTCGGGCGACGTCCGCGAGGTCCACCACGCGGCGCTGCTGATCGGCTACGGCGCGGCCGCGGTCAACCCGTACCTGGCGATGGAGACCGTCGAGGACCTTGCCCGCAGCGGCTACCTGCCGGGGGTGAGCCCGGAGCAGGCCGTCAAGAACCTGATCAAGGCGCTCGGCAAGGGCGTGCTGAAGGTCATGTCGAAGATGGGCATCTCGACGATCGCGTCGTACCGCGGCGCCCAGGTCTTCGAGGCCATCGGCCTGTCGCACGCGCTCGTCGACCGCTACTTCACGGGCACCACGAGCCGCCTGGGCGGCGTGGGCCTGGACGTGATCGCGGCCGAGGTCGCGGCCCGCCACGCCGACGCGTACCCGGCCAGCGGGAACCGGCAGCCGCACCAGCGCCTCGCGGTGGGCGGCGAGTACCAGTGGCGCCGTGACGGCGAGGAGCACCTGTTCGACCCGGAGACGGTCTTCCGGCTGCAGCACTCGACGCGGACCCGCCAGTTCGACGTGTTCCGCGAGTACTCCCAGCGGGTGGACGAGCAGTCCGCGCGCCTGATGACGCTGCGCGGCCTGCTGCGGTTCAAGGAGGGCGAGCGCGCGCCGGTGCCGATCGACGAGGTCGAGCCGGTCAGCGAGATCGTCAAGCGGTTCAACACGGGCGCCATGTCCTACGGGTCGATCTCGGCCGAGGCGCACGAGACGCTCGCCATCGCGATGAACCGGATCGGCGCGCGCTCGAACACGGGCGAGGGCGGCGAGGACCCCGAGCGGCTGCACGACCCCGAGCGGCGCAG
>JADGMW010000199.1_pt1 | contig 38659 bp, 40 predicted proteins | sample 8641801 | NCBI WGS metagenome assembly JADGMW01 (sample SAMN16272018, study PRJNA661076) | feces metagenome | isolation source: fecal sample from diarrhoea affected cattle A | host: Bos taurus | place: South Africa: Lokaleng Village, Mahikeng | collected 2019-09
GCCCTTGCCATCTCGAACTTCCTCCGCCAGCATGACCTGGTTCAGGTTCAATGGGTAACTCTCAGCTCCGGCAGCAACCGGAACACCCCAGCGAGACGATGCAGACCTTATTGAGAGATCATTGACTGTGCAAGACCCCAGCTCAGGCGCGGCGCCACACCCGCTGCTCGCCTTCGAACGCCCCATTGCCATCGTTGGAGGCGGTGCCGTCGACCCCGCGCTTCTCCACGACCTCACCGCCCGCGGCGTCGCCCTGATCGGCGCCGATGGCGGAGCCGATGTCATCGGCGATGCCGGCCTCGTGCCGGAAGCCATCATCGGCGATCTGGATTCGGTGCGCGATCGTGCGGGGTGGGAGGCGCGTACCCGCGTGCTCCACATCCCGGAACAGATCACTACCGATTTCCAGAAAACGCTCTATTCCACCAGCGCACCGGTCACCCTGGCACTCGGCATGACCGGCAAGCGCCTCGACCATACACTCGCCGCGCTGAGCGCCGTGTTGCAATTTGCGCCGACGCGACGCCTGCTTGTCGTCGACGAAGTGGATGTGGCGCTGGCGGCGACCGGCCCGGTCAGCTTCGATGCCGGCGTGCGCGAGCGGGTCTCCATTCACCCGCTGCTTCCGATAAGCTTTGTGCGCTCCACCGGGCTCTACTACCCGATGGATAAACTCCAGCTCGTGCCCGGCGGCCTCCTCGGAACCTCGAATGAAGGCACGGGCGGGCTGGTGGAAATCGTCCCGGAAGATGATACGCCCTGGCTTCTGATCCTCGGCAAGGAGCGCCTCTGGGACCTTATGGCGCTATAATTTTGGCCTGCCGCACAAAAAAAAGCCCCCGCGCCGGTTCGACGCGAGGGCTTGTAGATTGGTTTCGGCCGGTCAGCTGTGTGCAGCCTCGCGCACCGCTTCCTGCACCTTTTCAAAGGCGCGGACTTCGATCTGCCGGATACGCTCGCGGCTGACCTCATATTGCTGCGCCAGCTCCTCGAGCGTCGACGGGTTCTCCTGCAGGCGCCGCGCCTGGAAAATAGCGCGCTCCCGATCATTGAGCACATCCATGGCCTGGGTAAGAAGGCCCATGCGCTCGTCGAACTCCTGGGTTTCGCCCAGAGTTGTTTCGGCATCCGGCGTGTCATCGACCAGCCAGTCCTGCCATTCCGACGAGCCCTCGTCTGCCCGCATAGGCGAGTTGAGGGACGCATCGCCGGAGAGGCGAGCGTTCATCGACACAACGTCCTGCTCGGTCACCTTGAGCGTCGTCGCGATCTGCTTGATCTGGTCCGGATGCAGGCTCCCCTCTTCGAGAGCCGCGATCTGTCCCTTCACCTTGCGCAGGTTGAAGAACAAACGCTTTTGCGCCGCTGTGGTGCCGATTTTGACGAGGCTCCACGAGCGCAGAACATATTCCTGGATGGCGGCGCGGATCCACCACATCGCATAGGTCGCGAGACGGAAGCCCTTTTCGGGCTCGAAGCGCTTGACCGCATGCATCAGGCCCACATTGCCTTCCGAGATCACCTCGGAGATCGGCAGGCCATAGCCGCGATAGCCCATGGCGATCTTGGCGACCAGACGCAGATGGCTGGTAATGAGTTTCTGGGCGGCGCCGGGATCTTCGTGTTCCTTGTAGCGCTTTGCCAGCATGTACTCCTCGTCCGCTTCCAACATTGGAAACTTCCGGATTTCCTGCAGATAACGCGACAGTCCGCCTTCGGCGGAAAGAACAGGCAGATTTGTTTGGGCCATGGACGCACCCCCTTTCAGCATCCCCCGCATTGCGCGGGCGGAACTCCGAGACTTGTCCAGACTGGCACAAGCCGCGAATGTACCGCCATATATAGGGGGCACTTTGGCGAATTTAAGAGGCTGAAGCTCTATCCAACGTTACAAATTGGACAGAGTTCCCGCAGCCGTTGTTTTCCGGCGCTTCGGTTACACAATCATTACGCGGCCGGGCGCCATTTGGTTCGTTCACCCTTGGGTGAATCGCTCTCAGCCTATCGTGCGATAGCCCGATTATACTGGCCAAGCGCTTCTTCGAGCGCCGCGAGGTCGTCGGGAAGCTCGGCCTCGAACATCATCTCTTCGCCCGTGCTCGGGTGCTCGAAGCCCAGCTCGGCCGCATGCAGCGCCTGCCGGCCAAGGCCTCGGACGATCTCTGCGAGCTCTTCTGGAAGCTTGTTGATCTTGGTGGCATAGCCCGAGGCATAGACAGGGTCTGCAACCAGCGGATGGCCGATATAGGCCATGTGGACACGGATCTGGTGCGTGCGCCCGGTCTCGAGCTGGCATTGGATCCGGGTGATGTCCCAGCCCTCGTCGCCATAGCGCGCTTCTACGGCATAATGAGTAATCGCCTCGCGACCCTCCTTGCGGACAGCCTGCTTGAGCCGATTGGCGGGATCGCGCCCCAGCGGCACGTCGACAGTTCCAACGCCGCCATTGGTCATGCCCCAGGCGAAAGCGGTATAGGCGCGGTGCAGCGGGCCGGTGCGGCCATGGTCGGCAAACTGTGCGGAGAGATGGCGGTGCGCCTGCTCAGTCTTGGCTGCCACCATCACGCCCGACGTATCCTTGTCGAGCCGGTGCACGATGCCGGGCCGCCTGACCCCGCCAATGCCCTTGAGGCTATCGCCGCAATGAAAGATCAGCGCATTGACCAGTGTGCCGTCCCGCGAGCCCGGCGCAGGGTGCACCACCATGCCCACCGGCTTGTTGATGACGATGAGATCGTCGTCCTCATAGAGGATGTCGAGCGGGATATCCTGGCCCTGCGGCTCTGGATCTTCAGGGGGTGGGGCAAGAAGGACGATTGTCTCGCCGGTCTTCAGGCGATATTTGGGTTCGCTGACGGTCTTGCCGTCGATGGAGACGGCGCCGGACAGGATAAGATCCTTGATCCGGCTTCGGCTGAGCACGTCATGCTCCTTGGCCAGGACGGCATCGAGCCGACCACCGGCGTTGATTTCATCGACGACTACCTCGACCGGCTCGCCCTCGAATTCGAAATCGGTGTCTTCTGCCATGAGTGATCCTGAAAAGTCCGGCAACAACGTCAACCCGGCAGATGCAAAGATCTCGCCCGAGGCGGCTGCTGCTTTTGGAAAGGCGCGCCGATCCTTCGCTTTTTCGATCGGCATCATGTTGGTCGGCTTTATGGCCGTTGGCTTCGCGCTTGTCTATCGGCTCAACCGCGATAGCCCGCCCCCGCCACAAACTGCCGCGGTTCTGGTGCCAGCCGAGGCGGAAGTGGTCTCCGCGCTGTCCACCGATGGCACCATTCAGGTGACTTACAGCCTCAATGGCAGTGTGAGCCTTGCAGTGTTTGATGCCGGCACGGGCGAACTCATCCGCACCATCGAGATCGGGCGCCGCTAAGCCCGACCGCTAGCGGCCCTGGATTTCCCGAACTGCAGCCAGTCGGTCGGCCAATGTGCCGCCGCGCGGCTGGGCCGGTTGATGCTCGATCACATCTTCGCTTTCCCCGTCGTCGGCAAAGCGCTGCACGCGCGCGAAAAGGCTCTCCTCTTCCGGCGCGGCGGTCGCCGCCTGCGGTTCGGGTGCATAGACCAGCCGGCTGACGCTGGTGGCAATGGCGTTGAGCTGGGCGCGCAGCGCGCCGCGATCGAGCGTGTTGCTGTCCCAGCCCGATAGGATGGCGCTCTGCACATCCATCACGCTGACGCGCAGCTTTTCCACCTCGTCCTCAAGGCCCAGCCGGTCGGCCAGCAATCTGTCGTCACGCGTCCCATCGGGGCCTTTTTCCGGTCCGTCAGTCTCGGCGAGCAGGGCATTGAGCTGGTTTTCCGCGCTCGCCATCCGCGCTTCGGCGTCCTCGAGATCTTCGGGCACAGCCGCAGCCATGGGCTGGCTGTTCACGCCTGAGCGCAGCTCGTCCATCTCGGTGCGACGCGTCTCGGCTTCCCGCTCGCGCATGCGCAGGCGCTGGGCGAGGTCGGTCGTTTCTTTTTCGAGCTCGATAATGCGGGCCCGCATTTCGATTTCGCGCTTTTCGAACTCCCGGACAATGCCTAGGTGCTTCTCGCGTTCGATCTGCAGTGCCCCGAGGTCGGTGCTCTTCTGGCTGGCGGCGCTCACCTGCTCGGCCAGCCGCTGGCGCAGCGCCTCGACATTCATTTCCAGCCGCCGCGTGGTGAGAGCGAATTCGGCCCGCAGCTGATCCTTGTCAGCGCGGAATTCAGCCAGGGTAATGGGTGTTGCCGCTTCGATCCGGCGCTTGGTCAGGCGGACGGCCCGCTTCCACACGGCCGGCATGATGATGAGCGCGACAAGGCCGGCAGCCAGCACGCCCAGGGCGAAATACATCAAGTTTTCGATCAGCATCACGCAATACTCCAACCGTAACCGCAGGCGGCGCCGAAGAGGCTCCATCCTGTATTTGGCGACGCTGGGCCCGTCTGGCGGGTCCCGCCAGTCCCGGACCCTAACCCACTTTGTGCCGCCCCGTCACGACAAAGCCGGAGCGAACGCCCCGGCTGTGCAAGACTTTACCGCCAAGACCCTACCGCAATGGGCGCGATCAGAACGGGTTCCAGGTGGGCTGGTTGGTGAAGTTGAGATAGCCCACATTGATGCCGAGCCGCGCGCCAACGCCGGAGCGGATGGGCACGACCACCACATTGCCGCGCTTGACCACCGTCATGCCAAGCCCGCCGAAGACATAGGCCGAACCATCAACGCCGGGATAACGGCCCAGGATGTCCTGGATGGTGTTGAGGTTATAGACCAGCATCATCACTTTCGAGCCGTCCCCGCCGACGTCAAAGCCGATGCTTGGACCCTGCCAGAACAGCGAGTACTGCCCGGCATTGCGGGTGTGGAGCGTGCCTTCACCGTATTTGGCGCCGACAAAAAGTGCGCCACCGGCTTCTTCGCCGAGCACATAGCCATTGGGCAGGCCGAACTGGCTGACAGCCCGCTCCACCACCGAGGCAAGGCCCTGCGCGGCAGAGCCAAAAAATTCGCGGCCGCTTTCGACCAGTTCTTCACCGGAATAGGTGTCGCTCAGCGATCCCTGGGCCATCACCGGGGCAGCCGGCAAGGCAAAGGCGATAATCAGGGTAGCGATCCGGGCCAGACGCTTCAGCATTGAATTCTCCCAACGGCGACGATCGTGGCGGTTACGAAGACCTTAAGGTCTTTGCGGCAAATTCACCTCATGCTGACCTGCCGATCCTGAGCGCGATAATGACGCATATCTCTAAACAAATCTTAACCATGCTGGCCCTGTTGCTGCCGCTATTGGGCCTCTTTGCCGCCATGGTTCAGACCGCGCAGGCCCAGTCGGTGGTGAGCTATATCGTCACTGATCCGCTGACGGGCGTGGCAATCGGCGGCATGGATCCGGTGTCCTATTTTACTGATCCGGCCCCTCTGCCGGGTCGGCCGGAATTTGAGACCGAATGGATGGGTGCCCCCTGGCACTTCGCCAACGCGGCCAATCTTGAAAACTTCAAGCGTGCCCCGGAAATCTATGTGCCTCAATATGGTGGCCATGGCGCGATGAGCATGGCGCGCGGCTTCGTGTCCGATTCAGACCCGGCGATCTACACCGTCTTCAAGCAGCGGCTGTTCCTGTTTTACTCGGCTTCTAACCGTGAAGCCTTCCTCCTGTCGCCCGATGCAGCAGCCCGCCAGGGGCTGGCCAATTGGCCGGCATTGTCCAAAACACTTTCCACCCGGTAGTGCGGCGACGCCTCGCCCATTATTGTCCCACTGACTGATTCTCGCCCGACGGGCGCTACGGAGACCCCACCCATGGCCGATATTATTGAGCTCAAGGCAACCGATCTCGCGGCCATGCTCTGCTCCAGAGTCTGCCACGACCTCATCAACCCCATCGGCGCGATCGGGAACGGTCTGGAAGTTCTGGCCGACCCCAATCAGGGCGAGATGGCTGGCGATGCGCGTGAGTTGATCGCCAATGCCGCCAAGCAGAGCCGCGCCAAGCTCGAGTTTGCCCGCCTCGCCTATGGCGCGTCCTCGACCTCCGGTACCGACATCGACACGCGTGAATGCGAGCGCGTCGCCCGCATCCAGTTCGATGTCGAAAAGGCAGATCTCGACTGGCAGGTGCCGCTGATCCTGCTGCCCAAGCACAAGGCCAAGCTGTTCATGAACATGCTGCTGATCGCAGCCGGTTCGGTGCCGCGTGGTGGCACGGTGACCGCCAGGATCATCGGGGCGGCCGGCGAAGAGCGTTTCGAGTTCACCTCGAAGAGCGATCCGGAAAAGCGTCAGAAGACGCTCGTGCCGTCGGGCGCAGCTGGCCTCCTCTCCGGCATGCCGGAAGAAGGCTTTGTCGACGCGCGCGGCATCCAGCCTTTCTACACGGGCCTGCTCGCCCGCATGACCGACATGGAAATCAACATCGGCCTCGAGAACGACCAGTTCTTCTTCACAGCCGTCCCCAAGGCCAAGGATGCTGAAGTCGCGCCGGCGGCCGCAGACGCTCCCGCAGCGACCACCCCGGACGCTCCGGATGCGTCCGCCACGTCGGGCGAATGATTGGCATTTCGCTAACCATTCTCCAACCGTTTGCGGTCCATAATCCGGGCGGATAGTTCTGCCCGGAGGATCGTTATGCGCAGCTGCCTGATCGTTGACGATTCCAGTGTCGTGCGCAAAGTGGCCCGTCGCATCCTCGAAGACCTCGACTATATCGTCGATGAAGCCGAGGACGGCCAGGAGGCCTTTGAAAAGTGCCGGCAGGAAATGCCGGACGCCATCCTGCTCGACTGGAGCATGCCCATCATGGGCGGGCTGGAATTTCTCAAGCTTCTCCGCGCCTTCGTTGGTGGCGAAAAGCCCCGTGTCATTTACTGCACTGTCGAAAACGACATCGGCGCCGTCGCCATGGCCCTCAGGGCGGGCGCCGATGATTACATGATGAAGCCCTTCGACCGGGTGCTGCTCGAAGCCAAGTTCGAGCAGGTCGCGGCTGCCTGAGGCCTTCGCTCAGTCGGCGTCCTGCCCGGACGTTTCCGCCGCTCGTCCCCTGAGATAGGAGCGTTCACGCTCGTTGCGCGTCATTTCCGCGGCCTTGAGGAAATCGAGATTGGCCTCGGTATGGCGTCCTAGCTTGCGCAGGAAATCCCCGCGCACCCCGTAGAACAGGTGATAATTGTCGAGCGTGCCGCTTGCAGCGATCCGCTCGATGATGCGCAGCCCCGCATCCGGCCCCTCCGCCATCGACACCGCAACCGCCCGATTGAGCTCGACCACGGGGGAGGGCATCACCCCGGCGAGCACCCGATAGAGCGCGGCAATGCGCGGCCAGTCCGTTTCCTCAGCCGTGCGCGCCCGCGCGTGGCACGCCGCAATCGCCGCCTGCAGCGCATAGGGCCCGGTCGCCCCGCCCAGTTGCGTCACCCGATCGAGCCCGGCCATGCCCCGGCGGATCATCAGCTGGTCCCACAGCGCCCGGTTCTGTTCGAGCAGCAGCACCGGCTCGCCCTTGGCATTGGTCCGTGCAGCAGCGCGCGAATGCTGGATTTCCATGAGCGCGAGGAGCCCGTGCACCTCCGGCTCGTCTGGCATCAGTCCGGCGAGAATGCGCCCCAGGCGCATGGCCTCCTCGCACATTTGCGGCCGCATCCAGTCCTCGCCCGCGGTGGCCGCATAGCCCTCGTTGAAAATAAGATAGAGCACGCCGAGCACCGCCGAGAGCCGCTCGGTCCGTTCCGCCCCGCCGGGCACTTCAAACGGCACCCCGGCTTCCGCGATAGTCCGCTTGGCCCTCACGATGCGCTGGCCGATGGTCGGCTCATTGGCCAGAAACGCCCGCGCGATCTCCTCGGTGGTGAGCCCGCCGATCAGCCGCAGGGTCAGCGCCACACGGCTTTCGGCCGGCAGGATGGGGTGGCAGGAGGTAAAAATCAGCCGCAGGAGATCGTCGCCGACCTCGTCGTCGAGATGCTCATGAATCGTGGTCTCGCTATCGGGCATGTCCTCCTCGAGGCTCCTGCCCATTTCCTCGAGCTTGCCAGCCGCCATTTTGCGGTGCCGGAAATAGTCGATCGCCTTGCGCTTGCCCGCCTGCATCAGCCAGGCGCCCGGATTGTTCGGCACGCCGCGGTCCGGCCAGGTGCGCAGCGCTGCCATCAGCGCCTCCTGGGCCAGTTCCTCTGCCAGCGAAATATCGCGTACGAGCCGCGTCAGCCCGGCAATCAGCCGCGCCTGCTCGACGCGCCAGACCGCACTGATGGCGCGGTCGGTCTCGCTGCGGTCGTTGCTCATCGGGCCGCTCTTTTCTGGCCAATAGGAAACACCAGAGCATCAGGAATTGCTCGCGATCGTCAAGGGGCGGAACCGATGCTGCCGATGGGCAGTCCCGGTTCCGCGTTCACCTTCCAGACGAATGGCGTGCTTGCATTTCGACAGGGGCGCCAATGCGCTGCCGTCAGGGGGTAGCTTCCGGCTCGACGCGATCAAAGCGCAGGCCCGAAAGCGCGCAGTCAGGCGCATCGCCAATGCTCAGCCCTGTTTCGTCCTGCTCCACCGGGCAGGTCATGGGGAAGCTGGCATTGCCCATGCGTCCGGTAGCGTCCGACAGCACGAGTTGATCTGCCGACATCGTATAGCGGCCCGACACCGTGCGGCTGAGGCGATCTTGCATGTCGAAGCTGCCGTCCTCGGAAAGGGCAAGCGAGATGCCATTGCCCTGTCCCTCGGCCAGAACCCTGTAGGTTCCGCTCGCGGCCATATCGGCTGGTGCATCGGATGGTGCAGCTGCGGTTGGGGCGGGAATGGCCTGCGCAATTTCGCCTTCAACCGCTTCGAGTTCGCTCGAGCGCTGGGCCAGATTTGCGGTCAGCTCCTCCACCTGCGGCTGAAGCGTCGCCAATTGCTGCTCATAGCCGGCAACATCACGCTCCAGCGCGTCGCGCCGTGTTTCGAGTTCGCTGACCTGGGACTGCAGCGTCGCGAGCTGGGCGCCTGCCGCTTCGGTCTGGGCCGAGGCATCGGCAAGCTGCTGCTGCGTTGTGGTCAGCTCGCTTCGAGCCGCCTGCAGCTGGCTTTGCGTTTCGGCAAGGCTGGCCGTGGCGCTCGCCGCTTCTGTCGCGATCTGGGCGAGATTGGCAGTGGCGGTCTGCTCCTGACGCCGGGCGTCTTCGAGGCGTGTGCCGACGTCATTGAGCTGCTGTTCGGAGCTGTCGATCTCGGTCTGGAGGGCAGCCTGGCGTCCGGCCAGTTCTTCGGTCCGGGTTGTGGCATCGGCTAGGGCCTTTTCGGCCGTGGCTGCTTCCTCGGTTCGGGCCGCCAGTGTCTCGGTAAGCGTATCGAGCTCATCCTGGCGGGACTGGAATGTGGCGGTTGCGGTTTCGAGCCCGGCCGTCGCCTCGGTGCGCTGGGCCTCGAGGGCAGCCAATTCCGTTGTCAGTGCCTCGATGGAGCCATCGGTTTGTTCGCGCTGGTCGAGCACGCGATTGGCCTCGTCGCGCTGGGCGGTCAGGGTGGTGATTTCGCCACTCAGACGATCCGCCTCGCCGAAACTGTTGATCCACATGGCAAAGAAGGCGAGCCAGCCCGCCACGGCGATGATGAGGACGGTCAGAACGAGCGGTTCGCGCAGGCGCTTCGACAGGTCGGACATGTTGGCTTCCCCCAATGGTTGCTTAGGCAAACGTGCAGGCGCTTGCACGGTTCCGAGCCTAGCTGATCATGGGGAATGCGCCATGGCAAAAGCCCCGCGCTGGTGAGCGCGGGGCTTTTGAAATTCGTGAGTGGCCTTGAGTGTGGGATCAGGCGACGTTTTCGCTGTAGCCTTCGTCCGCGTCGGGCTCGCGCAGCACATAGCCGCGGCCCCAGACGGTTTCGATGTAGTTCTTGCCGCCGGTCGCAACAGAGAGCTTCTTGCGCAGCTTGCAGATGAACACGTCGATGATCTTGAGTTCGGGCTCGTCCATGCCACCATAAAGATGGTTGAGGAACATTTCCTTGGTCAGCGTCGTACCCTTGCGGAGCGAAAGCAGCTCCAGCATCTGGTATTCCTTGCCCGTCAGGTGCACCCGTGCGCCCTGGACTTCGACGGTCTTGGTGTCGAGGTTGACCATCAGATCGCCCGTCGAAATCACCGACTGGGCATGGCCCTTCGAGCGACGGACGATGGCGTGGATGCGGGCCACGAGTTCGTCCTTGTGGAACGGCTTGGTCATGTAGTCGTCGGCACCGAAGCCGAGACCGCGAACCTTGTCCTCAATGCCGGCGAGGCCGGAGAGGATCAGGATTGGTGTCTGGACCTTGGCCACGCGCAGCGTGCGCAGCACCTCGTACCCGCTCATGTCGGGGAGGTTAAGGTCGAGCAAAATGATATCGTAGTCGTATAGTTTACCGAGATCGACGCCTTCCTCACCCAGATCGGTGGTGTAGACGTTAAAACTTTCGGACTTGAGCATCAGTTCGATGCTCTGCGCAGTCGCGCTATCGTCCTCAATAAGGAGTACCCGCATTATATTCCCCTTGTCATTCGTTCCTGCTGGAACCCGCGCTACGGAGGACAAGCACGCCCATCGCGCCCCAACCCTACTGGATATGACTGAAGCCTAAGCCCTAATAGTTAACAAAGTTTAATTCCGTTCGGCAATACGCAAAGGTAGGTAAGGTGAATTAAGTCTAAATCGTTGAAAATTCGAGATAAATTAGCTGAAAATTTCTTAATCTAACACATTAAGAAGGTATTGCAAACGACTCCCGGGACTCAAGCAATCCGGCCCTTTGCAGCCAAATCGAGGCCTGTGGACAGAAATCCCACCGAAAGGCCAATCGATCAGCAGATAGCGAAAAATGGTAAACATTCGGTTATCTTCCGATTCGAAGGCCCGACGATTCGACCTCCGTCGGAAACCATATGCGTTAACCCCTAGGATTGCGGACGCCCATGAAGGCGCTGATCTCGGCTATCGATGCCATAGACGATGTCGAGGTTTTCGGCCGCGTCAAATCCGTGCAGGGACTCCTGATCGAGGTGGTCGGCCCCGTGCGCGAACTGCGCGTTGGCGGCCGGGTCATGATCGAGGGCGCCGAGGGTGGCACGCTCGCGGCCGAGATCATCGGTTTCCGCGACGGCCACGCGCTCTGCCTTCCCTTTGGCGAGCTCAGCGGCGTTCGCCTCGGCTGCAGGGCCGTGTTCAAGCGTCATGACGGCTCGGTCAATCCCGCCATGAGCTGGCTGGGGCGGACCATCAATGCAAATGGCGAACCCATTGATGGTCTGGGCCCCCTCGCGCGCGGCGCGCGTGCCTATCCCTTGCGCCAATCGCCTCTCGCCGCCCACGACCGTGTCCGTGTCGGTGATCCCCTTGATCTTGGCGTGCGCACGCTCAACACCTTCACCACGCTCTGCGAAGGTCAGCGCATGGGCATCTTTGCCGGCTCCGGCGTCGGCAAGTCCGTTCTCATGTCCATGCTGGCGCGCAACACCAATGTCGACGTCTCGGTCATTGGCCTCATCGGCGAGCGCGGCCGCGAGGTGCATGAGTTCATCCAGGAATATCTGGGCGAGGAGGGTCTCAAGCGCGCTGTGGTTGTCGTCGCCACGTCGGACGAGGCTGCGCTCATGCGCCGGCAGGCAGCCTATATCTCGCTCTCGCTCTCGGAGTTTTTTCGGGACGAGGGCAAGCGCGTCCTCTGCATGATGGACAGCCTTACCCGCTTTGCCATGGCGCAGCGTGAAATCGGGCTTTCCATTGGCGAACCCCCCACAGCCAAGGGTTATCCACCGACCGTTTTCACTGAATTGCCCCGTCTTCTCGAGCGTGCCGGCCCTGGCACGCCTTCTACCGGTTCTATTACCGGACTTTTTACCGTTTTGGTGGAAGGTGATGATCACAATGAGCCCATTGCGGACGCCGTACGCGGTATTCTTGATGGGCACATCGTGATGGAGCGCGGTATTGCCGAACGGGGACGCTACCCCGCGGTGAACGTGCTTCGGTCCATCTCGCGCACCATGCCAGGGTGTGTTCCGGCCGATTTTCGGCCGGTTCTGGCGCGTGCGAGGGAGCTCATGTCCATTTATTCGGACATGGAGGAGCTGATCCGGCTGGGGGCTTACCGCAAAGGGTCAGATCCGAAGGTGGACCGTGCCATCGCCATCAATCCCACGCTGGAGGCTTTTTTGAGCCAGCAGAGGGAGGAAACGACGACGATTGCGGAGGGCTATGAACGCCTCCGTCAAATCATCGCCGAGGCTGATGCGCAGGTCTGACGGCGGATCCGGAAGAGCCGGTCCGGAACTGACTTGATGTGTAAGGAGTACAGGTCTTGAAATCGCGCAGCGAGAGTCTCATCAGGCTCAAGAAGTTCACGGTGGACGAGAAGCGCCGCCAGGTCATGCAGATCGAAATGATGGTCGCTGACTTCGAGCGCATGGCTGCCGAGCTCGACCAGCAGATCGAAATCGAACAGAATAAGACTGGCATTTCGGATGTGGCGCACTTCGCCTATTCCACCTTTGCCAAGGCTGCATTGCAGCGCCGGGACAATCTGCTTGCCTCCGCCAACGACATGCGCGGCAAGCTCGAAACCGCCCAGGACGAACTGGCCGAGGCGCTCGAGGATCTCAAGAAGGTCGAACTGCTCGACCAGCGCGAACATCAGCGTGAACGCGATGAGCAGAACAAGCTCGAACAGGAAGGCTACGACGAAGTCGCCCGCCTGCGCCATCGCGGCAGATAGAATTTTTGGTCATCCGATCAAGGAAAAGGCCCGCCGTAAGGCGGGCCTTTTTTGTTGGGTTCGGGGAGTGCGAACCCGACAACCCTTCCTGCGCCGGCGGTGCCGGGCAGTCGAGCCGATTACATGGCGGTGTCGTTCACGCGCATGGCCGGGTCGGTGGCATAGGTCTCTTCGTTGTACTCGGGAGCGGCTTCAAGCTGCTCGCGGGTAAAGTCGGTATGGACCACGATATCGCCGTTCTCATTGGAGGCGAAGTCGATGTTGTCGAGGCCAACAGCCACGCGCTTCTGCCCGATCCCGAGGAAGCCACCGAAGTCGATCAGCATGGCTTCGATCTGGCCGGACTGGTCGAGCAGGATGTCGCCGACTTCAGCGATATCTTCGTTGTTCGGGCCGATCACGGTTGCACCGGTGAGGTTATCCGTCGTCAGGGCCTGACGCTCGATCGTGGCATAGCCTTCACGCGGAACAATTCCACCGGGGGCGGCGGCAGTATTGTCGGTCGTCACCGCGGGAGCCATTGCGTCACCCGCCGGAGCAGGGGTCACGACAGCGCCAGGTGCCGGAGCCATGGCGTCACCCGCCGGGGCAGGGGTCACGGCAGCGCCAGGTGCCGGAGCCATGGCGCCGCCAGCATTGACGTCAACCGGCTCATCCTCGGCCCAGACGAAGTCAGGGGTATTGGTCAGCGCGTCGGCCGTGGTGGGAAGCACCCAGCGTTCGGTATTGTCGGCTGCGAGAGTGAACTCCAGCGAGCCAAAGTCCACGGCGACCGACTTTTCACCGATACCCAGGAAGCCGCCGACGCCGATCACCACAGCGGTGATCTCGCCTTCAGCCGAGAAAACAAGATCGTTGATCGTGCCGATTTCCTCAGCATCGTCACCGGTGCTGGAATAGACAGGCTGGCCCATCAGGCGCGAACCAAGATTGTCGGTGTCTGCGGCCACATAGCCGGCCGACATATCCCAAGGCTCGTTGATGTCGGTGGTCTGCGCGGCGCCGGTATTGAGATCGCTGCCGGTCACGCCATCGGTTGCAGCCGGAGCTTCAACCGCCTGGCCATCGGTTGCCGGAGCAGGTGTCGTCGTGGCCTGTGCGAAGGCGGACGACCCCATGAGCACAGCAATAGCGGTAGTGGTCAAAAGCGTGCGGATCATTGTAGGCTCCAAAGGTTCATCGTTGACATGAACAGGGCCGTGCGGTGCTGGAACTTGCCGGTAAAAGCGCCGTGCGGCCCGTTATGGTTTCACAACGTCGCGACCCGAGCAGACGTTCCCGAGCAAATTTGCCGTCGATTTTGGAACCATTGAAAAGGCCGGCTCCCGCGCTAAGACGGTGCCGGCCCTTTTCCGCCTCCCTGGCGGTTTAGTCGCGTCCTGCGATGGGCAAGAATTCGCGTTCTTGCCCACAGACACCACACATGTGCTGTCGCCCGGCAACGGACGCGCTCTTCGAGCGACAAGCCCACCATAGCGTAAGTTCTGTGGCAGTTGAGTCGAACTCGGGTTAATGCGTTAAGCCATCGTTAATCGACGAGGATGGCGCTGTCCTTGTCATAGTCGCGCATCGCCCGATGCGGCATGCCGCCATCCATGAATTCCGGGCCAAAAGCGACGAAGCCGAGCTTTTCATAGAGCACCAGCTTGTCCGACTGGGCTGTGAGGAAAAACCGGTCCCGGCCCTGCGACCGGCAGTAGTCCTGCGCCGCGGTGATCATCTTCCGCGCGATGCCCTTGCCGCGCCACTGTCCGTCCACAGCCACGCGGCCGATCTTGATGTGTTCATCCATGGCGATGAGGCGAAGCGTGCCCACGACCTCGCCCTCCGCCACCGCCACGATATGGGTGGCGGTGAGGTCATAGCTGTCGTGCTCTTCTTCCTCGGGAACCTTCTGCTCCCAGACGAAGACGACGCGTCGCAGCCGGAAGGCGGCGTTGCACAATGTGGAAAAAACGGGTGCGCGAAGAATGGTGATCTGGTCCATCCTCCGCTCATAGCGCGCTACGCTTTTGGGCTCAATCGCCTTCAAGCGCCAGAGCGAGGCGCTGACACTCCGCCCGACAATCAGGCGGTCGAACCATCAGGCGCGCCGTTCGTCTTCTTCGCTTTTCGAGAACGACCAGCGGTTGCGACCGCTTGTCTTGGCACGATAGAGCGCCTGGTCGGCCTCGAACTGCACATGCTCGATCGACAGCTCGCCGGTGATGAACATGGCGATACCGACGCTGGCGCCGATCTCGATCCGGTTCCCGTCGATCTCGAACGGCATGGAGAGCGACTTGACGATACGCGTCGCCACCAGCTGGGAGTAATCCGGGTTCTCGAGGTTGCCGAGCACCACCGCAAACTCGTCACCACCCAGGCGCGCCGCGAGGTCGTTCTTGCGCAGCACCGCCACAAGCCGTGTGCCGACCTCCTTGAGCAGGGCATCGCCGGCGGCGTGGCCAAAGGTGTCGTTCGCCTGCTTGAATTTGTCGAGGTCGATATAGAGCAGCGCGCAGGACTGCCCGGCATTGGACGGGTGCAGCAATTGCTCAAAATGTTCGGCAAGGCTGATGCGGTTGGGCAGGCCAGTCAGATGGTCATGATAGGCCATGTGGCTGATCCGCAGCTGCATGCGCTTGCGGTCGTCGATGTCTTCCAGCGTGCCGATCCATTCGGCTGGAACGCCCTGGGCGTCAAAGATCACCGCCGCCCTCAGCGTGATCCAGACCCAGCTCTGGTTCCTGCCACGCACGCGCGCCTCGGCGGTCACCGTCGCGTCGCCGGTGCGGGCGGCGTTTTCGAGGGTCTCGAGAAGGTTGGGCAGGTCTTCCTCATGGATCTGCTCGGACCAGTTGCGGCCAAGGGCGCTGTCCGCTGGCCGTCCGGTGAAGTCTTCCCAGCCTTCAATTTCCAGCACCTTGCCGCGATTGTCGGCGCGCCAGGTCACCATGGCTCCAACCTTGGAGACGGCGCGATAGCGCTTGCTCGACAACTCGAGCTCATTGGCGCGCTCGGTCAGGCGCTGATGGGAATTGACCTGCGCATTGTAGAGCGTTTCGAGCTCATCGACGATTGTTTCGGGCGCCGGGGGCAGGGCAGCCTTGGTATTCTGCGCGATGGCCTCCGAACGGGCCACCATCGCTCGGATTGGTCCGGTGATGCGCCGGGACAGGAAGAAGGACAGCAGCACCGCCACGAGAATGGCAACGATCACGCCGATGCCGAAGGCGCGCAGCGGGTTCTGCCAGCGGGCATCGAGAATGGCCTTGGGCATGCCGACCACGACGACCCAGCCCGGTGTACCTTCAATGCTGGAAAACCCGAACGAGATCGGCGTGCCATTAAAAGCGATGGCGTCGAAAGCGTCTGATGGAGCGCCCACCGCAAGCAGGGCTTCCCAGGTGGGAACGCGCTTGCCGAGGTTTTCCGCCGCTTCCGTCGAGCGGGTAATCATATTGCCATTGCCGTCGACCACGGCCACCAGCGTCTGGTTCTCCATTTCGCCAAACGATATCTTTCCCGACACAGCCGTGGAATCGGCCGTCACCCGCATCTGGTCGCCGGTGCCGTCTGCCAGAGGCACCTCGAAGACCAGCTTGGCGCTCTCGCCGGGATTGATGTCGAGGAGGTTCGATACTGTCCAGGGCCGGTCCGGGCTGGTGTCTGCCGATGTGTCGGAAAGAACCACGGCCTCGCCGCGGAAGTGTTAGGTGATGAGATCGAGTTCGCTTTCGAGGTCGGTGTGCAGTTCGTTGACGTGGGACCCCACCGTCTTGAGCACTTCCACATCGGAGACCAGCGCGCCATGAACCATGGATGCGATGACCTTGGAATTGTCGACCAGAATAGTCAGCGCTGCGGCGCGGTCTGTCTCGGCGGTGCGGAACACCACCAGGGCCAGCAGCAGCAGCGGCGGCGCCAGGGCAGTCAGTATGACAAAGCTCAGAAAAGCGGTCAGCGATATGCGTCGCTTACGTCTGACTGACCCTTCCATCGCGCACCCCATTACGTAGACACACGTTAATGTAGCACGATAATGACAATAAAAAACTGCGCCGCACTATTAGGTTATTCCAGTATTAATCCGTGCCTTCTTAAACGCTGCCAACAGTCCGCAGGCGGACGCGCGGATGCACTTCGTTCTGGCTCATGACGACCGTCTGCGGGCGGAACCGCTCGATGATCGAGCGCACATGCGGGCGGATGGACGGCGAGGTGATCAGCACTGGCAGTTCGCCCTGCTGTGCTGCCTTTTCAAAGGCGGCGCCGATCGAGGCGATGAACTGCTGCAGGCGGCTCGGCGCCATGGCGAGGTGCCTGTTTTCGCCTTCGCCAACCATGGCTTCGGCGAAGTCGCGTTCCCACTGCGGCGAAAGCGTGAGGAGCGGCAGATTGCCGTCCGGCCCGAGGTTGGTGGCGCAGATCTGGCGCGCCAGACGACTGCGCACATGCTCGGAAATGGCCTGGATCGAGCGACCGGGTCCGGCGATCTCGGCAATGCCCTCGAGAATGGTCGAGAGATCGCGGATCGAGATGCGCTCGGCCAGCAGCGCCTGCAGCACGCGCTGCACGCCCGACACGGTGATCTGGCTGGGGACGATGTCTTCCACCAGCTTCTGCTGTTCCTTGGGCAGGCCCGAGAGCAGGCTCTGCACATTGGCGTAGCTCAAGAGCTCGGCGACATTGGCCTTGAGCACTTCGGTCAGATGGGTCGAGATCACGGTCGAGGGATCGATGATCGAGAGGCCGCGCAGCTCGGCTTCATCGCGCAGCGCCGGATCGATCCAGGTCGCTGGCAGGCCGAAGGTCGGCTCGGTGGTCTGATGGCCCGGCAGGTCGATCTGGTTGCCATAGGGATCCATGACCATCAGAAGGTTGGCGTGGATCTGGCCGTGGCCCGCCTCCACTTCCTTGATGCGAACCTTATAGTCATTGGGCTCGAGCTGCATGTTATCGAGGATGCGCACCGGCGGCATGACGAAACCGAGGTCGAGCGCGAGCTGGCGGCGCAGTGCCTTGATCTGCTCGGTCAGGCGGTCAGTGCCGGTTTCATCTTCCTTGACGAGGCCGAGCAGGCCATAGCCCAGTTCCAGCTTGAGATCGTCGATCTTGAGGCTGTCGGAGATCGGCGGCTCGGCAGCGCGACCCGGCGCATTTGCAGCACCCGGAGCGCCCGGCGCGCCGGCGGGGGCAGCGTCGACTGCGGCCTTGGTCTTTTCAACGACCTCACGTGCAGCCTTGGACTTGCCGGCACGGTAGGCGGCGTAGCCCACGCCACCCGAGAGAGCCAGGAAGGGCACAAGCGGCATGCCCGGCAGCAGGGCGAGGGCCGCCATCACAGCGGAGGCCATGCCCAGAGCGCGCGGATAGCCGGCGAACTGCTGGGAGAGAGCCTTGTCGGCGGCGCCGGTGACGCCCGACTTCGAGACCAGGATACCGGCAGCGGTCGAAACGATGAGGGCGGGGATCTGGCTGACGAGACCATCGCCGATGGTCAGCAGCGTATAGACATTGCCCGCTTCCTGGACGCTGAGGCCTTCCTGCATGATGCCGATGGCCATGCCGGCGGCGACGTTGATGAAGGTGATGATAAGGCCGGCAATGGCGTCGCCGCGCACGAATTTGGAGGCGCCGTCCATGTTACCGAAAAAGGCGCTTTCGCCTTCTAGTTCGGCGCGGCGCTTCTTGGCGGTGTCTTCGTCGATCAGGCCAGCCGAAAGATCGGCATCGATGGCCATCTGCTTGCCCGGCATGGCGTCGAGGCTGAAGCGCGCGGCCACTTCAGCGATACGGCCCGAGCCCTTGGTGATGACGATGAAGTTCACGATCACGAGGATGATGAAAATCACGATACCGATGATGAAATTGCCGCCCGTCACGAAATTGCCGAAGGCTTCGATGACGTGACCGGCTGCAGCCGTGCCGTTATGGCCTTCCGAAAGGATGAGGCGCGTGGTGGCGAGGTTCAGGCCAAGCCGCAGCATGGTGGCGATCAGCAGCACCGTGGGAAACGACGAGAACTCCAGCGGCTTCTGGATGAACAGCGCCGTCATCAGGATCATCACCGAAAAGACGATCGAGATCGCCAGCAGCATGTCCACGATGATGGACGGCAGCGGCACGATCAGGATGACGATCAGCCCCATCACGCCGGTGGCGAGCGCAATGTCGCCAGAGCGCAGCATGTCCATGACGCTTTTCACGGCTGGAAGCGAAAAGCCCGGGCGTGATGCAGGGGTAAGATCGGTCATGATAAAGGTCCGGTGGGCCTGAGGAAGTCAGAGCCCCCCTTCCGGGGAAGGGAGGCTCCAGGAATTTTGGTTCAGGCGACGCTGCGTCGCTCGCCGGGGTCGGGAACGGTCATCCCCTCGTCCGAATACTGGTTGAGCTTGTTCCGCAGCGTGCGGATCGAGATGCCCAGGATATTGGCCGCATGGGTGCGGTTGCCCCAGGTATGGTCGAGAGTGTCGAGGATGAGCTCGCGCTCCACCTCGGCCACGGTGCGGCCGACCAGCGCCCGCGACATGGCTTCGGCGGTCTGGGCCAGCTGCTGGGCCGGGGAGTTGATCCGCGCGGCTTCAGCCAGGCCCATGCCGTCCGGCAGCACGATGGCTTCCGGACCGATCATCGAGCCGGTGGCCAGCAGCACGGCGCGATGCAGCGTGTTTTCCAGCTCGCGGACATTGCCCGGCCAGGGCGCCTGCAACAGGGCCTGGCGCGCCTCTTCGGAAAGCTCGCGATTGGGCAGGCCATTGGCCTTGGAATATTTTGCGACGAAATGGTCGGCCAGCGCCACGATGTCGCCGGGGCGCTCGCGCAGAGCCGGCAGGCGGAGGTTGACGACGTTGAGGCGGAACAGCAAATCCTCGCGGAAGCTGCCTTCGCGCACAGCGTCAGTCAGATTGCGGTTGGAGGTCGCCAGGATCCGGATATCGACCGGAACCGGCTTGCTGCCGCCGACGCGGTCGATGACGCGTTCCTGAATGGCGCGCAGCAGCTTGGCCTGCAGGCGTACATCCATTTCCGAGATTTCGTCGAGCAGCAGCGTGCCGCCGGAGGCTTCCTCGAACTTGCCGACGCGACGCGCGATGGCACCGGTAAAGGCACCCTTTTCGTGGCCGAAAAGCTCCGATTCGAGCAGCGCCTCGGGGATGGCGGCGCAATTGACCGAGATGAACGGCTTGTTGGCGCGCTTGGAGCGGGCATGCACGAAGCGGGCGATGACTTCCTTGCCGGTGCCGCTTTCACCCGTGATCAGGATCGAGGCGTCCGAGCCGGCGATCTGCTCGGCCATCTTGACCACGCGGCTCATGGCCGGGTCGCGATAGAGGAAGTCCTCGGTTTCGCGCGAAACGGCCTGGATCACGGCAGCAATCAGGGCGGCATCGGGGGGCAGGGGGATATATTCCTTGGCCCCGGCGCGGATGGCGTTGACCGCGGCAGCGGCATTGGTCTCGACGCCGCAGGCGACAACGGGGATGGCGATGCGTTCGGTTTCAAGCGCGGCGATGAGACCGGTAATGTCCATCATCACGTCGACGAGCAGCAGATCGGCGCCGCGTCCGGTCCGCAGGGAAGCCATGGCGATATCGATAGAAGGCGCGTGGGCAACGCGTGCACCACCATCCATGGCCATTTTGGTTGCCTGGCTGAGCTGGCCTTCCAGTGCTCCGACGATGAGGAGACGCATTGTCAGCTTCCTTATTGTGCCTTGATGATCTCGGTCATGGTGACGCCGAGCCGGTTTTCCACCAGCACGATTTCACCGCGCGCCACGAGACGGTCATTGACGTAGATTTCCACCGCTTCGCCGACCTGACGGTCGAGTTCGATGACGGTGCCGGTGTCGATCTTGAGCAGATTGCTCACTGGCATCTTGGTGCGGCCCAGCACGACGGAAACGCGAACGGGGACGTCGAACACGGCCTCGAGGTCGCCGGCTGTGCGCTCGACAAAGGCTTCGGCGCGGTCGTCACGCTGGGGCGGAGCCATCTCGCCAATGCCCAGCTCTTCATTCAGCTCGCTACCGGGATCGGTCGGGTTCATTCGCCGCCCTCCTCAATTGTGTTGGGGCCACCAAGGGCGGCCAGATAGTCATTGATCTGCTTGTCGATTTCGGCGGAGAGCGCTTCGCTGTCGCGCACCAGCCCGCCGTCTACCCATTCCAGCCGCCCGTCGCCGAGGCGGATATCGGGATCGCCCATCACCACCAGCCGGCCGGCAAAGCCCGAGGAGGTGATCTGCTCGGTGGCGAGGTCACGCAGGCTGTCGGCGAGGTCGGGGTGGCAGCGGATCACCAGATGCGGCACGCCGCTGAGGCTGGGCATGCATTCCGCGATCAGCGCCCGCAGCTCTTCGGTCGGCTGCGCCGCGATCAGATTGGTGGCGAGCTTGCTGCCCACGCTGGCGGCCAGCGACACGGCCTCGCGCCGGTAGAGCGCAATGGTGTCGTCGAGCGAGGCGCTCATCCGCGCCGTATGGGCAGCGAGCGTGCCGGCTGCGGCGGCAATCGTCTGGGCTGCCGTCGAGGCCGCATTGCGTTCCCCGGCGCTGACGCCTTCCTTGAAGCCGTCCTCGCGGGCCTGGGCGACCATCTGGGCCACCACTTCCTCGGGCACGCCGATCGGCTCGGGGACGAACTCGGGCTCGGGCTGGGCCTCGGGCGCGAAGTCATCGGCAACGACCGGCTTGGCGGAGCGGGGGTGCTCTGCCAGGTCGAGGTCGAAGGTGAAGCGGGCAAGGGCGGCCATGGCGTCAGGCAACCATCTGGTCGTCGGACTTGGACTTGACGATGACGATGTCGCCCTTGGCTGCCAGATCCTTGGCGGTGGCAACCATGCGGCTCTGGGCCTCGTCGACGTCCTTCAGGCGCACCGGACCCATGCCGGCCATGTCGTCCTGCAGCATCTTGGCGGCGCGGGCAGACATGTTCTTGTAGAAATAATCCTTGATGTTGTCGCTCGCCCCCTTGAGGCAGAGAGCCAGTTCGCGCTTGTCGACGCGCGAGACCAGGGTCTGGACCGCCGACATGTCGAGCCGCACCAGATCCTCGAAGGTGAACATGAGCGACTTGATCCGCTCGGCGTCTTCCCGGTTCTGCACTTCCAGATTGGTGAGGAAGCGCGCTTCGGTCTGGCGATCGAAGGCGTTGAAGATCTCCGCCATCTGCTCGTGGCTGTCCTGGCGCTTGGCGTGGTTGAGCGTCGACATGAACTCGGTCCGCAGGGTCATCTCGATCTTTTCGAGAATATCCTTCTGCACCGGGTCGAGGCCCAGCATGCGCTGCACCACATCCATGGCCAGCTCCTCAGGCAGCACGGCGAGGACTTCGGAGGCATGGTCGGGCGAAATCTTGGACAGGATCACCGCAACGGTCTGCGGATATTCGTTCTTGAGATAGGCGGCCAGGATATCGGCCTGCACATTGGAGAGCTTTTCCCACATGTTGCGGCCGGCCGGCCCACGGATCTCTTCCATGATGGCGTCGACGCGATCCTGCGGCAGGAAGCTCAGCAGCAGCCGTTCGGTGGAGTCCGAATTACCCAGCAGCGCGCCGTTCGAGGCGATGGAGGAGACGAACTCGCTCATCAGCTCGTCCAGCATCCGCGGGGTGATCGGGCCGAGCTTGACCATGGCGCGCGACAGCGCCTTGATTTCGTGCTCGTCCATTTCGTCGAAGATCGGCTTGCCGTGGTCTGGGCCAAGCGCCAGCATCAGTGCCGCGGCCTTTTCGTCGCCCTGCAGGGTGCGCTGTTCGGCATTGCCGCCGATCTTCAGCTGCGGCGTCATTCCGGCGCTCTCGGGAGCGGATTGGGATACCAGTGCCATGATCAATTACGCCGCGTTGTTGAGCCAGTTGCGCACGACCAGCGCAGCCTGCTTGGGGTTTTCATCGATCAGTTCACCGACTGACTTGAGGGCCTGCATCTGCTGGTCACCCACGGCCTTGGCGTCGGACACCCAGTCGATCGATGCCGGTGCGCTGTGGGCAAGCTGTTCGTCGACCGGGATCACTTGGCCGTCGGCGTCAAGCGTGCCGTTCTGACCCAGCTCGACAGCGGCCGGCAGGGCCAGGGGCCCGGGTTCCGGGCTCATGACCTTCTTGAGCAGCGGACGCAGCACGAAGAACATCAGGGCCAGCGCGATCAGGAGGGTCACGGCCATCTCGGCGCCGTTCATCAGATCGTCGCGGGTGAAGTCGAGCAGGCCTGCATTGGCATCGGTACCCGGCGTCGCCAGCTCGGGACGTTCGGCGAACTGCATGTTCACCACTTCCACGCTATCGCCACGGTCGGCCGAATAGCCCACTGCCGAGCGCACCAGGGTCAGGATCTGGGCCAACTCGTCGGCGCTGCGCGGCGAATAGGTGATGTTGCCCGCGCCATCGTCGGCATAGGCACCATCGACCACCACGGCAACCGACAGGCGCTTGAGCGAACCCGCTTCGGTAACGGCGGTCTCGGTCTTCTTGGAAATCTCGTAGTTGATGACTTCTTCGGCCGAATTGCCGCGCTCGCCCTGGCCGTCGCCGGCATTGTCGGACGCACCCGGCAGCTCGGTGGCGACCGAGACCTGACCCGAGGCATTGGCCGATTCATTGGCCGCTTCACGGATCTGGGTCGAGCGGACAACCTGGCCGTCCGGATCGAAGGTTTCAGCCGTCACGGTCGAGCGGTTGAAGTCGAGCTCTGCGCTGACTTCGACGCGCGCCCGGCCTGCGCCGACCACATTGGCCAGCATGTCTTCAACGCGGGTCCGCAGGCGGTTCTCAAAACCAAGCGTGCGCTCTTCGGCCTGGCCGGAGAGGGCTCCAAGCCCGGAGTCCTCGGCGCCCGAGGCGAGAAGATTGCCGGCGTCGTCGACGATCGACACGCGCTGCGGGTTGAGACCTTGGATGGCCGACGCCACCATGTGCTGGATGGCGCGGATTTCGCCGGTCGAAAGCGCACCGCGCACCGACAGGACGATCGACGCCGATGGATCCTTGCGTTCGCGGCGGAACAGTTCGCGCTCGGGCAGGACGAGGTGCACGCGGGCACTCTTGATCCGGGCCAGCGAGGAAATGGTGCGCGCCAGTTCGCCTTCGAGGGCTCGAACATTGTTGATGTTCTGGACGAAGCTGGTGGCGCCCAGCGTCGACTGCTGGTCGAAGATCTCATAGCCAACCTGGCCGCGACTGGGCAGGCCTTCGCCGGCCAGGTTCATGCGCAGGGTGGTGATCTGGTCACGGGGGACGAGGATGGTGTCGCCTTCGCCGCGCAGCTCGAACAGAATGTTGAGCGTCTGCAGTTCGGTGACGATGGCCGAGGAGTCTTCAAGGCTCAACCCGCTATAGAGCGGTGCCAGGTTCGGTGTCTGGGCGCGAAGCACCAGAAAGCCGAAGAAGCCAAGGATAAGCACAGCGACTGTGCCCATGGCTGCCAGACGCGGCAAGCCGATGCGATTGATTAGATTGGTAAGACTTTCCACGCTGCCACTCAAGTTCGGACCAGCGCGACCGTCGGAGCCCCCGTCGACCGCTGGGCAAAAATTACCCACCAGATGGTAAACAATGTATTAACCTCCGGTCCCAAAGCGGGATGCGCGGCAATTATTGCCCAGTTGTACAGGGGGAGAATGCGTTGTGATCGAGGTGCTTGGCCGGCTGACGTCGATAAATGTCCGGAAAGTGCTCTGGGCGCTCGATGAACTGGGGGAACCCTATGAGCGGCAGGACTGGGGTCTGCCGCTGCGCGATCCCAATGTCCCGGAGTTCCTGGCGCTCAATCCCAACGCTCAGGTGCCAGTGCTTGTCGATGCCGACGGCACAACGATGTGGGAGAGCAATGCCATTCTCGTCTACCTGGCCCAGACGCGCGGAAAACTTCTGCCCACGCCCCGCCAGGACCTTGCCACGCTCTTCAATGGCTGGGCTGGCAGGCCTCAGAGCTCAATCCGACATGGGGCTATGCGGTCAATGCGCTGATGCGCCGGACCCCGAGATATGACGACCCGGCAGAGATCGCCCGCTCAACCGGGCGCTGGTCATCGAGAATGAAACTGCTTGAAAACGCGCTCGCCGACGGCCGCGCCTTTATTGCCGGCCCGGACTTCACAGTAGCCGATATCGCGCTGGGCCTTTCCATCCATCGCTGGTTCGGCACGCCGTTCGAAAAGCCGGACCTGCCTGCGGTGAAGGCCTACTACGATCGCCTGCGCGCGCGCCCTGCGAGCGCCAATGCGCTCGGCTTGCAAACGCCCTGACAGCGCGACAAACGCAAAACCCCCGCAGGACTTGTGTCCGCGGGGGCCTGCCAGAATATGGCTACACTATCAGCCTTCGCGATAGTGCTGGATCCAGGTGGTCCGAAGACCAGCCAGTCCATGCTTGTCGATTGCCGCCTGCCAGTTCAGAAACTCATCGACGCTCAAAGCATAGCGGGCACAAGCTTCTTCCAGGCTCAGCAATCCACCACGCACGGCGGCCACGACTTCGGCCTTGCGACGGATCACCCAGCGGCGTGTATTGGGAGGAGGCAGGTCCGCAATAGTGAGCGGGCTGCCGTCCGGTCCGATAACGTACTTTACGCGAGGACGCATTTGTACGGTCATTTTACTCTCTACTCAACCTGACCATATGGTGAGGAGAATAGGGTATCGGCCTTAAGAGACCCCTAAGGGGAAACTTACAACAGGTTAAGAATGCTATGAAATTTCAGTCAATTGACCGGGATTCGGACCCGTTCTGGGGCTGAACGCCCCTGATGGGGCGCAGCGGTCCCGCCCGCCTGACCCCGGGGGCCTCGGGCGTCAAACACCCGATGGCCCTCAAATTTGCGCGGCGCTGACTGCCAGTTTCGCTGGCTGGCGCGGCGTCTCGCCTCAGGAAGCGGCCGGTTCTTCATCCGCGACCGGCTTGGCCGGCTCGGCAGCGCGCACTTCCGAAATGTCGCGCAGCGGCACCTTGCTGGCGCCGACAGTAACCATGGTCTCGCGACCCGAGAAGTCCACGGCCGTGACCGTGCCCACCGAGGAGGTGGAGACATTGACGGTCTTGCCTGACAGATTGGTGCCGTCAATGCGGATGGTATAGAGCCCGTCCGGATAGGGCGTGCCGTCCGAACCGATGCCATCCCAGGCAAAGGTGCCTTCCCCGATCCCCAGCGAGCCGGTCTGGGAGTAGACGATGTCACCCGTGGCGTTCTTGATGGTGATATTGGCGTTGGCCACATTGGCGTCGGCATTATAGGCCCAGAGCGCGTGGCTGCCCTTGAGCTGGGTGGTCGAGCCCGACACCGTCACCTGCTTGCCGATATAGGACACCGCGTCGGACCGCTGCGTATTCTGGGTGGTCGTGAGCAGGCTCTCGAGAAACTCATTGGTCTTGAGCTGCTGCTCGACCCCGGTGAACTGCACCAGCTGCTGGGTGAACTGGTTGGTATCCAGCGGGTCCAGCGGGTTCTGGTTCTTCAGCTGCGTGGTCAGGATCTGCAGGAAGGTGTCGAAATTCTGGGCAATCGTGGTGCGCGAGCCGGAGAGAGCCCCATTGCCTGCGCCGCTCGAACCGGAAACGCCGTCGATCATGATTGTACTTCCTTAGGCGACAATGTTGAGGCCGCTGGCTTGCAGCGCCCCACGATAAAGGGTGACGGCGGGCGGAGCCTCGCTGTCTTCGGTTCCCGCTTCGCCCTGGTCGGCCACGCCGCCCTCGCGTTCGGGATGGTCATTCTGGTCGCCGGCAAACGGGTTCTGCTTGAGCGAGAATTCGAGATTGGTCTTGCTGGCGTCGAGCCCGGCCTGCTGCAGCGCCCGTTCAAGCGCGCGCTGGTCGCGCTGCATCAGATCGAGCGTTTCGGCCTTTTCCACCGTCAGCCTGGCATTGACCTGGCCATTGGCGTCGATATCGAGCTTAACGTCGATGCGGCCCAGTTCGGGCGGATCGAGGCGGATCTGGAAGCGCGTATTGCCGCCGTCCACCTGCCGCGCCATTTCAAAGGCGATCTGCGGCAGATTGATCTGCTGCTGGCTGGTCTGGTAGCCGGCCTGAACCACGCGCGGCACGGCGGCCGAGGTGTCCGTCGGCAGCTTGGCCACATCGGTCGGGCTCTGCTGGACGAGGTTGAGCTCGGCTCCATCGGCGCCATTGGCCGCCGGATTGGGGGCAGGGCGCCCCGCATCTGCGCCGGCGGGACGCTCGGCACGCAGCGCGGCCTCGGGCGCAGCGCGCTGGCCCGGTTCCTTGTCAGACACCGCGTCCTTGGACTTGCCATCGGTCGCAGCACCATCCTCGGCCTTGCCGGTCAGCACCGGCTCGGAAAGCTTGAGTGTCGGCTCGGCCAGCTCTGGCTCGGTCGGCACCATCTGGGCAAACTTCTTGGCCGCATCGACGAGCCGGCTGAGGTTCGCCTGGATTTCCGGGTCGAGGGTTTCGGCGTCGGTGCCGAGCGCCTTGGCCAGGAAGTCGGTCAGCTTGGCGAGCAGCTCGCCATCGGCGTCACCCTGGCCACCGGCGACGGCTCCATTGGCCTCGGCCAGTTTCTGCAGCTGCTGGATGAGGCTGGCCATGTCGATGCCCATGGCATCGGCCAGTTCACCCAGCGCGTCCTCGATATCCTTGAGCGGGCTGCCTTCGGCCTGCCCACCCAGGGTGGACACGACAGCGGCAAGCGCTTCGAGCAGAGCCTCGGAGAGCGGCGTCTCCGTTTCGGCAGCGTCGTCTGCTTCACCCGGGACAGCCTCGGCGACGGTCGCTGGCTCGCCTGACACAGCATCGTTCTTGGGCGGCGGCGCATCCCGGTCAGCAGTCTTTGCCGGTGCAGCGGCCGTGTCGGCAGGCTTGTTGTCTGCCGGCTTTGCTTCTGGTTCGACCAGCCGGGCAAACGCGTCGTCCCGCGCATCTGCCTTGTTCGCAACCGGAGCGACAGGCTTTACCGGCGCGGCACCAAATGCGGAAAGAAGTGTCAGATGTGATGCCAAAGCCGAGCGCCTCTCGATAGTCCTATTCTGCAAACGCAATGCAATCCCCTTGCCAACTCGCGATCCCAGAAAATTCTGATTGAGAAACAAGGTGTTGCAAATGTCAGCGCGGTTGCGCTCCAATCCGTTACAGGCAATTAGCGCTCAACTCCCGGCAATTCCTGCCGGGTCCGCCGTTGCAGCCTCCCGCCAAAACGCGTATGAGCACTCCCCATCAATCCGCTGGCCCTTGAACCCAACCGGATAGAGGACAAACATGTTGAATTCGCTTGATATCGCCAAGCGTCCAGAGGACACGCGCGTTGTTGTCGCCATGTCCGGGGGCGTTGACTCTTCCGTCGTTGCCGGCCTGCTCGCCCGCCAGGGCTATGAAGTCGTGGGCATCACTCTCCAGCTTTACGATCATGGCGAGGCCACCCATCGCAAGGGTGCCTGCTGCGCCGGTCAGGACATCCACGATGCCCGCCGCGTCGCCGCCAAGCTGGGCATTCCCCACTACGTTCTCGACTATGAGGAGCGCTTCAAGGCCTCGGTCATTGAACCCTTCGCCAATGCCTATCAGCAGGGCGAAACCCCGGTTCCCTGCATTGCCTGCAACCAGTCCGTGAAGTTCGTCGACCTGATGACGGTTGCGCGCGATCTCGGCGCCGACGTCTTGGCCACGGGCCATTACGTCCAGTCGCGCCTTGGCGACGATGGCCGCCGCCAGCTCTTCCGTCCCGTCGACAGCGAGCGGGATCAGACCTATTTCCTCTTCGCCACCACCCAGGAACAGCTCGATTTCCTGCGCTTCCCCCTGGGCGGCATGGGCAAGGCCGAAGTGCGTGAGTTGGCCCGCGACATGGGTCTCGAGATCGCCGAAAAGCACGACAGCCAGGACATCTGCTTCGTGCCGCAGGGCAAATATGCCGATATCATCCGCAAGATGCACCCCGAAGCCATGGCGACCGGCGAAATCGTCCATCTCGACGGTCGTGTGCTCGGCACCCATGACGGCATCGTCAATTACACCATCGGCCAGCGCAAGGGTCTCGGCGTCGCCGCGGGCGAACCACTCTATGTGGTCAAACTCGATCACCGCACCGGCCGTGTCATCGTCGGCCCGCGCGAAGCGCTAAAGACCCACACGGTGCGCCTGCGCAACGTCAACTGGCTGGGCAGCGTCCCGCTCGCCGAAGCCAGCGCCGGCAATGGCGCCCCTGTGGAAGTCAAAGTCCGCTCTACCCGCGGCCCACAGCCTGCCGTCATCCAGATGCAGGACGGGGAAGTCTACGTCACCCTCGTCTCAGGCGAATACGGCATCTCCCCCGGCCAGGCCTGCGTCTTCTACACCGACGACAGCCAGACCTCAGAAGTTTTAGGCGGCGGCTTTATTGCTGAAGCAGTGCCCCAGGCCCTGGTGGCCTGAAAACCCCCACCTGACCTCCCCCTGATAGGGGGGAGGAGCCCATCCAGTGTGCCGCGATGCCGGTGAGCCACCGAAGGCTCCCTCCCCCTTGTGGGGAGGGTTGGGGTGGGGGTGTCCGCCGCTTCCGCCCCACAAAACCCTCAGCTTCATCGTCCCCTCGCCCCTCCGGGGAGAGGGTCAGGGTGAGGGGAACCCCGCCGCAAAAGAAATGCTGCTTAAGGCCCGAGGCCCCGCCGCCGCCAATCCATCACTCTGAGATAGTCGTGAAGTCATGAGGGGCTTCCGCCTCCCCGATGCGTCCCTCCCCCTGCCAGGGGGAGGCTAGGTGGGGGTAATCCCCTTCAAACACACAAAAACCTACTGCGCCGGCTCCACCTGCTCGGCACTCGGCGTTTTGGCCGCATTGGCGGCTTCCTTGAGCGCATTATACGTCCCCAGCCCGCCCGAAAACATCGAGATGCTGATCAGCAGCACCAGCGCGCCCAGCGCCAGAATGATAATCCGTGTTGAATTGAGTTTGAACGGGCTCTCTGGCTTGTCTATCATGATCTTGGCCTTTCGCAGCGTCGACGTCAGCCTTCTATAGGCCCCCGTGCACAGCTTCACAAAAATATCTCGGCCCCGACCCAAAGGAAGTTTCCGGCGCCGGCGTCTTAGCCTCTAATTAAGCCAAAGAGGCCAGATGTGCATGCTGCCATGATGGGACTGACTGCCGCACCACCGCTCGATCCCGCAACGGCACTAGCCGAGGCGCTGGTCCGGCGCGCGCAGAACGGGGACTCCGATGCTTTTGCCGAGCTTTTGGAAACCCATTACGACCGCATCTATCGGACCGCCTGGCGCTGGTGCGGCAATCGCGACGATGCCGAGGATATCGCCCAGGATGTCTGCATAAAACTTGGCGGGGCCATTTCCGGCTTCGATGGGCGCAGCGCCTTTTCCTCCTGGGTCTATCGCATCACGCTCAATGCGGTGCGCGATTGGCAGCGCGCCGGCCAGCGCAGGGGGCGACATGCGAAAAGCTATGCCGAGATAACACCCTCCGAGGCCGAGCCGGACCAGGAGGCTGCCACCACCAACCGCGAACTCTGGGCCGCCGTCCGCACCCTGCCGGAAAAACAGCGCGACGCCGTGCTCCTCGTCTATGCCGAGGAGCTGAGCCACGCCGAAGCCGCCGATATCATGGGCATCCGGGAGGCGACCATTTCCTACCATGCGCACGAAGCCCGCAAGACATTGAGGGGGCTGCTATGAGCCACCACGACCACGATCCGTTCGACGCCCTGAAATCGACAACGCCGCCGCCAGTGCGTCCAGATGCCCGCGCTGCCGCCCTCGCCGCGGCCCGCGCCGCCTATGATGACGCCCAGGAAGAAGAGCAGGCAAAAAAATCTGCCGCCCCATCCAAAGGAAATTCCGGGGGCTGGCGTCTCACGTCCATCATCGCCTCCTTGAAGGGATTTTCGATCATGGACGCCCGCATTCCTCTCGGCACCGCCGCCGTCGCCCTGCTGCTCTTCCCGCTCGGGCTGCAGTTTTACAATTCCACCGCGCTGACCCCGGTCGGTGGTGCCGCCCACGATCCGGCCCCGGCCGTGATCTCCGACACCGCCGGGCAAGCTCCCGTGCTGGTCGAAACCCAACCCGCTCCGCCCGAGCCTGCTCAGGAGGCCGAAGCGATGATCGCCGATGCCGTCATGCCCTCGCCGCAGGACAAAATGGCCGAAGCCCCCATGGTGCGCGCGCCTGCGCCGATCTCGCCCTCCATCGCGCTTCAAACGGCGGCGGCCCCCAGCCCGGCCGCGGGCCAGATGCTGACGCGCAATTCCGTCGACAATTTCGGCTATGCCCCTGCGGCTGAACCCAGCGGCGATAGCTTCACCAGCTTCGACGAGCAGCGCCTCAAGGCCGTTGCCGACGAACCTGTTTCGACCTTCTCCATCGATGTCGATACAGCCAGCTATGCCTATGTTCGGCGCCAGCTCGAGGACGGCTATCTCCCCGAAGCCGATGCGATCCGCATCGAGGAATTGCTCAATTATTTCCCCTATGACTACGCCGCGCCCGCCAGCGCCGATGTGCCGTTCCAGCCGACCCTGAAAGTCTTCCCCACGCCGTGGAACGACAAAACCCAGCTGCTCGAGATCGGCATCAAGGGCTTCGAGCCGCCCGTGGGCGCCGACACAAAGTCCAATCTGGTCTTTCTCATCGATACCTCAGGCTCGATGGATGCGCCCGACAAGCTCCCGCTTTTGAAGCGCGCCTTTGCGCTTCTGCTCGACAAACTCTCGGCCAATGACACGGTGTCCATCGTGGCCTATGCCGGCTCGGCCGGCATCGTGCTCGAGCCGACCTCTGCCGACAACAAGGCGAAAATCCTCTCGGCGCTCGACGGCCTCTCGGCTGGTGGCAGCACAGCCGGGGCTGAAGGCATCGAACTGGCCTATCGCCTCGCCGAAGAAGCAAGGGTGGAGGGCACCAATCGCGTCATCCTCGCCACCGATGGCGATTTCAATGTGGGCATCGACGACCCTGAGGCACTCGAAGATTTCATCGCCGAAAAGCGCCAGACCGGCACCAGCCTTTCCATCCTCGGCTTCGGTCGCGGCAATCTTGATGACGCGACCATGCAGGCCCTGGCCCAGAACGGCAATGGAAATGCCAGCTACATCTCGAGCTTTGCCGAAGCCAAAAAAGTGCTGGTCGAGGAAATCGGCGGCACGCTCCACACCATCGCCCAGGACGTCAAAATCCAGGTCGAGTTCAACCCAGCAGTGATCGCCGAATACCGCCTCATCGGCTACGAAACCCGCGCCCTCAACCGCGAGGATTTCAACAATGACGCGGTGGATGCGGGCGATATCGGTGCCGGCCACACCGTTACCGCGCTCTATGAAATCACCCCGGTCGGCTCGGGCGGCGAACAGATCGATCCCCTCCGCTATGGCGAAAATGCCACCACCAGCGGGGCAGGGGAGGAGCTCGCCTTCCTCAAGATGCGCTACAAACTCCCCGGCGAAACGGTCAGCCAGCTCATCGAAGAGCCGGTCACCGCCGATGTGGTCTATGATGACATCACCACCGCTGGCCCCGACGCCCAGTTCGCCGCCGCAATTGCGGCCTTCGGCCAAAAGCTGAAGTCCAGCGTCTACGGCTTCGCCATGACATGGGCCGAAATCGAAGCCCTCGCCCGCGCCGGCCGCGGAGACGACGAAGGCGGCTACCGCGCCGAATTCCTCCGCCTCGTCTCCACCGCCGCCCTCCTCAAACCCGACACGACAACGGCGCGCTGAGGCACTAGGGGCTCACCACCACCCGCGCCCAAAAACGCGATCGGCCTCCCTCCCCCTCGTGGGGAGGGATTGAGGGTGGGGGGCTTACGTTTCCACCACTAAGCCAACCCCAATCTCGATCTGTCCCTCCCCCTACCAGGGGGAGGCCATGTGGGGGTATTCCTCCGCCTCCGCCTCCGCCTCCACCAGCCCGTCCCCTCCTGCGTCCCCTCGCCCCTCCGGGGAGAGGGCCAGGGTAAGGGGACCTATCGGCCTCCCCACTCCCTTCCCCCCACTAGCCCCGCCATGCCAAACTCTCCCCACCATCGGAGAACACTCAATTGCGCGGCTTTGACTTCACTTCCTGGCAGGGGATCCTGACCTCGCTGATCGGCATCGCGCTTTTTGCGCTCATCGGCATCGGCATTCGCCTCGTCATGATGACCACCATCCAGCAGCGCCAGCAGCGGATGAACCGCCAGATCAACGAGCGCCTCAAAACCCTCATCGCCGCTTACAAGGTGCTCGGCGGCTCCTTCACCGGCCGCCTCTCCGTCGATCCCCGCCATCTCCGCGATATCCGCGCCGCCGAAAAGGCCGCGGCCGAAGCCGGTGGCGAGGCTGTCCCACCCCGCACCATGAGCGACGAGACGTTCGAGCGCGTTCGTCAGGTGCGCGACAATGTCGAGGCCGCCCTCTCAGACATCATCCTGCTCGGCACCGACGAACATGTGCGTCTGGCTGAAAAAGTCGCGCGCGAGCTCGTCGCCGGCAACCAGGTCCACACCCACGACCTCGTCGTGTCCCTGCGCAATTTCATCCGCCAGGCCCTAGATCTCACCCCGATCCCCGCCGATCTCGAAATCCCCATGCAGGGCCCGACCCGTCCCGCCAGCGCCGGCGGTGGCCGTGGCGGTCGCGGTGGCCAGCCGGGCGGTCAGGGCCGCGAAGGTGGCGGAGGCGGGCAGGGCGGCGGCGGTGCCGGCGGCGCAGGCGGTGGCGGCATGGGGATGGGCATGGGCATGGGAATGGGCGGCCGCGCCGCCGACGATGCCATCTCCCCACCCCCCGGCGTCTAGGCCGCCAGTCGCCACTCGTCGCTGCATAAAACAAAAAAGCCCTCCCCGAGGGAGGGCTCTTTCTTGGCTATGACGCTTAGTCGAGCGGCTTCAGACCGGCCTCGATCTGGGCCCGGTGCGGTTCGAGGAAGGGCGGCAGGGCCAGCGTTTCCCCCAGGCTCTCCATCGGCTCGTCCGCGGCAAAGCCGGGCACGTCGGTGGCAATCTCGAACAGGATCCCGTTCGGCTCGCGGAAATAGAGCGAGGTGAAATAGAACCGTTCCACCTCTCCCGAGGAACGGATGCCAAAGCTGTTCACCCGTTCGATCCACTCGCGCAGGCTGTCCTGGTCCGGCGTGCGGAAGGCAACGTGGTGCACGCCACCGGCGCCGGGCCGCACCCGCGGCAGGCTCGGATCGACCGAAACATGCAGCTCGGCTGCCGGGCCGCCCGGACCCATTTCATAGACGAACACTTCGCCATTGCGCTCGCGGGCCGGGTAATTGCGCACCTGGCGCATGTTCATCACCTTCGTCAGCATCACGTCGGTCGGCTCGAGTTTTGGCACCGACAGGGTGATCGGCCCCAGCCCGATGATCTGCTTGTCTACCGGCACGGGCGACTTGGCCCAGGGCACGACCTTGTTGCTGCCGTCGACGACAAGACGGAAGCGCTGGCCTTCAAAATCCTCGAAGTCGAGCGAGGTGTGACCGAAGCGTTCCTTGATGCCCGAGGTCGAGACCTGATGGGCTTCCAGATGGTCCTTCCACCACTTCAGCGTTTCCTCGCTGTCGACGCGCAGCCCGGTGCGGCCAACGCTGTGGTTGCCGCGCTGCTCGCGCAGCGTGTTGAAGTCAAAGAAGGTCAGGTCCGCGCCGGGAGAGGCCACGCCGTCGCCATAGAACAGGTGATAGGCCGAGGTGTCGTCCTGGTTCACCGTCTTCTTGATCAGGCGCATGCCAAGGGTCTGGGTATAGAACTTGAGATTGCGCGGTGCGTCGGCGGTCACGGCGGTCAGATGGTGGATGCCGCCAAGTTCGAGGGTCATTTTCGTCTCCCAATTGCTGCGGCGTCTGGCGCCGTGTTCGAGGAGGAATGTAGAACTCTGGCACCTTCTTGCCTAGAAAGCCAATCGCAACGCACTGGTGTCGTTTCTTGAACGATGAGCGCGCAGGCCGCGAGCGCGGAGCAATCCATTTTTGTAGGCTATCCCCGACTGTTATCCTGGGCTAGCATCCTCTCGACTTAGGGAGCGCATCGATGTTTCGGGCCAGACGAATACCTCCCGCCGATCCACCTGGCGCCACAAGCCGCCCGCGCTCCAGTGGTCAGTTTATCGGTTTTCTTTACGCCGCCCTCGTCACCCTCGCTCTGGGGATTGCGGCCATTTCCTTCACCTTCGACTACCAGCGCACCCGCGACGACCTCGAAAACCGCGTCGAGGCTTACGCAGTGTCGCTCGCCACCGATGTCCGCTGGTATGTGGAAGTCGCTCGCCAGACGCTCAGCCGCGTCGCCGAACAACTGGGTCCCGTGTCGAGCGATGTGGATTCCACCCGCACCCTTGTCGCCGCCCTGTCCGACCTGCCCGATGGCGTCACCATGATCATCTATGACGCCGAGGGCAATTCCCGCGAGTTCATCGGGCTGACGGCCCGCCCCGTCAATATCAGTGATCGGCAATATTTCGGCCAGATGCGCGACGGACAGAACTGGGTCATCTCCAATCTCATCACCGATCGGGTCACTGGCAACAAGACCTTCGCCATAGGCCTTGCCCTGCGCAGCCATGGCGTGTTCCAGGGGGCAGCGGTTGCCTATGCGCCTCCCGATATCCTCAGCCACGCCTGGGTCGGCATCGGCGGCGATTCCAATGCTTTCGTTGTCCACCGCGGCGGCTGGATAACCGCTCGCCTGCCGCCCATCGATACCGAAGTCTATGACAACACGGTGTCCCAGGAGTTCGTCGGCAATTTCACCGCCAGCCCGACTGGCGTCTACTGGGCGCCGGCCTCTCCCATCGATGGGGTCACGCGCGTGCTGGGCTATTCCAGCGTCGAGGCCGCCCCGCTCATTGCCGTCATCGGCGTCGATCCCCAGGTCGAGCTTGGCCAGTTCTGGTCGCGCGTCGGCGTCACGCTGGCCACCCTGGCGCCAATCCTGATCCTTCTCGGGGTCGCCTCCTGGCACATGCGGGGCCTCGCCATGCAGCAGGAACGCACTGGCCGCAAGCTGGAGACATCCCTCGCGCGCAACGAGAGCCTCCTCCTCGAGATCCACCACCGGATCAAGAACAATCTCCAGTCCGTACTCTCCCTCGTGCGCACCCAGGTGCGCAATCCGGATATCCTCGCCGAGATCGAGCCGCGCATCGCCGCCATGGTCTCGGTGCACGAGCACATCTATCGCAATATCGATTTCGTCCAGGCGCCGGCGCGCAGCTACATTACCGACATCGCCAGCAAGGTGATCTATGCCAGCTCCGAGCAGATCCGCCTCGAAACGGCCATCGCCGATGTCGATCTGCCCAGCGAAATCGTCATGCCCATCGGCCAGCTCGTCAACGAGGCGATCATCAACGCCGTCAAATATGGCTATCCCGACGGACGCTCGGGCACGATTTCCATCCGCATGGAGGTCGACGCGTCCGGCATGGCCGACCTTTCCATCCACAATGATGGCGACCCGCTGCCCGAACGCAAGGCGAGCGGCATTGGCCGCCGCCTGATGGAATCCTTTGCCGCCCAGGCGCGCGGAACCCTCCACACCGCCTCCTCGGCCGATGGCGTCACCGTCAGCCTCAGATTTCCCCTTGGCCCCCCTGAAGAAGCCTGAGGCGTCTCAGGCCGAACGCAGGATCTTCGCCATGGCCTTGCCGTTGGCCACTTCGTCCACCAGCTTGTCCATATAGCGGATGTTCTGCATCGTCCTGTCTTCGATCTCTTCCACCCGCACGCCGCAGATAGCACCCTTGATCAGCTCTCGCGCCTGGTTCATGGCCGGGGCCTTGTCAAAGAAATTGCCCAGCGTCTGGCCCTCATCCATCGCCGCTGTAAGGCTTGCCTCATTGTGCCCGGTCAGCCAGCAGATCACCTGGTCGACCTCTTCGCGCGTATGCCCCTTGCGCTCCACCTTCGCCACATAGAGTTCGTGGATGCTGGCCACCGAATATCCGAAGACGCGGTCGTAATTGGTCGTTTTCATGCCTGGCTCCTGGTTGTCGCCATCATACGCCGCCCGCGCCCCTCCCGAAAACCCCCGCGAAAACCGCTGCCCCCTCCGCTTTTTCCGCCCCCATTGCCGCGCCAATCCGCTACCACTGGCGCATCGACCCAGAACCACCCCGCCCGAGACGACCACCCCCGCCATGACCATCCCGAAAAACCTGACCCTCGGCGTCATTTTCGCCATCGTCACCGGCGCGCTCTGGGGCCTCGTCTTCGTCGCCCCGAAAACGGTCACCGCCTTCAGCCCGCTGATGCTCGTCGCCGGGCGCTATCTCGTCTATGGGCTCCTCGCGCTCGGGCTCGTGCTCTTCCGCCTCCGCCAGATCCTGCCGCTGCTCACCGCGAAAAACCTCGCCATTGCCTTCGGCCTCGCGATCATCGGCAACACGCTCTATTACCTGCTGCTGACCAATGCGATCCTCCTCGCCGGCGTGCCCATCGCCACGCTGATCATCGGCCTCATGCCGGTCACCATCGCCCTTGTCGGGTGCCTGCAAAAGGGTGCCGTGCCCTTCATGCGCCTCGCGCCGGCGCTCACCTTGGGCACAGCCGCCATCGCCCTCATCACGCTCGATGCCTTCGGCACCGGCCTCTCGCTGGGCACCGCCGGCCCGATCATCGGCATGGTTCTGGCCATGGGCGCGCTGCTGTCCTGGACCGGCTTTGCCGTCGGCAACAGTTTCTTCCTCGAGCGCCACGCCGATATTTCATCCGAGGACTGGAACCTCATCATCGGCCTCGTCACCGGCCTTCAGGGCCTTGCGCTCATGCCCGTCGCGCTCAATCACGCGCCCCTGCCGACCGACACCAGCCTGTGGCTGAATTTCCTCTTCGTCTGTGTAGCGATCGCCTTTTTCGCGTCCCTCGTCGCCAACGCCCTGTGGAACCGCGTCAGCCGCCTGCTGCCGCTCACCCTCGTCGGCCCCATGGTGCTGTTCGAAACCCTCTTTGCCCTGCTTTATGGTTTCGCCTGGGAACAGCGCCTCCCGCAATTCCTCGAAATCGCCGCCATGCTCCTCATGCTGGCAAGCGTCCTCCTCAGCATCCGCGCCCATCGCACCCAGCCAAGGCTGCACACTCAGCCCGCCTGAACCAATCTTTCGACCAAGGCCCGCTTCTCGCCCAGCGTCTCATTGCCAGGTGAGGAGCAAAACCATGAGCGAGCAGCCCGAAAAAACAGTCCCCACTCTTTTAGAGGCTGCGTTGGCGCGTCTCTGCGGCGGCACCCTAGCGGTCTTTGAATATAGTCTCGCAGTCGCCACCATCACCGCCCTGATCCTCTCCCTCCAGCCCGAAACCCGCCCGATCTCCACCCTCGCGGCAGTTCTCATTGCCACAGTCGTCTCCCGCCCGCTGCTCGTTGCCATTCATCTTTGGGTGGAGTGGGAGAAGAAGCCGCGCAAAAGAAGTAGGTGAATCGCCGGCCGCGACAAAAACGGCGAAGAACCTGTTAAGTCGCTGTTGCTCGTGTCTTAAGTGGCCACTTGCGGAGAGCCCGAAAGACTGAGAAGCTTAATTCGGGCGGGGGTTCAAATGATATCTGGAAATGTCAACAGATGGGGTGTTGCGTGTCTTTTATTGATATCGCTCTACTTCGCCTCGACTTCTGCTCCACGGGCCGACTTTGAACTCAGTCGGGGGTGGTTCGGAGAGCTCGGCGACGAGGATCGAGTTGCGCTTCAGACAGATCTTACGCTCGCAGGGTTCTATGACGCCATAATCGACGGTGCGTTTGGCCCTTCAACGTATCGGGCGCTCACTGCTTTCCAAAAATGGAATGGAGACACTGCGACTGGCGTCCTTGATGGTACGGCTATGCGTGCACTGTCTCGGGCCGCCCAATCCGTTTTCGAAGAACTTGGCTTAGAGATTGTCCACGACGAAGGCGGCAAACTCGAGATTGCGGTGCCGCGGGCTTTACTTCCGGACACCAGTCGAACCTCGGTCGGGACAGCCTACACTCGGCCTGACGGATTTATGCGCCTCGACACCGTTAGGTCCTGTTGACAAACTGGATTCCCAAATCGGGTTTGCCGTGATTCAAGACT
>JADGMW010000201.1_pt1 | contig 38220 bp, 40 predicted proteins | sample 8641801 | NCBI WGS metagenome assembly JADGMW01 (sample SAMN16272018, study PRJNA661076) | feces metagenome | isolation source: fecal sample from diarrhoea affected cattle A | host: Bos taurus | place: South Africa: Lokaleng Village, Mahikeng | collected 2019-09
TATGCCCGACGACGTCACCGGGATCAGCACACTCGCCGAAGCCCAGCAGACGCTCGTGTCTCAACCGTTCAGTGTTCTGATCGGAGCACAACTCGTCGTGTACACGAGGGGCCGCGCCGAACTGGAGATTCCGCTCAGACCGGACCTGTTGCAACAGTTCGGTTTCGCACACGGCGGGGTTCTGGCCTATGCGGCCGACAACGCACTCACCTTCGCCGCCGGTACGGTCCTCGGCCCATCGATCGTGACGACAGGCATGGCCCTCGATTACCTACGTCCGGCGAAGGGCCCGCTGCTGCGGGCGGTCGCCACCGTCCTCAACGGCGGCCGTACGCAGGCGCTGTGCCGATGCGAGATCTACTCCGTCGACGACGACTCGGTCCAGAAGCTTTGTGCCGCTGCCCAAGGTGGGGCACGCGTCATCGACCTGACCCGGTAGCCGCCGTGGGCGGGATCGGGTCGTTCGGGACGATGAACGACGTTGTGCAGCACATGACGGCCGATTAGTCACTGGTTCTATTCGGGCCGACCGTAATTCGTGACGTGACGCCACCACGTTGGTTGGCTGCCTTCATGACAGACGAACCTCAGCGTGTGGATGCCGCGCGCACCACCTTGCTCAACGAGGACTGGGCCGCAGTCGTCGCGGGCCTGATCCTCATCGCCGCCGTGTTGCTCGGCGTGATTCCGTCGGGGCTGGTCCCGTGAAGACGCGAGATAGCGACGAGCGGAACGCCGCCGTCGAGACCGAGAGCGCGCCCCGGGCAGACGGTGCAACGAAGGTCGAGGCGGCACCCGCACGGCGTTCCTCCGCTCCTGCGTGGGCCGCGGCGGGCGTAGCCGTCGTCATCGTGCTGGGTGGCCTCACCAGATTCCTCGAGCAGAACGTCCCGGACTGGGCCGAGGGAGGACCCTTCGAGCGGGTGGCGGGAGCGATCGAGTTCCCCGTCTACGCGATCGCGATCGGCCTGCTCGGGAATCTCGTCCTGACCCGCACGGGTGTGCGCGACAAGCTTTCCGGTGGTTTCCGTACCGAGTTCTTCATCAAGACCGGGCTGGTTCTGCTCGGCGCATCCATCAACCTGACCGTGCTCGCGACGGCAGCCGGGCCGGCGATCCTGCAAGGTCTGCTGCTGATCACCGCCGTGTTCTCGTTCAGCTGGTGGTTCGGCGGGAAACTCGGACTGGACGAGAAGCTGCGGGCGCTGCTGTCCGCCGCAGTATCGATCTGTGGGGTGAGCGCCGCCATCGCCGCGGCCGGGGCCGTGCAGGCCAAGCGGGAACAGCTCGCGTACGCCGCGTCGCTGGTGATCGTGTTCGCGTTGCCCTCGATCTTCCTGTTGCCCTGGCTCGCCGGTGTCTTCGGACTGTCCGATGTCGTCGCCGGAGCCTGGATCGGCGGCAACATCGACACCACCGCCGCCGTCGCGGCGTCCGGCGCGATCCTCGGCGACGACGCCCTGCAGATCGCCACGATCGTCAAGACGACCCAGAACGCCCTCATCGGTTTCGTGGCGGTGGGCTTGACGGCCTATTTCGCGCTGAAGGTGGAGCGTCGTCCCGGCTCGGCACGGCCGAGCATCGGTGACTTCTGGGAGCGCTTCCCGAAATTCGTGCTCGGCTTCATCGCCGCGTCGATCATCGGCACGCTGTGGGTGAAATTCGTCGACGACGGCAAGGCCGATATCTCCACCATCAACGACCTGCGGACGTGGTTCCTGATCTTCGCGTTCGTCTCTATCGGCCTGGAGTTCTCCGCGAAGGGACTGCGCGACGCGGGATGGCGCCCGGTAGTGGTGTTCGGATCGGCGACGGTGGTCAACATCGTCGTAGCGCTCGGTCTCGCAACGGTGTTGTTCGGCAACTTCGAACTGCCGCAGTGAGCGATCGCCCCGCACCTCGGTGCGGGGCGATCTCGTGTTCACCGTGTCGTGATCAGCCGGGCTGTTCCGCCCCCAGCAGTACGTCGGTGTCGAAGCAGGTGTGGGTGCCGGTGTGGCACGCCGCCCCGACCTGGTCCACGACGAGCAGCACGGTGTCGCCGTCGCAGTCCAGCCGCACCTCGTGCACGTACTGCGTGTGCCCGGAGGTCTCTCCCTTTACCCAGTACTGCTGCCGTGACCGCGAGTAGTACGTGGCCTTGCGGGTCGCGAGTGTTCGGGCCAGTGCCTCGTCGTCCATCCAGGCCATCATGAGCACGTCGCCGGTCGACTTCTCCTGGACGACCGCGGCGAAGAGTCCGTCGTCGTTGCGCTTGAGTCGTGCGGCGATCTCCGGGTTCAGGATGTCGCTCATCGGACGATGATCCCTTCCGCGCGCATCGCGTCCTTGACCTGGCCGATGGTGAGCTCACGGAAGTGGAAGACGCTGGCGGCGAGCACCGCGTCGGCGCCGGCGTGGACGGCAGGCGCGAAGTGTTCGACGGCTCCGGCACCGCCCGAGGCGATCACCGGAACGTCGACGGTCTCGCGGACCGACGCAATCATCTTCAGATCGAATCCGGCCTTCGTGCCGTCGGCGTCCATCGAGTTGAGGAGGATCTCCCCGACACCCAGTTCGGCGCCGCGGCGCGCCCACTCCACCGCGTCGATCCCGGTGCCCCGGCGACCTCCGTGGGTCGTGACTTCCCAACCCGACGGTGTGGGCTGCTGATCGGCGGGGACGGTGCGGGCGTCGACCGACAGCACGATGCACTGCGACCCGAAGCGCTCGGACATCTCCCTCAGCACCTCGGGACGCGCGATCGCCGCAGTGTTCACCGAGACCTTGTCGGCACCGGCGCGCAGTAGGCGGTCGACGTCCTCGACGGTGCGCACGCCGCCACCCACCGTGAGGGGAATGAATACCTGCTCCGCGGTGCGTGTGACCACGTCGAGCATCGTGCCGCGGTCTCCGCTCGAGGCGGTGACGTCGAGGAACGTGAGCTCGTCGGCGCCTTGAGCGTCGTAGAGCGCGGCGAGTTCGACAGGGTCGCCCGCGTCGCGCAGGTTCTCGAAATTGACACCCTTGACGACGCGTCCGGCGTCGACGTCGAGGCACGGGATGACCCGCACGGCCAGTGTCATGATCGATCTCCTTCGAAACGCGGATTCGTCGCGGATTGCACTATGTCCAGTATTTCACCGTGGATTCCGGGTGCGGCGGCGAGCACCGACCCCGAGCCGATGCGCCACGGCTTCCCGTGGAAATCGGTGGCGATCCCACCTGCCGCGCGCACGAGCGCGACACCGGCGGCGTTGTCCCAGGGATGGTGGCCGAAGACCACGGCACCGCCCAGCGAGCCCGCCGCGGTGTAGGCGAGGTCGACGCCGGTCGATCCGTGCATCCGCAGGCGCGAGACGCGCCGGCTCAACTCGGTGATCACCGCGAGCCGTTGCGTGCCCGGGACGCGGCCACGACTGTCGATGTCGAAACTGCCGACCCCGACCATCACGTCCTCGAGACGGCGCGGCTTCAATTTCTCGGCGATCTTCCCGTTGAACCACAGCGGGCCTTCGGCTACCGCAGAGAACCGCTGATCGGTCAGGGGTAGCCAGGTCAGTCCGATGACGGGAACCCCGTCCTGGACCAGAGCGAGCAGGATGCCCGCCATCGGCAGGCCCGCCGAATAGTTGACGGTGCCGTCGATCGGGTCGAGCAACCAGACGGTGCCCTCGCCGGCCGCCGGACCACCGAATTCCTCGCCGTGCACCGCGATTCCGGTGCGGTCGACGAGCTCGGCCGAAATCCGCCGTTCGAGTTCGAGATCGAGGTCGGTGGCGAAGTCGTTGGGTCCTTTGTCCACCGAACGCGGCGCGCCGTGCCCGGCGACGAAGCGCTCCGACACCTCGTCGAGCACATCACCCGCTATCGAGCGCAGACGGTCGAGATCGACGGATGCGGTCATGGGATCAACGGGACACGGCGTCGAGCGCCTCGGTCAGCGTGAACCGTCCTGCGTAGAGCGCCTTGCCGATGATCGCGCCTTCGACGCCCTCATCGACGAGCGTGGCGATGGCACGCAGATCGTCGACCGTCGAGACACCGCCCGACGCGACGACCGGTGCATCGGTCGCGGCGCACACCTCACGAAGCAGGTCGAGATTGGGTCCGGTCAGGGTGCCGTCCTTCGTCACGTCGGTGACGACGTAGCGCGAGCAGCCGTCGCGGTTGAGGCGCTCGAGCACCTCCCACATGTCTCCGCCGTCGGACACCCAGCCGCGTCCGCGCAGCCGCCACTCGCCGTCGATCAGCTTGACGTCGAGGCCGACGGCGATCCGGTCGCCGTACTCACCGATCGCGCGGGCACACCACTCGGGGTTCTCGATGGCGGCGGTACCGAGATTGACGCGTGCGCACCCGGTGGCGAGCGCCGCGGCCAACGTGGCGTCGTCGCGGATGCCACCGGAGAGTTCGACCTTCACATCGAGTTCGCCGACCACACCGGCGAGTAGTTCACGGTTGTCACCACGGCCGAAGGCGGCGTCGAGGTCGACGAGATGCACCCATTCGGCTCCGGCGTTCTGCCATTCGAGGGCGGCGTCGCGGGGAGATCCGTAACCGGTTTCGCTGCCTGCCTCTCCTTGTACGAGGCGAACTGCTTCACCGTTGGCAACGTCGACTGCAGGCAAAAGGACCAGGCTCACTGTCCCTACATTAGTGCCTGCGCGACGGACGCCACCACGCGCCTTCGACGGGAGGCCGCCCGCTGCGGTCACCGCAGTTTGATGGTGCCGCCGTCGACCATCAGGGTCTGCCCTGTCATATAGGCGGCGTCCCTGCTCGCAAGGAAAACGGCGACCCCGCCGATGTCCGCCTCCGGGTCGCCGAAGCGGCCGAGCGGTGTCTTGGCCAGCAAGGCCTTCTCGATGCCGGGATTCGCCTGGATGTACGCCTCGACGCCCTCCGTCAGCGCGAGCGGCGAGATGATGTTGACATTGATGTCGTCACCGGCCCACTCGTTGGCGGCGACACGGCTGATCGCGCGGATCGCTTCCTTGGCCGCCGCGTACGACCCCTGCGTCACCAGACCGTCGATACCGGCCCCGGAGGCGAAGTTGATCACCGATCCGCGCTGCGCGGCGAGTTGCGGATGTGCCGCTTTCATCAACCAGAACGTCGGATAGAAGCCCGTTCCGAAGGACAGGTCGAGCATCTCCTGGGTGGTCTCGAGCAGCGGTGCCTGCCGGGAGGCGTGTGCGTTGTTGACGAGAATGTCGAGTTGTCCGAACGCGTCCACCGCGGCCGCCACGATCGCGGCGGCGTTCTCCTCGACGGAAATGTCTGCCTTCATGAACTTGCCCGCGCCGCCGAGTTCCTCCTCGAGCGCCCGCCCGGCGTCGTCGTCGATGTCGACGAACAGCACTCGGGCACCTTCCTTGGTGAACGCCCGGACGATTCCCCGCCCGATTCCGCCTGCACCACCGGTCACCACGGCAACCTTGTCCGTCAGCCTCATGCGGTACTCCTCTGCATCGAGTCGATCACAGGCCCGTCGTGGATCGCGTGCTGCCGCGGCAGGCTCCAACACTTCCGACCGTACGCATCCATACCCGTCGACGGCGGCGGTCTTCTGCTCTCCGAGACTGATGCCAGGTCCTGCCCGGCGAGCCCATTCGAAGCTGACGACACGGGGCGGCTTGATGTCAGGGGCGGGCGCGGGCAGACAGGTCGCGGATGAAGCGTGCGATCTCGGCAGGCTTCTCTTCGGCCATGAAGTGCCCGGCCTGGATGGGCTCATAGGTCAGATCAGGTGCCCACGCCCGCCAGAGCGACGCGGCATCGAACCCCAACTGGGAGCCCCAATCCTGAGAGATGACTCCGACGGGCATGGTGAGCTGCTTGCCCACCTCGCGGTCGTCTCGGTCCATGTCCAGGTCGATACTCGCCGTGGCGCGGTAGTCGGCGACGATGGAATCCACGGCATTCACCGAGCTGTCGATGTAATGCCGGCGGACCTCGAGCGGGAATGTCGAAGCATCGGTCTCCCAGGCGTCCAGGAACGAGCCGAAGAACTCGGGTCCGACGGCGCGGATCATCTTCTCGGGGAGACCCACGGGCTGCGCCATGAGATAGAGGTGCCAAGCGACTTTGGCGTCTACGCCCCGCAGGACGTCCCAGGTGTCCAAGGTGGGCAGTACGTCGAGGATCCCGAGAAACTGCACCGCGTCCGGGTGGTCGAGGCCTGCGCGAACACCGACGAGGGCGCCTCGGTCATGACCGACCAGCCCGAAGCGGTCGTGGCCGAGCGCCTCGGCGATCAACCGAATGTCTCGGGCCATGGTCCTCTTCGAGTAGGTTTCCGGGCCCCGCTCTGCCGGCTTACCGCTCTCGCCGTACCCACGCAGGTCGGGGACGATGACGGTGTACTGCGCAGTGAGTTCGCGTGCGACGTGACGCCACATGTAATGCGTCTGAGGAAACCCGTGGAGGAGGACGATCGCGGGACCGTCGCCGGCGACGGCGACGTTGAGGTCGACTCCTTCGGCGCCGGGTAGCGTCTTGTATCGGAATCCGTCGATAGTCAAGCGGGTCATGATGTTTCCTTCTCAATGATGTCGGTCGGTTGGGCGGCAGGATGGCCCGAGAAGATTCCTGCGGGTAGTGAATGCCTCGCGGACGGTGTGGCACGGAGTGCGGGGATCAGAACGGTGTCGACGAGGGACTCGAGATAGCGGTCGTCGATCTCGAGTCCGTTGAGTCGGCGAAGCAGGATGACAGCGCCGGCGACTTCCTCGAACGGGAACGGATCGATGCCCGGAGGCAGTTCCCCACGATCGACCGCGGCCTGGATGACGGTCTGCGGTAGCCGCGACCCGGTCGGGCCCACCGATCGTTCGATTTGCTCGCACAGTTCCGGGTCCTCGAGACCTGCTTGGAGGAGCAGCATTGCGGTCTGCCCGTCTGCAGAGCGCATGGACTGCACGAGGCGGCGACCCAAGGCGAGAAGGTCACCGCGCAGGCTTCCGGTGTCGACCTCGTCGGGCCCGTCGCGGCGTGCGGGACCCGCTTTCAGGGCGGCAACCACCATGTCCCTCTTGGACTTCCACCGTCGGTAGAGAGTGGCCTTGGATGCGCCCGCCCGGCGGGCGACCTCTTCGAAGGTGACACCCTCGTACCCGACCTCAGAAAGCAGCGAGTTCACGGCCGTGAGGATCTCGGTCTCTCGTTGATCATCACGAGGGCGCCCACGACGAGCGCTCGGCCGAGTCTCGTCGAACTGATCCTGATTTGTATACGACACGTTTCGTATCGTAACAGCTACTCCAGCCGGCGGTTCTCGTGCCCTCTCGCCGAGCGAGCGTCGAGCCCAGGAGTGAGGGGCAAGCGAACGGATAGCCCAAAGTGCCCGGGTCCTCGACTGCGGAGCGGCGTCGAGCCAATTTCGGCACAGAGCCAACGAGTTGAGCGATTCCCATCGAGCAAGCTCCCGCCGACCTCTTCCCACCGACCCCCGCGTGAGGTAGACAGAACTACGTTCCGCTCACATGAGAACGTTGTTTTACTCTGCCGATAGGAAGGTTCTTTTCGGCGGGAGCTCTGAGCGGAACGCTGCAACTTCCGGCCCACCATCCGATACGAGGCACCGATGCTCCGACGACGACGCTCCGTCACTTCGACACTCGCTGCCCTGTGTGTCGCGGCCCTCGCGCTCACCGCATGCAGCAGCGGCGACACCTCGGCTGCATCCGCGCCCGGGACGCCCGTCGGCGACCCGGTCTCCGGTGGCACGTTGCAGGCGATCCAGATCCGCGAGCCGGTCAGCCTCGATCCCGTCGCGCTTCCGAATGTGTGGACCAACTCCGGACTGCTCGGCAACGCGTTGTACGGCACCCTGATGACCAACGACGTCGACACCCTGGAGATCGAGTACTCGATGGCCACGGACTTCTCGACCGACGACGGGGGCCGCACGTTCGTGCTGAAGCTCCGGCCCGGGCTGACATTCACGGACGGCACTCCCCTGGACGCCGCCGCGGTGGCGTACAACTGGGATCGCCTCCGCGACCCGGCCAACGGATCGGAGTCGATCCGGCAGGCCGCGCAGATCGCGGGCACCGAAGTCGTCGACGCCGAAACACTGAAGGTCACGATGGTCGCCCCCAGCCCGGTGTTCGCCTCGTCGCTGGTGCTCTCCGGACTCAACTGGATCGCCTCCCCCACCGCACTGGCGAAGGGCCGGCAGGCGTTCGACGAGAATCCCGTCGGCGCCGGGCCGTTCACCCTCACCAAGTGGGCTCGGCAGGACGTGCTCGAACTGACCCGCAACCCGGGCTACTGGGACGCGCCGCGACCGTACCTGGACGGCATCACGCTGCGCCCGGTTCCCGACGCGAACCAGCGTCTCAACGCGCTCACCTCCGGCAGCGCCCAACTGGCGTCCGAAAGCAGTTGGTCGAACCTGAGCAAAGCGGAAAGCGCGGGACTGTCCACCTCGGTGGTGCCGCTCGGTGGCGGTCAGTACCTCGCGATGAATACTCGCCGGAGCCCGTTCGACGACGCCCGTGCGCGACGCGCGGTCTCCCTCGCGCTCGACCTGGATGCGATCAACACCGCGGTGTTCGAGGGCACCGGCACCGTCCCTCGGACCCTCTTCCCCGAGACCTCGCCGTTCTTCGAAGACATCGCACTGTCGAATTCCGACGATGCCGAAGCACAACGACTGTTCGACGAACTGGCAGCCGACGGCACTCCGGTGAAGTTCACGTTCCTCGCGTACTCCCTCGTCGAGATCAAATCGGTGGCGGAAGTCGTCCAGGCACAGCTCGCAGCGTTCGACAACGTCGAGATCGCCGTCGAGATCATGGATTTCACCGCAGCGCAGGCCAGGGTCGCCGCCCGCGACTTCGACATGACGATCGCTGCCGCCGTCGTCCAGGACCCGGACTCGTCACTGTGGACGTCGTTTCATGCCCGATCCCAGGGAAACCCGACGGGTATCGACGACCCTGAACTCAACGACGCGCTCGACGCCGGACGGATCGGCACGACGGTCGAGGAGCGCAAGGCCGCTTACGACGTGGCACAGCAACGTCTGGTCGATCTGGCTCCGGGAGTGTTCTACGTCCAGTCGGCGCCCTCGGTCGTCTCGGGCCCGGAGGTGCAGGGTGTACGGATGTACGGGATGGGATCCGCGTTGCTCGATGCAGTGTGGCTCAGCGAGTAGCGCAGCTACCGATTCTGCCCGCCGCGTCCGAAGGCGCGGCGGGTGGTACGAACGGACACGAATCCCATCGCTGCGATAGCGCCCACGACACCGAGCAGCGCGATCGTGAGGCTCAGTCCCGGACTCGGCTTCAGTACCACGATGACCACGGTGACGAGCGCGAGCACCGCTGCGGCGGACCCGAGCGAGGACAGGGCGAGCCGGGCCAGCGAGAAGTTCGCACCCGGCTCGTCGTCCCCGCCGCGTGTCACAACGAGTTCACCCAGTTCCTCAGCAACTGCGCCCCGGCATCCCCGGACTTTTCGGGGTGGAACTGCGTTGCCGACAACGGACCGTTCTCGACGGCCGCGAGGAAGCGGCTTCCGTGCTCGGCCCAGGTCAGCTTCGGCGGGGCAAGCCGCTCCGGGTCGGGCAGTTCCCATTTCTGTGCCGCGTACGAATGCACGAAGTAGAAGCGGGTGTCGGGGTCCATGCCGGCGAACAGCACCGAATCTGCGGGGGCCTCGACAGTGTTCCATCCCATGTGCGGCAGCACCGGTGCGTCGAGGCGCTCGACGGTTCCCGGCCACTCGCCGCACCCCTCGGTCTCGATGCCGTGCTCGATACCGTCTTCGAAGAGGATCTGCATACCGACGCAGATGCCGAGCACCGGACGGCCACCCGCGAGGCGCGTACCGATGATCTTCTCGCCACCGACGCTGCGAAGGCCGCGCATACACGCGTCGAATGCCCCGACGCCGGGCACGACGAGTCCGTCGGCGGCGAGCGCAACCTTGTGGTCGGAGGTGACCTCCACGTCCACGCCGGTACGGGCGATCGCCCGCGTCGCGGAGTGCAGATTGCCGGAGCCGTAGTCGAGGACGGCGACCTTGGTTGTGCTCATGGAGTCGATTCTATGCGGCGGCACGAACAGCACTGTGCGGTGGCAGGTGCTGTCTAGTCCGCGCCGGGACGTTCGGCGACCTGTTGCACCCCGGGACGCTCCGAGGGACCGGCGAGCCGAGCCAGGAGCGGGAGGACCGGGACGAGCACCGCAGCAACGGTGAACGCGGTGGGATAACCGGAGGCTGCCGCGATCGCGCCGAGCGCGAAGGAACCTGCTCCGGTGCCGGCGTCGAATCCGATGTTCCAGGCGGCGCTGGCCGAGCCGATGTGTTCGGAGCCCGCACGACGGAACGCGATGAGCAGCGCCTCGTTCTGCACGACGCCGAACCCGAGTCCGAAGGACACCGCTGCCCCGATGAGAGCCACGGCGCCGGCCCGGCCGTCCGCGACGAGCGCGAACGGCACCATCGCGAGCGCGGCGAGTGCGAGACCGACGGGGAGCATCCGGCCCGCACCGATCCGGTCCGCGACCGCGCCGGCACCGAACCGGCCCACCAGCGTCGAACCGCTCAGCACGGCCAGCGCCGCCGCCACCGGGAGGTCGGCCACGGCGATGGCGAGCAGCGATGTCAGACCGCCGTACGCGATCGCGCCGGCGCCCACCGCCACGGTCGGGAGCAGTAGCAACACGAACGGCATCCGTGCCGGGCGCGGACCCGTGCGCGCTTCGAGGCGCGGCAGGCGCGCCGCGGCGATCAGTCCCGCCGACGACAGGACGGCGCCCAGCACGAACACCGGTGTGGTCGAGAATCGTTCGGCCAGTGCGAGCCCCGTGGGCAGTCCGATCATCTGCGACGCGGCGATCGCGATACCGAGCATGCCGGTGGCGCGGCCGAGCAGACGGGCGGGTGCGAGTTCACCGACCAGCGCAGCGGAGGCCACGGTGATCATTCCGAAGCCGATCCCCCGGATCGCCGAAATTCCCAGCGCGGCGGCAGGCTCCATGGACACGAGGAACAGCAGCGACGGCGGACCGAGGAACAAGCAGCCCGCGACGAGGGTCGCGCGATGACCGAATCTGCGGAGCAGCGCGGGCATCGCGATCTGGGTGAGCACCGTGGTGAACATGAACACCGCGGTGACCGAGCCCGCGACGGTGTCGCTGCCGCCCTCTTGCGCGATCGCCCAGGGCACCACGGGCAGTAACAGCGAGAAACCCGCGAACGCTGCCGCGGATGTCGACCACGCCGCGACGAGTCCCCGGACTCCGAACAATTTCGGGTTGTCCGTCACATCGGATTCGGCCACGTCAGATCAACCGGAGGACACCGGCGATCGCTGCCAGCAGTCCGAGGGCGAAGAGGATACCCGCGAAGAGGGTGTTGCGGGCCTTCCACATCGACCACGTGCCGCCCGCGAGGATTCCGGCGGCGATGAAGCACAGGTAGGTCAGTACGACATCCATACCGTCAGAGCGTTCCCTTGGTGGACGGCACGCCGGTGACGCGCGGATCGGGTTCGACCGCTTCACGCAGCGCGCGTGCGACTGCCTTGAACTCGGCCTCGGTGATGTGGTGCGGGTCGCGCCCGTACAGCACGCGCACATGCAGTGCGATCCGCGCGTGGAATGCGAACGATTCGAAGACGTGCTTGTTGATCACGGTGGCGTAGGGCACGCCCGGGTAGCCACCGATCACCGAGTGCACCAGGTAATCCGGTTCGCCGGTGTGGACGAAGTACGGACGTCCCGACACGTCGACCGACGCGTGGGCGAGCGTTTCGTCCATCGGGATGAACGAGTCGCCGAAGCGCCGGATGCCGCGCTTGTCGCCGATGGCCTGGTGGAACGCCTGCCCGAGAACGATCGCGGTGTCTTCGACGGTGTGGTGCGCGTCGATCTCGACATCACCCTTCGCATGCACGGTGAGGTCGAAGCTGCCGTGCTGGCCGAGCGCCGTGAGCATGTGGTCGTAGAACGGGATGCCCGTGGAGATGTCGGTGCGGCCGGTGCCGTCGAGGTTCAACTCGACGGTGATGGACGATTCCCGCGTAGTGCGTTCGACCCGGGCGGTGCGATCGTTCGTGGTGATGGGGTCGCTCATCGGGTTGCCTCGATTTCCGTAGCGGCGAGTTTCTCACTGACCCGCAGCAACTCGTCGTTCTCGTGTGCCAGGCCGATCGTGGTGCGCAGATATCCGGGGATGCCGACGTCCCGGATCAGGACACCTTCGTCGAGGTAATGCTGCCAGGTGGTGGCCGAATCGGCGAAACGGCCGAAGAGGATGAAGTTGGCGTCGGACGGGATGACGTCGTATCCGAATCCGGCGAGTTCGGCTGCGACGCGGTCGCGCTCGGCGGACAGTTCCGCGACGGAGCCGAGGGTGTCGTCGGCGTGACGCAGTGCGGCGCGCGCTGCGGCCTGGGTGATCACCGACAGGTGGTACGGCAACCGGACCAGCAGCAGCGCGTCGATCATCGCGGGCGCGGCGGCGAGATAACCGAGACGGCCACCGGCGAAAGCGAATGCCTTGCTCATGGTGCGCGAGACGACGACCTTGGCCGGATACTCGTCGATCAGGGCGACTGCGCTGGGCGCGCTCGAGAACTCCGCGTACGCCTCGTCGACGACCACGATGCCGGGAGCGGCGTCGAGGATCTCGCGGATCCCGTCGAGCGGGACGCTGTGCCCCGTCGGGTTGTTGGGGCTGGTGACGAACACCACGTCGGGACGCCGGTCTCGGATGGCGGCGACCGAGGACTCGATATCGAGAGTGAAGTCGGAGCGGCGGTACGCAGGTACCCACTCGGTCTGGGTGCCGTCCGCGATGATCGGGTGCATCGAGTACGACGGCACGAATCCCATCGCGGAGCGGCCCGGTCCACCGAACGCCTGCGAGAGCTGCTGCAGGACCTCGTTGGACCCGTTTGCAGCCCAGAGGTTTTCGACGCCGAGCGTGACACCGGTCTGCCGCGTGAGATACGCGGCGAGGTCGGCGCGCAACGCGACGGCGTCCCGATCCGGGTACCGGTGCAGCTGTGTCGCGGCCTCGCGGACCGACTCGGCGACGTCGTCGACGAGGGCCTGCGTGGGCGGGTGCGGGTTCTCGTTGGTGTTGAGCTGCACGGGCACCGACAGCTGCGGTGCGCCGTACGGCGACTTGCCGCGCAGGTTCTCGCGAAGCGGCAGGTCCTCGAGCGTGATGCGCGAGCCGGGAATCGACGTGCCTGTCACCGGAGTGCCTCGAATCGCAGTCGCACTGCTTCGCCGTGTGCGGGCAGATCCTCGGCGTTCGCGAGGGTGATCACGTGACCGGCCACGTCTTTCAGTGCGGCTTCGGAGTATTCGACGACGTGGATGCCGCGCAGGAAGGTCTGCACACTCAGTCCGGACTGGTGCCGCGCGCAACCCGCCGTAGGCAGGACGTGATTCGAGCCGGCGCAGTAGTCGCCGAGGGAGACCGGCGCCCACGGGCCGACGAAGATCGCTCCCGCCGCGCGGACCCGCGCGGCGACAGCGGACGCGTTCTCCGTCTGGATCTCGAGGTGCTCGGCCGCGTAGGCGTTGACCACTGCCAGGCCCTGATCGATGTCGTCGACCAGCACGATGCCCGACTGGCTTCCGGACAGTGCGGTGGCGACCCGTTCGCGGTGCTTGGTCAGCTCGAGTTGCGCGGCGAGCGCGGCATCGACGGCGTCGGCGAGCTCGGGGCTGGTGGTCACCAGGACGGAGGCGGCCATGACGTCGTGCTCGGCCTGGCTGACCAGATCGGCGGCGACGTGCACGGCGTCGGCTGTGTGGTCGGCGAGGATCGCGATCTCGGTGGGGCCGGCTTCGGCGTCGATGCCGACCACCGAGCGGCACAGCCGTTTGGCGGCCGTGACGTAGATGTTGCCGGGGCCGGTGATCATGTCGACCGGGGCGAGTTCGCCGCCGTCGGTGTCGGTGCCGCCGTAGGACAGCAGGGCCACGCCCTGCGCGCCGCCGACCGCCCACACCTCGTCGACGCCGAGCAGCGCGGCAGCAGCGAGGATGGTCGGGTGCGGGAGACCGCCGAAGTTCTTCTGCGGCGGCGAGGCGATGACGAGGGACTCGACTTCCGCGGCCTGCGCGGGCACGACGTTCATCACCACCGACGAGGGGTACACGGCGTTGCCGCCGGGCACGTACAGGCCGACACGGTCGACCGGCACCCAGCGTTCGGTGACGGTGCCGCCGGGGACGACCTCGGTGACGGTGTCGTTGCGACGCTGCTCGGCGTGGACCTTGCGGGTCCGTTCGATGGCGACCTCGAGTGCGGCGCGCACAGCGGGGTCGAGTTCGGCGAGCGCGCGGTCGAGTTCGGCCTGGGGAACGCGCACCGAGGCGGGGCGCACGCCGTCGAACTTCTCGCAGTAGTCGAGGGCGGCGTCGGCGCCGCGCTCGCGGATGTCGTCGACGACGGGACGGACCTGATGGAGCACCGCGTCCACGTCCACTCCGCCGCGGGGCAGCGCGCCCCTCAGCTCCGCGGTGGTGGGTGTACGACCACGCAGGTCGGTGCGGGCAAGCATGAGGTGTCCTCTCTCGCAGAACAGGGATCGACCCCCATTATCCGCGATGAACCGGAGTGGTCTGTCATCCACTCCCCGTAGTGGGCGTTGTGTGCCCTCGTCGACCATAGACCGACGGCACGCCCGGCGAATCGGTCTCGAAGTGCCGCGGGTGCGTCGCAGGCCCTCTACCGTGCGATACATGGCTGCCGCGTGGCGTGCTCGGATGTCCGTCGCACCCGCTCGCGCGGCACTGCGCGTGGTGCTCGTCACTGTCGTGGCGCTGACGGCGGCCGTGTCGGGCGGCCCTGCCCACGCCGACACCGGCGCCTTTCTGTGGGGCGTGTCGAGTTCCGGTTTCCAGTCCGAGGGGTCGAGCCCGGACAGCAACTGGTCGCGGTACGCAGCGAGTGGTCGCCACGAGCCGGTGGGTACTGCCGTGGACTTCCGGCATCGCTACCGCGAGGACATCGCGCGCGCCGCCGACCTGGGCGTCGGGGTGTACCGCCTCTCGGTGGAGTGGGCCCGCATCCAGCCGGAACCGGAGCGGTGGGACGACACCGAACTCGCCTACTACGACGACGTGATCGCGACGATCCGCGGGCACGGCATGACTCCGATGATCACGCTCGACCACTGGGTGTACCCGGGCTGGATCGCCGACCGGGGCGGCTGGGCCCACCCGGGGACAGTCGACGCGTGGCTCGCCCACGCGGACACGGTGGCGGCACGCTACGCCGGACACGGCGCGCTGTGGGTCACAATCAACGAGCCCAGCGTCTACGTGTGGCACGAGGTGTCCAACGGTGCCCTCTCCCCCGGTGACGCACCGATGATGTTCGACCGTCTCGTGGACGCGCACCGCGGGGCCTACGAGACGATCCACCGGTACGACCCCCGGGCGCAGGTCACCTCGAACGCCGCCTATGTTCCCGGTGCGGCGCCCTACCTCGACACCTGGTTCCTCGATCGCGTCCGCGACCATCTCGACTTCGTCGGCGTCGACTACTACTACGGGGTGGCCCCCGGCAATCTCACCGCGATTCGTGCGGCCACCGGGGAGCCGGCTTCGGTGACCCCGCACCCGCCCGGGATGTACGACGCACTGATGGATTACACCCGGCGCTTTCCCGGGATGCCTCTGTATGTCGTCGAAAACGGAATGGCGACCGCGGACGGCGCTCCCCGCCCGGACGGCTGGACCAGATCGCGGCACCTGCGCGAGCACGTGGACCAGATGATGCGTGCGGTCGACGACGGCGCGCCGGTGTTCGGGTACAACTACTGGTCGATCACCGACAACTACGAATGGGGTTCGTACGAGCCGCGTTTCGGCTTGTATTCGGTCGACGTCCGGACCGATCCCGCACTCCTCCGGCGGCCCACCGAGGGGGTGGAGACCTACCGGACGATCATCGCGGAGACCCGTGCCGGGTAGCGGATCAGTGCCGTGCGGGATCGACGCCGAGTCGCGCACACGCCGCCTGGTAGAGCGCGACCACCGCGGTACGCAAACCGGAACGGTCCGTGACCGGCTCGAGCCACGGAATCCGGACGGTCTGTTCCTGGCCGTCGATCACGATCACCCACACGCCCGCCTCGCTGCTCACGCCGGTCATCCGGGTGTGCGCCGCGCGCGGTTCGGCGAACGCCCGCACGATGAGCAGACTGTCGTCGGCGTGGTCGTCGTTCATATGAGCGGTTACCGCCGCCACCACATCGGGTTCGAATTCGGTCACGGGCGTGGAGCCTAGCCAACGACCCGCCGCCGTGGGTCTCACCGGCTGGGTCTCACCGGGCCTCGTCGACCGCACCCACGGTCACGACGGCTTCGAGTGCGAGGAGTTCCGCGTCGAGATGGTCGAGCAGACAGTGCAGATCCGGCACGGTGCGCCCACATGCCGTGAGCCCGAAGGCGATCTCGTCGTCGGTGCTCGTGCACGTGATGTTGAGAGCCTGACCGTCCACCGGAACCGACAGGGGATACAACGCGTCGACGCGCGCGCCGTTCCAGTACAACGGCTCCTCCGGCCCGGGAACGTTGGAGACGATCACGTTGAACGGCGTCCACGGCACTGCCCGGTTGCCGGTCAGTACACCGACCGCGACGGGGGCGACACCGACTGCGCTTGTCGCGAGACGGCCCACCTTGCTCATTCCGCGCATCGCACGTTTGCCCTCGGTCATCGAGTTCCGTACCCGCTCGAGCCGGTGCGCCGGATCGGCGTGCCGGGTGCCGAGATCGCACATCAGGACGGCGATGTCGTTGCCGGACTCTTTGCTGCGCAACGAGACCGGGACCATCGCCACAAGGGACCGGTCGGGAAGCGCGTCGCGTTCGAGGAGGTAGGTCCGCAGCGCTCCGGAGGACAGCGCGAGCACCACGTCGTTGATCGTGCTGTCGGTGAGCTTCGCCACCAGCCGGAGACGCTCGAGCGGCCACGACCGGGCGGCGAACCGTCGCGAACCCGAGATCTGCTCGTTGAACATGGTGTGCGGTGCACCGAGCGACAGCGGACCCCCGCGGTCGTGGAGGGCACGATCGACCGTACCGACCAGCGCCGGAACCAGGGAGGCTGCACCGGAGGCGACCGTCAGCGCCTCCGACACCGCACCTCGGACGGCGCGCACGGCGTGGCCGGGGAAGCCGATGGCCGCGGCCACCGTCGAGCGTGCGGGCGGTGCCCCGTCGGTCGCTGCCCACGGCGCGGGCATCCCGACCTCGCTCGGATCGGTGCCGAGCGCGCGTCGCAGCAACCGCATGGCGCCGATCCCGTCGGCCAAGGAGTGGTGGATCTTGACGTAGAGCGCGTACCGGCCGTCGGACAGGCCCTCGATGAGGTGCATCTCCCACAGCGGCCGCGTGCGATCGAGCAACGAGGCATGCAGCCGGGAGACCAGGTCCCACAAGACCTCGGTGTTTCCCGGCGCGGGCAGGGCGTTGAACCGCACGTGATACTCGATGTCGAATCTCGGATCTTCTTCCCACGCCCACTGTCCCAGGGTCGTCACCGACCGAACGGGCCGCTTGCGCCACAGTGGTGCTGCCGGAGCGTCGCGGCGCAGCGCCTCGTCGAACCTTTCGCGCAGTTCGGTGGCATCGGAATTCTCCGGCGGTTGCAGGAGCAGCAGGCCGCCGACGTGCATCGGATGGTCGGGCGATTCGCCGAGCAGGAACATCGAATCGGTCGGTGCCATGGGTAGCCGCATCGTCAATCTCTCCGCCCCCGCTGACGAGAACTGTTCTCCGCGCGGGGCCGCCCCACCCCGCGATCCGACATCACTGGTACTCAGATGAACAGTTGTACCCCAGATCGATCGGCCCCGACCTCGGAACGACGCAGTTCCGGGACTCGCCGAAGATCGCCCCGTAGGCAAATTGCCCGTAGGCAAATAGCACTGCACCGGAAGTTCCGGTGCCGCAGAATGGGCGCCAGTCGCGACGAACGGAGATCTCGTGAGTCTTCGAACCTGGACCGGGCCGCTTCACGGCGGCATCGTCATTCTCGGCGGTGGCCTGAGCGGGCTCTCGCTCGCCGCGCATCTCGCGGCGACACGTGCTCGGCCGGGCCCGGTTCTGGTGGTCGACGACGCCGCCCGCGACATCACCGCCGCCTCGTGGGCGTCGTGGACGCGGCGTACCGCGCTGCTCGACTCGGCGGCCACCGAGATGTTCGACCGGATGCGTGTATATGCGGGCGGGCACGACCGGACCCTGGCGCTCGGGCACTATCGCTACCGCGTGGTGCACGGTGCCGCGCTGGTGGCGGCGGTTCGCCGCCTCACCGATCCGGTGCCGGACGTGGGATCGGTGACCGGGCACGTCGTCGACGTCGACGATGCCGACCGGCCACTGGTGACACTCGACGACGGGCGAGAACTACGCCCCGACTGGGTGTTCGACGCGCGCGGTCCCGCCGCTACGACCGCCGGAGAAGACGCCGCCCTGGATTTCCTCGGCGTGCGCGTGCGCGCCGAAGCGCCGCTCTTCGACCCCCACGTTCCGGTGCTGTTCGACTTCCGCACCGATCAGGCCGAGCGGGCGTCCTTCGTGTACGTGCTTCCGAGCGATGCCCATCACGCGCTCGTCGAGCACACCTGTTTCGTGGCGCCGGGAACCCCTGATGTAGCCCCAGAGGTGCATCTCGCGGCGCTGCGCGTCTATCTGACGCAGGTCCTCGGCGTACCGGAGAACGCCTACGAGCTCGGGCGGTCCGAGCACGCGCGTCTGCCTCTCGTCGCGCAGATCGCCGAACGCGGCGACGGACGTATCCTCCGGATCGGGGCCGCCGCCGGGATGATGAAGGCGAGCAGCGGTTACGCCTACGAACGTATCCAGCGGGACTGCGAGGCGATCGCGCGTTCGTTCGAGCAGCACGGACATCCGTACGACCTGCCCAAGCGCCCCGGACGGTTCGCCCGCTACGACCGCGCGTTGCTCACCGCCGTCACCGGACACCCCGGTTTCCTCGAGGAGATGTTCGCGGCGTTGTTCTCGCGCGCGTCGGCCGAACCCGTCCTGCGGTTCCTCGACGAGGATTCGTCGTTGCGCGACGAAGCCGGGTTGTTCGCATCCCTCCCGGCGGGGCCGCTGATCCGGGCGATGACCGGACGGTGACGCCTACATGTCGAGGCCGAGGTCGAGCACCGTCACCGAATGGGTGAGGGCACCGACCGCGAGGAAGTCCACTCCGGTGCGGGCGTACTCCGCGGCGACCTCGAGCGACAGGCCTCCCGACGACTCGAGCCGGGTCTGCGGGGCGTGGGTGTTGCGCCGTTGCACCGCGATCTGTGTCTGCCACAGCGGAAAGTTGTCCAGGAGGATCAGTTCGACGTTCTCGGCGAGCACCTCGTCGAACTGCTCGAGGGTGTCGACCTCGACCTCGCACGGGACGCCGGGCGCGTGCGCACGGACCGCACGCAGCGCGGCGAGCACCGACCCTGCGGCCGCGACGTGGTTGTCCTTGATGAGAGCCTCGTCGCCGAGACCCATGCGGTGGTTGACACCGCCGCCGACGCGCACCGCGTACTTCTGCAGTGCGCGGAGGCCGGGCAGCGTCTTGCGGCTGTCGCGGATCTTCGCCTCGGTGCCCTGCACCGCGTCGACCCAATGCGACGTGGCGGTCGCGATACCCGACAGGTGGCACAGAATGTTGAGCATCGTCCGTTCGGCGGTGAGCAAACCGCGCGTCGGGGCGTCGACGGTGAGCACGGCCTCCCCCGGCACGACGCGGTGGCCGTCGTCGGCGCGGTCGACCACCCGGTAGTGATCCGGTCCGATCACCTGGTCGAGGACGAGAAGTCCGACATCGAGTCCGGCGACGGTCCCGGCCTGCCGGGCGACCACCGACGCGGTGGTGGTCGCGTCTGCGGGCACGGTGGCGTCCGAGGTGATGTCGGGTCCGTAGCGCAGGTCCTCGTCGAGGGCGCGCACGACCAGCGCGCGCGTCTCCTCGAGATCGAGGCCGGCGGGCAGGGCGGTGGCCATATCAGTTCGCTCCTGTCAGTTGCGGGGTGGTGACGACGGTGTCGCCATCGAGGCCGAGACGCATTTCGATGCTGTGTGCCCGGCCGGGGTGGGGCTCGGGGTGGTCGCTTCGGGTATGACAGCCGCGTGACTCGGTGCGCCGCTCCGCCGCGGCGACGAGTGCCCGCGCCGTGACGGTGAGCGCGGCGTCTTCGAGCAGCGGCAGGTCGATGCACGTGCTGTTCGGGGCCGCGCCGAGCGTGGCCGACGCGGCCGCGAGTCCGTCCGCATCCCGGACGACCGACGCGTGCCGTGTCATCAACTGTTGCAGGACGTCCCGGTCGAGTCGGGGCAGGACGGGCGGCAACGCGTCGGTCGCTTCGACCCGCAGACCGGTGCGTTCCACAGCGGCGGCGATGCCGGCGCGTTCGCCGAGCACCAGCCCTTCCAGCAGGCTGTTGGACGCGAGACGGTTCGCCCCGTGCAGCCCGGTGCGGGCGACTTCCCCGGCCGCGTACAGCCCCGGAATCCGGGTGCGCCCGTGGATGTCGGTGACGACACCGCCACACGAGTAGTGCGCGGCCGGGGCGACCGGCAGCAGGTCGTGGGCAGGATCGAGTCCCGCGTCGGCGCACAGGGCCGTGATGGTCGGGAACCGCCTCGCGAAATCGCCGAGGTGGCGTGCATCGAGGAAGACGTGATCCTCACCGAGATCGGCGAGGCGCCTCGCGATCGCGCGGGAGACCACGTCACGAGGTGCCAGGTCGCCGAGCGGATGGACACCGCCGGTGACCGATTCGCCCCGCGAATCGACGAGGCGAGCGCCCTCGCCGCGGACCGCCTCGCTGATGAGCGGTCGCCGTCCCATGCCACCTGCGGCGAACAGCACCGTGGGGTGGAACTGGACGAACTCGAGATCGGCGATCCCCGCACCTGCCGCGAAGGCGAGCGCGATGCCGTCGGCCGTCGCCCCGGGCGGGTTGGTGCTGCACGCATAGAGCTGTCCCAGCCCGCCGGTGGCGAGCAGCACCGCGGGAGCGTGGACGACACCGGCGCCGCGCTCGTCGAACACCAGTACGCCGGTCACGCCGGCGTCGTCGGTGAGGATCCGTGCTGCGGCCGCACCGAACAGCACGGGAAGACCCGCGGCACCGAGCGCACGCTGGATTTCGGCGCCGGTCGCGTCGCCGCCGGCGTGGATGATGCGGCGGATGCTGTGCCCGCCTTCCCGGGTGCGGGCGACGTCACCGTCCCGGCCGGTGTCGAACACCGCGCCGAGGTCGCGCAGTGCGGCGACCGCGTCGGGACCCGCCGACACGATCGATCGCACGGCGTCGCCGTCACACAGCCCACCACCGGCGGCGACGGTGTCGGCGACGTGCGCGTCGACGGTGTCACCCTGCGGCGCGACCACGGCGATACCACCCTGCGCGTACTGGGTGGAGGTGTCGGTGGGCCCACCCTTGCTCACGGTGAGCACCCGCATCCCGCGCCGGGACGCGGCCCGCGCGGCGGTGAGGCCGGCGACCCCACCGCCGATCACGACGAGGTCGGTGTGGTCTTCCCACACCACCGCGCTCGTGCGGGTCGTCACTCGCCGCCACCCGGGTTTCCGATGGCGATCATTCGCTGCACCGACAGGCGGGCACGCTCGGCGACGTCGGGCGCGACGTGCACCTCGTCCTTGCCTTCCTGGAGGCACCGCAGCAGAGCGGCAGGGGTGATCATCTTCATGTACGGGCAGGAGGCGCGATCGTTCACGGCCTGGAAGTCGATGCCCGGCGCGGCCTTACGGAGTTGGTGCAGCATCCCGACCTCGGTGGCGACGAGAACCTGCTTCGCGCCGGTTTCGCGGGCGGCGTCGATCATGCCGCCGGTCGACAGGATCTTCACCTTGTCGTCGGGGACGAACCCTTCCCCCGCGAGGTAGAGCGCCGACGTCGCGCAACCGCACTCGGGGTGAACGAAGAGGTCGGCGTCGGGATGTGCCTTGGCCTTGGCGGTGAGTTCGTCACCGTTGATCCCCGCGTGTACGTGGCACTCACCGGCCCAGATGTGGATGTTCTCGCGCCCGGTGACGCGCTTGACGTGCGCGCCGAGGAACTGGTCGGGCAGGAACAGCACTTCGCGGTCCGGGTCGATCGACGCGACCACGTCGACCGCGTTGGACGACGTGCAGCAGATGTCGGTCAGGCCTTTGACCTCGGCGGTCGTGTTGACGTAGGAGACGACCACCGCGTCCGGGTGTTCGGCCTTCCACTCGCGGAGCTGGTCGGCGTTGATGGAGTCGGCCAGCGAGCAACCCGCGCGTTCGTCGGGGATCAGGACGGTCTTGTCCGGGCTGAGGATCTTCGCGGTCTCCGCCATGAAGTGGACGCCGCAGAAGACGATGGTGCCTTCTTCGGCCTCCGCCGCGATGCGCGAGAGGGCGAGCGAGTCGCCGACGTGGTCTGCGACGTCCTGGATCGCAGGCAGCTGATAGTTGTGCGCCAGCACCGTCGCGTTGCGCGCTCGGGCGAGCCGGCGGACCTCGTCGGCCCATTCCGGTGTTGCCTCGATGCCCGTGTAACCACCGGGGCCGTCGACGATGGCGGCGGCTCCCGCCCACTCGGTCGTGGTCATGGCCTTGCTCCTTCGGGAAGGGGATTCCGGGCGGGCTGCGCTCGGATTTCCGCTTTCAGGGGTTTTCGACTTAGAATCGAAAACATGCCACATAGTAACACTCGTCACGAAGTGCTCATCGTGGTGTTCCAGGTTCGCACCTTCCCGCCCTCGTCACGGAACCCGGGCGGCGACCCCGAACTCGGGGTCCTGCTGTGGCAACGCGCCCTCGATCCCGAAGCCGGAACGTGGTCGCTGCCGGGAGGCACGCTCCGCGACGACGAGGACCTCACCTCGTCCGCACGTCGCCAACTGGCCGAGAAGGTGGACGTGCGCGAGGTCGCCCACCTCGAGCAGTTGTCGGTGTACTCCGATCCCCAGCGGGTGCCCGGCGAACGCACCATCGCGTCGACGTACCTGGGCCTGGTGCCGATCACGTCCGACCCGCAGCTACCGGCGGACACGTCGTGGCATCCCGTCTCGCAACTGCCCGCGATGTCGTTCGACCACGGACGGATGGTCGGCAACGCCAGAACCCGCCTCGCAGCGAAACTCTCCTACACCAACATTGCGTACGGACTCGCGCCCGCAGAGTTCTCGATGTCGACATTGCGCGACATCTACTGTGCCGCACTGGGATACCAGGTGGATGCGACGAACCTGCAGCGCGTACTGGCGCGGCGCCGCGTGCTCACGGCGACCGGAAACACCGCACCGCCCGGCCCCGCCGGTGGCCGCCCGCCCGCGCTGTACCGGTTCACGGAATCGCGGCTGCGCGTGACCGACGAATTCGCCGCGTTGCGTCCGCCCAGCTGACGACCCGATCGAACACGGGTACGGCGAAGTGTGGTTAGGGTGCGCACGTACTCGACATCGGCCTACCCAGGAGCATCGTGACCACGATCGGCAATTCCCGGCTCGACATCTTCCCTCTCGCCCTCGGCGGCAACACCTTCGGCTGGACAGCCGACGAAACCGCATCCTTCGAGATCCTCGACGCGTTTCGCGCCGCGGGAGGCAACCTCATCGATACCGCGGACTCCTACTCCGCCTTCGCGCCCGGCAACTCGGGTGGCGAATCCGAGACGATCCTCGGCAACTGGGCGGCAGCGCGCGGCAATCGCGACGAGGTGATGATCGCAACCAAGGTCGGGCACCATCCCGAACACCCCGGCCTCGCCCCCGCGAACGTCCGCGCCGCCGCCGACGCCTCCCTGAAGCGGTTGCAGTCCGACCACATCGACTTGTACTACGCGCATTCCGACGACCCCGACACGCCGCTCGCCGAGACGGTGGCCGCGTTCGACGAACTCGTCCGCGACGGCAAGGTGCGCTACGTGGGCCTGTCCAACTTCTCCCCCGCCCGGGTCTCCGAATGGCTCGAGATCGCGGACGCGCACGGGTTCGACGCTCCCGTATCGCTGCAACCGCACTACAACCTCGTCCACCGGGCGGAGTACGAGACCGGCTACGCCCCCATCGCTCTCGAGCACAACCTGGGTGTGCTGCCGTACTACTCCCTCGCCTCGGGGTTCCTGACCGGCAAATACCGGTCGCAGGACGACTTCACCGGCCGGGTCCGCGAGCGGATGGCCTCGCGCTACCTCACCGATGCCGGCCTCGCCGTGGTCGACGCACTCGGTGAGATCGCGACCGCCCACGCGGTCGAGATCTCCACGGTCGCGCTGGCCTGGCTGCTCACCCGCCCCGGTGTCGTCGCCCCGCTCGCCAGTGTCAGCGGGATCGAGCAGCTACCCGCACTGCTCGACGCCACACGTCTCACGCTCACCGACCTCGAACGCGACCGCCTCACCGCGCTGTCGAACGCCGTCGGGGCGTAGGGAATCCGGCACCGGGGTGGTGGTGGACGCGGTGCCCACCACCACCTCGTCGGCTACCGCGGAGTTCGGGGTGGACGTATCTCCCTCGGTCGGCTCGCCGACCCGCCCGAGAAGCAGCAGGCCTATCGTGCCGACGGCTGTCACGGCCATCGCGACCGGTGCCAACGCACCGGTACCCGAACCGGCCACCAGGCTTCCGAGTGCAGCCCCCGCGGCGACGCCGAGGTTGAGGAGCGTGATCACCACCGCTCCCGCGAGGGAACGGAACTGCGCGGACGCGAGCCGGACGACGCGGACTTGGAATACGGGTGGAAGCAACCCGATGGCAGTCCCCCACACCACGATCGCGGTCACGAACACCGCGGGCGTCGTGGGTGCGATCGTCACCAGGGCGAACGCGGCGAGCATCGCCAGGGCAACCGCGGGCAGGGTCGCTCTCGGCCAGCGATCCGAGAGCCAGGCCGACAGCACCAAACCGACCGCCCCGGCCGCGCCGAACAGTGCCAGGAACCACGCGAGCCCAGTGGGTTCGTACTGCGCGACATCGGTGACCACCAGCGAGACGTAGGTGAAGACCACGAAGTGTCCGACCAGCACGAGCGCCCCGGCCACTGCGGTCCCGACGGAGGGGATCGCACTGCGATCCCATCGCGCCGCCGAGGCACGATCGGCTGTTCCCACCGACTCGCCGGTATCGGCGAGGAGCGGCACGAGGGCGACGGCGATGACGGCGAGAACCACCGACGCTCCCGCGAATATCGCACGCCACCCGACCACGTCCGCGAGCGCGGTTCCGAGGGGCAGCCCGACGAAACCGGCGATCGTGGGCCCGGCGAGCACGATGGCCATCGCACGGCCGATGCGCTCGGGTGCCACGATGTCGGCGACATACACGACGATCACCGCCACCAACACACCGTGTCCGGCTGCAGCGATCACTCGCCCGAGCAAAGCCGTCTCGAAGGTCGGCGCGAATGCCGTGGCCGCCCCCGCCGCCGCGACCACACCGAGGGCTGCGGGGATCAGCCGCGCCCGGCGGGCCTTTCTGGTGATCCGGACGAGTGGGATACCGGTGACCACGATCGTGAGTGCCCACGCCGTGACCAACATTCCCACCACGGCCGGATCGACCCCCAGACCGCGCCCGATCTGCGGGAGAAGCCCCGAAGGAAGCATCTCCATCGTCACCGTTGCGAATGCCGCGCAGGCCAATGCGAGCAACTTCGGCCACGGCAGTGCGGCAGCGTTCGGTTGGATCCCCGCGGTGGATTCGTTCGTCGTGCTTTCGGATGTGTTCGATCCGTCGATGTCGGTCATGGCCCGACGCTAAACTTTGACATCAGTGTCAAGGTCAAGCCCGAAATCGAGGGAACCTATGCGGATCGGCGACCTGTCCCGTCACACCGGACTCAGCTCCCGGATGTTGCGCTACTACGAGCAGGAGGGTCTGCTCCACCCGACGAGGGGCGCGAACGGCTACCGCGAGTACACAGAGGATGACGTCGATCGCGCGAAGTGGATTCGCGACCTGGTCACGTCCGGTGTACCCACTCGTCTGATCTCGATCGTCATCGACCAACGCGACGACCGGGAAGGCAGGTGGACGAGCAACTGCGATCGGGTTTTCGCCGAGCGGCTGAGCACCGAGATCGAGGACCTCGACCGCCGAATCGCCTGCTTCACCCGCAGTCGGCATGCACTCGACGAACTGTTGCGTATCACCCGGTCGGAGATTCGGTCCGCGCAGGCAAATGCCTGAGCAGTCCTGATCGCTGCACCGGATTCGGGAGCGGAGAGCGAACGCTACTTCACAGCTGCCGGTACCCCCGAGTCGGTCGGCTCAGGGGTACCGGTTCAGACGATGGTTGCTAGTCGCCGAGCCTCTCGTCTGCGTAGACGACCATGGCGTCTCGCTGATACTCGGCCAGGCCCTCGGCGATCTTCTCGTAGTTCGCCTTGAACCGCTCGTCGTCCACGTACATCTGCCCCAGGCACTTGTACGCGTCCCGGTTCGGGGTCCACATGCGGCAGATGCCCTGGTACTGCGTGTGGATTTCCGCTTGCACGGCCGCGTCTCCGACCTGGGTTCCGGCGGCCATGAACTCTGCCATACGGATCATCGCCGCGGTGACCTCACGCTGCATGTTCTCGACGTCGTCGGTGGTCAGCGTGGCGGTCTTGCGCCGGGACTGCTCGAACTCCTCCGGCCAGCGCTCGCGGGCCTCGTCGTCGTACTGCTTGTAATCGAAGCCCTCGAACAGGTTCTCCGGGCGGTTGATCTTTCCGGTCATTGCCGTTGTCCCTTCGATTTCGGCGATGGTGCGCGCCACCGTGTCGGCCATCCGTCCCAGTCGGTTCCGTTCCGTCAGCAGACGGTCGTGCTGCCGTTTGAGGGCGGCGAGCGTGTCCGGCTCGGAGTCGACCGCGTGTGCGATCTCGGCGAGGCTCAGTCCGATTTCACGCAGTACGAGAATCTGCTGCAGGCGCAGCAGTTGCTCCTCCTCGTAGTAGCGGTAGCCGTTGGCGCCCACATAGGCAGGCTCGAGCAGTCCGATGTCGTCGTAATGCCGAAGAGTGCGGGCGGTGACTCCCGACATCCTCGCCACATCCGCGATCGACCAGCTCATATCCGTTCCCATCGTTCCGCGAGACCGGTCGGTCCGGTCTCGGCTCCGACCGTAGAAGTTGCCGTAGCGAGAAGGTCAAGCGAAAAAGCATGCACTCTTCACGTCACACCGCTGCGAACTCAGCCGAGTCGTCGCGCGCGCAGCACCGAGTCGCGGACGGTGATCTCCTCGCCGGTGTGCGGGTGGGTGGCCGTGCGGGATCGGGCCTCACAGACTTCGATCTCCCACTTGCCGTCCTCGAGCGCCTTCACGAGCGATTCGGGAGTGAAGAGGAACGAGTGGTGGCCGTGCCGGAGCCCGGTGGCCATGTCGTCGGGATGGTGGCCCACCACGAGCAGAGTGCCGCCGGGGGCGACCGCGGAGCCGAGACGCCGGGTGACGTCGACCATTCCGCCGTCGGGCAGGTGCATGAACTGCGACGAGACCAGGTCCCAGCGCTCCTCACCGGGCTCCCAACTGCGGATGTCTGCCTGGCGGGTCGTGACGCGGTCACCGACTCCGGCCTGGGCTGCGTGTGCGGCGGTCTTGTCCAATGCCGCGACGGCGAAGTCGAGGGCAGTCACCGACCAGCCGCGGCCGGCCAGCCAGATCGCGTCGGCACCCTCGCCGCAGCCCACGTCGAGTGCCCGCCCGGGTGCGAGGGCGGATGCCTCGGCCTCGAGTTGCGGGTTGACGTTTCCGCTCCAGACGCGATCCCCGGAGTAGCGATCCTCCCACGCGGGTTGCTCGAACATCTCGGCCCTGCGCTCGGCGACCGCACGGTCGGCGTCCTCGGCAGCCAGGTCCGCATTGATGAAGGCGCCCACCCGATTTCCGTGTGCGGCCGAGCCGATCAGGGTCATGCTGATGTCGGTCGCGTTGCCGGCTACGTAGAGACCGGGAACAGTGGTTGCTCCCATCGCGTCGACCGGGATCACGGTGCCCATCGGCACCCCACCGAACTCGACCTCTTGCGGCTCCAGTCCCAGAGGCGCGAGGAACTCGAGATGTACCTGCGGCCGCGCCCCGACCACGATCGCCTCCCGTTCGAGGACCGAACCGTCGGCGAGCCGCAACCCCACCAGTCGATCACCATCGGTGACGACCTCCTTCGGAGTGCCGTGCTCGATCCGCACACCGATGGCGGCCATCCGTTCCACATCGTCGTGCGGCAGTTCCACCCCGTCGGCGACGACGATCACGACGTCGTCGGTCAGTTGACGGAAGAGCAGACCCTGATGTCCTGCCATAGGGGTAGTCGCCAGCACCGCAATCGCTCGATCGCGCACCTCCCAGCCATGGCAGTAGGGGCAGTGCAGCACGTCGCGGCCCCATCGTGCTGCCAGTCCGGGAACGTCGGGCAACTCGTCAACCGCGCCGGTCGCGATCAGCACGCGCCGGGCTGTCACCTCGCGTCCGTTTCCGGTGCCCACGGCAAAGCCGTGCTCTGTTCGGGTCACGGCTTGCACCCGATCGCCGGTGACTTCGACGCCGTACGCTTCCACCTCGGCTCTGCCGTCGGCCAGCAGGTCGAACGGAGCGACGCCTTCCCGGCCGAGGTAGTTGTGCGCATGCTCGGCGGGGGCATTGCGGGGTTCTCCGGCGTCGATCACCAGCACCCGGCGACGGGACCGGCCCAGCGCCATCGCGCCGCTCAGGCCGGCAGCGCCGCCGCCGATGATCACCACATCGAAGTTCTCGTTATCCGTCATGTTCCCAGGGTGCAGACCCGAAACCGGAATTGGCAAACATTCTTGCCGAGTCAGCAAAGAAGTCGGGCATACTGGATGCCATGGAAGACGAAGACGTGCTGAAGGGCGTGGGCCCGAGACTTCGACAGCTCAGGCTCGAGCGGGAGGCCACCCTCGGCGACCTCGCCGCGGAGACCGGCATCTCCGTCAGCACCCTGTCCCGGCTCGAATCGGGACAGCGCAGGCCCACCCTCGAACTTCTGCTGCCGCTGGCCCGCGCCTACCGCGTCGCACTCGACGAACTCGTCGACGCCCCGGAAACCGGCGACCCCAGAATCCGGCCGAAGGCGGTGACCCGGCACGGCCGGACGTTCCTTTCGCTGACCCGGCGTCCCGGCGGCCTTCAGTCCTTCAAGATGGTGCTTCCCACCGTCGACGACGTTGCCCAGCCGACGTTGCAGACGCACGAGGGTTACGAGTGGCTCTACGTCCTCAGCGGGCGGCTGCGTCTGATCCTCGGTAGCCGAGACATGGTGCTCTCACCAGGAGAGGTCGTCGAATTCGATACCCGTACTCCCCACTGGATCGGCAATCCCGGCCCCGACGCGTGCGAGGTGTTGGCGATCTTCGGTCCCCAAGGCGAACGGATGCACGTGCGTTCGTGAACAGACGCGGCGCCGGTGCCTGCGGGTGGTCGGAAAATCTACGGACTCGGCTCGAAACCGACCGCGGCGAACCCGGCGCCGGCCGCGACGACCTGCGCCGGGTTCGAGTTGATCACCTCGCCGATGAAGGCGTGACCAGCAGTGCCGCGAAGAGAACGGCCGCTCCGCTCAGCCCGCTACACCCGCCGTCACAGTCGCTGGCCGCCGGAGGCCTCGATCCGCTGACCGGTGACCCACGCCATCCGGGGATCGAGGATCGCGGCGACGGCCGCCCCGATGTCGTCGGGCTCGCCGATGCGGCCCATCGCGACCGTCGGCAGCACCACGGCGCGATATCGCTCGTCGTCGCGCACTGCGCCCCCGCCGAAGTCGGTGGCGGTCGCTCCCGGCGCGATGACGTTCACGGCGATGCCGCGGGCGCCCAGGTCTTGCGCGAGATACACCGTGAAGGTCTCCACCGCGCTCTTGACCGCCGCGTACACCGCCATGCCGGGCGCGGCGAAGCGGGTCAGCCCCGTGGACACGTTGAGGATGCGGCCGCCGTCCGCGAGCGCGGGCAACAGCTGCTGGGTCAGCAGCACGACACCCGTGAAGTGCACGGAGACGAGGCGCTCGATGCCGTCGCGGTCGAAGGCTCCCACGGGTGCGGCACCGCCATAACCGGCGTTGTTCACCAGAACGTCGAACGTGTCGCGGGCCCACTGGGTGTCGAGAGTCTCACGCAACCGCTCCGCGAACTCCGCGAAGGTCTCGGGGGCGGTGGTGTCCAGCGCGAGGGCCACCGCCCGCCGTCCTCGCGCGCGGACCTCGGCGACCACGGCGGCTGCTGCCTCCGCATCGCTACGGTAGGTGAGCACGATGTCGTCGCCGCCGTCGGCGAGGGCGAGGGCGGCGGCGCGGCCCAGCCCACGCGAGCCGCCGGTGATGAGGATGATTCGTTCGTTGGTCATGTCCTCAGGCTCCGCCGCATCCGTCCGCCCATCCAGGCCCCAGCGATCGAGGGACCGCGGATACCTGGCTCGGCGCCGCGCACACGAGGAGGATGAGAGCATGCATCAGCTGGCCGAGTTCCTGCGCAAGCGCCGCGAAGCACTGCAGCCTGAAGACGTCGGACTGCCGCGCGGTCCCCGACGGCGCACGCCCGGGCTGCGGCGGGAAGAGGTCGCCGTGCTGGCGGGCATGTCTACGGACTACCTCAACCGGCTCGAGCAGTCGCGGGGACCGCAGCCCTCCGTGCAGATCCTCGCTGCCCTGGCCCGTGCCCTGCACCTCGACCGCGCCGAGCGCGACCATCTGTTCCGGCTGAGCGGGCACGCCGCTCCCGAGCGTGTCACGGCAGATCTGCACGTCTCACCCGGGATACAGCGGATCCTCGAGCGTCTCACCGACACCCCCGCGCAGGTCGTGACCGAGCTGGGGGAAACCCTCGCCCAGACCGAGCCCGCCCGTGCGCTCCTCGGCGACGCGCGGGAGCTGAGCGGACTGCGCCGCGCCACCGTGTACCGGTGGTTCACCGAGCCGGAATCGCGCGACGTGTACGCGCGCGCCGACCACGACCTGCGGGGGCGCACGTTCGTCGCCGAGCTGCGGGCCGTGTACGCGCGGACCGGCGACCGCTCGCGCGCGGGCGCGATCGTCGCCGAACTCAAGCGGGTGAGCCCGGAGTTCGCGGCCGTGTGGGCCGACCACGAGGTCGCCGAAAAGCATCCGATGACCAAGCGCTTCGCGCATCCCGACGTGGGCGAGCTGACGCTGCACTGCCAGACGTTGCTCGACACCGAGACCGGCCATCGCCTCCTCGTCTTCACCGCGACCCCCGGCACCGACGACGCCGCCAAACTCGACCTGCTGCGCGTCATCGGCACGCAGCTGTCCACCCGCTGACGCGGTCGCCGACGGCGCAGCGCAACCCAGGGCGTCAGCGATCGACTTGCCGCCGAGAACCCCGACTTCGTCTCCCAATGGGGCGCACCATCGCGCAGGTCACCGCCGCTGGTAGCCAGCTCACCGCTGACAACCACGTACTGAACGAGTCTCCCCGGTCGGATAGGCCACAGAACCCGAGTCCAACCGACGACGAGGGCCGAAGCGCTCAAACGATAACCGGCAGCGTCCTGTCCGGCGACGGGTCCTCCGGGAAGGCACCGCTCCTACGGGGCATCGTTCACCAGGTCGGATCGACGTTGATCGGGTGGTCGAGGATGACCTCGCGCGGACGAGCGGATTTCACCCCCGCCAGGCATACCTCGGGCGGTCCGATGGTGCTCAGACCGGTCGGAGCCATCTCCCGATCCTGCCCGACCACCGCGACGAAAGGTGGGATCAGCAAGCCGGTGTCCCCCGGGCTGAGCTACACGGATGCGCGGGCCTCGTTCAAGCCCTTCGCCGACGCGGGGTCGCGGCGAGCGTGTATACCGAGCCCGGTGTCTAGGCTCGTCGCATGAGCAGACCCAGCGTGTTCGTCACCGGTGCCGCATCCGGAATCGGACGGGCCACCGCACTGCAGTTCGCGCGACACGGCTACCGCGTCGGCGCTTTCGACGTCGACGTGGCGGGATTGCACAGCCTCGCCGACGCGCAGCCCGACATGGTCACGGGCATTCTCGACGTCACCGACGCCGACGCCTGGGCCCGTGCCCTGTCGGAGTTCTGCCCGGACGGTCGGCTCGACATCCTCGTCAACAACGCCGGCATTCTGTCGTCCGGTCCGTTCGAGGACACTCCGGCCGAACGGCACCGCCGGATCATCGACGTCAACGTCACGGGCACCGTCCTCGGATGCCACAGTGCCTTCGAGTATCTGCGCCGCACCCCGGGCGCGCAGGTCGTCAACCTCTGTTCGGCGTCGGCGATCTACGGGCAACGCGACCTCGCCACGTACAGCGCTTCCAAGTTTGCGGTGCGCGGTCTGACGGAGGCTCTCGAACTCGAATGGGGCCCGCACGATATTCGGGTGTTCGCGTTGTGGCCGCTGTTCGTCGAGACCGCGATGACGCACGACATGAACGTCGGTGCCGTCCGCACGCTGGGCATCCACCTGACTGCAGACGATGTCGCCGCCGAACTTTACGAGGCGACCCGCCCGGGGCGTGCCTGGGGCCGGGTGCACCGTGCGGTGGGATGGCAGGCACGAGTGCTCGCGACGGTCGCGCAGTGCTCACCGGCAAGGCTCAACCGGTTGGTCAACAAGTGGGTGACACGCCGCTGACAACCGGTCGAGAGCAGGATCGGCATCTCGTCGCGGTAGATCTCGGCGATTGGCAATGATCAGCTGAAATGATCCTTGTAGATCTGCCCGTGAACGCCCACGGTCCGGTCGACCACCTGCGACACCGTGAAGTCGGCCGCTGCCGAGAGATATGCGTACGCGGTCGCGCGGTCCATGCCCTGGTCCTTTTCGAGGAAGTCCAGAGCATTGACGACAGCCCTCCGCATCGCAACATTGAGGTCACTGCCCTGACCGTCGATCGCGCCGTCGGGGTCGGACAGCCCGATGGGGATCCAAGACTCGGTTGTTTCCGCGAACGGGTAGCCGTAGGCGACACTCGGTGCATCTCCCGATCCTGGTTTGCAGACGGTCAGTCGGAAGGTCCCGCGCAGTGAACCTTCCATTGCGGTGAGCGCCACTTCACCGTCCCCCATCGCCATGTGCGGGTCACCGACGTAGAAGAGTGCGCCGGGGGCGAAGACGGGTAGGTAGAAGGAGGAACCTTCGCCCAGCAACCGGATATCGATGTTGCCACCACCCAGTGTCGGCGGAATCGAGTTCGAGTTGGGTGAGGTCGGATCGGCGTCGGTGGAAAATGCGACGCCCATCATGCCCATGAACGGGCGGAGCGGAAACTGGACGCGAGAGTTCTGCCCGAAGGGCATGACCCCCAGCCCGTTTTCGATGGTCGTGAAGACCGATACGTTGCCGTGCGAGGTGGGATCGGCACCGGTTCGCCCGTCTGTGGAGACCGGTGGCATCACCTCGGCGATCTCGATACCCGCGGGTGCGCCACCGTCACCGGTCCTCGCAAGCGCACCCTTGCCGTGCCGACTGGAGACGACACCGTACGGAACTCGGGGGATGATCTCCAAGGTCTCGATCTTGAGGACATCGCCGGGTTCGGCACCTTCGACGAAGACCGGTCCGGTGACTACGTGGGGTCCATCCTTGCCGAAATCACGTGGTGTGCGGTTGTATTCGGCGGCGATCGCCGCAGCGTCCTGGAGCACGTCGCCGGCGGCGACACCTTTCGTACCGAAGTAGTCGATGGGGTTGCGGCCCTGGTCTTCGAGTATTCCCTCGTGGGAGACGGTGTCGATGGTGATTGTCTGTCCCGACCTCATCTGGACCACCGGACTGGTGTGCACATTCGGCACGTAGCCCCAGAGCACTTCGTCGGGGAGCGATCCCAGGTATATGTCGCCGGACCGGTCACCTTGGCCCGGCTGCAGGATCGGAATCCCGCCCGCATACGGCAGAGCAGGTGAGGAAACTGTCGGTCCCGCTGATGCGTCCGAGCACGCCGCGGCTGCCCCTGCCACACCCACGCCGGCACCGACCGCTACCACGCTCTGAATGAAACGGCGACGGCCGAGACCCCTCGTGAGAAGTTCTGCCGCATTCCGTGAGAACTGTTCAGGCACAATGAGCCTCCGGTCGGTGTCGGAGCGACCAGGCTACCGAGACCATGTTTCGTCCCCATTGCAGCCCGGTTCACAGAACACGCGGGGTTGTTCACGGGCCAACAGGTTTGAAACAAAGAGAACAGCTACAGACCCGCAGCTGGATGCGTGGTCGTCGTGCCCGGCGACTCCTCGAAAGCGCCGGTGTGGGCAGGGGAACCCTTGACCTTGACCTTGCGTCATAGTTGAGACTTGATTCATGCGAATAGGCCAGCTCGCCGAATTTGCCGGCACAACGACGCGGACCGTGCGGCACTACCACCGACTCGGCCTGCTGAACGAGCCGCGGCGTCGATCCAACGGCTACCGTGAATACACCCTCACCGACGCTGTCCGCTTGATGCGAATCCGCTGGCTGGCGACCAGTGGAGTTCCTCTCGGGTCGGTCGCCGCCATCCTCTCCGACGAAAGATCGAGTGAAGACGAACGCGACGTCGCCGCGGACCTTCGGGCTTTGATCGCCGGCATCGAGAAGGAACAGAACATCCTCGCACGCAAGAAGATGCAGCTCACCGCGATGCTCGCCGAGGTTGATCGCGGCAATCCGATCTCAGCGCTGCCCGCGGGACTGGCCACGGCCTTGTCCGACGCCATCGACGGCGCTCCGTCCGTCGAGGTCGGTTCGGCTCTTCGGCTGGACCGGGACCTCGTCGAAGTCCTCTCGATGTCGGGGAGCGCGCCCGAGTTCCTGCTCACGGGCTACGAGGCAACGATGATCGACGACCTCCGGCGCGAGCGGTACCTGAAGCTACTTGCGCACTGGTCACAACTCGAAGGGTGCAGCCCGGACTCGGTCGAGTCGGAGATCGATGCACTCGCAACCCGACTTCTCGAGTTCTTCGATCAACAGCAGATGGGGATCATCGAGCCCTCCGACGGTGCCGACGAGGAGGGTGGCGGGGTTGCCGGGACTTTGGCGCTCGACGAACTGATTCCCGACCCCGCACAACGTGAGGTCATTCTCCGGGTGCAGCGAGAACTGTTCACCCGGTCCTCCAATCCGGAGGACATCTGATGGTGATCGACCGGATACGACGATTCGAACGAGTGACGCAAGTGGTGACGGCGGTCGTTCTCGTTGTCGACGCCACCTTGTTGGTGGCCGGTGTGATCAGTACGCGTCAGGCGGTGCTGTTGTTCGTGGCAGTGGAGGTTCCTCTCGGGTGCGCGGTGATCATCGCGTTTCTCCTCGCGATCGTGATTCAGTGCCGCAACGGTGCCGGGCTTCGGGACGCGGTCGCGACCGCGCTCGGCCATTCTCCGATCCGGTTGTTCATCCGCGCCGAGATCAGGGCGTACCGAGCGCTGTGGCTGTGGATCCGTGGACGTCATTCGGGAGTCGAACCGGGCGCGACCGTTCTCGGTGCGCACAAAGGAACGCTCGTGCTGCCGGTGGCCTTCGCGGTCGCAACCGTCGTCGAGATCGTGGTGCTGCATCTGCTTCTGCCGTGGATGTGGCTTCGAGTGAGCCTCGCGGTCGTCTCGGTCTGGTCGATGGTCGTGCTGTTCGGCTACTTGGCGATTCATCGCACCAACCCGCACTACCTGACCGACACGTCGCTTGTTCTCCGTCAATCCGGCTCGGTGGTGGCTGTTGTCGATCGGGTCGACATCGAATCGGTCACCGTCGGCCGCCGCTTCACCGAGACCGCGCCGGCAATCAAGGACGATCGCCTGTACCTCCCCAACCCCGACGGGACGAACGTCGATCTGACTCTTGCCCGCCCGGTCCCCGCTCGACTCCCCGCTCTCCTACCCTCCCGGCGAAAAACCGAAAAGATCAGTCGCATCAGCGTGTACGTCGACGAACCGACCCGGATGCGCACAATGCTGACCCGTCGTGATGACGAATCCGCCGCAACGTCCGATACGTCGAATCGCCGGTCAGCGACTCGGGACTGAACGCCGGCCGACGCGACTTTCGCCGTCACCTCACACCCGGTCGAGCGGTTGCGCTGCAGCCAGGTTGGCGGCCAAGTATCCGAAGGCGGTCGGAAGATCAGCGACGACGCCGACATGATGCTCGAGCACTTCAAGCATCCGGCCGGCAGTGGATGCACCTGCAAACTCGTGCCGAAGGTACCTCGAATCGGCTCCGAACCGCTTGTGGGCACGCTTGGCAGCTCAGAAGCCTACCCACATCGCCAATCGACGAGTCACGGGCAGATAATGCTCGTGATCGTCTCCGACCGGGCGTTGATCATCCGCGACCCGATCTTCGGATCCTTCGCCCACGACGGCAAACCCCATGTGACCTGGGAGTTGACCATTCGGACAGGTTAGGCACCGGGTTCGTCGCGGGGCGCGCGTTCGAGCACCACGTTCACCTGCTGTGTCGGGGCGACGTTGTACGACGGCGGCAGCTCCTCCCCCACCGCCGCGGCCGCGTCATACACCGCGAGCAGATCACCTCCAGTGCTGGGGGAAGGCAGATATCGGGGTGGGACTTGCATATCGTCCACACACGATCAGACCTCCGCCCTCGCAGGTACACCACAAACGCTAGTCGTGACCACCGACGGCTCCCGAGAGCTGGGAAGAGAACAGGGCGTTGAACTGCATTGATGACACGTCCCTGCGTGTCGCCGCAGTCGGTTCGCCAGCTGGTTCTCTCATCGATCAGCTTTACATGCTGTGCTTCAACCACCGCTCGGCACCAAGCACCCGAAGGGTGGACGGGTCGAGTATCGCGTCCCACCGGCTCCCGCTGAATCCGGTCGGAAGGTGGATCGAGAAGGCCAGCACCCGACCGGACTCACGCAACGCGTCGAGATATTCGTTATGTCCGTACACATCCCAGTACTTCGCGTAGTACGACACCGGGCGTTTGGACTTTCGTTCCCGCGCGCTCTGTGCGTCGATGAGCGTTGTGAACACCCGGAATCCGGCCCGCGCACGGTAGTCGAGCAGATCTATGCGAAACGCTTCGAGCGGGCCCGGCCACGGCCCCTGTCCCATCACCTCGACGATCTCGTCCACCTGAACGGTCCGCTCCTGGGGCTCCTCGGCGCGCTCCGGTGCCCGATAGGTCCCGGTCGAGTCCGAGGCCGCCGTGAAGTCCTTGAGACTCAGATTGCCTAGCAACAGGTTGGAGGCGACAGAGGCCACCGCGTCCGCGGAGACCCGCAGTCTGCTCGATGGTTTAGCGGCGGCGATGATCAGAAACGGATGCTCCAGGTCCTCGATGGTCCGCTCGTCCGCCACGGCAACGAACAGATAGCCCGGATCGTCCTCGTTGAGGCGGGCCAACAGCTCGTCCACATCCACACCATCGAACTCCGGGCCTTCGACGACAGTCAGCGGATCGGTGCGCTCAGACCCGACACCCAGTGCCCCCTGCACGATCTCGGTCCACACTTCGTCGTTGCTGTACTCGAGCCGGAACAAGGGAAACTCAACGTCGGGGAAGGACACAGCACTCTCCATTCTGCAAGGGCATCACACGGACCACAAAACACGATGCCGTTCGTGGCGACAATTATTAATCCTCGGTCACCACGAACGGCATCTGCATCAAGCCGCAGTGAATATCAGCTCAGTGTGAACGATCCCACCTGCGTTTGCCCGTCCTCGTCGAAAAGCGGAACAGTTCGTCCAGCGTTCGCACCGGCGCTGGCTTCCTCTGGATTCGCAGCAGGAGCCTCGACCAAATCGGACTTGCGAACGAAACCCAGTGTCGTCCCGTCATCTCCGATCGCCGCTACCAGGTCCGGAAGGTCCGCCTCCGTCGTGGCTGACGCACCAGATCCATAGGTGAGGCCATCCGCGTTCGTGCCGCTGGGGATCGACGCCGGGGTGACTTCGGGTTCAGTGGTCGAGCTGCGGGCTGCCGCGGGTTCCCACCACAGCGGATCGGTCGGGAACGTCAGTGCTTCCTTGTAGGTGCTGGTGCCGTCCCACACTGCGGTGAATCCATGGCTGTTGTACCAACCAGCTCCACAGGTGTTCGTCGTGCCGTATGTGAACTGAGCGACCGGCCCGGTGTTGTACCTGTAGGTGGTCGCTTCACACAACGCTCCGCTACTGAACAACCGCGCCCGTACACCGATCTCGCCACTGGGGACGGTCTGGCCGAATGATGAGTAGATCTTCGATTCTGCCCTCAGGTTCGGGGAATTGATGATCGTCGAGGTATTCAGAAATATCACCCCAGCACTATTGGATCCGGCCGGGCC
>JADGMW010000203.1_pt1 | contig 38175 bp, 35 predicted proteins | sample 8641801 | NCBI WGS metagenome assembly JADGMW01 (sample SAMN16272018, study PRJNA661076) | feces metagenome | isolation source: fecal sample from diarrhoea affected cattle A | host: Bos taurus | place: South Africa: Lokaleng Village, Mahikeng | collected 2019-09
AAAAAAAAAAAAGAAAAAAAAGTTAAAATTAAAAGTTCCTGGTTGGAAAAGGTCTGCTATTCTTGCTTGAAAATTTCCATTTTTAGCAATGATTATCTTTTTCAAGAATATTTTATTTTCAAGCTTATTACATATTTTTCATCAACCATTGGTTTTGGTATTGAAAACCCGTGCTTTTTTTAAAAGTTTAGTTTCTCTGATTATACTTTAAAGATTATTAGATTTGTAATGGTGGATATAACTTAATAGGTTAAAGTGGCAATTTGTGAAGTTGCAAATAAGGGTTCGAGTCCCTTTATTCACCCTCTTATACCGTTTGGCGGAATTGGTAGACGCGATGGGCTTAAAACCTATTTCCATTTGGAGTATTGGTTCGATTCCAATAACGGTCATATTGTTTTTTTATTTGTAATAAAGTTTAGCCAGCCTGTATTTTTTGTTGTATTTTTTTATTACCCTCACGTTTAAAATTAAGGGTGAGTGTGCATGGACAACTAGTTTTACATTTTCTTTTTTTACATTATTTTTTAAAACCAGTGTATTTGATTTTTTCTTTTTTAAAACACAAAGGCCTATAAATGTTGCTATTTTTATTTCATCCTCTTTTAGTAGAAGATATTTAATAAATATGATAGAACCGCGTTTTATTTTTGTATTATATGTTTTGTTGTTTTTTTTTGTATCAATTGTTCTAATTTTAATTGTTGTCATATTTATTATTTTTTAAAATTTTATAGCAACAGTTTTTTTGTTTATCAACCCTTTTGAGGAATTTATAAATAGTTTTTTAAAGTTTTCGGAAAAGTTACATCCTTTTGATATTATAACAATATATTTTTCTATGTCTATAGTAAATATATTGGTTTGCTGATTATAGGATCCTATAGGAAATGAGTTAACATTTTTTTTTAAAAGTAAATCGTATCTATTATTATTAGTTTTAGTTTTTGATTTTTTTTTTAAAATAATTTTGTACATTTTATCTTTTAAAGTTATCAGCATATAACCATGCTATTAGTTTTAGCTTAATGTTATGAAAAATTTCGAAATTATTTTACAAAGTTCAAAAATGATTGGTTCTGGTTTAGCTACTTCTGGTTTAATTGGAGCTGGAGCTGGTGTTGGTATAGTATTTGGTTGTTTAATATTAGCTTTTTCTAGAAATCCTAATTTACAAAAAGAATTATTTAGTTATGCTTTAATTGGTTTTGCCTTAACTGAAGCTATTGGTTTATTAGCTCTTGTTATGGCTTTTTTAATTTTATTTATTTAGTCTTGTTTTTTGTTAGGGTATCCAAGTTCGGTTAAAGGGAAAAGGCTGTAAACCTTTTGCTTCACGCTTCACAGGTTCGAATCCTGTCCCTACCATGTCGGTTATTTTGTTCTGTAATAATACATGCGCTTTATAAAAAAATACCCGTTGTTAAATATTGTTAATAGTTTTTTAATAGATTATCCGGCCCCCCCTAATATAAGTTATTTATGAAATTTTGGAGCTTTGGCTGCCTTTTGTTTAGGTATACAGATTGTTACAGGTATTTTTTTAGCGATGTTCTACGTCCCTAATATAGAAAGTGCTTTTTCTAGTGTCCAGTATATTATGAGGGATGTAAATTATGGTTGATTAATTCGTTATATTCATGCTAATGGCGCATCTTTTTTTTTTATATGCGTTTATATACATGTTTTTAGAGGTTTATACTACAATTCTTATATTACACCACGCGAATTGTTGTGAAATTTAGGTGTTACAATATTAATTGTTATGATTTTAACTGCATTTTTAGGGTACGTTCTTCCATGAGGTCAAATGAGTTTTTGGGCCGCTACCGTTATTACAAGCCTTTTCTCTGCTATACCTATTATTGGTGAATATATTGTTATTTGGTTGTGGGGCGGTTTTTCTGTTGATAATGCTACGTTAAATAGATTTTTTAGCTTACATTATCTACTACCCTTCGTAATAGCCTTATTGTCTCTTATACACGTTGCAGTTTTGCATGAAAGTGGATCAAGTAATCCGCTAAACATTGCTTTGTCAGTTTCAAATAAAGTGCCTTTCCACCCTTATTTTATCTTTAAAGATTTATTAGGTATTATCTTTTTTCTAATTGTTTTCTGCTATGCTGTTTTTTTTAAGCCTGATAGCATTATTGACCCTATAAATAACGTTCCGGCTAATCCTCTAGTTACCCCTACTCATATTGTCCCAGAATGGTATTTTTTACCGTTCTACGCTATTCTTCGCTCAATTCCAAACAAATTAGGCGGTGTAATAACTTTAGGTTTAGCGTTAATTGTTTTATTTTTGTTGCCTTTTATAACTAATAATGTGTTTAAAGGTTCTTTCTTTGAAATTTCAAAAACCATCCTTTTTTGATCTTTTTTATCAGTTTGTGTTTTATTGGGTTGAATTGGTTTTAAACCGATAGAAGATCCTTATTTAATGTTAGGTCAAATGCTTACTGTATTGTACTTTTTTTATTTTTTTAGTCTGGCCGTTATAGTTCCGTTTTTACAGGCCTATAGTTTTAAGAATGTTTTTTTTAAATAATCATGACGAGTTTTAGTATATTTTTTTTATTATTTTTTTCTTTTCTCATGTTTTTTCTCGGGATTTTGGGAATTTTTATAACAAGGAAAAATATTATTATAATTTTGGTTTCTATTGAGTTAATGTTACTAGCTGTAAATTTTAACTTTGCCATATTTTCCATATTATTGGACGACATGTTTGGTCAAATTTTTATCTTATATACATTAACTTTAGCTGGTGCTGAAGCTGCAATAGGATTGGCTATTCTTATTATATTTTATAGAATAAGGGGTATTATAACAGTTAATTTTGTAACATCATTAAAAGGATAAATGTTAAAACTGTTTGAATTTTTTAGAAATTTAGTACGTGGGCAAGTTCAGAATTAACTCATCTTTTTGGAAAGAGATTAAAAAGCTTGCGGGTAAATCAAAAATTTCTGTCTTAAAGGGACCCCTATATGATAGTTTTTACAAGCAAGTAATGTACAAGCAACTTAAAATAACAGAATTATTATATTACTGTTAGTTTTTATTCTTTTTAAAGATAAGTGCCTGCTGTTTTAATTATGAAGAAATATCAATTTTTAAAGTCAAATTTATTACAAAACCAAAATATAAATGAACTTTTTTTACAATATTTAAAAAACGACAGTAATATTGGAGTTATTAAAAGTATTATTGATGGTGTTGTTATAATAGAAGGTCTTTCTAGTGTTAAGGCTGGAGAAATGCTTCAATTTTCTAATGATATTCAAGGTATGGCTTTAAATCTAAATTCTGAAACAGTTTCAGCTGTTCTTTTTGGAGATGAAACAAAAATTAAACCAGGTGAATATGTTGAGGGTACAGGAAATATTATTAGTGTTCCGGTCGGTATGAGCTTGTTAGGTAGAGTTGTTAATGCATTAGGTCAACCTATTGATAATAAGGGTGATTTTCCTGGTTCTGAATTAAAACAAGTGGAAGTTAAGGCTCCAGGTATTATTACTAGACAATCAGTTAATGAGCCGATGATTACGGGTGTTAAGGCTATAGATTGTCTAGTTCCTGTAGGTAGAGGTCAAAGAGAGTTAGTTATTGGTGATAGACAAACAGGTAAAACTTCAATTTGTCTAGACGCTGTTTTAAATCAAAAGTATGAAAACTCTAAGAATAAAAAAAATGCTCTGTACTGTATTTATACCGCTATAGGTCAAAAAAGATCTTCAATAAGTAAGCTAGTGACTTTATTAGAAAAAACTGATTCTTTACAATATAGTATCATTGTTGCTGCTACAGCGTCTGAAGCAGCTCCTCTTCAATATTTAGCTCCCTATACTGGTTGTGTTATTGGAGAATATTTTAGAGATAACGGTAAACATGCTCTAATTATTTATGACGATTTAAGTAAACAAGCTGTAGCTTATCGTCAAATGTCATTATTATTAAGAAGGCCGCCAGGTAGAGAAGCTTATCCAGGTGATATTTTCTATCTTCACTCTAGATTACTAGAAAGGGCTGCTAAATTAAATATGAATTTTGGTGGTGGATCTTTAACCGCGTTACCTGTCGTTGAAACACAAGCTGGTGATGTTTCTGCTTATATACCTACCAATGTTATTTCAATTACTGATGGCCAAATTTTTCTTGAAACTAATCTTTTTTATAATGGTATTAGACCTGCTGTTAATGTTGGTTTATCAGTTAGCAGGGTTGGTTCTGCTGCTCAAATATTAGCAATTAAAAAACTTGCTGGTTCTTTAAAATTAGAACTTGCGCAATATAGAGAAGCTCTAAGTTTTGCTCAATTTGGTAGTGATTTGGATGAAACTACGAAAAATTTACTTTCCAGGGGTAATATGTTAACCGAATTGTTAAATCAAAACAGATTTACACCTATACCTATTGAAAATCAGTTTGTTTTAATGTATTCAGGTATAAAGGGCTTTCTTACTAACGTTAATAATAAAGTTATCAGATCATATGAAACTGAACTTTTTAATAGAATTTCTAGTTATTTCGTATTTAATACAAACGTTATTTTATTATCTAACAATACTTATTATAAAAAGAAAAATAATAATAATGTTGTAGCTTTTTTTATTAGTTATTTTAAGTTTATTACCACAAATATTTTTGGTTTTTCTGCTTCTAGATAGTTTTATTTTTAAATTAACAAATGATAAGTCTTTCTATTTCTTTTATTCTCTTATCTTTATACTTAATACTAAACGTAATATTGACTGTCGCATTTTTAACTCTTTTTGAAAGGAAAGTGCTTGCGAGTATTCAAAAAAGAAAAGGCCCTAATTGGACAGGCTTTTTGGGTATATTGCAACCTTTAGCAGATGCTTTAAAGTTAATACTAAAAGAAAATCCAATTCCTCAAAATGCTTCTTCTGTATTGTTTTTCGGTGGACCACTTATACTTTTAATTTTAAGTTTAAGCGCATGGTTCGTTATCCCTTTTAATAACAGTGTGGTTGTTTCTGACATAAATATCGGTATATTGTATGTATTCATGGTTTCATCATTAAATACTTTAAATATAATAGTTGCTGGTTGGTCAAGTAATTCTAGATATGCCTTTTTGGGCGCTTTACGTTCCATAGCTCAGGTTATCGCTTACGAAGTGGTTATAGGTATTATTATCATAAATATTATAGTCTTGAGCGGTTCTCTTAACTTTTTAAAGATAGTGTGGTCACAGAAGGATCTTTGATATGCATTTGTTTTGTGGGCTCAATTTTTTTTATTTTTTATAGCTATGTTAGCTGAAACCAACAGACATCCGTTTGATTTAGCAGAAGCTGAATCAGAGCTGGTTTCAGGGTATAATGTTGAACATAGTAGCGTTTTATTCGCTTTATTTTTTTTATCCGAATACGCTAACATAATTTTGTTATGTCATGTGGCAACCATACTGTTCTTAGGTGGTTGAACTTTACCTGATTTATATTTTATTTTAAAATTTTTTTCACCGGATTTATATATTCAAATAGACGAGTTCTTTTATACTCTTAGGAATGATTTATATTATTTAACTTGACTATACCACTCATTTATTTATATACTAAAGGTTTATTTATATCTTTTTGCTTTTATATGGGTCAGGGCAACCTTGCCTCGTTATAGATATGACCAATTAATGCGTTTAGGTTGAAAAGTTTTTGTTCCTATTACAATAGGTCTTGTTTTTATAAGTATTTCTCTTACTATATTTTTTGACGGTTTTCCTTCTGAAAATGGTTATATAAATCATTTTTTTTCATCAGATCAGTTTGTGTAGTGTAGTTAAAAACGGAGGGGTAGTTTAAGGGAAAAATGTTATCCTCCAAAGTTAAAGATAAGGGTTCGAGTCCTTTCCCCCCTGTAATGTTTTTTTGATTTATAATATGAAAATTAATCTAAATTTTGGGTACGATAAGTTACATTTAAAAGAAATAATTATCTTAATCCCTAAATATCATTCTAATATGGTTTCTTTTTTAACGCCTATTTTAGGTTTATACGGAATAAATGTTAAAGACTTTATTAATGAGTTCGAATCTAAAACAAAATTTATTACCTTTGACGTTGTTATACCAACGTCAGTAAAAATTTCAAAAATAAAAACCTTTGAAATCACTTTAAAAACACCGTATATTGTTCCGTTGCTTTCTAATTTAGAGGGGTTTAGCTTAAGTAAACCGAACGTAAATATTTTATCAGTTTATAAAATATCGCTTCTGAAGTCTATAGTCTCATATAATTTTGTAGCTAACTACCACAGAGATATTTATATTTCTCTTCGTAAATACATATCTTTGGTAACTAAAGGCACACATAGTATTAAAGTTTCTTCGCCTTCACTATCGTTTAATTTATACAGTTTGGGAGAAAATAAAGTAAAATTTCTTAAGAACAGTCTATCTAAATTTTTACATTTTAGGGAACTATTTAATAGTCGGTTTGGAACTTTTGTAGTTTTTAATAATGTTTCAGCTAATATAACTAATACTTTAAAAAAATATTTAAGTATATATAACATTTCTTTAACTAAAATTTCTTCAAAATTTTTATCAACATTATGCGGTAAAATTTATTTTCAAGGCGTAGTTTATCTAATTTCTTCAGTATATTTTAACTGTTTTTTTAATTTTTACAGGGAGGTTTATCTTAAAACTTTTCACTCAAATTTTTTTCCTGTTTATTGAAAGTTTGGGTCAAACCTAACTACACGTTTATTTTTTAAAGAAATTTGTAATGGGTTTACCAAAAATTTGAACTTTTCGCTGCTGTATATTTTAAAACTATTAAAAATTAATATTCTAAAAATATTAAAAATAGTAAATTATTGTAATAAAAACTTAATATTTATAACTAAATATTGCTATGCCAACTTATCATCAAATATTACGTAATCCTAGAAGAAAAAAAATCCACACCAATAATGTAAAGGCTTTAGGGGGTTGCCCTCAAAAAAAAGGTGTTTGTGTCAAACTACGTATCGTTAAACCTAAAAAACCTAATTCCGCACAGCGTAAGGTTGCAAAATTGAGGTTGTCTACTCGCCGTATGATTATTGCATATATACCAGGGCAAGGGCATAATCTTCAAGAGTATTCATCTGTTTTAGTTTCTGGGGGGCGAGCTCCTGATTTACCTGGAGTTAGGTATACCTTAATAAAAGGTAAGTATGATTTCAGCTGAAAAGAGAGCTTTGATCGAAAAAAAAAATTATCAAAATATGGCTATTCGACTAAAAAAAAATTTTAAAAGATTTTATTACAGGAAACTTTATAGGGAAAAAGTAAAAAAATACAAAATTTTTTTAAAAAAATATAAATTGGGGTTTTATAATTTAAAAAGGCTGAAAAAAAAAAAATTAAAATTTCGAAAAAGAAAAAAACATTTAAAAATTAGGGTTGTTCGGTTAAAGTTTTATAGGAGACTCTTGCGTAGGTTGTATTTTTACGGTTATAGGAGAAAGTTTTTTTTTTCATATTTAAAGTTGCGTGTTGAAACTATGCGTCTTCGCAATTATCTATCAAAATTTAGGTGGCGTAATAAGCGCTACCGCTGGGTTACTAAATATCGTAGGGGGTTAAAAAGAGTTTACTATAACTTTTTGGCTAATAAATCTAGAACCTCTATACGTCATTTTAAATTTTCTTTAATGTATTATAAAGTTTATGGTCTATATCCGTTTTTAAAACACTTTATAAAATTTAGCCGCTTACGTGCCATTTTGAGAAAATACGGTAAAGTTTTTAGAGATAAGAAGAAGAAGAAAAAAATAGTTTTGAGGCTTATTAAAAGTCGTTCAGAAAAGTTATTGTTTTTAAATATGTTTTTTCAAAGCGTTATAAAGCGAGGAGGCAGGAAGCGTGCGTTAAAAATTTTTTTCAATCTTTTTACTTTACTAAAATTTAAATATAAAACAATTTATTTGGATAATTATTTGTTATCGCTTGAAAAAATTCGTCCTTTAATATATTATAGGGTTATATACATTGGGGGTAAAAAATATAAAATACCGGTTTTATTATCTGTATCAAAAAGTTATCTAGTCGCAATACGTTGGTTGTTGGGCAGTTGTGGTAAAGGCGGTAAAATAACTTTATCATTATTTGCAGAGTTGAATAATTCTGTAAAAAATGAAGGGTCTTTAATAAAATTTCGAAAAGATTATCATTTTGCATCATTCGAAAATAAAACTTATATTAGATTCTTAAGATTCCTAAAAAATGGTTTTTAGTGTTACTTAATATATATTTAATTAATATGACTTCTTTGGTTTGAAAACATCGCCCTATAAAAAACTTAGTTTTTGGTACTAAAAAAATTTCAGGTAGAAATAATCAAGGTAGAATAACAAAATATCATAGGGGTGGTGGTTGTAAAAAACTTGTACGTTTAATAGATTTTAAAAGATATATATGAAATATATTTGGGTTTGTACACAGGATCGAATATGACCCTAAAAGGAATTCTTTAATAGCATTAGTGGTCTATTCTAATGGTATAATGTCTTATATTTTAGCTTCTGAAGGTTTAAGTGTAGGTGATTGTGTGTTTGCAAAGGAAAATATTGTTTTTAAACCAGGTAATACTACTTATTTATGCGGGTTGCCCATTGGCTTAAAAATTAATTCGGTTGAATTATATCCAAATAAGGGTGCTCAATTGATAAGGGCTGCCGGTTCTTACGCTACGTTAGTAAGTAGATTTGAAAAAATTTCTATAGTTAAATTAAAATCTGGTGAATTGAGGAGATTCGATTCTAGATGTATTGCGACTGTCGGATCAGTATCTAATTTTAATTACATTTATAGAAATTTTGGCAAAGCTGGTTTTTATAGATTGAAGGGTTGATTACCGGTAGTGCGGGGTGTAGCCATGAATCCTGTTGATCATCCGCATGGCGGTGGACAAGGTAAAACATCTGGTGGTAGACCTTCAGTAACACCATATGGTGTTATTACAAAAGGTAAACCTACCAGAAAGAAAAAAATTTCATTGTTTATAATTAAAAGGAGGAAAAAATAAAAATGAGAGCTGCTTGAAAGGGTGTTTTTTTTAAAAATAGTTTATATTTGCATAAATCTTCAACATTGCTTAACACCATGTTAAAAAAAAAATTTAGTATTTATGATGGAAAATCTGTGAAAAACTTAATCATTGACCGAAATATGATAGGATTGAAGGTCGGTGAATTCGTGTTTACGAGAAAAATGGGGGTTTTACATAAAAAAAAAGTTTTAAAAAAAAAAGGTAAAAAATAGATGGGCCATATTGTTAATCCAATTTCTTACAGGTTATATAATATTCGATATTGAAATAACAACTGGTTTTTATCTAATTCGTTGAACTATTCTTATATTCTAAATCAAGATGTTTTACTTCGTTCATTTTTTAAGAAGGTTTTCAGTTTTTATTTTAATATGACATCGGCTGGTGTGATATTTGTTAATTTGAAAATTATACGTTCATTTAAAGATTTATTTTTGTACATTTATATACACGATAGTTTTTTAGATTTATTATTTTATAATTTAAAAAAAAACAGAAGGTTTGTCATGATGCGAAAGCTGTTGGCAAGAAAATTTTATAGGAAATACCGAAAAATTGTTAGAAAAAAGTATAAGGTTTTAAAGAGATTAAAATTAATAACTTTTTTAAAAAAAAAGTTAGTCCTAAAATATGGAAAAAAATTATTTTTTTTATTTTTAAAAAATAAAATTTTAAAACTTTATTGGATTAATTTTAAAGCCGTGATTTTATCTTACCTAAAAAAGTTATCACCCATTAGTTTTAATAAAATTTTTATATTAGGTTTATCTAAGATGAATGTTAACGCAAATATTATATCAGAATTTTTTTTTATAAGATTAACGCAATATTATACTATTTGGGAAATTTTAAAAAATATAAATTTTTTATTTAGAACACTAATGAGAAAAAAACGTTTAGTAAAGGGGTATAAAATTACATGTTCTGGTCGTTTTTCAAGAAAACAAAGGGCAACTTATACATGAAAATCTTTTGGTAGTTTGGCTTTTAGTACCGTTAAATCAAAATTAGATTATAGTTATAGAACAATTGCGTTAAAATACAGTTCGTGTACTATAAAAGTTTGAATTAGGCTTGGTAAAAGAAAAAAGAATTTTGTTGATTTTGTAATATAAAACATGCTTTTTAAAAAATATTTTAAAATAAAGTATAAAAATAATAAGGTGAATCAATATGATTCAATACATTTTGGTGAGTGGGGCCTGAAATCATTAGGTAATTGTAATTTAACTGCGGAACAACTTTCTGCAACAATAAAATCTATTAAGCGAGTTATAAAAAAAAAAAATTTTTTGATTGTTAAAGCACTGCCTTTTTGGTCATTAACGAGAAAGCCTCGTGACGTTAGGATGGGTAGGGGCAAGGGTAGCCCCACTTTGAAGGTTTTTCCTTTACGTGCGGGTAAAATTATATTTGAATTTAAAGCGGTTAACGAAGAGCTAGTTTTAAGAGCCTTAAAAACTTCGTCACTTCGATTGCCGGTCAAAACTATAGTAGTAAAAAGATATGATAAACGTACAGACTGTATTAAAGGTAGCTGATAATTCCGGTGCAGTATTTGTTAGTTGCATAAGGTTGATGAACTCATCTTCTCGAGTAGGTGCAAAAGTTGGTGATACTATAACGGTAGTTGTAAAAAAAAATATTATTAAAAAAAATATTAAAAAAAGTAAAGAAATAAAAAAAGGCCAGGTCTGCTCAGCGATAATTTTAAGGACACTAAAAGGGGTAAAGAGGTGAGGAAACTTTTTTATCAGGTCAGGTAGTAATTCTGTCGCACTATTAAATAAATACTTTTTACCCATTGGTTCAAGGTTATTGGGTCCGGTTTTTCGCGAAGTTAGGGTCAATCTTAAATTTGCTAAAATAATTTCAATTGCACAAGTTACTCTTTAATGAAAAACAGCTTTGTCTCTTATAATCTATTATTAAAAAACAATTTAGCATCGAAATTAAGGTTATTGAATATCAACAGCCTTAATAATTTGGTTTATTTAACGATTACGTCTAGTTTTAATACTTTCGGGGGCGAAAAGAATTTTAAAGCAGTTCGTCTTTATAATTTAATATTTTTTATATCGGGGTTAAGGCCATTTATAAAAAAAATTAAGTTCAACTACATGAAGAAAAAAATTTTAAAAAGTTTTATCTTTTCTATACATTTAAGAGATAAGAATATTTGAAATACATTTTTTTATTTTATAAATTTTTATTTATATTTTTTTCACATATATTACCAAAAAAACATAAAATTCAATTTTTTCAATAATTCTTGTGTTTTTTATTTAGATAATATACAATTCTTTTTTAAAAATTATAATAAACAAAACCAGAAAACACAACTGAAGTTTTTATTTAAATCTAATTTTAATAATAGTTTTAAATTTTATAACTATTTAAACAACCTTTTTATATTAAAAATAAGACAATAATATGAGATATTTATTAATAAAAAATAAAAAATTATATAAATTATTCTATAAATTTGAGTTGAAAAGGCTGCAGTACAAATCATTGTTTTTTAATACTAAATTACCATTTTATATTCGACAAAAAGCTTTTTTATTATTAACAAAAATTAACAAAAATTCGTCATATGTGACAATAAAACAAAGATGTTTTCTAACAAACAATAATCGTTCAGTCTTAAATTATTTTAAAATCTCTAGGATTAAACTTCGTTTGTTAATTTCAAACAATTATATTAATGGTGTAAAAAAATTATATTAAAATGCATTTACTAAGTAATATGGTGTCAATAATAAAGGTAGGGTATAATGCTAGACATTTACAGGTTACTATACAAAATTCAAAAATTTGCGCTAATGTTTTAAACACCTTATATAGACTAGGATATATAAGAGGTTATATAATAAAAGATAAAAAAAGTATTATAGTTTTGTTAAAATATATAAATAATAAACCTGTTATAAGAAATATAGGTGTAGTATCAACACCCGGTAGACGAATGTATTTAAACTGGTGTAAGTTAAATGAGATTTTAAAAAAAAAAGATTCAGGTTTCCTTATTTTATCAACCAGTAAGGGACTTTTAACTGATGAAGAATCTTTTTTTTTTAAAACAGGTGGTGAGGTTTTAGTAAAAATAAGTTAAAAAATGATTTTATCTAAAATATTTCAAAATAACAGTATAATTAATGTAAAATTAGCTGCATTGCCAGGAATAAGTATGCTTTTGTTTATTTTACCAACTAAAAAAATTCTATTAAAAATTAAATTAATTAAGAACATTAAACTGATTAATAAAAATTTAGTAATACTAGATAATAAAATTGGATACAACGATTACCGTGGACTAATTAATTTAATAGAATACTATTTAAAAGTTAATAACTTAGCTTATTATTCACATTTTATTAAATTGCATCTTGTTGGTTTAGGTTTTAAAAATTTCATATTAGATAAAAGTTTATATATTCTTGTAGGTGATTGTAATTATGTTTTATTTACAATTCCGCCTAATTTAAAAATTTATTGCAAAAAAAACCAAATATATGTGCTTGGTAATAGTTTAGTGGATATTTGAAATTTTTCTTCAAATATTATGCGAATAAAAAAATTAAATTTTTACAAAGGTAAGGGGATTTTAGAATTCAAAAATTTTAAATTTATGAAATTAAAGGTAGGTAAAAAACAAAGATTTATGTAATAAGTATGAAAAATTTTAAAAATTTTGAATTTTTTAAAAATACCAATAAAAAAAAAAATACATTTTCAGCATTGAAAACTACACACGGTTTAAATATTAAGTCAATCAAAAAAATATCTCTTTTGAACGGCATGGGGGGTTTTGAATCGGTAGCTGCTATTAGCCCTGATAATTTTGAAAAATTTAAAAGTCACGTTGAATTTTTTTATAGTTTGGAGGAAAATAAAATATTTAATAGTATAAATAAAAAAAAAAAAATAAAAAATTATTCAGGAATGCGCCACTTATTAAAATTGCCTGTTCGTGGTCAAAGAACACATACAAACAGCAAAACCCCTAGAAAGTATATCAAAAAAGAAATATAAAATGAAAATAATAAAAGTACGTAAAGAAAGGAAGATTAACACACCCCTTTTGAAAAAAAAATTACCTGTAACACAATATTGGTTAAGGAAAAAAAGATGATTAAAACAAAATAAATTAAAAAAAAAATATATTAGCTTTAAGAGAAGATTAATTTTATCGAAACGTAACCCTGATAAAAAAAGATATTTTATATTTTTTAAAAAAACTAAAAATAACATTTTTATAACAATTACAGATGTTTTAGGTAAAGTTATTTTAACTCAGTCGGCTGGTTATTGCAAAATAAAGACCAAGAAAAAAAAAAGATCACCAGATACCATAAAAACAGTAGCAACTTCAATTGCAAAAGCTGCTAGGTTAAAAAATATAAAATATCTTTTTAAATTTTATATCTCTAATAAACAAGTAAAATCCGGCAGGACTATTTTTGAAATATTTAAGAAATCTGGTTTATTTATTTTACAGGGTGTCATTATTCGCGATAAACCGCACTCTTTGGGTATGCGTAAAAAAAAGCCTAAAAGATTATAGTAAAATATAAAAACCCCATATTAAAAAAATGTTTTATATTTAGTAAAAATCAATAATTTTAGATTTTTACACTGAAATTTAATGTTCCAAAAAGCTTTGTATAAGGTGTTAGTAGAAAATTTAGTAATTTAGAAACATTTAATGTGGATAAGATAAGAATACTAAAGGAGAGTTTATATAGGATAGAAGATTAAAAGGTGAACAAATTGGTGGGGGTATGGGGGCAAGCCCCCATATATATAATGTGGTAAACAATTACTACAAAAAGTTTTATATAAAAACGTAGATTTTATCTACATAAGTTCTACCATGTACAGTATTTGTCGGTAGGCTTTTGAAAACGAGATCGGAAAGTATTATCTGCCCGAAGTGTGATGCCTCAATTGGATAAACTTTCTTTTGCAACACAGTATTTTTGACTAACTCTGTTTTTTTTTGGTCTTTATTTTCTAACAGTCAACTTTTTTGTTATCGCGGTATTTAAAAATCTTAAGTTGAGAAATATAATTTACAAAATTTGATATTTTTTTTTATATAAATTCGATTATTCTCAATACGAGGATAAAAACAGAAAACTTATACAAGCTAATTTTGGTGGTATTTATAGTTTATTATATTTAAATATTCTTCATAATTTATTAAAAGAAAATATTACAAATAAATTAAATGGGGTTTTAAGAAGAAATTCCATATTAAATTATATTAACAATTTTGGTAATAATAATCAATTAAATTTTTTTTTTAAAAGCAGGGTAAATAGCAATAATTTATTAGTAAATTTAAATAGTATAGTTATAGATGAAATATAGTTTAACGTTATTTTTTATCTTGTTTGCAATAAACAATTTGTTACACTACATAAGCGAAAAAGTTATTATAGTTATCTTCATTACATTTTTATACTTTCTTATGAAATTTTTCACAGTAATTATAAACAAGGAATTTAAAACGAAAGTTGATTATATATTAAACGATATAAATATGTATATGAACGTAGTTTTTAACTTTTTGTACATAAACAAACTTTTTTATTTAAATTTAAAGTCTTTAGTAAAAAACTTCTTAGCTTTAAATAAAGTTTTATCTATTAAATTAAATCAACTGGTAAATTCTGTTATAATGGATAGAACGGTAAAATCAACTAAGCCTATTTTTTTTAATTAACTGCAGATTATGACATTGGAGTACGTATATATATTCGCATTTTTTTGGGGTGCATTTTTTATTTCCTGTTTATTGATTTTTCTTTCTTACTTTTTAGTGTATCAGGAATCAGACATAGAAAAAAATTCTGCCTATGAGTGCGGTTTTCAACCGTTCGAAGATACACGAAGCAAGTTTAATGTGCGTTATTATTTAATTGCCATATTGTTTATGATTTTTGATTTAGAAATCATGTATCTTTTCCCATGATCTGTTTCAATCTCTACTAGCAGTTTTTTTGGTATTTGGTCAATATTTTTATTTTTAATTATTCTTACTATAGGTTTTATTTATGAGTGACAAAAGGGGGCGTTAGAATGAGATTAGAAAATGTCTAGAAACTTTTTTTATCTAAAATTGCTAAAAAATTGTTATAAAAAATTCGTAGACTTTGTTATATTAAAAAAAAACGATAATAACAGTTTTCAGGTTCTTGTTAAAGCTGAAAACATTTATCCACTGTGTATAAGTTTAAAAAGAAATTCATTAATTCAATTAGAATCACTTAATGATATCTGTGTAGTGGATTATCCTGAAAAAACAGCCAGGTTTGAAATTAATTATAATCTTCTTTCAGTAAAATACAACTTCAGATTATTTTTAAAAACTTACACGTCTTCCTATATTAGTTCATTAACACAGATTTTTGACAGCTCAAACTGAATTGAAAGGGAATGTTGGGATATGTTTGGGGTTTTTTTTATTAATCATCCAGACCTTAGAAGAATTTTAACAGATTATGGTTTTGATGGATTTCCCCTAAGAAAAGATTTTCCTTTGACGGGTTATATCGAAATTAGGTACGATGATGAAAGTGCTAATATAGTTTACGAACCTTTAGAGATGTCACAAGAGTATAGACTATTTAATTTTACAAGCCCATGAGAAAAAATAAAATAGCAATGGATCCCAATATTTCAAAAAAAATAAAAAATTTTACAATGAACTTTGGGCCGCAACACCCTGCTGCGCATGGTGTGCTTAGGCTTATTTTGGAGTTGGATGGTGAATTGGTTAGAAAAGCTGACCCACACATAGGATTGCTGCATAGAGGAACAGAGAAATTAATAGAATATAAAACATATATTCAAGCGCTCCCTTATTTTGATAGATTAGATTATGTTTCTATGATGTCACAGGAACACGCTTACTCTCTCGCCGTAGAAAATTTACTAAATTGTAAAATTCCAATAAGAGCTCAATATATAAGAGTAATTTATAGTGAAATAACAAGAATTTTAAATCATATATTAGCTGTAACAACACACGCTATGGACGTTGGGGCTTTAACACCTTTTCTTTGATTATTTGAAGAAAGAGAAAAATTAATGGAATTTTACGAAAGAGTTTCAGGAGCAAGAATGCATGCTGCGTACATTCGCCCGGGTGGTGTATCCCAGGACCTGCCTCTTGGTCTATGGAATGATATAATGCAGTTTGTTGAACAGTTTTTTTGGCGTTTGGTAGAGGTTGAAGAGCTTCTAAATAATAACAGAATATGAAAACAACGGTTAGTTGATATTGGTATAGTAAGTGCTAAAGAAGCTTTATCTCATGGATTTAGTGGCGTCATGCTGCGAGGATCTGGACTTCCATGAGATTTGCGAAAAACCAACCCTTACGAGGTGTACTCGCAGTTAAGCTTCAACATCCCAGTAGGAAAAAATGGTGACTGCTATGATAGGTATTTAATTAGGGTATACGAAATGTATGAGAGCTTGAATATAATAAAACAGTGTTTAACTACGTTACCCGCTGGTTTAGTAAAATCAGACGACAAAAAAATAACACCTCCTGACAGGACAGATATGAAATATTCGATGGAATCTTTAATACACCATTTTAAACTATATAGTGAAGGTTTTAATGTTCCAAAAAATGAAACGTATGGGTGTGTTGAGGCCCCTAAAGGTGAATTTGGCGCATATTTAGTTTCAGATGGTTCAAATAAACCTTATAGATGCAAAATAAAGGCCCCCGGCTTTCTTCATTTGCAATCTTTAAATTCTATGTCCAAAGGACATATGATAGCTGACGTTGTTACCATAATTGGTACACAGGATATCGTTTTTGGTGAGATAGATAGATAGAACATGATTTTTAATCCACTAGAGCAGTTTAGAATTATGGTTTTACAAAAAATATTTTTTGGCAATGTCGATATTTCGATAACCAACAATACGATTATTTTATTTATAATATTCATAAGTTTTACTTTCCTTTTTTATATAAATTATTCGCAAAATACATATATTCCGAGCAAATGGCAATATAGTTTAGAAAATATATACTCTTTCGTACTTCAATTATTTAGGCAACAAATAAATAATATAGTAGCACTGCGCTATTTTCCATTAGTATTATTTATATTCTCGTTTATATTAATTTCAAATTTAATAGGGCTTTTACCTTATGGGTTTACGATTACCGGGCATATAATTTTTACTTTTCAAATTGCGTTTTCATTATTTTTTGGAATTACGCTTATTAACATAATTAATAACAAATTAGAATTTTTAAATTTATTTGTCCCTAGTGGAGTTCCTAAACCGCTAATACCATTTTTAGTTATTATCGAGATTGTTTCATATTTGATAAGACCTTTTAGCTTATCAGTTCGACTTTTTGCTAATATGTTAGCAGGACATACATTATTAAACATACTTAGCGCATTCATTTTTAATGTATTTAAAAAATATGCGCTAATTTCATTTTTGCCTTTATTGTTTATTGTCTTTATTATAGTTCTAGAATTTTGTATTGCTATAGTTCAAGCATATATCTTTTCAATATTAACTTGTATATATTTAAACGATATATATAACACAAGTCATTAAATATAATGCATAAGGAAATGGATATGGCATATTTATAAAAATAGTTGTTTTTGTACGAAATTCATAATCAATAATGAAATTCTTTATTAATAGAGTTATTTTTTACTGATTGTTCTTTTATTTTTTATTGTAGTTGCTTTTATTAGGTAATTACAACGACAATTTACTAGATTAATCATTACTCTTTATAATTTCATAAATATTTTACATTATGGCTTACATAACTTTTTGTTAAAAAAATTACTTTATTGCTGTTATATTTAAAGTCTTCTTTATAAGAGTAAGTGATTGACTGGGATATAGCCAAAGGGCAAGGCGGTGGGTTTTGAACCCATGATTATAGGTTCGAGTCCTATTATCCCAAAGTGTATAGCTCAATTTGGTAGAGCAATGGTCTCTTAAACCAGAGGTTTTGGGTTCGAGTCCCAATACACCCAGTAAACCCTTCGTCTAATGGTAGGACGTTAACCTTTCACGTTAAGAATATGAGTTCGATTCTCATAGGGTTCATTTTCCTATAACTCAGCGGTTAGAGTGCACGCTTGATAAGCGTGAAGTCGATAGTTCGAATCTATCTAGGTCCACTAGTGGCGGGTATGCTGAAATGGTAGACAGGCTGATTTTAGAAATCAGTGGGTAATGCCGTATGGGTTCGAGTCCCATTACCCCCACCACCTTTTATCGTAGTTAATATTATTTCTGGTTTAAAAATTGTAAAATACAAATTAATAATTGCGTAAATTTGAGAAAGTAGATAAAGAATACCTATAGCACAGAATTTACCGGCGTATTAATCGGGCGAAATTATGCATTGAGTCGAAAAATTACTAAGAATTGCATTTTCCGGCAGGGTAACCTAACATTTAAATATTGATTTTACTCAATTAAGTGAAACATCTCAATAATTGAAGGAAAATAAAATAATTAAAGATTTTGTTAGTAATGGTGAGTGAAAACAAAGCAGCCAATATTTTTAATTTTTTGGGGATAGAAGTTTATTTGATTTAAACGCCGTAGAGGGTGATAGCCCCGTATACTACCACAAAAATTAAAACAAAAATTGAGTAAGATAGAATCTGTGGAATTTTATCGGAATAAAGCAAAACCATTTGCTAAGGCTAAATACATTCTGTGACTGATAGTTAACAAGTACTGTGAAGGAAAGGTGAAAAGATGTAAGCTAAAAGATCTTGAAATTGTCTACTTCAAGGACTTAAAGCGTTTTGCGTTATAAGGTGCCTTTTGCATAATGAGCAGGCGATTTCTAAGGGATTAGCAAACTATAGTTGTTAAATAAAGGTGAAGTGAAAGCGAGCTTTAATTAAGCGTTAAGTTAGTCTCTAGAGACTCGATACTAAGCGATCTATTTACTGCCAGATTGAATGTACTTTAATACGTATTGGAGGATCGAACCCATGTATGTTGCATAATACCGGGATGAGCGGTAGTTAGGGGTGAAAGGCTAATCAAGCTTAGTGTTAGCTAGTACTCTACGAAATCTATTTAGGTAGAGCGTTTTGCGTATATTGTAGTAGGTAGAGCTCTAGGTAAGCAATGGGAATTAATAGTTCTACTGAGTTTACTTAAACTGCGAATAACTATAAATTTTTACAAAACAGGCAGATTGCGGGCGCGAAGGTTCGTAATCAAAAGGGAAACAGCCCAGAATATCAGCTAAAGTCCATTAATGTAATTAAGTGTATGGAATAACTTCTAGTGTTATAACAATTAGGAGGTTGGCTTAGAAGCAGCCATCCTTTAAAGAAAGCGTAACAGCTCACTAATTCTATAATAGCACTGTAGAGTTTTATGATATAATGGACTATAATTACTTACTGAAGCTATATGAGAACGGTAGTAGAGTATCTTATAAGTAAATTAGGTTTAATCGTGAGATTTTGCTATTATATTAAGAGAAAGTATGCCCGTATGAGTAGCAGAGGGGTGTGAGAAGCACTCCCACCGTATATATAAGGTTTCCTATTTATAAATTAATTTTAATAGGGTTAATCGGCCCCTAAATTATACAATGAAAATTGTAAATGATGGGTATTAAGTTAATATTCTTATATTTTTTGTTAAGTGACGGGATTTTTATCTATACATTTTTATTTAATTAAATGTGTAGTAAGAACTCTCCCGGAAAAAACTGCAAGAGTAAAAACCGTACTTAAATCGGCTCCGATATTTTGATAGAGTATATTTAGGTGATAGGATAATAATATTGAAGGAACTCGGCAAAATAGCTCCGTAACTTCGGGAGAAGGAGTACCTTTATTAAGAAATTAGTAATAGGTGTAACAGAATAGAGGGTAGCGACTGTTTACTAAAAACACAGGACTCTGCTAAGTTGTAAAACGATGTATAGGGTCTGACACCTGCCCGGTGCTGAAAGACAAAAAGGATTGGTAGAAATGCCATGAATATAAATCTCAGTAAACGGCGGCTGTAACCATAACGGTCCTAAGGTAGCGAAATTCCTTGTCGGGTGAGTTCCGACCTGCATGAATGGTGTAACGACTTCCCTACTGTCTCCAGTATTAACCTAGTGAAATTAAATTTGCTGTGAAGATGCAGTATAAAAGTGATTGGACGGAAAGACCCTGTACACCTTTACTATACCCATAAATTGTTTTTAAAATATTGAATATGTAGTATAAACAATAAGCTTATTATACCTTAACGCTAGTTAATTGTTTAGGCGTCGTTGAAATATTGTTTTTTTAATTTTTAAGACTAACTAAATTTTTTAGGATATTTTATGGTTGGTAGTTTGACTGGGGTGGTCGCCTTCTAAATAGTAACGAAGGCGTGCAAAAGGTAACAAATAAATAATTTAAAATTATTTGAAAATTTAATGGTATAAGGTTGCTTGACTGAATAGATTGACAAATCGACTCAGAGACGAAAGTCGGCCATAGTGATCCAATAGTGCTGTATGGAAGGGCTATTGCTTAACGGATAAAAGGTACGTCAGGGATAACAGGCTAATGGGCCCTAAGAGTCCTTATCGACGGGCTTGTTTGGTACCTCGATGTCGACTCATCACATCCTGGAGCTGCAGGCGGTTCCAAGGGTTAGGCTGTTCGCCTATTAAAGTGGTACGTGAGTTGGGTTTAGAACGTCGTGAGACAGTTCGGTTCCTATCTGTCATTTTATTAAAAACTAAAAAAATGTTTCTTTTGTACGAGAGGATTGAGAAATGTATACCACTGGTAAATCGATTGTACTGTAACCGGCATTGTCGAGTAGCTACGTATAAATTTTATAATTGCTGAAAGCATATAAGCGAGAAAATAATTTTTAAGTTTTTGTAAAAAAGTTGTAGATAATAACTTTATAGGTGGAAAATATAAACGGGTGACCGTTGGTTTATCCATACTAATTTTTAATATTTACGCATGATTTTTTTGCGGTTTTATTATGGCTCAAAAGGCCTATAGTTTAGTGGTAAAATGTTTCGCTCATAACGAAAGGTTATTGGTTCGATTCCAGTTAGGCCTAGGGCCTTGTTTTGTTAATATATATAGATATTATAATTCTGTTCCCAAAACAGAGATGCACTAAAATGATACTGGTTGCATAGTTTAATGGTAAAATCAATACCTTGCACGTATTAGATATCAGTTCGATTCTGATTGCGTCCATATTATCATTTTAGTGTAGCATAATAGGTAATGTGTCTGTTTTGGGAACAGAAGACTACAGGTTCGAGTCCTGTCACTCTGATAATAATTGCCATTTTATTGGTGCGCTGGTGTAACTTAATTGGTAAAGAGTTAACTTGTCGAGTTAAAAGATGCGGGTTCGAGTCCTGTCACCATCGCGCACCAATAATGTATGAAATAATATTTTTTTAAATATGGATTCTATTGATTTTCACTCTTTTTATTTTCAAAATCCTGAGTTAGCTGTAATATATAAATTTAAATGTGATCAAATTATGGGTCACTATAATCCTGCCGAAATTTCAGCGTTGTTTTTTAAGTCACTTTATGCCCTTTGGCCATATTTAAAGTCTGATTATTATTGAATGGAGATATATAATAAACAAATTGTCAGTAAAATATATTTTTATAGTATTATAGAGCCTTACGGCCTAAAGTATTTTGATATCTGCTACCCTATGCCTAACCATAGAATGGCAACATATAATCCTATGGATGTTATTAATTTAAAAATTTTACGCTGTCCGGAAGTAGATCCTGGGTTTTGTGACAGGATTATGGTTGATTTTGCTATTAAACATAGAAATAGTTCTGTGGTTAGTGGGGGTTTATGGTTTTTTCCTGATTCTAATCCATATGGCCCATCATGATAGATTTAAATAACTTCTGAAACTTTTTTACGTAGTAGTCGTGTAAAGTTATTAAAAAAATTAACACTCTAATATTTTGTTTTATTCTTTGATGGAGCCATGTAAATTCTTAGTGTTTGTACGAATCTGTAGGCAACTTTATTTTGAAATTTAAGTTTAACAGAAAGTTTTCTTCTTTAAAATTTAGGTTTTTTGTATATTTGAATATGAGATAATTTCAATCTTTAAGTTTTTTTTTGAAATATAACTCGTGGTTTAAACCTGTGCATTTAAAACTACGGATTTATAAAACGCTTTATCAAAATATTCGATGATTTTTTATGATTATTTCAAAAATATTTTACATTTGTATTAGTTTGATAATTTTTCTAATATAGCTTATATTTATGTTTGTCTAAACTCTTATTTATAAGTGTTATTATTTTTTTTAGATCTGAGATTGTGGAGGTATTGTAAATGGAAACATACCAGGTTCATGCCCTGACGATGTAGGTTCGAGTCCTGCCCTCCCGAGAAAAGAACATTAGCGTTTATTTTAAAGATATTATATTAGTATATATATGTAATTATATTACATATATAGGACAATTATTGGGTTTTATTCTGGCTCCGAGTGAACGCTGGTAACATATTTTAACACATGCAAATCGAACGAAAATAAATAATTTATTTTAGTGGTGACCTGGTGAGTAGTATAAGAGAATTGAAGTGCGGGTTAGGCTAAATTCCTAAATTTACATAAAAAGTAAAAGATTTATATCGCCTGCAATAAAGCTTTTAAAGGATTAGGTAGTTGTTGTGGTAATTATTCAACAAGCCGACGATGCTTAGCTGGTTTGAGAGAATGATCAGCCACATTGGGACTGAAAACGGCCCAAGTCTTCGAAAAGGGCAGCAGTGGAGAATATTTGACAATGGGCGAAAGCTTGATCGAGTAATGTTACGTGGGTGATGAGAAGGCTTAATTGCCGTAAAGCTCGTTTCGTCAAGGATTATAATGCAATCGTACTTGAAGGAGAAGCCCTGACTAACTTCGTGCCAGCAGTCGCGGTAATACGGAGAGGGCTGGTGTTATTCGCATTGACTGGGTGTAAAGGGTGCGTAGGTGGTTTATTAAGTTTCAAGGTAAAGGTTAAACATAAGGTTTAAAGGCCTTTTAATACTAATAAACTAGAGTTTATTGGAAGATAGCTGTACATTAAGTGTAAAGGTGAAATTTTTCGATATTTAAAGGACATTCAATAGGCGAAGGCTGCTATCTACTTTAATACTGACACTGAGGCACAAAAGCATGGGGATCAAACAGGATTAGAGACCCTGGTAGTCCATGCCCTGACCGATGAATATTGATTATACTTTACGGTATAATTAAGCTAACGCGTAAATATTCCACCTGAGTACTACGACCGCAAGGTTAAAACTCAAAGAAACTGACGGAAGATTGTATAAGCGGTGGAGTATGTGGTTTAATTTGATATAACGCAAAGAATCTTACCAACCCTTGCATACAAGTAGTTTAATTTAACCTAGCAATTTTTGCTGGGTTGGGTGAATTGATAAAAGCTTTGTATAAATTCGAGTTTTTATTAGACTTGTACAGGTGCTGCATGGTTGTCGGCAGTTCGTGTTGTGAAATGTTTTGTTAATTCATTTAACGGACGTAACCTTCAGTCTTATTTGTTTGTATAAATAGGGCAACATTAATTTGAAAATTGATTGAAAGAAGAAGAAGTCAAATCATTATGGCCTATATAGGTTGGGCTACACACGTACTACAATGGTAATTACAACGTGAAGCGTAAGCGCGAGCTTTAGCTAAACATGAAAAATTAACCTTAGTTCTGATTATTCTCTGTAAGTCGAGAGTATGAAGTAGGAATCGCTAGTAATCGTAGAATAGAACGCTGCGGTGAATACATTCTCAATCTTTGTACACACCGCCCGTCACGCCATGGGAATTGGTTTGGTTAGAAGTTAAATAGGGCAAACTTTAAAGTTTTGTTTTAATATTTATTTTAAATTGGCTTGGTTTACTACTAATAACGACAATTAGATTAAGGACTGGGGTGAAGTCGTAACAAGGTAGCGGTAGGGGAACCTGCTGCTGGACAAAATATTATTTTTTAGGTTATTACTTACTTTTTTAACTCGAAACGCGAGTAAATATATATATATTATAAAAAATAATGATTAAAAATAGATTATTAAGTAATGTTACTAGTTTTTTTAGTGATAGCCGTTGATTATTTTCAACTAATCATAAGGATATCGGAACCCTGTATTTAATTTTTGGTGGTTTTTCGGGCATTATCGGTACTATTTTCTCTATGATAATAAGGTTGGAGCTTGCTGCACCAGGTTCTCAAATACTTGGTGGTAATAGTCAATTGTACAACGTTATCATTACAGCACATGCGTTTGTTATGATATTTTTCTTTGTTATGCCGGTTATGATAGGTGGGTTTGGTAATTGGTTTGTACCTCTTATGATTGGTGCTCCAGATATGGCATTTCCACGCTTAAATAATATAAGTTTTTGGCTTTTACCGCCTTCTCTTTTCCTTTTACTTTGTTCATCTTTAGTTGAGTTTGGCGCTGGTACTGGTTGAACTGTTTACCCGCCACTAAGTTCTATAGTTGCTCATTCTGGTGGTTCGGTTGACTTAGCAATATTTAGTTTACACTTGGCAGGTGTTTCGTCTTTATTAGGCGCAATAAACTTCATTACTACTATATTTAACATGAGGGTTCCAGGTTTATCGATGCATAAGTTACCTCTTTTTGTTTGGTCCGTGTTAATTACTGCTTTTTTATTATTATTTTCTTTACCGGTTTTAGCTGGTGCTATCACAATGCTTTTAACTGATCGTAATTTTAATACTAGTTTTTTTGATCCTTCTGGGGGTGGTGATCCAATTTTATACCAGCATCTATTTTGATTTTTTGGTCACCCGGAAGTTTATATTTTAATTTTACCTGCTTTTGGTATAGTTAGTCAAATTATAGGTACATTTTCCAATAAATCTATTTTTGGTTATATAGGCATGGTTTATGCGATGCTATCAATTGCTGTTTTAGGGTTTATAGTTTGGGCACATCATATGTATACGGTTGGTTTAGATGTTGATACAAGAGCTTATTTTACTGCTGCTACAATGATGATCGCTGTGCCTACAGGTATAAAAATCTTTAGTTGGATCGCTACATTGTGAGGTGGGCAAATTGTTAGAAAAACTCCTTTACTTTTTGTTATTGGTTTTTTAATTTTATTTACTTTAGGTGGTTTAACTGGTATAGTGTTATCAAATGCAGGTCTTGATATTATGTTACATGATACTTACTATGTTGTTGCTCATTTTCATTATGTTTCATCAATGGGTGCTGTTTTCGCTTTTTTTGCTGGGTTTTATTATTGATTTTGAAAAGTCTCCGGTTATACTTATAACGAAATGTATGGTAATGTACATTTTTGGTTAATGTTCATTGGTGTAAATTTAACTTTTTTTCCAATGCATTTTGTTGGTTTAGCGGGTATGCCGAGGAGAATACCGGATTATCCAGATAATTATTATTACTGGAATATTTTGTCTTCTTTTGGCTCAATTATTTCATCTGTTAGTGTTGTAGTATTTTTTTATCTTATCTACTTAGCTTTTAATAATAATAATACACCTAAAGTTGTTAAATCTGTCCATTCTATTTTTAGACCTTATATTGATAGTTTATCTAAAAATTTATATAATTTACCTTCAACAAAAGCCGCATCTAATAATTCTTATGGGTTTTGGTGGGTACCTGTTGTCATCATTATTGGTATAGCTGGTTGAGTTCTCGTAAACTTATTTGAACCACTTTCTTGTGTTAACGATCATACTGATTCTTGAAGAGTTAGTTTTCAAGACCCAACTACACCTATCGCTTACGGTATAATAAAATTACATGATCATATTATGTTTTTTTTAGCTGTTATACTGTTTGTGGTGGGCTATCTGTTATTTTCTACGTACAGCAAGTTTTATTACGGCGGTATGAATAGCGATTTGCCCGAATCGAAAGATATTTCTTTATTTAGTTCGTTGATCTCTAAATACAAGGATAACTTATTTTTTAACGTAAAAAATAGGACGTATAACATTAATCATGGTACTACTATAGAAATAATTTGAACTATTTTACCAGCTTTTGTTTTGCTTTTTATAGCTATACCGTCTTTTGCCCTTTTATACGCAATGGATGAGATAATCGATCCTGTTTTAACGGTTAAAGTCATCGGTCATCAGTGATACTGAAGTTATGAATACTCGGATTATTCCGTTGTTTATGCTAACAAGTTAACTGATTACGACTCAATTGATCGTTTTGCGACTTTAGAAATGATGTATAAGGATATGGGTTATTTAAAAAATCGTTCATTATTAAGTTATCTTTATACACCAGTAGTTATACCTGAAACAACTATAAAATTTGATAGTTATATGATACATGAGGCAGAATTAAATACAGGCGATCTAAGGTTATTAAAAACTGATATGCCACTTTTTTTACCAAAAAATACTCACATTAGATTATTAATCACCTCATCTGACGTTTTACATAGTTGGGCTGTTCCTTCGTTTGGTGTTAAGGTCGATGCAGTTCCGGGTAGGTTAAATCAAACGTCCCTGTATTTAAAAAACACAGGTACTTTTTATGGTCAGTGTAGTGAGCTTTGTGGGGTTAATCATGCTTTTATGCCAATAGAAGTGTATGTAGTTAATCCTATTTATTTTTATAATTATGTTTACATCTACTTTAAAAATTTTAATCCTGCTTTAATCTAGTGTTTTATTTATTATTTAATTTTCAACGTTTTTCTACTGCGATAAAATTATCCGGACTCATTTCGAACCCGATAGATAAAAATTATTTGCTCCGCTTGTTATTTAGTTTATATCTTGAAAAGCAAGCTTTCTTGAGGTTAATTTTTTTTTTTGTAATCCATTTGATATATGCATAAATTTTATAAACAGAAACTTTACAGAAAGTACCACGATGAAATATGAGGTCAATTGGCTGCGTCTAAAAAATTTTCTTACAATAAAAAATTAGTTTTAATTAAATTCCGGGACGTTATCGCTAAAAAACGTTTACGTATTAAAACAAAATTTAAATATTTCAGAAGAGGTTTTTTAAAACATTTAAGGAATACGTCTTTTATTTTTAGAAGATCAAGAAAAATACTGCGTTTATCTTTATTTGTACAAAAAAAAAAAAAATTCTTTTCATTTAATAGCGGGCGTGTTTTTAGAAAAGGCAGTTCGTTGTTATCTTTAAATCTGGGTTTGCTCTTTTTATCGTTAAAAGATTCTATTATGCGCAAAAATTTAGCGTGTAGTCACATTTGCCGTTATACATTAACAAAGAAGAATTATCCCTTTTCCTTGTTAATTAAATCAAAAAATCAAGTGTTTTGAAAGGCTCACTCCTTCTTGAGGTCTAATAATTTTCAGTTTGTTTTAAAAAAAAAATTGAATTTACGTAGGCAAAAAATATTCTTCTATTCTGTTCATATAGCAGCCCCTAAAAAAAAGAAGAAAAAACATTCTCTTTTTGGTCTAAAAACTATGTATTATAAGAAGGTTGCTTTATTTTTTGGTTTTAAAAAAACTGCCCAGTTTTTTAAAACATGTTCGTATACAAGTGGTTATGACGGTAAAAATTCTTTTAGTCTGTTTTTGGCTTTAGAGGGTCGACTTTCTAATTTTATTTTTAGGTTAAATTTGTTTCCGTCTGTTTATTTTGTAAAAAAATTTATACAGTTTGGTAATGTTTTTGTAAACAATAAAACAGTTAGTTATTCTTCGTATGTAGTGAAGTTTAATGAGATAGTTTCTTTTAATAGGAAATATTGAAAGTATCTTTATTTTTATTTAAAATCGCGGCTGCGTAGTAAGAGGATTTATTTAAATTATCCTAATTTTGTCGAAGTTGATTATAAACTTTTAGTTGCTATGTTAATAAGAAATCCAACCGTTTTAGATCTAACAAAACCGGTTTCTTTTGATTTATATACTAAATTTTTAACAGTTAATAAATAGTCTGTCTCTTGGTAGGTAGCTCAGTGGTAGAGCGATGGTCTGAAAAACCATAGGTCGGTGGTTCGATTCCATTCCTACCCATTTTTGTTAAATAGCTCAGTGGTAGAGCGAGTTTTCTAGGCGGTGGTTCGATTCCATCTTTATTTTTATTTTTTTAATAATTTTCTTTTAGATGTTAACAAACTACCTATTAATAACTTTTTGTATTCTTTCGCTACTGTGTAGTGTTATGGTTATTGCCTCGAAAAATCCGATCCATTCTATTCTATATTTGATACTGGTTTTTTGTAATATTACTTTTGTTTTAATAATATTAGGTGTAGAGTTTATTGCTATTATATTTTTAATAGTCTATGTTGGGGCTATTGCGGTATTATTTTTATTTGTCGTTATGATGTTGAATATAAAAATTATTGAGTTGGACGAGGTTTTTTGAAAATATATACCCGTAGGCTTAGTCATTAGTAGTTGTTTTCTATTTCAACTTTTTTATTTAGTTTTTGGTTTTAATATTTTAGAGGTTTTTTTTATGTTCTTGGGCGGGGAATTTTCCTCTGTAACCAACTTGGAATTCTTGACCACATTACCTTATTTTAAGACTAACTCTTTTGTTAATGGGGTTTTTACGCATCAACAATTTAATAATTCAGCTTATTTTGATCTAATAGGGTTGTATCGGGAACAAATATTTTATTTTAAGTCTTTTTCTTGTTATCATCAATTGAATAACGTCGCATTTTCTTATGAATTAACAAATACTGAGGTGTTAGGTTGAATGGTTTATACTTATACTTTTTTTGTTTTTCTGGTAGTTAGCCTTATATTATTAGTTTCCATGGTGGGATCGATTATATTAGTTTTAAACCAAAATATTAATATAAAAAGACAGGTAATCTTTAGACAAACCTTAAGAGATCTTAAATCTTCTGTTTCTTTAAAAAATTAAACGATAGGGATGTATTTATTACCGTTATTTTTACCTTTTTTGAATCTTGTTATATCTTGCTTGTTTGGGAAATTTTTGGGCAAAAGAGTTTTTTACTTTTTTATAATTAACATGTTTGTTGCGTTAATAATTTCTTTCCTTATTTTTTTTGAAGTTAGTTTAAATAAATCCGTTTGTTTTCTAGATCTTGGAAATTGGTTTCATATTGGGTTGCTAAAATTAAACTGGGTTTTTGTGTTCGATAGTATAGTTTCTGTTATGCTTGTTTTAGTACTTTTTATTTCTTTTTTAGTCCATCTTTATTCGATGGATTATATGGCTGGCGATCCGCATATAGTACGTTTTTTGGGTTACCTGTCCTTATTTACTTTTTTTATGCTATTGCTTATTACTTCAGGAACTTTTGTGCAGCTTTTTTTGGGCTGAGAGGGGGTAGGTCTTTCTTCATACTTATTAATAAATTTTTGATATACTAGAGTTCAAGCAAATAAGTCTGCTATGAAAGCAATTATTGTCAATCGTTTTGGTGATTTTGGCATTTATTTTGCACTTTTAGTTATGTTTTTTTACTTTAAAAGTTTTGATTTTGGGGTCGTTTTTAGTCTTGTCCCATATTTATCACACAACGTTTTCTTAAATTTTTTTTCATTTTATATTAATAGTATTGATTTTCTTGTTTTTTTTTTATTTTTAGGCGCTATAGGTAAATCCGCACAATTAGGATTACACACGTGATTACCTGATGCTATGGAGGGGCCAACACCTGTTTCTGCGTTAATTCACGCTGCTACTATGGTTACAGCTGGTGTTTTCGTTTTAATTCGTTCCTCACCTATTTTAGAATATAGTCAATCAGGTTTATTTTTAGTCTCTCTTATTGGTGGGTTAACAGCACTTTTTGCCGGCACGGTAGGTTTAGTTCAGTACGATATAAAAAAGGTTATTGCTTATTCGACATGTAGTCAATTAGGTTATATGTTTTTTGCCTGCGGGATGTCAAATTATTCTGTAGGTTTATTCCATCTTTTTAACCACGGGTTTTTTAAAGCTCTTCTTTTTTTAGGGGCTGGTTCTGTTATTCATGCTCTGTTAGATGAGCAAGATATGCGTAAAATGGGTGGTATGTTAAAATTACTTCCTTTAACCTATGTGGCTGTGTTAGTGGGTTCATTATCTCTTACAGGTTTTCCATTTTTAACCGGTTTTTATTCAAAAGAAGTTGTTTTAGAGATAGCTCTTTCAAAATTTTCAGTTAATAGTTTTTTTGTATACTGGTTAGGTGTTTTAGCAGCATTTATTACGTCTTTCTACTCAATTCGGTTAATATATTTAGTTTTTCTTTCTCGACCAAATTCAAATAGTAGATCAGTCTCATCTTCTCATGAGTCCTCGTCTTTTATATTTTACGTTCTTTCATTTTTAGGTTTTTTAAGCATATTTATTGGTTTTATTTTTAGAGATGCTTTTATAGGTTTGGGAAATGATTTTTGAGCTAACTCGATTTTTACTTTCTATACTAGTAGTGACATTCTATACGCTGAGTTTATCGATTTTTATTTTAAATTGATTCCTTTATTTTTTAGTTTTTTGGGGCTTTTTAGTTCTCTTCTTGTTTATTTCTGTTTTTATAATTCGAGCTTAATAATTATAAAGCAAGATTTTCTTCGATTTATATATTTTTTTTTTGTAAAAAGGTGGTATTTTGACCTACTTTATAACAACTTATTTGTATTTAACTTTTTAAGAATCTGTTATGGTTTAACTTTTAAAATTATTGATAGGGGTTTTGTGGAACTTTTTGGTCCGCTTAGCTTGGTTAGAATAATTAATAAATCGTCTTCAGTTGTTAGTTTTTTTCAAACAGGTTTTTTATACAATTATATTTTTATAGTTTTACTCGGTATTATTATTGTTTTCAAATTTATATTTTCATTTTCAATTTTTTCTGCCATCGGTATAAATTTTGGTTTACTTATGACTTTAATAATCTTTACTATTTTTTTGAGTTTCTTTGAAAAAGCAAAATAAAAAAATGAGAAATATTTCTTTTAAACTAAATGATTTCCAATATACAATAAATAATAAATTAACACTTATTCAGGCATGTTTAAAAAATAAGGTAGATGTGCCTCGTTTCTGTTTTCATGAAAAATTATCAATAGCGGGCAATTGTAGAATGTGTCTTGTCGAAGATTTAAAGCAAGTTAAACCACTTGCTTCTTGTGCGGTAAATGTTTCGAATTCAATGGTTATATATACTAATACCGTAAAGGTGAAGAAGGCTAGGGAATCGGTTTTAGAATTTCTTTTGGCCAACCATCCTCTTGATTGCCCAATATGTGATCAGGGTGGTGAGTGTGATTTGCAAGATCAGTCAATAGTATTTGGTAGCGACCGGGGGCGTTTTTATGAGTTTAAAAGGTCTGTAGAGGATAAAGATTGCGGCCCCTTAATAAAAACTATTATGAATAGGTGTATTCATTGTACCCGTTGTGTTAGATTTAGTAATGAGATAGCCGGTGTCAATATATTAGGTGTAACCGGTAGAGGATCTAAAATGGAGATAGGTTTTTATATTGAAAAACTTATGAGCAGCGAGCTATCTGGTAACATAATTGATTTGTGTCCTGTCGGCGCATTAACGTCAAAACCCTTTGCCTTCACCTCCAGACCTTGAGAATTAAAAAGTTATAATTCTATTGATGTTTTGGACCCACTTCACAGTAATATACGTATAGATATTCGCGGGACTAAAATTATGCGGATATTACCAAGAACTAATTTATTGATAAATGATGACTGAATTACTGATAAAATTAGATTTTCTTACGATGGTTTTAGACGTCAAAGGCTGTATGATCCAATGTTAAAAGTTTCTGGTAGCTTTTTTAAAATTAGTTGGAAAAAATCCCTTTCGTTTTTTAAATCTTACCACTTAAATTTAATAAGTTTTCCTACTACCGCCTTGTCGTTAAGGGGTTTTGTCGGTGAGCATTTAGACATTGAGACTATTTTTATGTTAAAAAAATTTTTTAATTTTAACGGCTCTAATTTATTGTTTAATAGCAGCGCCCAAGACATTTGTCAAGATTTTGTTAAATATTATTCTTTTACGACTCCGCTAGCAAAATTGCTAGATTCGGATATTTGCCTTCTAGTGGATGTCAATTTAAGGATTAGTTTACCGATTTTAAATTCTCGTTTAAAACAGCTTTCCTTTAAAAAGCAGTTACCTATTTTTGTTTTAGGCTTTTATTCAAATTACAACTTTTTTGTCAAACATGTAGCTATATCTCAGATTTCTATGTTAAATATTATTGAGGGGTCACATTGGTTAAGTTCTAAGATTTCAAAAAAATTTTCTGCTAAACCTTTGCTTTTTGTTTCCTCAATCTCCCAATTTTTAAATAAATCCTTTGTTTCTTTTTTAACTAAAAGTACTAATTTATTTTCTAGTGATTGGTCTGGTTTAAATATAATTCCTGTAAGTACTACTTTTTTCGCTTTTAATGAGTTGGCTTTGAATAACAGGTCTAGAAATTACACTACTTATTCTGGTATTGATTTTTTTATTAATTTTAGCGGTAAACTTGAACAGCCTAGCAGTAAAAACTTAAAAGTTTACCAGGGGCACCACGGTGATATTAATGCTGCTGATTGTGATTTAATTTTACCTACGACTTCTTTTATTGAAAAAACTTCTACTTATGCTAATGTTTGGGGCATGGTTCAAAAAACAAAAAAGGCTTTAGCTAGTCCGGGCGATTCAAGAGATGATTGGAAAGTTTTAAACGCTTTGTTTGAAGTTTTTAATCCAAATTCTTCACATATTACCGGTTCTATCGATTTGATTTCATATATTTCAAAGATTACGCCATTTGTTTTGTACAGACGTAGATTTTTTTCAATCAGTTTAATTAATCAAGGCAGTATATTTTATCTACACAATTCTTCTATTAAATCATTTATTAACAATTATTATTTAGGTGATAATATTAGTAAAAATTCAAAAATTATGTCGCTTTGTTCGGTAAAATTTAAAAGTAAATTTTTTAACTTTTTTTAAACTTTAAAATTCCGCGTTTGCGCAAATTTTCAATTGCATCTTTGCATTTCTAAATTTTTTTAACCAAGGCCTTTCCTGAGTGATCAGGAAAAGAGAATTTTTTTATATTTTTTATATTATGAAATTGAATTATAGTTCTTTTTTAGATAAATTTAACAACCTATATAGTAATGATATAAGATTAGTTAATCTAAACGATAAGTGGTGGTATCATAATTGCCGTGTTCATTTCGCAGGAAATCAAAAACATAGTTTTCACATTGTTACTAGAAGTCCATGGCCTCTTTATTCTTCTATTGCAGCTTTAATGTTCACTTTTGGTTTAGTTATGCATATGCATAATTATATGTACGGTAGTTTAATTTCTTTATTTGGTTTTCTGTTAATACTCTTAATGATGTTTGTTTGGTGGAGAGATGTCATTAGAGAAAGCACTTTTAGTGGGTATCATACAAAAAAGGTTCAACAAGGTCTACGTTTAGGTGTTATACTATTCATTATATCTGAAGTTATGTTTTTTTTTTCCTTTTTTTGGGCTTTTTTTCATGCTAGCTTGTCCCCAAGTGTTGTACTAGGTTCTGTGTGACCACCGTTAGGTATTAATGTTTTAAATCCTTTGAAAATACCCTTATTAAATACACTAATATTGTTATTATCTGGTTTAACGGTTACTTGGAGTCATCATATTATTAGAGATAAGTCTTGACAAAAGTTTTTTTTTTCTAATAACCTAGAAAAATCAAATACATTAAACTTATTACTTGATAATTATTTAATTTGTGTATTTGCTCTTTTTTTGACTATTTTCTTAGGGTTGGAGTTTACTGTTTGACAAGGTTATGAATATTACAAGGCTACTTTTTATATTTATGATGGTGTTTATGGTTCTACTTTTTATATGACTACTGGCTTACATGGCCTTCATGTTATAATTGGGACTTTATTTCTTATAGTTTGTTTTTTTAGGTTAGTTGATCTCCATTTTATTTATAATCATCATTTTGGTTACGAAGCGGCTATATGGTATTGACATTTTGTTGATGTTGTTTGGATATTTTTATTTTTATCTATTTACTGCTGGGGTTCTGGAGTAGATAGCTTTTTTAAATAATTTAATTATTAAGATATGATTTTTCTATTATATTACGGATTATTTTTTTCTTTTTTATTGTGATTGGTTGCTCTTGCAATTATTTCACTTACCATTAATAATTCTTTTAGAAAAGTTAAGTTAGTAAAAAAAATTTCGTTATTTTTTTCAATAATTCAGTTTTTAATAGTTTTAATATTTTGGGTCTTTATTGATTATTTTGAGATTTTTTCTACATTCGACGTCTACAATTTTCAATTTGATTTTCAATGGGTTTTTTTTTCAAATTTTCATTATATTTTTGGTTTAGATAATATTTCATTTATGTTTTTATTGCTAACATTTTTATTAACACCTGTTTGTATCCTGATAAGTTGAAACAGTATAAAATATAAATACACATCTTTTATTGTTTGTTTAATTTTAATTACCTTTATACTTTTTAATATTTTTTGCGTTTTAGATCTAGTATTTTTTTATATTTTTTTTGAAAGTATTTTAATACCTATGTTTATATTGATAGGAGTTTGGGGCTCACGTCAACGTAAAATTCATGCCGTTTACCAGCTTTTTTTTTATACTCTTTTTGGGTCACTTCTTATGCTTTTAGGTATTTTAGTCATTTATTCCCACGTTCAAACTACCGATATTAGAATTTTGTATAGTACTAATTTTAGCTTTAATAGACAGCTTATTTTGTGGTTATCATTTTTTTTTGCTTTTTGTATAAAGGTTCCTTTGTTCCCTTTTCATATTTGATTACCGGAAGCTCATGTCGAAGCGCCTACTGTAGGGTCTGTAATTTTAGCTGGAGTACTACTAAAATTAGGTACCTACGGCCTTTTAAGGTTTGTAATACCACTTTTTTGTGATGCAACTTATTTTTTTCTACCTTTTGTGTATACACTATGTATACTTGGTATTTTGTACACTTGTTGTAGTACAATCCGTCAAGTTGATTTAAAAAAAGTTATAGCGTACGCTTCGGTTAGTCATATGAGTTTTGTAATTTTAGGGTTATTCACGTCTAATCTACAAGGCATTTGCGGAAGTATTTTTTTAATGTTAAGTCACGGTATAGTTTCTAGCGGACTGTTTTTCTGTATTGGTTGTATATACGATAGATACAAAACTAGAATACTGCGTTATTATAGTGGTTTAGTTTTTACTATGCCATTATTTAGCTTGTGTTTTTTTATTCTAATACTTTCAAATATTAGCTTCCCGGGTACCAGTAGTTTTGTCGGTGAATTTTTAATTTTAGTTGGTTTATTTGAAAATAACCATTTTTGCGCGTTAATGGCTACGTTTAGTATTATTTTAACGGCTGTTTATTCCATTTGGTTGTTTAACAGAATTATATTTAATCGGTTAGATGCTACTTATTATTCAAGATTTTCCGATTTTTCAAAAAAAGAATTTACTATAGGTTCTATTTTTTGTTTTATAACAATTTTGTTTGGTATAAAGGGCTCTTATTTAATTTATGCGCTTGAAGCCCCTCTTTATACGTATCTTTTATTTAAATAAATGATTAACATATTAAAATATTTTTTTAATTTTTATACACAATTAGTAATTGGTACTTCTCCTGTTAACAGTGGTTTATTTATAAATGATCTAAATTTTTTTTATTTCGAAATTTATTTTTTATTTTCGATTATTGTACTTTTAATTTTTTTTGTTGTGTTGTCTAATAAAAAAAGTTATTCATCAAAATATTTAAATGTTTCAGGTATATTTTTGAATATTTCGTTTTTCGTAATTTTAGTGCTTCTACTTTTGCTTAACACAGGAGTATTTGATGCTTATTATATTTTTTCCGGTTTTTATTTTAGCGATTATTCTATAGTGGTTTTTAAAAATGTATTGTTGTGCGGATTTTTAGTGTTTTTGTTTTCTTTAAAAAATTATGTTTTTAGTTTAAAAAACTATGATTTTGAGTTTGTTTTAATTCTGTTAATTTCACTTTTTAGTAGCATCTTACTTTTAAATTCTAGTAACCTCGTTAGCTTATTTTTTGTTATTGAATTGCAAAGTCTTAGCTTTTATGTTCTTGTTGCTTCTAAACAGACGTCGTCTTTTTCAACTGAAAGCGGGCTAAAATATTTTATTTTGGGTTGTTTTTCGTCGGGGATTATACTTTTTGGCATATCGTTGGTATATGGTTTTACTGGTTTGTTATCTTATGAGGATATTAGTTTATTTGCTAGTTCATTTTTTTTTAACAATTGGTGGGGGCTGGGTGGTTTTTCTATTAGCTTTCCTTTTGCGGGGTTGGCTGTTGGGATTGCCCTTTTAACTATTGGTTTTTTATTTAAGTTGGGTTCAGTCCCGTTTCATATGTGAATGCCTGACGTTTATGAAGGTGCGCCTATGATAATTACCTTTTATCTTTCTACCATCCCTAAAGTTTCTATTATGTTTGTTATGTTTAAACTTTATTATGTTGTTTTTTCTCCTCTTTTTGTATTTTATCAAAATCTATTTGTATTTAGTTCTTTGCTTTCTATTATTTTGGGTTCTGTGGCGGCAATCTATCAAATCAAATTAAAACGGCTTTTAACTTATAGTATGATAACGAATACGGGTTATCTGTTGTTAAGTTTTTCTTTTGGTGATATTTCTGGTATTTATGTTACGGTTTTCTACCTAATATCCTATATTTTTATTATGTTTGGTTTGTTTTTTTGTTTTATTTGTTTAAGGAATAGGTCTAATAACTTTTTAATTAAAAGAATAAATATGCTTTCAAATTTGATTGAAATTAATTCTTTACTTGCTTTCAGTATTTTTATATTGCTGTTTTCTATAGCAGGTATCCCGCCTCTGTTAGGATTTTATAGCAAATTTTTTTTATTTTTGTTTTCAATGAAATTTAAAATGTACTGATTAGCATTATTGTTTGTGGTTTTTAGTGTTATTAGTGTATTTTATTATATTAGATTAGTAAAGTTGATGTATTTTAACCGTACTTCGGGTTGGGTATTCTTACACGAGATACCATTTAGTAATGCACTTATTATAGCTGTTATAACATTATTAAATTGTATTTTTTTTTTAAACCCTAATTTATTGTTTAAATTTATTTATAATTTTAGTTTTTTTATGTATATTTAAGTTTAGTTTATATGCTAAAAAAGTTAGACCTTACTATTAATCAGCTAATTGGCTCTGACCTTTTTCTAGGTTACCATCTGTCGAATTGAAATCCAAGAATAAACTATTTTTTGCTTGGAAAATATAAAAACACTAATATATTTAATTTAAATTATACTTACTCATTTGTTAAAAAATTTATTAACTTAGTTACATCCCTTTCTTTAAAAAAGTCCAAAATATGACTTGTAAACGAAAATTTTTCCCTTTTTGAAAAAAACAAGGTCCTTATCAGTTTGCAGAAACGTTTTCCGGAAATTGTTTTCGTCAATTCTAAGTGGTGTAAAGGTACCCTTTCCAATTATAAGCATGTTAAAATAGTAAAACCCTTTAAGTTCCCTCACGCTTTATTTTTGCCTAATATGGAGAATAATCATTATGTTATAAATGAGGGTTTTATAATAAATATACCTACTTGAGCTATATCTGACTCTTTAGATAATCCGTCCAATGTTTTTTTTCCGCTTCCGGGTAATTCTAAAAGCATTCGATCTTTATTTTTTTTCTACTTATTGACAACAAAATCAGTTTTTCTTTCCCGTTATTTTTCAAGCTCCTCTTTTATTTTTCAAGCCTACTCTATCGGTAGAAGTTTTTTTAAAAAAAATTTTGGATTTAATAATAATTTATCCGCTTCACTTTTAAAAAACTATTTTCAAGTTTTTAAGAAAAAAAACTTATTATATACAGTTTTATTTGTTTTTAACATGAAAAGACTGAGTATGAAAAGATCATTTAGTTTTTTTTTTTTGACTCGTGAAAAAAAAAAAAAAAAAAAAAAATTTAAAATTAAAATTTTTTTTTTTTAAAAATTTTTTTTTTTTTTTTTATAAATTTTTT
>JADGMW010000159.1_pt1 | contig 37567 bp, 38 predicted proteins | sample 8641801 | NCBI WGS metagenome assembly JADGMW01 (sample SAMN16272018, study PRJNA661076) | feces metagenome | isolation source: fecal sample from diarrhoea affected cattle A | host: Bos taurus | place: South Africa: Lokaleng Village, Mahikeng | collected 2019-09
CCTGTCACTCGGACGTCCTGTCACTCGGACGTCCTGTCACTCGGACGTCAAGGCCCGGACGAGATCGGAAGGAGCCGGTTCGGGACGCTCGAGAATATCGAGTACGAACTCGCGACGCTGCTCGGGCACGACGTGCACGCCGCCGTAGTTGTGTAGTTCCGAGTCCACCGGCAGGAGCCGGAGCGCGACCGTGGCACCGTCGAGGACGGCGGAGACCGTGCGGTCCCGGACGTCGGACACGGTGCCGGTCCGCACGTTCCGGACGGTGAGTCCTTCTCCCGGATCGGTCGCCTCGACCACGAACCCGTCGAGGGACGCTCCCCTCCATCGCAGTGCGAGCTCACCTTCGTCGACCGGGAGCAGCGCCGACCAGTTGTCGACGAACTCGTCGAACGCCCCCGCATCGAACAGCGCGACATCGGCGACGAGCCGATCCACCGAGGACTCGCCCACGTGTGTCCCCGCTGCGACGTCGAGTTCCGCACGCACTCCGGTCCACCGCGGTTCGTCGAGGACCACGCTCGCCTTCGCATACAGCCACACCGCACGGTCGCTCAGTGATGCGTCGGATCGTCCCAGATGGCACACCTTGTACTTGCGTCCCGATCCGCACCAGCACCTGTCGTTGCGCCCCAGCTCCGGATGTTCGACCGGCTCGAAACGACGAAGGAACGGATACATGCCGTGGGATGTGCCCCCGGTGGCCCGTTCGAGCAGGCGAAGACCGCGTGCCGCATCACCTCGCATCGCAGCGATCGTGGCGAGGTCTTCGAGCGCAGGTTCCCAGTCCGGGCTCTCTGCGAGGGCGAGTTGGTAGCGGTGTTCGGCCTCGTCCACGTCACCGCCCACCTGGGCGGCCCGGCCGGCGATCCAGAGGGCACTCGCACGCGTCCGGCGCGGTCCTCGCCGCAGCACCTGTTCGGCGGCCGCGGCCACCACCACCGGATCGAACCCGAGCCGCCCGAGCGCTTCGTCCACGCACACCCGGGCAACACGCGCGTCGGCGAGACCCGCGAAGTCGTCGGGCTCCGCGAAATGCGAGTCGAGGGTGGTGGTGCTGTCGCTGCCGACGGCAAGCGATCCCGCAAGGGCGAGGAATGCCATGGCGCCCCGTGCGGACCGGGTGTCGAGATCGAAGGCACGGGAGAAGGAGTCGGTGGCTACTTCGACCAGGTATCCGCCTGTCGGTGCCGAAGTGACGGTGCCGGACCGCACCAGCCGGAATCCGTCCCGCACGAGTCCGGCCCCCTCGAGTTGCTCGCTCAGGGGCAGGCACGCGTCCCGGGCCAGATCCTTGTCGTCGGCGAGGGCGACGAACAGATCGGTGTCGGGGTACAGCGCGTCCTCAGGGTCCGCCAACCGGGCGGCACGATCGGCCAGCCACCCGCCCAGACTCCCGCGACCGGCATTCTGGTCGGGATACAGGTCGACGACGAGTTCCCCACCGACGCAGGTCACCGCGATCAGGTCACCGAGAGTGGTGTCGGAGAGAAAGCCTTCCGGGAAGAGCAACACTCCGAGACGGGCCCAGGCCACGCCCGGCAACCCTCGTGCTTCGAACGATTCCTCGCCCGGCATCACGACACGCATCGCCGGGTCCGCGCTCGGCAGGCAGACCGGGATCATCACGTCGAACAGTTCTATCGCGTCCGCCGAGATCTCCCCGGCCGTGAGGCGGTGCGTCCAGATGCGTCCCTCGAGCAGGTTGCGCGGCGTGACGAACCGGCCGTCGCTCAAGTGCATGATTCGCGGGTCGTCGAACGCGTCGCCCAGTTCGAGGGCTGTTTCGAGCGTGCAGACGTCGCCGAAACCACGATCCGACAGCGCCGCGGCCATTTCGTCGACGGTGAGCGGCCATCGTTCGTCGAGTATCGCGACGGCAGCGGCGACAGGGTCGGTTGACGGTTCGTTCACCACACGATCCTACGGCCCCGTCTCGGACGATCGACGTCCTCTGCTGTGGCGGTGTGCCCGTCTCGTGGCGACTCGGGGGAGCCGCCACCCCGGTCATGCTGCGGGGCTGCCGAGGGCCGCGTGCATTTCCCACACGATGATTTCGGCACCGGACCGGGTGGTCACCTGCTGCCCTCCCCCACCGCTGATGCGCACGGCGTCGCCGGCTGCCAGCGGACCGACACCTTCGAGCGCCGCTTCACCGCGGGCGACGAAGACATGCAGGTACGGTGCGTCCGGCAGTCCGATCGGCTGCCCGGGCCGGACCCGGGACACGTGCATCGCCGCGTACTTGTTCTTGATGCGGATCGCGGAATGGTCGGCGTACTTCGTCATGCCGGACGCCACCGGTACGAGACCCCCGGACAGCAGTTCGTGGTCGATCTCGAGTTGTTCGTAACCGGGAGTGATGCCCGCTTCGTCGGGCAGCACCCACATCTGGACGAAGTGCACCGGATTGTCGTGCCGGTCGGCGTGAATGCCGCTCGCCCCGTCGAAACGCCACGCATCGTTCTTCTCGGAGTGGAGGATTCCTGTCCCCGCACTCATCCGCTGAGCCAAGCCCGGGTAGAGCACACCGGAGTGCCCGGCCGAGTCCTGGTGGACCAGCGACCCTTCCAGGACCCAGGTGACGATCTCCATGTCCTGGTGCGGATGCGTGTCGAATCCCTGTCCGGCCGAGACGATGTCGTCGTTGTTGACCATCAGCACCCCGTGGTGGGTGTTGGCGGGATCGTAGTGGTGCCCGAACGAAAACGAATGACGCGAATCGAGCCACCCGATCGTGGTCTTGTCGCGCTCGTCCGCGCGCCGAACGTCGAGCCGGATGTCGTGGGCTGCGGTACTCATCGGTTCTCTTCCCGGGGTCGGTAGTGCGCGTCTGCGGTCGGCGGGTTGCGACGCGGTCGGATACGAGCGTGGGGCAACTGCGGAGCAGGCAGGCGCGCCACCTCGCCCGCGTAGCCGTCCACCCGGCCGAAGCGGTCGGATTCCCGTTCCCATTCTTCGCGGAAGGCGGCGATCTCGTCGTGGTCTCGACCGACGAAATTCCACCACATCACGATCTCTTCGCCGAACGGGGTTCCGCCCAGCAGCACCAGGCGCGCGGGGCTGTCGCCGGGGTTCACCACCCACAGCGAGGACACGCCGGTTCCGACATAGCCGAGCACACCGCGGGACAACCGCGTGTCGAACAACTCGACAGCTCCGGTGTCGACCAGCAGTCCGTGTTCGAACGCGGGATCGATCTCGACCGTGACGCTCGCGCCTGGTTCGACGACGATCTCGGCACCGAGCAGCGGCGTGAACGTGGTGACGGGCGAGGACGACCCGGCCAGGGTCCCGAGAAACACCCGCGCCCTCCCGCCGCCGAGATCGATGGCCGGCGGGACGTAGTGCTGGAAGTCGCGGGCAGCATCCCGGGCACCGTCCGGCAGCGCCACCCACAGTTGCACGCCGTGCAGCGTGGTCGTGCCGGCCGTCGATACTTCCGAGTGGCAGATGCCGTGCCCGCCGGTCATGAGATTGACCTCCCCGGGACGGACGAGTGCGTGCACACCGTGACTGTCACGGTGCTCTATTTCCCCGGTGAACAGCCACGACACGGTCTGCAAGCCGGTGTGCGGATGGGGTGCGACATCCATGCCGCCGGTCGCGGCCACATCGTCGGGACCGTAGTGGTCGACGAAGCACCATGCGCCGATGAGTGAGCGCTGCCGCTGCGGCAGAGTGCGGCGCACGGGCATGGCTCGTGGACCACCGAGAGGCACGTCGCGCGCGCTGATGATCTCCACGCGTGGGTGCCGCGCGGCGCCGACCGCACGATCCTCGGTGCAACACCGGATCTCGGTGGGATCTGCCTCTGTGTTGCTCATGGATTCGGTGCCTCCGATCGAGGGACGGACGTAGGGATCGCGGGAGCGGATCGGGTCAGAGCACGTCGGATCCGTACATCTCGCCGAGTGGATCGGCGATCAGTTCGAGTCGTGCTCCGTCGGGGTCCCGGAAGTAGAGCGACACCTCGTTGTGTTCGAGCAGGTCCACACCCGCGTCGACCAGCTTGTCTCGCAGGCGATTCCATCGCACGGGTTCCACACTGATCGCGACGTGGTGCAGCCCCCCGAGGACCTCGCGATACGGCCCGAGGTCGAGGCCGGGAAAGTCGAAGAACGCCAGGAGATTCCGGTTTCCGATGTCGAAGAAGAAATGCGAGGATCCGGCGTAGTCGCGGTTCTCGATCACCTCGGTGAGCGGAAACTCGAGCAACCCCTGATAGAACTCGACGGTGCGTTCCACATCGCTGCTCACGAGCGCCGTGTGGTGAAGTCCCCGCGCCGAGGACGCCGGGCGGGTAGCCGGGGGCGCCAGATATCGGGCGCGGATCCGCTCGCGCTGCTGCTCGAACCGGTCGGCCGAGCCGGTGCGGTCGTCGGTCATCGCGGCCTCCTCCGTCCACCGGCGATCGTACGCCGGACCGATGTAGTTGATTGCTCAACCAGAGTCGCACACGGTTCGTTGCACAGTCAACTACTTCGGATATAGTGCACATATGGCGACGACGTGGCTGGACGACGAGGAACAAGCATTGTGGCGGTCCTACCTGGACGTCACTCGCATGCTGTTCAAAGAACTCGACAAGCAACTTCTCCGCGACGCCGGAATCTCCTCCGCCGACTTCGAAATCCTGGTGCTCCTGTCCGAAGCACCCGACAGGCGCATGCGCATGAGCGATCTCGCGGAGGCGAGCACGACCACCCGCAGCGGAATCACGCGGGCGATCGCACGGATGGAGAAAGCCGGGTGGGTCAGCCGAGTGGAATGCGAGTCCGACAAACGCGGCGCCTGGGCCGAGTTGACGGACAAGGGTTCGTCGACCCTCACGGACGCGAGTCCGGAGCACGTCGCCACAGTGCGGGCTGCGATGTTCGACGTACTCGATCCGCAGGAGGTGGCCGTGATGGGTGAGGCGTTCGCGAAGGTGCGCACTCGTCTGGCCGAACGGCGCCGACTCGCCTGACACCCCGTCGCCGCGGGCCGCTAGGTTGTGTAGCGCCACAGACTCGACACCCGAAGGCGGTTCCCCGATGCGCCACGACCCGCGCCGCACCTCGCTCGATCTCTATCCCATCCAGCGAACGATCACGACGCTGTTCAGCGACACCGACGCGCTCGGGCACATCAACAACATTTCGATCGCGCGCTACTTCGAACAAGCCCGGGTCATGATCATGGAAGCGATCGCGCCGGCACACGGAAGCCCACTGTTCGAGCGTGCAGTACTCGCGCGGGTGGAGATCGACTATCTTTCCGAGGTCTTCTATCCCCACGAGGTCGTCATCGCGACAGGGATACTGCGCGTCGGCACGTCCTCGCTCACGGTGGGCTCGGCGCTGTTCCAGCAGGGCCGGTGCGTCGCCCTGGCCGATTCGATCGATGTGAGCACCGCACTCGGTGGCGGCCCGCGCCCGATCACCGACGACGCACGTGCCGTCCTCGACAAGTTCCTGCTCGACCTCCCCGCCTGAACGGACTGCCGAGCCTCAACTCCCGTGGTGTGCGGCGAGCGGGTCCGCCCACTGCACGACCGGACCTTCCACCGCGTTTCTCAGCGCCGACGTCTCGGGATCGTCACCGATCGTGCCCTCGTTCGCCAGCAGGTTCTTCTCCAGGAAGCACCGGACCGGCGCGGCATCGAGACCGTCGCCGCGCCGGGACCGATCGTCGATGGCGAACGCCAAAAGCAGGAGATGCGGCACCCGCACGTCCTCCGGCCGCAACCGCGGCTGGAAGTAGGGCACGTCGAGCACGCGTGCCCCCTCGTTCACGTAGAACGCGAGCCTCCGGCCCGGATCCCCGAACCCTCTGTCGCGGTGATGGCGCGGATCTTCCGCTTCTCCGAGGATGAGCAGCGGATCGTATCGCCGTAGCCACTCTTGCCTCACGGCCCGGAGCACCGCCCGGCCTATCCCACCGCCGCGGCGCCCCGGGTGCGTTGCGAGATACACCGTCAAGAGCACTCTGCATTCCGGAAACCACTGTCCGACAGCGCCCCCCACGACAAATCCGTCGTCGCTGACAGCTACGGAGGCGCACATCGTCCCCGCAGGGTCGGCAAGGGCGGCAGCGAGCGCATCGGGTGAGAGCAGTTCCTCGTCCGGAAACGACGGCGTGAGAACATCGTCGTAGAACTCGTCGAGCATGTCTGCCGGAAGATCCCCGATATCGACGATCCTGATCGGGAGCCCACCCGCCACATTCGCTTCGGTCATCACACTCTCCGTTTCGGACAGATCGCCGACTCGACATCCTCCCCTGACGTTACAGATACGGACGGGTTATCAGCTCGATGGCGTGCCCGGACGGGTCGAAAAAATACACCCCTCGCCCACCGTGCCCGGTGTTGCATTCACCCGGCCGGGTCATCTGCGGATCGGCCCAGTGGTCGATGCGGCCCGCGGTCAGTCGCGCGTAGGCACGGTCGAACAGGTCGTCGTCGACGAGAAAGGCATAGTGCTGCATCTGGATGTCCACCGGCGGTTCCGCGAACTGCAGCAGAACGCCGTCGTCGAGCACGAGGTTCGTGAACACACCCCAGGACGGGGCTTCCCCGAGTTCGAGCAGTTCGCGGAAGAAGTCGGCCGATCGGTTCCGATCCTTCGACGCAATGACGGTGTGGTTGAACGTAGCCGGCATGAAGAGATCTCGCTTTCTGTTCGTGGAGTAGTGGCTGCGGTACTCACGAAAGCGAGGCGGTCCTCGAACTGTGGTGTCACGACGCCGTGTCGGCGCCTGTGCGGAGATCAGACCTCCACCGGATCACCAATCCGTGTGTGGCATGATGCCGGCCCGGTGTTCACCGGCCCGAGGCTACACCGCAATGCTCCGGCGGACAACGCTTTCCGGCCGGGAGAAAGTCAGAACAGGGTCGGCGCGACGACCGTGCCGGCGTCTTCCCTACCCCGCTCGGAAGACACCGGCGGAATCTCCCGATGCTCGAGTTTCCGGCCGCCGAGTCCGTAACGCTCGACCAGTGGGGCAACCCGGTCGTCGAGCCAGCGCGAGTATTCCGGAGACACGTAGGCACCGCGCCCGTAGAGCGCGCGATAACGCCGCATCAGCGCAGGATGTTCCTGCCCGAGCCACGACAGGAACCATCCGCGGGTGGCACCGCGAAGATGCATCGGGATCACCGTCGTGGAGGACGCGCCGGCAGCGGCGAGGGCTGCGAAGAGTTCGTCGAGGTGGCGGCTCGAATCCGTGAGGAACGGGATGACCGGAGCAACCATCACGTGACACGACAACCCGGTGTCGGTGATGGCGCGAATCATGTCCAGACGCGCCCTGGGCGACGGGGTGCCCGGCTCGATCTGCTGCTGCAGGTCGTGGTCGCCGATCGGCAGAGACACCGCGAGCCGGACATCGACCTGCCGGGCAGCGAGTGTCAGCAACGGCAGGTCGCGGCGCAGGAGGGTGCCCTTGGTGAGTATCGAGAAGGGTGTGCCGGATTCGGCGAGGGCACGAATGATCCCGGGCATGAGCCGGTATCGCCCCTCCGCCCGCTGATAGGGATCGGTGTTGGTGCCGAGTGCGACGTGCTCGCGGGTCCACGACCGGCGCGCGAGTTCCCGTCGCAGCACAGCGGCCACGTTGGTCTTGACGACCAGCTGACTGTCGAAGTCGTGGCCGGCGTCGAGATCGAGATACTCGTGCGTGGGCCGGGCGAAACAGTACCGGCACGCATGGCTGCACCCTCGGAAGGTGTTGACCGTGTACCGGAAGGGCAGTTTCGATGCCTCGGGGGTCTTGTTGAGCGCGCTCTTGCAGAGCACCTCGTGGAACGTGATTCCTTCGAACTCGGGGGTCTGCACGCTGCGTACGAGACCCGCCCGATCCAGTCCGGGCAGGGCTCCGTCGTCCGCATCCACTGTCTGAGCCGCCCACCGCATACAGACAGTCGAACATGTGTGCGATGACCTGTCAATCGGCAATCCACGACGAGATGGGTCGCCCGATCACCTACGGCACGGAGAAGGTGGCAAAACCTGGGGTCGTGGTCGTGCCGACTGTCGACCGGAGTGTGAGAACAACCTGCCCACTGCCGGTGTTCAGAGTGGTTTTCGGCGGGAACCCGTTCAGCCCGTCCGACAGCCACGCGGTGCCCGAGGCGCCGGTCGACAGGTTCAGCCACGTCACCTCCGAGCCGATGATGCAGCCCCACCCGTCCTGCTTCCCGCCGGAGATGGTGACGATACCGGGGCGATCCTCGAGCACGGCCACGCATCTGGACGGCGGTACGTCGAAGCTCCCGTTCGGGTTTCCGAACGATGCGGGGTCGATCTGGAACGGGACGGTCGCTGCCGCAGAGGCGATCCCCGCCGTCGCGGAAGCAGAGATGCCGAGTGCGATCGTGCAGGCACCGAGAGCACGCAAGAGGTTCATGGGATTCCTGGGGTCGGTGAGTCCGGAGAGATCCTGCGAAGCATATGCGCCGACGACGGTGAACGGCTGGGTTTCGTTGCCGCGACGGCGGTCGTCGTGGGTCCTGTGCCGCGTTACCGGAAGTCCCCGGCGTAGTAGTGTCCTGTTCCGCCGTTCTGCGGAAGGATCGGTGCACTTGTGCGCCCGAGCAAAGGGGAACTCGTGAGCGAAACCACCGTGCCTGTGACCGCCGCCGGTCCCGGCCGAGACCGCCAAGGCGTTGTCTACCGCAGCGGAGCGCTGGGGCGCCGGCCCGCAGTGCCGACCGCGTTCGGCGATCTCGAACGCGCCGCGCGGCGCGCCAGCTCGACGCGGGCCTGGGCGTATGTCGCCGGCGGCGCCGGCGAGGGGCGCACGATGCGCAACAACCGGCGCGCGTTCGACCGGTGGGCGATTGTTCCGCGGATGGCACACGGTGTCACCGAGCGTGACCTGAGTACGACGGTGGCGGGCACGTCGTTGTCGTCGCCGCTGTTGCTTGCCCCCGTGGGCGCCGGCGCGCTGATGGCCCGCGACAGCGACCTGTCGATCGCGCGGGCAGCGGCGTCGACCGGCGTGCCGTACATCTTCTCCAATCAGGGCTGTAACCCGATGGAGGACTGCGCCGCCGCGATGGGCTCGGCGTCCCGCTGGTTCCAGCTCTACTGGAGTTCGGACGAGGACCTCGTCGACAGCCTGCTCCGTCGGGCGGAGGCGAGCGGTGCCGAAGCCGTCGTCGTCACGCTGGACACCACGATGCTGGGATGGCGTCCCCAGGATCTGAATCTCGGTTCGCTGCCGTTCGCGCGGGGCGAAGGCATCGCCCAGTACACCTCGGATCCGCGCTTCCTCGACATCGTCCGGCAGCGGGTGGCCGCAGCGCGGGACTTCGTCACGGAACGGCCGGACATCACAGCGGGAGCGGTCCGCACGCTGATGTCGATGACCCGCAACTATCCGGGCAGGTTTCTCGACAACCTTCGCTCCCCGATGCCCCGCGCAGCCGCGGAAACCTTCCTCGACATCTACTCGAATCCGGGCTTGAGCTGGGAGCACCTCGCTACCCTCCGCGACCGGACGAGCCTGCCGATCGTGCTCAAAGGAATTCTGCACCCCGACGATGCCCGCCGCGCCGTCGATCTGGGTGTCGACGCGATCGTGGTGTCGAACCACGGCGGGCGCCAGATCGACGGGTCCATCGCGTCGCTCGACGCGCTTCCCGAGATCCGGGCCGCGATCGGGCGTGAACCTACTCTGTTGCTCGACAGCGGTATTCGAAGCGGATCCGATGTGTTCGTCGCGCTCGCGCTCGGTGCGGACGCCGTGCTGCTCGGCCGGCCCTACATGTACGGATTGGCCGTCGCGGGACAGCGCGGGGTCGAAGAAGTGATCCGCAACGTGATCGCCGAGTTCGATCTCACCATGGCGCTCGCCGGGGCCCGGTCGATCCCCGACATCGACGAGCGGTTCGTTCGCCCCAATCCGTCGTTCTGACGGTCCGCGGCCGAGGACACACCGATCGGGATGCGCACGGCCGCCGACCGCCGGCTGTCACCTCGCCGACGCAGGTGCCTCGAGCTACAGTGCTCGGCACACTGATCTTCGAGGGGGGTTCGATGAGCGGTTTGTTTCCCGGTGCCGGAATCCGGGTGGTGCCAGAGGGAATCAGGGCATTCGGTACCACGAATCTGCACGCGGCCGAGAGTGTCGCGCACGCCGGGGCGATCGATCTGCACGCGAACATCGCGTCGCTCAGCCCGGCGTTGGGGTTGATCGGCGCCGAGTTCCTCGGCGTCTTCGGCGCAGCGCAGTCCGAGCACACCCGCGCCGTCGGGCAACTCGCTCTCGCGTACGGCTCCTGCGGGATCGCGGCGCACGAGGCCGCAGCCGGGTACGAGAGCGCCGATGTCACCACCGCAACAGCACTGTCGCAGGCAACGGGGGCACTGTGAACCAGGCCGTGCACACCGCTCTTCCGCCGGCGCCGACCGTTCTCGACGCACTCCGTGCATCTCCCGTCGGACCGGTGCTCGACGCGCCGCTCCCGGCGCTCACGTGCCCCACACCGCCGCCGCCGGGGGAGCTTCCCCCGTTGCCCGACGCGAATGCGATCACGGAACTGCTGCAGTCGCTTCCGGTTCCGGTCCTACCCGATCTCCACGAGTTCCTGCGGCCACTCACCGAACTCGGCTCGCTCTTCGGCACGGGAGTCGTCGAGGCACTCGATCCCTCGGCCGTGCTGCAGCAGGGGTCACGGCTCCTCGAGAACGCGACGGCGCTGGGACGCAGCGCACTTCACGCTCTTCCCGAATCGTGGGAGGGCTCGACCGCAGATTCTGCCGCCGATCACAGCCTCCGTGCCCGGCAGGCGAGCGTCGAACTCGCCGACCGCGGCGACCGGATCGGCGCCGTGACGCGCGCGGCGACCGCAAGTGTCGAGCGGGGAAACATCGAGTTGACCGGTATTGCAAGCTCTTTCGTGTCGATCGCGGTTGCGGCTGCCCCGGTGGCGATCACGCCGCCCGGCCAAGCGGCACTGATCGCCTCGGCAATCGAACACCTGCACGCCGCACTCGCCGTCGTCGCTCGAACCCGAGGTGAGCTCGCGGTACACACCGGGGCGATGACTGCGCTGACCACGCCCATCCCGGTGCCCGCGCCGGTGGCGACGGCGCTCACCGACCCGCGGGCGCTTTCCGGGCTCGCGACCGACACCGTCTCGACGGTCACCGGAACGGTCTCCAGCCTCGCCGGCTCCGCAGCGCCGGGTGGCGATGCCTCCACCACCCCCTCCGCATACGCACCGACAGTTCCCGCAGGGCACACCCTCCCGAATACCGTGCCGAGCGCCACTGCGAGCGGAGGTATGTCGTCCGCCTTTGCGGCGCCGGGCGCGGGTTACGGGGCCGCCGGGTCGAACCCCGTCTCCCTCCCCCCGGCTGTGCCGGGCGCGGCGATGGCACCGGGCACAGCGGGCGGAGCCGGTGCGGCGGGTATCGCAGGAACGACGGGACGTGGGTCGATGGCCGGGGCCCTCCCGTCGACCGCGGGCGCGCGTCAGGACGACGGCGAACACCGCACCACCCCCGGTTTCCTCGTCGCCGCGGCGACGAGCACCGACGTGGTGGGCGACTTGCCGCTGGTGACCCCGGCGGTCATCGGTGGCGACCACACCTGGTAGCCGCAGCCCACACAATCAGGCCCGAACCTGCGGTTCCGAAGGACGGCCGGGACCGAGGTCCTCTCGCGTACCGTCGTGAGAGTGGTCGATGTGCATCCGAGGCAGATCGGCGTCGAAGAGGAATTTCAGCTCATCGACGTGAGGACGCGACGTCTCGTTCCGCGCGCACCCGCACTGCTCGCCCGTCTGTCCGACGCGAGTTACGTCGCGGAGATGCAGCGGTGTGTCGTGGAAGCCAACAGCGCCGTCCATACCCGTCTCGCCGCGTTACGAGCCGACCTGCAGGCCAAGCGCGCGTTCCTCGTCTCCACCGCGGCGACGATGGGGCTGGGCGTGGTCGCAGCGGGATCGGTTCCTCTGGCTGTGCGGGAGGAGATCCGGGTGACCGAGACTCCCCGGTTCCGCCGCATGCTCACGGATTACCAACTGCTCGCACATGAACAGTTGATCTGCGGAACCCAGGTTCACGTCGAGATCTTCGACCGCGACGAAGCGATCCGGGTGGCACACCGGGTGGCGGCTCACCTTCCCCTGTTCCTCGCGCTCAGCGCGAGCTCACCGTTCTGGCCGGACGGTTCGGACACCGGGTACTCGAGCGTCCGGCCGCTGATGTGGATCCGATGGCCCACCTCCGGGCCCGCTGCGCCGGTGTCGTCTGCCGCCGAGTACGACCGACTGGTCGCGGACCTGGTGTCGAGTGGGGTCATCACCGATCCCGGAATGGTCTATTTCGATGTGCGCCCCTCCTCGCATCTGCCCACCCTCGAACTGCGCGTGTGCGACAGTTGCCCGTCGGTGGACACCATCACGCTCGTCACCGGTCTCTACCGCGCCCTCGTCGACCGGGAAGTCGCGGCGGTGCGAGCGGGAGACGCGAACCCGGTCCCGTCGCCGACGCTCGTACGGGCGGCGATGTGGCGAGCAGCGCGAAGCGGCATGGAGGGCGACCTCATCGATCTCGACGTGTCACTCCCCCGCCCCGCCGTCGACATTCTCACGCGGTTCGTCGACACAGTGCGGCCGCAACTCGAAGAGAACGGCGACTGGGACCTGGTGTCGCAGCTCGCATCGGACGCCGCCACGCGCGGAAGTTCGGCCGCCCGGCAGCGAAGAGTGTTGCGCCGCAGAGGAAAACTGACCGATGTCATCGATCATCTGCTCGCGGAAACCGCCGGCTGCCCCTCGTCGGCCGGGGCCGCGACGCGCCCTCCCCGCACCTTGTTCCACGGGTACCGGTCTTCCGGTGGCGATACGCCGTACGACGAAGCGATCGACGCCGACGGTGCGCCGCGAGCCGTCTACCTGCGCACGGTCGAGGCCTTGTCGCGGTTCGGCGCTGCGGCGCTGCAGAAGGTGCAGGAGGACATCGGACATACGCAGCGCGCGGAGAAGTTCACCTTCCGTGCGCGCGGTGCCGGAGGCCCCCAGCCGTTCCCCATGGACGTGGTGCCCCGGATCGTCACCGCCGAAGTGTGGCAGCACCTTCAACGCGCGCTCGAGCAGCGCGCGAGAGCCTTGAACAGCTTCCTCGTCGACATCTACGGGCGCGGGGAGATCGTCGCGGCGGGCGTGCTGCCACCGGAGGTTCTCGATCTCGCACGCGGTTACCGCAGTACCGGAAAGGTGTCGCAGGGACGCGCGGTGCGCGCACACATTTCCGCCGTGGACCTCGCCTGCACAGGACCGGGCCGCTTCGTTGTGCTCGGGGACCACCTCCGCAGTCCGTCGGGTACGGGACATGCGCTGGCACACCGTGCGATGACGCGGCGTTTCCTGGGTGATCTGTGGCCGGCGACCGGCGTCGTCGACGTCGAGACGGTTCCCGCGCAGATCGCACGAACGCTGCGGGACGCTGCGCCCCCGGCAGCGCGCGGCGACGTCACCGTTGCCGTCCTGAGCGCGGGAGCGCAGGACCCCAGCTGGTTCGAACACACGATGATCGCCGATCTCGCGGGAATCGAGCTCGTCCAGACCGCCGAACTGGTCGTGCGCGACGACGTCACCTACATCCAGCGCGGGCCGTCCTTCACGCGGGTGGATGTGCTGTACGCACGGATCGACGAGGACAGGTTGCTGTCGTCGGCCGGCTACGACGGGCGTCCGCTGGGACCGGGACTTCTCGCGGCGATGCGCGGCGGGACCCTCACGCTGGCCAACGCGCTCGGCAGCGGCGTGGCCGAGGACAAGGCCGTCTTCGGCTACGTGCCCGCGATGATCGAGTACTACCTGGGACAGCGTCCGCTGCTCGACCAGGTGTCCACATGGGCGTGTGCGGACCGTGCGCACCGCGACCATGTTCTCGCCCACCTCGGCGAACTGGTGGTCGAACCCGTCGACAGCAGCGACGACGCGGAGATCATGATCGGTCCGGAGGCCGGTGCCGCCGAACTCGACCTCCGCCGCCACGAGGTGATGTCGTTTCCGGAACGGTTCGTGGCCCACGAAATGGTGCCGTCGTCGACGCATCCGACGTTCGACGGCGAGACGGTGCATCCCCGTGCGGTCGATCTCCGTGCGTTCGTGCACCTCGTCGCGTCCGGGTCCTCGGTGTCCGCCGAAGTCGCACCGGCGCTGCTCACGCGCGTCGCGCCGATCGGGAGCGCGGTCGTCGACAGGTCGCGGGTCGGTGGAACCAAGGACACCTGGATTCTCGACGCCTGAGACCGCGCAACGACGCGCACCCGCGACACGTACAACCCCGGCCCTGCTTCACTCGATGAGCGAGGCCACTTCGTGATCGGTCAGGGTGGTCTGAGGAACCCGCCCCGCGTCCCGGGCGAGCACGATCGCCCGGTAGAGCGGCCGTTCGACGAGGCCGGCGTCGCGTGCCTCGGCGCGGAGCTGTTCCACCAGAACCGACGAGATCGCCGCTGCCGGTGCGAGTTCGCTCGCGGCGAGCGCATTGGCGAGGGTGCGCAGCGCGAGCACGTCGAGTTCGCGCGCTCCCTCGCCGGCGTAGAGCGCCAGAGGAATCGTCACCAGGCCGTGGTTGCCGTCGTTGACCCGCAGCACCACCTGGGACACGCGCGCGACCCGGACGAGCAGTTCCACCCCCGCGAGCTGCCGTAGATCCACACTCCGGGAACGGAGCACTCCCGAGACGGTGACGACCGTCCCGTCGATCCGCAGATGGCGGTGGGTTGCGGCGAACGCACCGATCGTCGGCGGGGCCACCACCAGCACGCCCACCACGATCGCGGCCCACAACGGGGCGATGAGGTACACGAGTACACCCGCGACGAGTCCGATCCCCAGCGCGGCCAGCGCGACCTTCCGAACACGTGGCCGCAGCAAGCGGGCAGGGATCAGGTCGAGAGACACCGCTGCGGGCGAACCGCCCCGGCCTCTCGCGGCCGAGCCGTCACGCCCGTCATCCGCCGGCAACGACCTGCCCCACGCGTGCGACGACATCGGCGAGCGGCACGGTCTGCTGTTCACCGTTGCGGAGATCCTTGACGACGATCTCCCCCGCTTCGAGTTCCCGCTCGCCGAGGACCAGCGCGACCACGGCGCCGGACTTGTCCGCCGCCTTCATCGCACCCTTGACGCCGCGTCCGCCGTACGCGAGGTCGACGCGGATCCCGGCCGCGCGCAAGCGATGTGCGACCGGGACGAGTGCAGCCTTGGCCGCATCGCCCATCGGCACCCCGTACACCTCGCAGCGCGCCGGGTTTCCGGCCGTCTTGCCCTCGGCGGCGAGGGCGAGGATCGTGCGGTCGACACCCAGCCCGAACCCGATGCCCGACAACGCTTGCCCGCCGAGTTGTTCCATCAGTCCGTCGTACCGTCCACCGCCACCGATGCCCGACTGGGCGCCGAGGCCGTCGTGCACGAATTCGAACGTCGTCTTCGTGTAGTAGTCCAGTCCGCGCACCATCCGCGGGTTGACCACGTACGGGACGCCGAGCGCGTCGAGATGACCGAGTACCTCGTCGAAATGCGCCTTCGCACTGTCGGAGAGGTGATCGAGCATCAGCGGAGCGTCCGCGGTCATCGCTTTCACGTCGGGACGCTTGTCGTCGAGCACCCGCAGCGGGTTGATCTCGGCGCGCCGTCGGGTGTCCTCGTCGAGAGGAAGGCCGAGGAGGAACTCCTGCAGCAGGTCCCGGTACCGGGGACGGCAGGTCTGGTCGCCGAGCGAGGTGATCTCGAGCCGGAATCCCTCGAGACCGAGGCTCCGGAATCCGGCGTCGGCGATCGCGATGACCTCGGCGTCGAGCGCCGGATCGTCCACACCGATCGCCTCGACGCCCACCTGCTGGAGCTGACGGTAGCGGCCTGCCTGCGGCCGTTCGTACCGGAAGAACGGACCCGCGTACGACAGCTTGACGGGCAGTTGCCCGCGGTCGAGGCCGTGCTCGATGACCGCACGCATCACGCCCGCAGTACCTTCCGGACGCAGCGTGACGGAGCGGTCACCGCGGTCGGCGAAGGTGTACATCTCCTTGGAGACGACGTCGGTCGACTCACCGACCCCCCGCGCGAACAGGCCGGTGTCCTCGAAGATCGGCAACTCGATGTGCCCGTAACCGGCGAGTCGCGCAGCTCGGGTCAAGCCGTCGCGCACGGCGACGAATTCCGCGGACTGCGAGGGAACGTAATCGGGCACACCCTTGGGCGCCGAGAACGTAGAGGCCTTGCTCACTGGTACTGCTTTCTCTCGTGGGCGGTTCGATGGTGCCGGCAGCGCGAAGCCGTCAGCGGGACTGCGGGAGCCCGACCAGGAACTGGTTCGACGTACGCTCCTGGCCGATAGTGCTGGACCCGCCGTGTCCGGGCAGGATCGCGGTGGAGTCGTCGAGGACGAGCAGCTTGCGCGCGATCGAGTCCAGGAGCTGTTCGTGATTGCCACCGGGCAGATCGGTACGGCCGATCGAGCCCTGGAACAGGGTGTCGCCGGTGAGGGCTACCTGCAGGCCGGCACCGTCCGGGGTGCTGGTGCGGGTGCGGAGCACCACCGAGCCCTGGGTGTGGCCGGGCGTGTGGTCCACCACGAACTCGATGCCTGCGTGCTCGATCTCGTCGCCGTCGGCGAACTCGACCACTTCCTGCGGCTCGACGAACTCGACGCCGTCGAGGAAGGGCGCGAGGCTCGACCCCATGCCCTGCAGCGGGTCGGTGAGCATCATCCGGTCGCCGGGATGGATGTAGACGGGGATCTCGTACCGGTCCGCGACAGCCTGAGCCGACCACATGTGATCGAGATGGCCGTGCGTGAGCAACACGGCGCGCGGCGCGAGATCGGAGCCGATGAGGAATTCGCCCAACGGCTCGGCGGCATCCTGTCCGGGATCGACGACGACGCACTCCTTCGCGTTGTCCTGCGCGAGGATGTAGCAGTTGGTCTGGAACATCCCGGCAGGGAATCCGGTCACGAGCACGGGCATCGCTCCTACGAGTGTGGGCATTCGCGGTCCCCTACAGAGTAGGCGCAGCGCCCCGTCCTTTCGCTCTCAGGTTGGGGTGGCAAACTCGACTCGGCCCGAGAGCGCGGGCACACCATCGATCGGTTCACGGGAGGACAACTGCAGTGCCGAGCAACGCACAGCGGCGCAACGCCGCGAAACGCAAACTCGAACGGCAGCTCGAGCACAGGGCCGAACGCGAGCGCAGGCGCCGACGCATGACCATCGCGCTGTCGGCGCTCGGCGTCGTCGTGGTCGTCGCTGCCGCCGCGGCCCTCTGGTCGATCACCGGGAGTGAGGACGACACGGCCACGGATGCGTCCGCGGCCGAGACGACGGCCGAGACCGACAGCGAGTATCCGGCACTGCCCGCGGGCCGCTCCGAACCGCTGCCGGAGACCGTGAACTGCGAGTACCCGGCCGACGGGAGCGAACCGGCGAAGCCGGTCGAGGCGCCGCGCACCGAAGGCATCATGACCACCGGTGAGAACAACACCGATATCAGCGTGAGCGTGGAGACCACCCAGGGCAACATCGGGCTGATCCTGCACAACAGCGACTCCCCGTGCACGGTCAACAACTTCCTGTCCCTCGCGAGCCAGGGATATTTCGACGACACGACCTGCCATCGCCTGACCACGTCGCCTTCCCTGCGGGTACTGCAGTGCGGCGACCCGACGGGCACCGGTACCGGCGGACCCGGCTACGGCTTCGCGAACGAATTCCCCACCGACCAGTACGCGGCCGACGACCCCGCGTCGCAGGAGCCGGTGGTCTACCCGCGCGGAACGGTCGCGATGGCGAACACGGGCCAGCCGGGTAGCAACGGCAGCCAGTTCTTCCTGGTGTACGGGGATTCGGTGCTGCCCCCGCTGTACACGGTGTTCGGCACGATCGACGAGACCGGACTGACCACTCTCGACAAAATTGCCGAGGCGGGCGTCTCCGGTGGGGCCGCCGACGGTGCCCCCGCGGCAGCGACGACACTCACCTCGGTCAGGATGGACTGATGATTCGATTCCGTACCACCCTCGCCGTCGGCGCTGGGCTCGCATTGATCCTCACCGGATGTTCGGACGACGGGGGTGACGACACCGCCGCCTCCCCGTCCGGATCGGCGACGGCAAACGGTGCGGCGCAGTCACCCGAGTACACGGGCGCGCTGCCCGAGCGTCCCGCGGGCGGAGACCCGGTGTCGTGCACCTACACCCCGTCCGGCGACCCTGCTCGTGACGTGAGCGCTCCGGCCGCAACGGACGTACCCGCCGACGGCACCGTCGGCGTGTCCCTCACCACCAGCGTGGGGCCGATCGGGCTGGAACTCGACCGGGCGGAAGCACCGTGCACGGTCAACAGCTTCGTCTCGCTCGCCGAGCAGGGCTACTTCGACGACACGCCGTGCCACCGGCTGGTGACCTCTCCCGGTCTGCAGGTCCTGCAGTGCGGAGACCCGAGCGGCACCGGGACCGGAGGACCCGGATACGGGTTCGACACCGAGTACCCGGAGAACCTCTACCAGCAGGGTGACGCGCAGCTTCGGCAGCCCGTGATCTACCCGCGCGGCACCGTCGCGATGGCGAACACGGGACGGCCGGGCAGCAACGGCAGCCAGTTCTTCCTCGTGTACGCGGATTCGCAGCTTCCGCCGTCCTACACCGTGTTCGGCACCGTGGACGACGCCGGACTCGCCGTGATCGAAGAAGTCGCGGCCGAAGGTGATGACGGCTCGATGGCCGCCGGCGGCGGCGCGCCGAACCGCGGGGTACAGATCGAATCGGTGACCGTCGAGGGCTGATTCCCACCCGTTCTCACGACCGCCGGTCGTCCGCCCGTATGCCGGGACGGACGGCCGGCGTCGTCTCTGGGCACTCTCATGGCGCCTCGTACCGCGTGAGCGCCACTCCTCCACGGAATCTCCGCGCATCCAGGAGACGCAGCCCGGCCGTCGTGTACCCGTCGGGAAACAGCCGACGACCGCGGCCCTGCACCACGGGGTACACGAACAGCCGGTACTCGTCGACCAGGCCCGCCTCGATGAGGCTGTGGCACAACGTGATGCTTCCGGTGGTCACGATGTCCAGGCCGGGACCGGCCTTCAGTGTGCGGACCTGTTCGATCGGGTCTCCCCCGAGAATCGTGGCGTTCTGCCATCCGGGATCGCGAAGGGTCGACGACACCACGTACTTGTCCACATCGTCGAGGTATTCGGCCACCCCGGTCGGATCGTCGCGCTGCAGCGGCCAGTAGCTACGGAAGTCTTCGAACGTCCGCCTGCCGAGCAGCATCGTGTCGGATTGCCCGGACTGCGCACGGGTCTCCGCGAGGAGGTCCTCATCGGCGTCCTCGACCTCCGTGGGCGGGGAGAACCAGTCGTCCAGGATCTCGATGGATCCGTCGAGGGTGATGTTCTGGGTTATCGCGAGTGTGCGCATCGCGCCTCCTGGGGGCAGTCGGGTTCTGTACCCGTACCGACCCCGGCCGGGAAACGAACTCATCGAGGAGCGCTCGTACGAGGGCATGTCATCCGGTGGGACGACATCGGGTCCCTATCCGTTCGTCACCGCGTAGGCTACGCTCCCCGAATTGTGACCTTCGACACTTCTGTGCGTACGCACCTGGTACGTCTCGTTCTCGCGGTATTCGTCGCCGCGGTACCGGTTCTCGCAACCGGTTGTAGCAGTGACGAAGGCAAGACGGCCCCGGTCCTCGCCGCCGGGGAATCGAGCACGCGTGGCGCGCCACCCCGTGACATGTCCATCTACCCCGCACTGCCCGCTGTACCGCGTCCCGCCGCGGCGACGGTCTCGTGCACCTACGTCGACCGGGGAGAAGGCACCGTTGCCCACCCGCCGTCGACCGCACCCACCTCCGGCGTCGTGAATCTGACCTTGGACACGTCGGCCGGGCCGGTTCCCCTCGTCCTCGACCGCTCCCTCGCGCCGTGCGCCGTCAACAATTTCGTGGGTCTCGCGGAGCGCGGTTTCTACACCGGAACGTCGTGCCACCGGCTGTCCAACGATCCGGGCAGTCACCTGTACCAATGCGGTGACCCGACCGGGACCGGCACGGGCGGCCCCGGATACACCTTCGCAGACGAGTATCCGGTGCCGGCCTACGACGGACAGCCGCACCGGCCCGCAGCCGTCGTGTACCCGCGTGGCACCGTGGCGATGGCCAACACGGGCGTGGCCCACACCAACGGAAGCCAGTTCTTCCTGCTTCTCGGCGACTCGCTGCTGCGTCCGAACTACCCCGTGTTCGGACGTGTCGCCGATGCGGGGCTGCCGGTGCTGGACGCGGCTGCGGCATCCGGCAACGACGGCACCAATCCACTCGGCGGCGGCACGCCGATCACGCCCGTGACCATCGAGGCGGTGCGATAACCCTGCCCGTCAGGACGCAGAGGTGACCCGGTACACGTCGTACACACCCTCGACGTTGCGGACCACGTTCAGCACGTGGCCGAGGTGCTTGGGATCGCCCATTTCGAACGTGAAGCGGCTCACCGCAACTCGATCACCGGTCGTGGTCACCGAGGCGGACAGGATATTGACCTTCTCGTCGGCGAGAGCCTTCGTCACATCCGACAACAGCCGGTGCCGGTCGAGTGCCTCGATCTGGATCGCCACGAGGAACACCGACGACGGCGAGGGCGCCCATTCGACGTCGATGATCCGCTCGGACTGCTCACGCAGCGAACCGGCATTGGTGCAGTCGGTGCGATGCACGCTCACCGCACCGGTGCGGGTCACGAACCCCATGATCTCGTCGCCCGGCACCGGCGTACAGCACTTCGCGAGCTTCGAGACGGTGCCCGGTGCACCCGGCACCAGCACGCCCGAGTCGCCGCTCTGCCGCGACCGGGTGGGGATGGTGGACGGCGTCGACCTCTCGGCCAGTTCCTCCTCCACCCCTCCGACACCGCCGAGCAGTGCGACGAGGCGCTGCACGACATGGTGTGCCGAGACGTGGTGCTCGCCCACCGCGGTGTAGAGGGCCGAGACGTCGGAGTACTTCAGTTCCCGGGCGACACCGAGCATCAGGTCGGCGTTCATCAGACGCTGCAACGGCAGACCGACGCGACGGACTTCCTTCCCGATCGCGTCCTTACCGGACTCGAGCGCCTCTTCGCGCCGTTCCTTCGCGAACCACTGGCGGATCTTCGCCTTCGCACGCGGCGAGACCACGAACGACTGCCAGTCGCGGCTCGGGCCGGCGTTCGGATCCTTCGAGGTGAACACCTCGACGACCTCACCGTTCTCGAGTTTGCGCTCCAGCGCGACGAGACGGCCGTTGACACGTGCCCCGATGCAGCGATGCCCCACCTCGGTATGCACGGCATACGCGAAGTCGACGGGCGTCGAACCGGACGGAAGGGTGATCACATCACCCTTCGGGGTGAAGACGAAGATTTCCTTGACGGCCAGGTCGTACCGCAACGACTCGAGGAACTCGCCCGGGTCCGCGGCTTCCCGCTGCCAGTCGAGCAACTGCCGCATCCAGGCCATGTCGTCGAGTTCGCCGACGTCGCCCGAGTGGCGTCCCTTGGTCTCCTTGTACCGCCAGTGCGCGGCGATGCCGAACTCCGCGGTGCGGTGCATCTCGTGCGTGCGGATCTGCACCTCGAGCGGCTTGCCCTCGGGGCCGATCACGGTGGTGTGCAGCGATTGGTACACCCCGTAACGCGGCTGGGCGATGTAGTCCTTGAATCGTCCGGCCATGGGCTGCCACAGCGAATGCACGACACCGACCGCGGCGTAGCAGTCGCGTATCTCGTCGCACAGGATCCGCACACCGACCAGGTCGTGGATGTCGTCGAAGTCGCGGCCCTTGACGATCATCTTCTGGTAGATCGACCAGTAGTGCTTGGGGCGTCCCTCGACAACCGCATCGATACGCGATGCCGCGAGCGTCTGATTGATCTCCGCCCGGACCTTCGCCAGATAGGTGTCGCGAGAGGGCGCACGCGTCGCGACGAGACGAACGATCTCCTCGTACTTCTTCGGGTGCAGGATCGCGAACGACAGATCCTCGAGTTCCCACTTGACGGTCGCCATGCCGAGCCGGTGTGCGAGAGGTGCGATGACCTCGAGCGTCTCCCGCGCCTTGCGCGCCTGCTTCTCTGGCGGCAGGAACCGCATCGTGCGCATGTTGTGCAACCGGTCGGCGACCTTGATCACGAGTACCCGGGGGTCCCGGGCCATCGCGATGATCATCTTCCGGATGGTCTCGCCCTCGGCGGCGTTACCGAGCACCACCTTGTCGAGCTTGGTCACACCGTCGACGAGGTGTGCGACCTCCTCACCGAAATCGGCGGTGAGGTCTTCGAGCTTGTAGCCGGTGTCCTCCACGGTGTCGTGCAGCAGTGCCGCCACGAGAGTGGTCGTGTCCATGCCCAGTTCGGCGAGAATCGTCGAGACCGCGAGGGGATGGGTGATGTACGGGTCGCCGGATTTGCGCTTCTGATCGGCGTGGCGTTCTTCCGCTACGTCGTAGGCGTGCTGCAGCTGCGACAGGTCGGCCTTCGGATACAACTCGCGATGGATTGTGACGAGCGGTTCGAGAACGGGCTTCAAGGTGGTACCGCGCTGGCCCGTGATGCGGCGCGCCAAGCGGGCGCGCACACGGCGGGATGCGGACGTCGACGCCGGGGTCGGCGTCGGTCCGGAGCCTTGGGACCGATCAAGATTCTGGGTCATGCCACTCTCCCATCTCGGCCGCGCGCCCGGAGTCCGGACAGATCCTGTCCGGACGTACGGGGCACGGCCGGTCCACCGGTACCTGCCGCAACTGTAGTACTCAGATCCGGACGAGCGAGGTCAGTGGGTACCCCGCGAGCCGCGCACGCCCGCCCAGGGCCTCGATCTCCGTCACCACGGTGACGCCGACGATGTCGGCGCCGGCGCGCTCGAGGAGTTCGACGGTCGCGCCGAGAGTGCCGCCGGTGGCGAGCACGTCGTCGACGATCAGTACCCGCCGCCCGTGCAGAATCTTGGAATCACCCGGGATCTCGATGGCGGCAGTGCCGTATTCGAGGGTGTACTCGCACGTCTGCACCGGCGGGGGAAGCTTGCCGGCCTTGCGCACGGCCAGCACCCCGACGCCGAGATCGCGGGCGATGCCACCGCCCAGCAGGAACCCGCGGGCGTCGATACCGGCGACGAGTTCTGCACCGGGCGCAACCGAGGACAGAGCGGAGATGATCGAGGAGAACGCCGGACCGTCGGCGAACACCGGCGTGAGATCGGCGAATCGGACACCCGGGTTCGGGAAGTCGTCGACCCACCGCGTGTGGGCGGTGACGGCAGCGGCGGCCTGGTCGATCAAATCGGAGGAATCGGTCCGAGAAACGTTCATCCTGTCAGTATCCACCGGTCCATGTTCCAGCCCGAACCCGCGGTGGTGGGATTCGGAACCCCGGCTGCCAGCCCGGACGCAAAACCGATCGAACGGGGCTGCACGAACAGCGGCAGAGTCGGCATCTCGTCCCACAGGATCCGTTCTCCGTCGCCGACGAGACCCGAGATGCCCTGCTGGTCGCCCGCGACGAGCAGTCCGTCGAGAATCTCGTCCACCCGCCCGTTCGCGAATCCGCCGATGTTGCTGCCGGTACCCGAGTGCAGCGCCCCGCGCGCGATGTCCATGTCGGCAGTGCCACCGGAACCTGCCGCCGCGGCGGTACCGGCGAGCACGGCATCGACGTCCGTTCCCAGCTGGGACGGGACGAACGACTCCGATCCGGCGTCGACCACGTCGATCCCCGCGTCGCGGCACGACGCGGCGATCAGTTCGACGGTGCGGGCCCGCCTGTCGTCCGGCGCGAGGTAACCGACCCGGACCTCCATGCGTTCCTGACCGGACGCGGTGCGTTCACCGCGCGCCGCCTCGAGGTCGGGTTGGAGGTATCGCTCGGCGGGACCAGCCGTCTGCGGGTACAACGGCGAATCGGTCGCCAGCAGACGCGAGGAGACCGGGCCCGTCGCGAAACCCGAGCCCGCGCCCGAGGCACCGAGTTCGTCGAACAATTGCGTGCGGGGAACGCACAGCGCGAACGCGCGGCGCGCGGCGGGGTTCTCGAAGACCCCGCGAGTGGCGAACACGATCTGTTCGAGATTGCGGGAGATCACGGTGGACGATTCGACGGCGCCGACCACCCTGTGCGCCTCGCTCATGGATCCGGCGCCGACGTCGACGACCTGGATCTGTCCGCTTTCCGCCGCAGCCGTCATCTCCGTCCCTCTCGGCCAGACGACGATCCGGTCGGTGCCGGGTGCGTTACCCCACCACCGTTCGTTGGCGACCAGGACGAGTCCCTCCTCCACGGTGTAGGACTCGATGCGGTACGGGCCCGCGGACGGGAACAACGCGGGATCGAATTCGCCCGGCGTGAGCGACCATCCGGTGTTCCAGAACTCGGCGATCCGGCGGACGTCGTCGAGGTTGTTGCCGTTGATCGCCCCGACCAGGTCGGCGACACCCGCCTGCCGCGCGGCGATGTGGGCGGGCATCAGTTCGGTCGCACCGAAGAGCGTGTTCCAGTCCGCGTCGCCGCGACCGCCCTTGAACACGACGGTCGCGTCTTTCGATCCGGGTTGGCAGTCGACGCGGTCGATGTCGGCGTACCCGCCGCGCCGGGACGAGTCGAACACGTTGACCTGCCCGCCGGATTCGTCCGGCGTGGTGAACCGTCCGCTCGCCGCGGCCCAGGTGAGTACGAGATCGTCACACGACATCGGCACACCGTCCGAGTAGACCGAGTCGGGCGAGAGCCGGTACTGCACGGTGAGCGGATCCCCCGGCACCGCGGTGGCGGTGCCGATGTCCGTGTCGGAGACGGCATAGCCCGACGGGGCGATGTACCCGAAGCCCGGCAGTACCCGCGTGAACGCCTGCCGGGCTCCCGACGCAGCACCGTCGACCGTGTTGGCGTTGTAGCTGGTCACCGTGTTGTCGATGGCGTAGCCGATCGAGTGCACCCGTTCTTCTTCCGTGGCACACGAGACCGTTGCCGCCGCGACCACCGCAAGCGCGATGCCCAGAGCCGCGCGTCGTGGCCGGCCCCTCCGGCGGGAGGCGTGCGTTCGCTGAATCCACTCGGTCACCGGCATATCAGGACTTTCTCTTGGCGCGCTTTCCGGTCGGTCGGGCTCCCGGCCTGGGGGCTCGCTGAACGGGCGCGTAGCGGGCTGCCGGAGGACCTGCAGGCGTGGCCACCGAAGTCCCTGCGGTGCCGGGGACTTCGCCGCTTCCGGCGGCTGCGGCGCGTGCCGCTGCCTCCTCGCGCTTGGCCAGTACCTTGCGGGTGTGCTTGGCGATCGGTCCGCGCCATTCCTTCAGCGTAACGAGCAGCGGGGTGGCGAAGAACACCGACGAGAACGCGCCGACGATGATGCCCACGAGCTGGACGAGTGCCAGATCCTTGAGCGTGCCGACCCCGAGCAACCACACCGCCACGACCATCAGCGCGATCACGGGCAGCACCGAAATCACGGTCGTGTTGATCGACCGCATGAGGGTCTGGTTCACGGCGAGGTTCGCCTGCTCTGCGTAGGTCCGCCGGTGCAGATGCAGGATGCCTCGGGTGTTCTCCTCGACCTTGTCGAACACCACCACAGTGTCGTACAGGGAGAAACCGAGGATGGTCAGCAAGCCGATGACGGTTGCGGGCGTCACCTCGAAACCGACGAGCGAGTACACGCCCGCGGTGACGATCATGTCGAAGAACAGGGCGGCGATCGCCGCGACCGCCATGTCGCGTTCGTACCGGATCGCGATGTACACGCTGACGATCACCAGGAACACCACCAAGGCGATGAGTGCCTTGTCGGTGATCTGGCTGCCCCACGTCTCGCTCACGTCCGCGACGCTGATCGAGTTGATCGAGGGCTGCCCGTCGGCGCCGGCCGGCTGGAACTCATCGAACAGTGCCGACTGCACGGCGGCGACTTGTCCTTGGTCGAGGGTGTCCGAGCGGATCTGGATGGTGGCGCCCGAACCGGCGCCGACCGTCTGGACCGACTCCGGCTCGAAACCGAGCGTGTCGCTGAAAACGGTCTCGACGTTCTCGGTGGTCACATCGGCGACGACCGGCATCTGGATGCGGGTGCCGCCTTCGAAGTCGATGCCCCACGTGAAGCCGCGCACGAGCATGCTCAGCAACGCGAGCAGCACGATCACCGCGGTCACGATGTACCAGCGTTTGCGCTGCCCGACGATCTCGAAGGCGCCGGTACCGGTGTAGAGCCCGGCAAGTGTTCCGCGACGCGTGGTGGGTCGTTCCGCTGTTGTCGTGTCGGTCATGGTCACGCCTCCTTCGCCGCTACCGCAGCGAGCTGGCGCTCGTGCGCCACCTGCTGAATTGCGCCCAGACCGTTCACGCTCGGCTTGGACCAGAACTTCGACCGCGAGGCCAGGTGCACGAGCGGCCAGGTCACGAGGAAGACCACCACGACGTCCAGGATCGTGGTCAGACCCAGGGTGAAGGCGAACCCTCGCACCTGTCCGACCGCGAGAACGTACAGCACCGCTGCGGCGATGAAGCTGACCGCATTGCCGGACAGGATGGTACGACGGGCACGTGCCCAGCCTCGCGGCACTGCGGAGCGGAAGCTCCGGCCTTCGCGGATCTCGTCCTTGATGCGTTCGAAGAAGACCACGAACGAGTCTGCGGTCATGCCGATACCGATGATCAGGCCCGCGATTCCGGCGAGGTCGAGCGTGAATCCGATGTACCGGCCGAGGAGCACCATCACCGCGTAGACCGCCAGCCCGGACAGGATGAGGGACAACGCGGTGAGGATACCGAGCATCCGGTAGTAGACCAGGCAGAACAGGAACACCAGGACCAGTCCGACGGCACCCGCGATCAGACCCGCTTCGAGAGAAGCGAAACCGAGGGTGGCCGAGACGGTCTCGGCTTCCGATGCGACGAAGGACAGTGGCAACGAACCGTACTTGAGCGTGTTCGCGAGTTCGCTCGCCTGAGTGTTGGTGAAGTTGCCGGTGATCGAGGTGGCACTGCCCGCGGGCGTCGCACCCTGGATGACCGGAGCGCTGACCACCTGCGAGTCGAGGGTGAAGGCGGCCTGCTTACCGATGTTGGCGGCGGTGAACTGCGCCCACGTGTTGCTGCCCTCGGTGTCGAAGGTCAAGCTGACCTCGTAGCGGGACTGCTGAGAGTTGAATCCCGAGGACGCGTCGGCGATCTGCTGTCCGTCGATGATGCTCGGGCCGAGCAGGTAGACGGAGGTGTCGTCCGTCGAGCAGGCCACGAGCGGAAGTGCCGGATCGTCGTTGCCCGCGAGCGGGTCGGCAGCCGAACAGTCGAGCGAGAGAGCCGCCTCCTGCTGAACGGCAGGGTCGGAACTCTGACGGAGGGCCCGGGCCGCAGCGATCTGGTCGGCGGCCTCTGCCTGCGGGCTTCCGGGAACCGCGTCGGCGGCCGGGGCTTCGGCGGGAGCGTCCGTCGCGGGAGCGTCTGTCGCAGGCGCAGGTGTGTCCGCGGGCTCGCCCGGTTCGACCGGCGCGTCCGTCGGGTTCTGTGCCGGGAACGGACGGCCCTGCGGCTCCGCGCCGTCCGTGGCGGGTGCCTGACCCTCTTCTTCGGCCGGCGGAGCTTCTGCCGGAGCGTCCGTCTCCGATTCCGGGGCCGGGGCGCCGTCGGCGGGGCCGTCCTCCTCGACAGGCTGCTCGGCCGCCGAGTTGGAGCTTGCGATCGGTCCTCCGAGCACGGGACGGATATAGAGCCGCGCCGTCTGTCCGAGCGTCTTCGCCTGCGAGCTGTCGTCGCCGGGCACCGTGATCACCAGGTTGTCGCCGTCGACGACCACCTCCGAGCCCGATACACCGAGCCCGTTGACGCGGGTTTCGATGATCTGCTGAGCCTGCTTCAAGCTGTCGGCGCTCGGGCTGCTGCCGTCCGGGGTGCGCGCGGTGAGCGTCACCCGGGTGCCGCCCTGCAGATCGATGCCGAGCTTGGGAGCCGGCGACTTGTCCCCGGTGAAGAAGACCAATGCATACAGCGCTACCAGGATCACCCCGAACAGGGCGAGCGAACGCGCGGGATGCACCGATCCATTGGAAGGTGCCACGGTGTGTGTGTCTCCTCGATACGAGTGAGTGGAATCGGAGATGAGCAGCCCTCAGAGGCGCATTACGCGCGTGGGGCGGCCACGCAGCCGCATCGGCGCCGACACAATGTCTCGGTGCGCCGCAGCGTCGGCGTCAGTGCTCGGTGGGACGCCCTTCGGACGGGTCGTCCTTGCCCAGCGACACGATGCCGCCGTCGTCTGCGGAGTCGTGCGCGGGCTCGACGCGCTCACGAACGACCAGGCGCGACCATGTGGTCACGACGCCCGGTGCGATCTCGAGTTCGACCGTGTCCTCCGCGAGCGAGACCACCGTGGCGTGCAGGCCTGCCGTCGTCATGACGCGGTCGCCGATGCGCAGCGAGTCCTGCAGCTCCGCTACCTTGGCCATTTCCTTCTTCTGACGCCGTACGCCCAGGAAGGTCGGGACGAGCAAGGCGAGAATCAGGAGCGGGAATAGCAGTTCCATCGTTGAAGTCAGTCCTCGGTTGTAGCCAGTGTCGTGGCGGCAGCAGGGCCGGCTCGACGTCGGAATCGGCCTCCACGGACCGATGCAATAAACCAGTGTGCCATTACCTCGCCGCAGACCCTACGACCACGCGCACGGGGTGCTAGACCCCGGGTGGTCCCGGACCCTCACCGGTTCGATCGAGCTGCGGTTCCCGTGCGCGCACCTCGATGCCACCCGTGGCCGCCTCCGGGGGCGGAGTCAGTCCGAGCTGCAGCCAGGCCGCCTGCGTCGCGACGCGACCACGTGGCGTGCGGGCGATCATTCCGGCACGCACGAGGAACGGCTCGCAGACCTCCTCGACGGTTCCCGGCTCCTCGCCGACCGCCACCGCCAATGTCGACACGCCGACCGGCCCACCACCGAAGCTGCGCACCAGAGCGCCGAGCACCGCGCGGTCGAGGCGATCGAGGCCGATCGGATCGACGTCGTACACCTCGAGCGCCGCGCGGGCGATGTCGCGTGTCACGACACCGTCTGCCCGGACTTCGGCGTAGTCGCGCACCCGGCGCAGCAGCCGGTTGGCGATGCGCGGTGTGCCGCGCGAGCGTCCGGCGATCTCGGCGCTCGCGTCGTCGTGCAGGTCGATACCCAGAATCGTCGCCGAACGCCGCAGGATGAGCTGCAACTCCGCGGGTTCGTAGAAATCCATGTGGGCGGTGAACCCGAACCGGTCGCGCAACGGACCGGTGAGAGCACCTGAGCGGGTGGTGGCACCGACGAGCGTGAACGGCGCGACCTCCAGGGGTATGGAAGTAGCTCCCGGCCCCTTCCCCACAACCACGTCCACCCGGAAATCCTCCATGGCGAGGTAGAGCATCTCCTCGGCCGGGCGCGCGATCCGGTGGATCTCGTCGATGAACAGGACGTCGCCCTCGACGAGGTTCGACAGCATCGCCGCGAGGTCGCCCGCACGCTCGAGCGCCGGACCGGACGTCAGGCGCAGCGACGCTCCCAACTCGGCGGCGATGATCATCGCCATGGACGTCTTGCCCAGCCCGGGAGGACCGGAGAGAAGGATGTGGTCGGGTGTGCCGCCGCGCATGGTCGCGCCGCGCAACACCAGCTGGAGTTGCTCGCGCACTCTGGGCTGCCCGATGAAGTCGTCGAGACTCTTCGGACGCAAGCTTGTTTCGATGTCACCGTCGGTCGCGGTGAACGCGGCCGTCACCGGAGAGTCGTGCGGATCGTCGTACGAACCGCCCTCGTCGGGCAGGTCGTCGCCGGTCACCGGGACTTACCCAGCAACGACAGCGCCGCCCGCAGCGCGGTGGACGTGTCGGCGTCCGGGGCATCGGCCAGCACCGTGTCGGTGGACTGCTCCGCCTGTTTGAGCGGGAAACCGAGACCGACGAGCGCCTCGACGACCTGCTCGCGCACCGGCGATGCGGGCACGGCCGACAGTGGAGGCGCGCCGTTGCCGCCGAACGCGGCGACCTTGTCGCGCAGTTCCACGATCATCCGTTCGGCGCCACGCTTGCCGATTCCCGGAACCCGGGTGAGGGCGGCGGTGTTGCCGTCCGACAGCGCCGCCCGCAACGCGTCCGGTTCGAGGACGGCGAGCGTCGCCATCGCGAGCCGGGGTCCGACGCCGGAGACGGTCAACAGGAGCCCGAACAGATCGCGGGCATCGGGATCGGCGAACCCGAACAGGGTCATCGAGTCCTCGCGCACGATCATCGCCGTCATGAGCCGCGCGTGCTCGCCGCGTCGCATGGTCGCCAGGGTTGCCGGGGTCGCGTTGACGCGGTAGCCCAGCCCCGCCGATTCGATGACGACGTGGTCGAGTGCGATCTCGAGGACCTCGCCGCGGACGGAGGAGATCACCGTGTTCCTGCCTTCCGGGCTGCGGCCTGCTCCCGCAACCGTGCCTCGTAACGTCGTTTCTGTTCTGCCGCAGCGGCTTCCGCCGCGGCCATGCGGGCCATCATCGGCGCCCGCCAGCAATGGCAGATCGCCAGGGCGAGAGCATCGGCGGCGTCGGCGGGTTTCGGTGCCTGCGCCAGCCCGAGGATGCGGGTGACCATCGCGGTCACCTGCTTCTTGTCTGCTCCACCGTTGCCTGTGACCGCCGACTTCACCTGGCTGGGAGTGTGGAACATGACGGGTATGCCGCGTCGCGCGGCGGACAGTGCGACCACTCCCCCGGCCTGCGCCGTTCCCATCGCGGTACGGACGTTGTTCTGCGAGAAAACTCGTTCGACCGCGACGACCTCGGGCCGGTACCGGTCGAGCCAGGTCTCTGCCGCATCGGAGATCTGCAGCAGTCGTGTCGCAAGGTCGAGATCGGTGGGCGTCCGGACGACGTCGACGGCCACGGCGGTGACCTCCCGCCCCCGGCCGGCGTCCACGATCCCGAAGCCGCATCGCGTCAGCCCCGGGTCGACACCCATCACACGCACCCGTCATACCCCTTACGCACTACGAACAATTGTTCGATAGCCTATCGGAACGGGTCCGCCGCCCGCCGGTCCGACACGCGATCGGCCGGCGGACGCCGGGGGGTCAGTCTTCGAGTTCGGCGAGGACCTCGTCGGAGACATCGACGTTGGTGTACACGTTCTGCACGTCGTCGCAGTCTTCCAGCGCGTCGACGAGCTTGAAGACCTTGCGCGCGCCTTCCGCATCGACGGGGACCTCGACGGACGCCCGGAAATCGGGATCGGCCGAGTCGTAGTCGATACCCGCGTCCACCAGCGCGGTGCGTACCGCGATGAGATCGCCGGCTTCGGAGACCACCTCGAACTGGTCGCCCAGGTCGTTGATCTCCTCGGCGCCTGCTTCGAGCACGACCTCGAGGATCTCGTCCTCCGAGCGCTCGCCCTTGTCGAGCACGACGACGCCCTTGCGGGTGAACAGGTAGGCCACCGAACCGGGATCGGCCATGTTCCCGCCGTTGCGGGTCATGGCGGTGCGGACCTCGCCCGCTGCACGGTTGCGGTTGTCGGTCAGACACTCGATGAGCACCGCGACACCGTTGGGGCCGTAGCCCTCGTACATGATGGTCTGCCAGTCGGCGCCACCGGCTTCTTCGCCGCCGCCGCGCTTACGGGCCCGCTCGATGTTGTCGTTCGGGACCGAGCTCTTCTTCGCCTTCTGGATGGCGTCGAACAGCGTCGGGTTTCCGGCGGGGTCACCACCACCCGTCCGGGCTGCCACCTCGATGTTCTTGATGAGTTTCGCGAACATCTTCCCGCGCTTGGCGTCGATGACCGCCTTCTTGTGCTTGGTGGTGGCCCATTTGGAGTGGCCGCTCATTCGCTTGGAGCCCCTTCCGGCGAGGTACGTCGGATCACTACCGACTGTTCGGAGAGCCGATTCTACCTGCCGGATCACGCGTGTACGCGCACCGCATCGACGAAGAGCCGGTGCACTCGCAGATCACCGCCCACCTCGGGGTGGAACGAGGTCGCGAACACCGCGCCCTGCCTCACCGCGACGACGCGGCCCGCAGCAGGTCCGGTGGGCACGGTGGCGAGGACTTCGACGTCCGGTCCTGTCCTCTCGACCCACGGGGCCCGGATGAACACCGCCCGGACCGGACCACCCTCGACGCCCCTCACATCGAGGTCCTCCTCGAACGAATCGACCTGCCGACCGAACGCATTGCGGCGCACGGTGATGTCGAGCGCGTCGAGGTGCTCGGCGTCCGGTCGCGTGTCGAGAACCTCGGAGGCGAGCAGGATCATCCCGGCACACGAACCGTATGCGGGCATCCCCGCCTCTAGCCGGGATCGCACGGGGTCGAGCAGATCGAACACGCGCAGCAACCGGCTCATCGTGGTGGACTCCCCGCCCGGGATCACTATCCCGTCGACATCGTCGAGTTCACCGGCGCGGCGAAGCGCGATCGTGCGGGCACCGGCGGCCTCGAGTGCTGCGCGATGCTCCCGCACGTCGCCTTGCAGTGCGAGCACCCCGATGGTAGGCGTCGTGGTCATGTATTCGTACCTTCTCCCGGGGGAAGCCGCCTACGGCCGCGGCGTGCGGCTGAGGCCCTCCTGCACGACGGCAGCGACGAATTGTCCACGGCTGTCGAAGATTCTGCCCTGGGTCAGTGCGCGCCCGAATCCCGCGGCCGGAGAGGTCTGATCGTAGAGCAGCCAGTCGTCGGCGCGGAACGGGCGCATGAACCACATGGCGTGGTCGAGCGAGGCGCCCTGGATGTCCTCGTCGCGGTGGATGACCATCGACGAGCCCAGCAGCGTCATATCGCTCATGTAGGCGAGCGTGCACACGTGGAGAACCGGGTCGTCCGGCAGCGGCAGGCGCGACCGGAACCACAACTGCTGCTGGGAGGCCGAGCCGTCGCGTCGCACGATGCGATCCTGCGGTACGAACCGGAACTCCCATTCCGACCACTCCCGGTTCACCCACCGGTATTCGGGGTCGGGTGAGTCCATGGCGTCGGTCAGCTCGTCAGGCATCGGCACCGCGGGCATCACGTCCTGATGCTCGATGCCGTGGTCCTCGATGTGGAACGACGCCGACATCGTGAAGATCGCCTTGCCGTCCTGTACGGCCGTGACCCGCCGGGTGGCGAACGAGCGTCCGTCCCGCATCCGTTCGACCTGGTACACGATGCTTTTGTCCGGATTCCCCGGACGCAGGAAGTAGCCGTGCAGCGAGTGCACACCGAAGTCCGGATCGACGGTGCGCACCGCGGACACGAGGGACTGCCCGGCCACCTGACCGCCGAATGTCCGCTGCAGCAACGTCTCGGTCGCGATACCTCGGAAGATGTCGTTCTCGATCCGTTCCAGCGCCAGGATGTCTTCGATCTTCGCCATAGGGGCCCCTTCTCTGCTCCGTACCCGTTGAAGGCTAGCGGCAGGCCGGAACGGACACGCAGTTGCTCCTCCGCAGGTCGACGAGCACGCAGTCTCCGCAAGGGCCCGATTTGTGGCACTCTCTCACGCAAGGGAGGGTGGACATGGGGAACCACGTGCGGACACCGAGCAGGAACCACGTCACCGTAACCGGACGCCGAGGCGCCCCGGTGATCGTGCTGGCACACGGTTTCGGCTGTGATCAGAGTCTGTGGCGTCTCGTGGTTCCCACCCTGGAACAGGACTTCACCGTGGTGCGGTTCGACCATGTCGGAGCCGGCCGCTCGGACCTGTCCGCATGGAGCGCGTCGCGGTACTCGACTCTCGACAGCTACGCCGAGGACGCGCTCGAGGTGTGCCGTGATCTCGGACTGGGACCCGTTGTCTTCGTGGGTCATTCGGTGAGCGCGATGATGGGGGTTCTCGCCGCGGCACAGGACCCCGACGCGTTCAGCGGCCTGGTTCTCCTCGTGCCGTCGCCGTGCTTCATCGACGACCCGGCCACCGGATACCGGGGCGGGTTCAGCGCCGAGGACATCGACGAGCTTCTCGAGGCACTGGAAGCGAACTATCTGGGCTGGTCGGGTGCGATGGCGCCGGTCATCATGGGGAACCCGGAGCGTCCGGTACTCGGCGACGAACTGACCGATCTGTTCTGCCGCACCGACCCCGACATCGCCCGTGTCTTCGCGCGCGTGACCTTCCTGTCGGACAACCGCGACGATCTTGCCGCGGTTTCGGTGCCCACGCTCGTCGCGCAATGCTCGCGCGACGCCATCGCACCCCCGGAAGTGGGCGCTTTCGTCCATGCGGCCATCCCCGGCAGCGAACTCGTGACGCTGGATGCGACAGGCCACTGCCCACAGCTCAGTGCGCCGGACGAAACGGCCGCCGCCATCGCCGAGTTCGTGTCACGGATCGGATGACGACCCCGCCCCATCCCGAGGACCGGCCCGCGCGACGCGACCTGCCGGGCGCGCACCCGGACGACGAACCGGGGAGCGCAGCCCTCGGGCAAAGCCTCCAGGAAAGCGCGGAAAGCCTGTACGAGAATGCTCCCTGCGGCTACATGACGACCCTCCCCGACGGGCGCATCGTGAAGATCAACACGACGCTCCTGGCGTGGCTCGGCTATCCGCGCGAGGACCTCGTGGGCCGGCGATACTTCTCCGATCTGCTGTCCGTGGGTGGACGCATCTACCACGAGACCCATTTCGCGCCACTTCTCCTGCTTCACGGCGAAATCGGCGGAATCGCATTGGAATTGACGGCGGCGAACGGGTCGCGGCTTCCGGTTCTGGTGACCTCGAACCTCGAGAGGGACGCAGCGGGACGGCCCGTCCTCGTCCGGACCACGCTGTTCGACGCGAGGGAACGACGCGCCTACGAGATCGAACTGCTCCGTGCGCGGCGCGAGGCCGAGAAGGAACGCGAACGACTTCAGCGCATCACCGCGGTCCTGCAGACCACCCTCCTGCCGCCGGCCCTGCCCCAGGTACCCGGACTCGACGTCGCCGCTCACTATCACATCGCGTCCCCGGACGAGGTCGGCGGAGATTTCTACGATCTGTTCCCGCTCGGCACCGATTCGTGGGGTCTGTATCTCGGTGACGTGTGCGGTAAGGGTGCCCGCGCGGCGGTGGCGACGTCGATGGTCCGGTACACGCTGCGCGCCGCGGCGGTACACGAGTCCGACCCGGTCGCGGTACTCGGCGTACTCAACACCGCGTTCCTCGAGGAACGGGCGCGTGAATCCCGCGACGGTGAGCCCCGGGCGCCGTTCTGCACGATCGTGTTCGGCACCATCACCCCCGGCACCCGCACGGGGAGCTTCGTGATCTCCCTTGCCACCGGCGGCCACCCACCGGCCGTACTGATGCGAGCGGACGGCACGGCCGACTATCTGCCCATGGTGGGAGGGCACCCGGTCGGACTGCTCGCCGATCCGCGTTTCGTCACCGCGCAGGTCCGGCTCGATCCCGGCGACACGCTGCTCCTCTACACCGACGGGGTGACCGAGGCGCGTATCGCGGACACCGTTCAGGACCGGTACGGCGAGGAGTCGCTGCTCGAGTTCGCCAGGGCAACGACGCCCGCGACCGCCACGGACACCGTCGCCGCGGTGCGGCAACTGCTCGGGGCTCTCGGGTCCGGCGTCCAGGACGACGTCGCGGTCACGGCGATCCACGCACCTCGACGGCTGCCGTCGACCGGCTGACAATGTGGGCCGGTTCGACCGGTTCCGCTGCCAACACGCTCGCCGAGCGAGCAGAATGCACCCATGGCCGACACGGGGCACCATCGCCGGGAAGACCCTCAGCGCACGCCGCTCTACGGCGTGCTGATGATCATCGCGGCACTTGCGGCCGCGATCGCGGTGAGTTTCTACGGGCCGGTGTGGCTCCGGATCGTCGTCTACATTCTCGCTGTCGTCGTCATCGCCATAGGGTTCGTGTTCACCCTGCGCGATTACTCCGGATAATCCGACCGCACAGAGCAGCGCACCCGGATGAAATTACCGGGTGCGCTGCTCTGTGTCGTCAGCGATCGACGACGCTCACCAGCCGCGCTCTGCCAGGCGGTGAGGTTCCGGGATCTCGTCGACGTTGATTCCCACCATGGCCTCACCGAGACCCCGGGACACCTTCGCCAGGACATCGGGGTCGTCGTGGAAAGTGGTGGCCTTGACGATCGCGGCCGCACGCTGCGCCGGATTTCCGGACTTGAAGATGCCGGAACCGACGAAGACACCTTCGGCTCCGAGTTGCATCATCATGGCCGCATCGGCGGGGGTCGCGATGCCACCGGCGGTGAACAAGGTGACCGGCAGCTTACCGGCCTTCGCAACCTCCACGACGAGGTCGTAGGGTGCCTGAAGTTCTTTTGCGGCAACGAAGAGTTCGTCTTCGGGAAGCGAACCCAGTCGCCGGATGTCCTGCCGGATCCGCCGCATGTGGGTGGTCGCGTTGGACACGTCACCGGTTCCGGCCTCGCCCTTCGACCGGATCATGGCAGCGCCCTCGTTGATCCGCCGCAGCGCCTCACCGAGGTTGGTGGCGCCGCACACGAACGGCACGGTGAACGCGAACTTGTCGATGTGGTGCTCGTAGTCGGCCGGGGTGAGCACCTCGGACTCGTCGATGTAGTCGACGCCGAGGGACTGCAGGATCTGCGCCTCCACGAAATGACCGATCCGCGCCTTCGCCATCACCGGGATGGAGACGGCCTCGATGATGCCGTCGATCATGTCCGGGTCGCTCATGCGGGAGACACCCCCCTGCGCGCGGATGTCGGCCGGCACCCGCTCGAGAGCCATGACCGCGACGGCGCCGGCGTCCTCGGCGATCTTGGCCTGATCGGGTGTGACCACGTCCATGATCACCCCGCCCTTGAGCATCTCGGCCATGCCGCGCTTGACGCGGGCGGTGCCGGTGACGGACGTGGATTGTGGGGTGCTCACAGCAGGACTCCTGGAAGAGGTCGACACGGAAGACGCCGCAGCACGGATCGGCCTGCGCGATACGGCGAGTCTATGGACGCGCACCGGCACCGCCCATAGCCAGTCACGGTGGGCTGGCCTTGCCGTGTCTGCCTGCCGCGTCAGCGAATTGCGCGGACCTCGGGTTCGCGATGCCGGGCCGCGACCGCACGTGCCTCGTCGAGCAACTGCGGCAGATCCTGCGGATAGACGGACTCCCCCGCCCCGACCAGCTCCCGGACCCCGGCCGGATCGAACCAGCGGTGCTCGAGGCTCATCCGGCGTTCGAGGTCGGTGAATCCGTCCGCTCCGGGTTCGAACGCGGGTACCTGCACGGCGAAGAACAGTTCCTCGGAATGCAGTACCTCACCGTTGAACGGGAAGACCGCCACGCGCCGCCACATGGGCCCGAACACCTGATCCGGATCGACGTGGAGTCCCGTTTCCTCGGCGATCTCCCGGATCGCCGCATCCAGCAGGCTCTCCCCCGGTTCGACGGCGCCACCCACCGTGAACCAGAAATGCGCCTCGGGGGTCGTGGGGTCGTGCCCGCGCAGGAGCAGCACCCGCCCTTCGTCGTCGAGCAACACCACGCGCGCCGACGTGCGCGCACGGTCGGGTACAGGCGCAGGCGAACTCGGGGCGGGTGAGCTCGCAGCGGGTGAGCTCG
>JADGMW010000206.1_pt1 | contig 37505 bp, 31 predicted proteins | sample 8641801 | NCBI WGS metagenome assembly JADGMW01 (sample SAMN16272018, study PRJNA661076) | feces metagenome | isolation source: fecal sample from diarrhoea affected cattle A | host: Bos taurus | place: South Africa: Lokaleng Village, Mahikeng | collected 2019-09
ATCTGCGACGAGTGCGTCGACCTGTGCAACGACATCATCCGTGAGGAGGTGCAAGAAGCCCAGGCCGAGAGTAATGCTCATAAATTGCCATCGCCCAAGGAAATCAGCGCGATTCTGGACCAGTACGTCATTGGTCAGGAACGGGCGAAAAAGATTTTGGCTGTAGCGGTTTACAACCACTACAAGCGCCTCAACCAGCGCGACAAGAAGGAAGAAGTCGAGCTGGGCAAGAGCAACATTCTGCTGATCGGTCCGACCGGTTCGGGCAAAACATTACTGGCCGAGACGCTGGCGCGCCTGCTCAACGTGCCCTTCACCATTGCTGATGCCACCACGCTGACTGAAGCGGGCTATGTGGGTGAAGATGTCGAGAACATCATTCAGAAACTGTTGCAGAAATGCGATTACGATGTGGAAAAAGCCCAGATGGGTATCGTCTACATTGATGAAATCGACAAGATTTCCCGCAAATCGGACAATCCTTCGATTACCCGTGACGTTTCGGGCGAGGGCGTGCAGCAGGCGTTGCTCAAGCTGATCGAAGGCACCGTGGCTTCGGTACCGCCGCAGGGTGGACGCAAGCATCCTCAGCAGGAGTTCCTGCAGGTTGATACGCGCAATATCCTGTTCATCTGCGGTGGGGCGTTCGCCGGCCTGGAGAAGGTGATCCAAAACCGCTCCACGCGTGGCGGCATCGGTTTCAATGCCGAAGTGCGCAGCAAGGATGACGGCAAGTCGGTAGGTCAGTCGCTGCGCGAAGTCGCGCCGGATGATCTGGTGAAGTTCGGCCTGATTCCCGAGTTCGTCGGTCGTCTGCCGGTCATTGCCACGTTGGATGAGCTGGACGAGGCGGCGCTGGTGCAGATTCTCACCGAGCCGAAGAATGCCCTGACCAAGCAGTACGCCAAGCTGTTCGAAATGGAAGGCGTGGATCTGGAGTTCCGTTCGGATGCCTTGAAGGCTGTGGCGCACCGTGCGCTGGAGCGCAAGACTGGCGCGCGTGGCCTGCGCTCCATTCTGGAAGGCATCTTGCTCGACACCATGTACGAGATCCCGTCGCAAAACGATGTGAGCAAGGTGGTGATTGACGAGAACGTCATTGAGGGCACCTCCAAGCCCCTGCTCATTTACGAAAGCAGCGAGCCAACGGCCAAGGCTGCGCCTGACGCGTGATAGACAAGGGGCCTGCGGGCCCCTTCGTCATTCTGGGCTTGATGCTTGTTTTTTGCAGTCATCGGCCCCATCTTGTCCGCGAGGGTAATCCCACCGATCACGACCAGAAGGTCGCTGTAGAGCCGAAATCATGAAGACAATCATCGAATTGCCACTTTTGCCATTGCGTGACGTTGTGGTGTATCCGCATATGGTGATCCCGTTGTTCGTGGGTCGAGAAAAGTCCATCGAGGCTCTCGAGTCCGCCATGAAGGGCGACAAGCAGATTCTGTTGCTGGCCCAGAAAAACCCGACTGATGACGATCCGGGCGAGGATGCTCTGTATCGGGTTGGCACCGTAGCCACGGTACTGCAGTTGCTCAAACTGCCCGACGGCACGGTCAAGGTCCTGGTCGAAGGTGAGCAGCGCGGGTTGATCGAGCGCTTCATCGAACTGGAAGACCAGTGCCGCGCCGAAGTATCGCTGATCGAAGATGCCGCGGTTGAAGAGCGTGAGTCGGAAGTGTTCTGCCGCAGCCTGCTCAGCCAGTTTGAGCAATATGTGCAGTTGGGCAAGAAAGTGCCCTCGGAAGTCCTGGCGTCGCTGAATAGCATCGATGAGCCGAGCCGCCTGGTGGACACCATGGCCGCGCATATGGCACTGAATATCGAGCAGAAGCAGGAAATCCTGGAAATTACCGATCTGGCCACCCGCGTGGAATACGTGCTGGCGGTGCTGGATGGCGAAATCGACCTGTTGCAGGTGGAAAAGCGTATCCGTGGCCGGGTCAAGAAGCAGATGGAGCGTAGCCAGCGCGAGTACTACCTGAATGAGCAAATGAAGGCCATTCAGAAAGAGCTGGGCGACATCGACGAAGGCCACAACGAGCTCGATGAACTCAAGAAGCGCATCGATAATGCCGGTCTGACCCAAGAAGCTCACACTAAGGCGCAGGCCGAGCTGAACAAGCTCAAGCAGATGTCGCCGATGTCCGCCGAAGCGACCGTGGTGCGTTCTTACCTGGACTGGCTGCTCAATGTGCCGTGGAAGGCCGAGAGCAAGGTGCGCCTGGACCTGAGCCGCGCCGAAGATATTCTCGATGCCGATCACTACGGCCTGGAAGAGGTCAAGGAACGTATTCTTGAATACCTTGCCGTGCAGAAGCGCGTTAAAAAACTCAAGGGCCCGGTGCTGTGCCTAGTGGGTCCGCCTGGCGTGGGTAAGACGTCTCTGGCCGAGTCCATCGCCCGCTCGACCAACCGCAAGTTCGTGCGAATGGCCCTGGGTGGTGTACGTGACGAGGCTGAGATCCGTGGGCACCGGCGTACTTACATCGGTTCGATGCCGGGTCGCCTGATCCAGAAAATGACCAAGGTCGGCGTGCGCAACCCGCTGTTCCTGCTCGATGAAATCGACAAGCTGGGCAGCGACATGCGCGGTGATCCGGCGTCTGCATTGCTGGAAGTGCTGGACCCCGAGCAGAATCACAACTTCAACGATCACTATCTGGAGGTCGATTACGACCTGTCGGATGTGATGTTCCTGTGCACCGCCAACTCCATGAATATTCCGGCGCCGCTGCTGGATCGCATGGAGGTGATTCGTCTGCCAGGTTATACCGAAGACGAAAAGGTCAACATTGCAACCAAGTACCTGATCCCCAAGCAGGTCAAGGCCAATGGCCTGAAGGAAAGCGAGCTGAGCTTCGATGAGGCCGCGATTCGCGACCTGATCCGCTTCTACACCCGAGAAGCCGGTGTGCGCAGTTTGGAGCGACAAATCGCCAAGGTGTGCCGCAAGGTGGTCAAGGAGCACATCAAGGAAAAACGCTTCCAGGTGCAGGTGACGGCCGAGACGCTCGAGCATTATCTGGGTGTGCGCAAGTTCCGTTATGGCCTGGCTGAGCAGCAGGATCAGGTTGGTCAGGTGACCGGCTTGGCCTGGACTCAGGTGGGCGGTGAATTGCTGACCATCGAGACGGCCGTGGTGCCGGGCAAGGGGCAACTGATCAAGACGGGCTCGCTGGGCGATGTCATGGCCGAGTCGATGACCGCCGCGCTGACCGTAGTGCGCAGCCGCGCAAAAAGCCTGGGCATTGCCGAGGACTTTCATGAGAAGCGCGACGTGCACATCCACATGCCCGAAGGCGCCACGCCTAAAGACGGCCCGAGCGCCGGTATCGGCTTGTGCACCGCGCTGGTGTCCGCGCTGACTCAGATTCCGGTGCGCGCCGATGTGGCGATGACTGGCGAGATTACGCTGCGTGGCCAGGTGCTGGCGATTGGCGGTTTGAAGGAAAAATTACTCGCTGCGCATCGGGGTGGAATCAAAACTGTGATCATCCCGGAAGAAAACCTGCGTGATTTAAAGGAGATTCCCGAAAACATCCAACAGGACTTGCAGATTAAAGCGGTCAAATGGATTGACGAGGTCCTGCAAATTGCGTTGCAATACGCCCCGGAGCCCTTGCCTGACGCGGCTCCCGAGATGGTTGCAAAGGATGACAAGCGCGAGACTGATTCCAAGGAACGAATCAGCACGCATTAGTTCGAGGACTTCCGGGACACTTTATTTGTCGCTGATTCTCTGGCGAATTAGGTGCCGGCAGTCTGGTGGGCACCTGCTTAATACTTCATACGAACATTCAAAATAGTTAGAAATAAGGGGACTTAGAGTGAACAAGTCGGAACTGATCGATGCTATCGCCGCATCTGCTGATATCCCGAAAGCTGTTGCTGGTCGTGCGCTGGACGCTGTGATCGAATCCGTCACTGGTGCTCTGAAAGCTGGTGATTCCGTGGTCCTGGTGGGCTTCGGTACCTTCGCGGTAAAGGACCGTGCCGCGCGCACTGGCCGTAACCCGCAAACGGGCAAGCCGATCAAGATTGAAGCTGCCAAGATTCCAGGTTTCAAGGCTGGCAAGGCTCTCAAAGACGCCGTCAACTAAGCGTCTTTCGGGCCTGGGCTGCTGGCCGGACTACTGGCCTGGCAGCCGAGTGGTGAGTGAGTCGGTTATAGTCGACCTCCTGACCGGGAATGTAGGTTGTTTCTCCTTCATTCCGCCCATTCGAAAAGGCGCATCCGTTCGGGTGCGCCTTTTCCATTTTGGACATTACCGCGTAGCGCGGCTGTTTTAACGGCCGTTTCTGGGGGATGCATGCTGCAGAACATCAGGGATAACTCACAGGGCTGGATTGCCAAAACCATCATCGGCCTCATCGTCGTTCTGCTGTCGTTTACCGGCTTCGAGGCGATCTTCAACGCGGCCAGCAATTCGCAGAATGCTGCCGAGGTAAACGGTGAAGAAATCAGCCTCAACGAGCTGAACCAGGCGGTCGAACTGCAACGCCGGCAATTGCTGCAACAGTTTGGTCGTGATTTCGACACCTCGCTGATTGATGAGCGCCTGTTACGCGACGCTGCACTCAACGGGCTGATCGAGCGTCGCTTGCTGCTGCAAAGTGCGCAACAGGCCGACTTCGCGTTCTCCCAGGCGGCACTGGATCAGGTCATCCTGCAAACCCCCAGCTTTCAGCAAAATGGTCAATTCAGCGCCGAACGTTTCGACCAGGTCATCCGCCAGATGGGCTATAGCCGTCTGCAATTCCGCCAGATGCTCGAGCAGGAAATGCTGATCGGCCAGCTGCGTGCCGGTATTGCGGGCAGTGGCTTCGTGACTGAACAGGAAATCGAGTCTTTTGCGCGTCTGGAACGCCAGACACGTGATTTCGCCACGCTGACGCTGCAGGCCGACCCGCAGGCGATCACCATCGCCGAGGACGAGGTGCAGGCGTATTACGATGAAAATGCCGCACGCTTCATGAGCCCCGAGCAGGTGGTAATTGATTATATCGAGCTGAAGAAGGACCAATTCTTCGCTCAGGTTGAGGTCAGCGAAGAAGACCTGAAGAATCTTTACGAGAAAGAAATCGCCAATCTGGCTGAACAGCGGCAGGCAGCTCACATCCTGATCGAAAGTGACGATGTGCGCAGCGATGCGGAGGCCAAGGCCAAGATTGACGAGATTCAGCACCGCCTGCAGCAGGGCGAGGATTTTGCAGCGCTGGCCAAAGAGTTATCCGAGGACAGCGGCTCGGCTGCTGACGGTGGTGATCTGGGTTTTGCCGGTCCTGGTGTGTATGACCCTGACTTCGAAACGGCGCTCTACGCGCTGGGCAAGGGCGAAGTATCCGCACCGGTACGCAGCGAGTTTGGTTGGCACCTGATCAAGTTGATCGATGTACAGGCAGCCGATGTGCCGAGCTTTGCCAGCTTGCATGACAAATTGGAGCGTGACCTGAAAACACAGAAGGTCGAGCAGCGTTTCGTTGAAGTCAGCAAGCAGTTGGAAGATGCGGCGTTTGAAGCCTCAGATCTGAGCCAACCTGCCCAGGAACTGGGTTTGACCGTGCAGACCAGTGAGCCGTTTGGCCGCGAAGGCGGTGAAGGCCTAAGTGCGAACCGTCAGGTGGTGCAGGCCGCATTCAGTGATGAAGTGCTTGAAGACGGGGCTAACAGCTCGGCTCTGGAACTTGACCCGGAAACGGTGGTGGTCCTGCGTGTCAAAGAGCACCGCAAGTCCGAGCGTCTGCCCTTTGATCAGGTAAGCGCCGAAATCCGCGAGCAACTGCTTCAGGAGCGTGCGGCGGAAGCCGTCCAGGACAAGGGCGAGCAGCTACTGGCCGATCTGCGTGAAGGCAAGACCCCTGTCGAGATGGCAGATGTCGGCACCTGGCAGGTCACTGAGGCCGCGACCCGCAGTCAGGACGGTATCGAACCCGTGGTATTGCAGACGCTGTTCCGCATGCCCAAGCCGGAAACCGCTGACAAGCCGAACTACGCCGGGGTGACACTCCCCAGCGGCGATTATGTTCTGGTGCGCCTAAATGGTGTAAGCGAGCCGCAAGAGGCGCTGTCAGCTGAAGAGAAAGCCATGTATCAGCGCTTCCTCGCTTCACGCAAGGGACAGCAGGACTTCGCCGCGTTCCACGCGCAACAGGAAGCTGACGCGAAGATTGAGCGCTTCTAAGACATATTCCCTACGACAGCGCTGCTGTCGTAGGGCGGCGTCGCAGTGTTGAAATCGTTTCGAAGAACAAAAAAACCGCACCTTACTGGGTGCGGTTTTTTTGTGCGCGTGTATCGAATCAGTCTTCGATGGCGCCCATGGCGGTAGTATTGAAGCCACCATCGACGTAGAGGATTTCACCGCTGATGCCGGAGGCCATGTCCGAACACAGGAAGGCACCGGCGTTGCCGACTTCTTCGATGGTCACGTTGCGGCGCAGCGGGGTCTGCTTCTCGTTGGCGGCGAGCATCTTGCGGAAGCTCTTGATGCCGGAGGCGGCGAGGGTGCGGATCGGGCCTGCGGAGACGGCGTTGACGCGAGTACCTTCCGGGCCAAGGCTGCCGGCCAGGTAGCGTACGCCAGCTTCCAGGCTGGCCTTGGCCATGCCCATCACGTTGTAGTTGGGCATGGTGCGCTCGGCACCCAGATAGGTCAGGGTCAGGATGCAGCCGTTGCGACCCTTCATCATTGGGCGGCCGGCCTTGGCCAGGGCTACCAGGCTGTAGGCGCTGATATCGTGGGCAATCTTGAAGCCTTCGCGGGTGGTGACTTCAGTGAAGTCGCCATCCAGTTGATCGCCAGGTGCGAAGCCCACCGAGTGAACGATACCGTCCAGGCCGTCCCACTTTTTGCCCAGCTCTGCGAAGACGTTGACGATATCGTCGTCATTGGCCACGTCGCACGGGAAGCACAGCTCCGGACCCGAGCCCCAGCCAGCGGCGAATTCTTCAACGCGGCCCTTGAGCTTGTCGTTCTGGTAAGTGAAGGCGAGCTCGGCGCCTTCGCGGTGCATGGCGGCGGCGATGCCCGAGGCGATCGACAGCTTGCTGGCGACACCGACGATCAGGATGCGCTTACCGGCGAGAAAACCCATGTTCTATTCCTCTTGCTTGGTTAGTCGACGGTTGCTGGGGCCATAAAGGCCGCTTCCAGCAACTGCCGGGTATAAGGGTGCTGCGGGGCGGCGAATACCGTTGCTGCATCGCCTTGCTCAACCACCTGGCCCTGCTTCATCACCAGCAAATGGTGGCTCAGCGCTCTGACCACCGCCAGGTCATGGCTGATGAACAGGTAGGTCAGGTTGTACTTGGCCTGCAATGCCCGCAATAGTTCCACCACCTGGCGCTGCACCGTACGGTCGAGCGCCGAGGTGGGCTCGTCCAACAGAATCAGCGCCGGTTTCAGCACCAATGCGCGGGCAATGGCGATACGCTGCCGTTGCCCGCCAGAAAACTCATGGGGATAGCGGTGCCGGGTTTCCGGATCCAAACCTACCTCCACGAGCGCATCGATGATCGCTTGTTCCTGCTCCGCAGCCGTGCCCATCTTGTGGATGCGCAACCCTTCACCAACGATCTCGGCCACCGACATGCGTGGGCTGAGACTACCGAAGGGGTCCTGAAAGACCACCTGCATCTGCCGCCGCAGCGGCCGCACCTGCTGCTGATCCATGCCGTCCAGTGCCTGGCCTTCGAAGCGAATGGCGCCCTGGCTACCTAGCAGCCGCAGAATCGCCAGCCCCAGGGTAGATTTACCGGAACCGCTTTCGCCCACGATGCCCAGGGTCTGGCCCTGGGGCAGGCTGAAACCGATGCCGTCCACCGCCTTCACATGATCCACGGTGCGGCGCAGGAATCCTTTCTTGATCGGGAACCACACGCGCAGGTCCTGCACTTCCAGCAGCGGCGCACCGGCGGGGTTGCTCGCCGGCTCGCCGCTGGGCTCGGCGCCCAGCAGTTCCCGGGTATAGGGATGCTGCGGAGCACGGAACAATTCGTCACACGATGCCTGTTCGACGACCCGACCGTGCTGCATGACACATACGCGATGGGCAATTCTGCGCACCAGGTTGAGATCGTGGCTGATCAGCAGCAGCGACATACCCAGGCGTACCTGCAGATCCTTGAGCAATTCGAGGATTTTCAGCTGCACGGTGACGTCCAGCGCAGTCGTAGGCTCATCGGCAATCAACAACTCAGGCTCGTTGGCCAGGGCCATGGCGATCATCACCCGTTGACGTTGTCCACCGGACAACTCATGGGGGTAGGCCTTGAGGCGCTTGCGCGGTTCGGGGATGCCGACCAGTTCCAGTAGCTCCAGGGTCCGGGCGGTGGCCGCGTTGCCGGTCAGGCCTTTGTGCAGGCTAAGCACCTCGTTGATCTGTTTCTCAACGCTATGCAGCGGGTTTAGCGAGGTCATGGGCTCCTGGAACACCATGGCGATGCGGTTGCCACGAATGCCGCGCAGCTGTGTCTCGCCGAGCTTGAGCAAGTTCTGCTGGCCGTAGTGGATAGTGCCGGCCGGATGGCGAGCCAGCGGGTAGGGCAGCAGGCGCAGGATGGAATGGGCGGTGACCGACTTCCCAGAGCCGCTTTCACCCACCAGCGCCAAGGTTTCGCCCTTGCGGATGTCAAAACTGACGCCTTCGACCACACGCTGGAACTGCTCGCCGCTACGGAACTCCACGGCCAGATCACGTACTTCAATCAGATTCTCGGCCATGTTTATTTCCTCGGGTCGAAGGCATCGCGGGCGGCTTCGCCGATGAATACCAGCAGGCTCAGCATGATCGCCAACACGGCGAAGGCGGCGATGCCCAGCCAGGGCGCCTGCAGGTTGGACTTGGCCTGGGCGACCAGCTCGCCCAGCGATGGGGAACCGGCCGGCAAGCCAAAGCCGAGGAAGTCGAGTGCGGTCAGGGTGCCGATGGCGCCGGTCAGGATGAACGGCATGAAGGTCATGGTGGAAACCATGGCGTTGGGCAGGATATGGCGGAACATGATCGCGCCGTTCTCCATGCCCAGCGCCCGTGCGGCGCGCACGTACTCCAGATTGCGCCCGCGCAGAAACTCGGCACGCACCACATCCACCAGGCTCATCCATGAGAACAACAGCATCAGCCCCAGCAGCCACCAGAAATTCGGCTGCACGAAGCTGGCCAGGATGATCAGCAGATAGAGCACCGGCAGGCCCGACCAGATTTCCAGGAAGCGCTGGCCGACCAGATCCACCCAGCCGCCGTAAAAACCCTGTAGGGCGCCGGCGACTACGCCAATGATCGAGCTGAGGATGGTTAACGTCAGGGCAAACAGCACTGAAATGCGAAAGCCATAGATGATGCGCGCCAGCACATCGCGCCCTTGGTCATCCGTGCCGAACCAGTTCTGCATCGAGGGCGGGGCAGGGGCGGGAACATTCAGGTCGTAGTTGATGCTGGCGTAGTCGAAGGGGATCAGCGGCCAGATCATCCAGCCCTGTTTGTCGCTGATCAGTTCCTGCACATACGGGCTTTTGTAATTCGCTTCCAGCGGAAATTCACCGCCGAATACGGTTTCCGGGTAGCGCTTGAAAACCGGCGTGTACCACTGGCCGTCATAGCTGACCAGCAGCGGCTTGTCGTTGGCGATCAGCTCCGCACCGAGGCTCAGAACGAATAGGGCGAGGAACAGCCACAGCGACCACCAGCCGCGCTTGTTGGCTTTGAAGTGATCGAAACGGCGTTGATTGAGGGGGGACAGTTTCATCTCAACCCTCCCGGCTGGAAAAGTCGATGCGCGGATCGACCAGGGTGTAGGTGAGATCGCCGATTAGCTTCACGATCAGCCCCAGCAAGGTGAACAAGAACAATGTGCCGAACACCACCGGGTAGTCACGGTTGAGCGCCGACTCGAAGCTGAGCAGCCCCAGGCCATCCAGTGAGAAGATCACCTCGATCAGCAACGAGCCGGTAAAGAACATGCCGATAAAGGCCGCCGGGAAACCGGCGATGATGATCAGCATGGCGTTGCGAAACACATGGCCGTAGAGCACGCGGTTATTGCTCAAGCCTTTGGCGCGCGCAGTCACTACGTACTGCTTGCCGATCTCATCAAGGAAGCTGTTTTTGGTCAGCAGCGTGAGGGTGGCAAAGTTGCCAATCACCAAGGCAGTCACGGGCAGGGCCAGGTGCCAGAAATAATCGAGGATCTGTCCCCCCAGGCTCAACTGGTCGAAGTTGCTGGAGGTGAGTCCGCGCAGTGGGAACCAGTTGAGGTAACTGCCGCCGGCGAACACCACGATCAGCAAGATGGCAAACAGGAACGCGGGAATCGCGTAGCCGACGATAATGGCCGAACTTGTCCAGACATCGAAGGCGCTGCCGTGGCGGGTGGCCTTGGCAATGCCCAAGGGAATCGACACCAGGTACATCAGCAAAGTGCTCCATAGCCCCAGGGAAATGGACACCGGCATCTTTTCGATGATCAGGTCGGTCACCTTGGCATCGCGGAAGAAGCTATCGCCGAAGTCGAAGCGGGCGTAGCTCTTGAGCATGATCCAGAAGCGTTCCACGGCAGGCTTGTCAAAGCCGTACATCTTCTCGATTTCGGCCACCAGCTCAGGGTCAAGGCCCTGGGCACCGCGGTAGTTGGAACCGGCCGACGCAACCTCGGCACCGCCGCCCGAAATGCGCCCGGTGGCGCCGCCTGCGGCGGCATCGAAGCCCTCCAGCTTGGCGATCATCTGCTCCACCGGGCCGCCGGGCGCCGCCTGGATGATGATGAAATTGATCAGCAGAATACCGAACAGGGTTGGAATGATGAGCAGCAGCCGCCGCAGGATATACGCGAGCATCAGCGGGCTTCCTGCTCAGCTACGGCGGTTTGGTTTGCGTCACCTTCCTGACCTTTGACCCACCAGGTCAGCAGGCCGATGTCATAGGCGGGCGTGCGGGGCGGGCGGGCTAGGTGCGTCCAGTGGGCAACACGCCAGGTGTCGGTGTAATAGTTGGGGATCACGTAGTGCCCCCAAAGCAGGACACGGTCCAGGGCGCGGGCGTGGTCGATCAGGCTTTGCCGAGAGTCGGCGCGTATCAGCCCTTCCACCAGGGTGTCGATGGCCGGGTCGCGCAGGCCGATGAAGTTGCGACTGCCCGGGCTGTCGGCACTGCGGGAATGCCAGAACTCCATTTGTTCGTTGCCCGGCGAGTTGGACTGCGGCCAAATGCTCGAGGTCATGTCGAAGTCCCGTGAGCGCAGGCGGTTGATGAACTGCGAGACATCGACGCGGCGCAGTTGCAGATCAATGCCCAGTTCGGCGAGGTTGCGCTTGAACGGTAGGATCACCCGCTCCAGGTTGGCCTGTACGACCAGGAACTCGAAAGTCAGTGGCTGACCCTCGGCATTCACCATACGGTCATTTTCCACCCGGTAACCGGCGTCCAGCAGCAACTGATAAGCGCGTCGTTGCTGGTCGCGAATGATGCCGCTGCCGTCGCTGACGGGTGTCTGGAATGCGGTATCGAACACTTCACCGGGGATTTGTCCGCGCAGGGGCTCGAGAAGGGCTAATTCGCCGGGTGTGGGCAAGCCCCGGGAGGCAAGTTCGGAGTTTTCGAAGAAGCTGTGGGTGCGCTTGTAGGCGCCAAAAAACAGTTGCTTATTGGTCCACTCAAAGTCGAACAAGAGCGAGATGGCTTCACGCACCCGGCGGTCTTGAAACATGGGGCGACGCAGGTTGAAGGTGAACCCCTGCATGCCCACCGGATTGTGGTTGGGGATCGCCTCCTTGACGATGCGGCCTTCTCGCAGTGCTGGGCTGTCGTACCCGGTGGCCCAGTCCTTGGCGGAGTATTCAAGGTTGTAATCGAACTGGCCGGCCTTGAAGGCCTCCAGTGCTACCGACATGTCGCGGTAATAGTCGAGATTGATCGCGTCGAAATTATATTGGCCACGGCTGACTGGCAGGTCCGCAGCCCACCAGTTCTTGACCCGTGCATAGCGTACCGAGCGCCCGGCGGCATAGCTGGCAATCTGGTAGGGACCGCTGCCCAGTGGCGGCTCGAGGCTGGTGCGGCTGAAGTCGCGCTTGGCCGGGAGGACTTTCAGGTCGCTTAGCTCGCGTAGCTGTTCGGGGCTGGCGGGTTGGCCGAGGTCGAACTCAAGTGTCTGCCCGTCGATGATGCGAACATTCTGGATGTCAGCCAGGTGCGCGTCATCGGTACTGCTCGATTGCTTCAATTGCCGCCACGATTGCCGGATATCTTCGGGGCTGACGGCCTCGCCGCCTTCGGCAATATTCACGTGCAGCGTTCGGCCGTCTTCGCTGGGCACAAGGTGCGCCTTGTCGCCGAGACGCGGCGCTGTGGCGAGCTTGCCGATGTCGCGTTCCAGCCACCAATGCTTGGGCAGAATCTGCAACTGGCCGAGGATCAAGGGCAGCTCGCGGTTGCCGGTGTGAGTGAAGTCGAAGCGCACCCGCTGCGGGTCCTCAACGACCACCTCGGCAACATCAGCGTAATAGTGGCGGTACATCGGATCACCCTGTTGGATCAGGGTGTTGAAGGTAAACACGACATCCTCGGCTGTCACCGGGGTTCCGTCATTGAAACGGGCTTCGGGGCGCAAGTAGAAACGCACGAAGCTGTTGTCCGGGGCTTTCTCGATCTTCTCGGCCAGCAGGCCGTACTCGGTGAAGGGTTCGTCTGGGGAATGGTAAGTCAGCGTGTCGTATACCAGGCCGATCATGCTGGCTTCATTACCCTTTGGAATGAAAGGGTTGAAGCTGTCAAAACCGTTCAGACCTGCCAAGCGTAAAGTGCCGCCTTTGGGAGCGTCAGGATTTACGAAGTCGAAATGCTGGAAACCTGCCGAGTATTTGGGCGCTTCGTCATACAAGGTCAGCGCGTGGCGTGGCTCCGCAGTGGTGAGCGAGGCCATGCCCATCAGCAGTACGGCGCAGCCAGTCATGAAAAAAGCGTGCAGCGGGGTGCTCATCGGGCAGTGTTCTCCGTGGGCTTCATCCACCAGGCGCGAAGGCCCAGTGTGTAGGGCGGCGTGGTGACAAAGGCGAACCGGTTACGGTAGGCCAGGCGATGCTTGTCGAGGTACCAGTTGGGAATGCTGTAATGCTGCCACAGCAGTACGCGATCAAGGGCGCGGGTGGCGGCGATCTGCTCTTCTCGGGTGGTGGCAGCCAGCAGCTTGTCGAGCATGGCATCGACGACCGGATCGGCGACGCCGGAGTAATTGCGACTGCCGCGAATAGAAGCCTGCGAGGAATGAAAATATTGCCATTGTTCCAAGCCGGGGCTGAGGGTTTGCGGCAGAGTCATCAGTACCATGTCGAAGTCGAATTGATCCAGGCGCTGCTTATATTGGGCGCGATCCACGGTACGCAAACTGACCTGCACGCCGAGGCGTGCCAGGTTTTCACGGTAGGGCTGAAGAATTCGCTCCAGGCGCGGATTGACCAGCAGGACCTCGAAGCGTAGCGGCTGGTTTCGGGAATTGCGCAAACCCTGGCTGGTGGATTTCCAGCCGGCCTCGGCAAGCAGGCCCAGTGCACGGCGAACCGTGTTGCGGGGGATGCCGCGTCCATCCGTACGGGGCATTATCCAGGGCTGATCGAGCAGGCCGCTGGGCAGTTGCTGACGCCAGGGGGAGAGCAAAAGCCATTCAGCTCCTTCGGGTTTGCCGGTAGCGGCGAACTCGCTGTTCGGGAAGTAGCTTTCGCTGCGCCGATAAGCATTGTTGAAAAGGGTGCGATTGGCCCACTCGAAATCGAGCATCAACCCCATGGCTTCACGCACACGGCGGTCGGCGAACAGTGCGCGTCGACTGTTCATGAACAGGGCTTGGGTCTGGGTGGGTATCTGGTGGGCTATTTCTGCGCGGATCACTTCGCCGCGGCTGACCGCTGGAAAGTTATAGCCGCTGGCCCAGTTTTTTGCCTGGTTCTCCAGGAAGATATCGAACTCACCGGCCTTGAAGGCTTCGAAGGCCACATGGTTGTCGCGGTAATACTCCACCTCGATACGGTCGAAATTGTATTTGCCGCGGTTAACGGGCAGATCCTCACCCCACCAGCCCTTCACGCGCTCGAACACCAGGCGCCGCCCGGGATCAACCTGGGTGATGCGGTAGGGGCCGCTGCCCAACGGAGGTTCGAAGGTGGTGGCCTTTAGGTCGCGTTTTTTCCAATAGTGCTGGGGCAGCACCGGCAATTCGCCAAGACGCAAAATCAGCAACGGATTGCCGGCGCGCTTGAACACGAAGCGGATGCGTTGGCTGTTCAAGATGTCCACCCGCGCCACTTCCTGCAGGTTGGTGCGATATTGCGGATGGCCTTCACGCAGCAGGAGTTGATAGGAGAACGCCACGTCGGCGGCGGTAATCGGCTTGCCATCGTGAAAACGAGCAGTCTTGCGCAGGTTGAAGACGACCCAGCTGCGATCTTCGCTGTACTCAACGGATTCGGCGATCAAGCCATAACTGGATGCCGGTTCATCGCCGGAGGGGTCGTAGCCACCTGTGCCGACCATCAGCGGCGCGTTCAGCTCGCTGACACCGTACTGGTAGAAGTTGGCCGTAGCCGAGGGGCTGGTGCCCTTGAGGGAATAGGGGTTGAGGGTATCGAAGGTCCCCGAGCCCATGATGCGCAGGGTGCCGCCTTTGGGCGCGGTCGGATTGACCCAGTCGAAATGGGTAAAGCTGGTGGGATATTTGAGCGTGCCGAACTGTGCGTAGCCGTGACTGTGGGTGACCGCAGCGTAGCCGGGCAGGCTGGTGGTCAGGCACAGCAACACAAGTAAAAAACGGCACATCAAAGAAATACACCCGGTCCATGGTGGCGGAAAGGCTGGCGGTACAGTATCAGCTTGTTCCCAAGGGAAAAAGCCTGCCACCACGGCACATCGGGTAATCGGTGGAAGGGCGCTGCGTCGCTCAATTGGCCAGATAAAGCGTCAGGGTCTGGCCGGGCTTCAAGGAGGAACTGCTGCTCGGATTCCAGCTTTGCAGATTGGCCAGGTTGACGTTGAAGCGTTTGGCGATGCGATACAGGGAGTCGCCTTCACGTACCTTGTAGAGGGTGGCAGTTTGCGTCTGGGTGGACTTGCCAGTGCCGCCATGCAGCGTCAGGACCTGATCGATCCTCAGGTTGTTACCGGACAATTTGTTCCAGCGCTGCAAGTCCTTGACGCTGACCTGGTGGGCGCGCGCAATGGTCCACAGGGAGTCGCCGTTCTTCACCCGGTAGTTATATGAGGAACCGGAGGTGTGGCTGGCCAGATTGGTCGGAGCGGTGGATCGAGCGGGCTGGCCTGCGTGGGACGGAATGCTCAGCACCTGACCGATACGCAAATGACTGCCGGACAGTCGGTTGATTTCTTGCAGCATGCCGACCGTGAGGTTATTGCGGCGCGCGATGGTGTAGAGACTGTCACCGGAGCGCACTTTGTACTCATGCCAGTCCACCAACTCTTGCTCCGGCATCTCGGCCAGGTTGGCGGCGAGGATTTCCACATTACCGGTCGGTACCAGCAAATGCTTGGGACCGTCCATGGTGATCCGGCGCTTGAACGCCGGATTGAGCATGTAGAGTTCCTGTTCGTCGATCTCGGCCAGTTTGGCGGCACGCCGCAGGTCCATGCGCTGCTTGATTTCGACGACTTCGAAGTAGGGTTCGTTGGCGATCGGGCTGAGCGCTACGCCGAACTCCTCAGGCGACATGACCAGTTGCGACAGGGCAAGAAACTTGGGCACGTAATTGCGCGTCTCGCGAGGCAGCGGCAGGCTCCAAAAGTCGGTGGGCTTGCCGGCGCTGCGGTTGCGTGCAATGGCGCGACCTACAGTGCCTTCACCGGCGTTGTAAGCCGCCAGGGCTAGCATCCAGTCGCCATTGAACATGGTGTTCAGGCGCGACAGGTAATTGAGCGCCGCGTCGGTGGAGGCGGTGATGTCGCGGCGACCGTCATACCAGTTGGTCTGGCGCAGGTTGAAGTGACGGCCGGTGGCGGGAATGAACTGCCAGAGACCCACAGCGTGGGCGCGGGAATACGCGAGCGGATCATAGGCGCTTTCAATGACGGGCAACAGAGCCAGCTCCAGCGGCAGATTGCGTTCCTCCAGACGCTCGACAATGTAATGGATGTAGAGGCTGGCGCGTTCGCTGGCGACTTCCAGCGAGCGTGGATAATCGATGAACTGCTGTCGGTGATAATCGATTTGGGCGTTGGCTTCGATGAACTCCTGCATCTTGAAGCCGGCCCGCATGCGCTCCCAGATATCCTCGGGCGGTGTAATCAAGGCATTGGGCTGGGGTAGCCAGTCGGCATCCGCCGCGGAGCCCGAGGCGATGATCTCGCCTGATTCTGGAGCGCTGCCGGTCTGAGTCAGGTTTTGGCAACCGGCTAGAAAGAGGGAAAAGAGCAGGGCTGTGGTCTTGATACAAGGAGCCAATGCGCTGGCGTTAAACAGTTTCGATGCGATTAGCGACATTGGCTGGAATCGTTCCGCTTAAAAAATTGTCGCGATTCTAGGAACCCCACCTAGGGGGGTCAAGCAGCCAATGTGACCGGCTCGGTTGTTCTGATTATTCAGAAATGATCTTTCCAGGCACGCAATGCAGCGAAAACGGCCTTTGTGTCCTCGGCCTGGACGTTCCTTTCGGCTGCAACCATTTGTTTAACAGATGTTTCCTGGCAGCGCAGGAAGGGGTTGGTGGCTCGTTCCAGCTGCAAACTGGACGGGAGGCTGATACGGCCCGTGGCCCGCCATCCTTCCACTTCAGCAATTCGCGCAACGATGGCAGGGTTATGCGGTTCCACTGCCTGGGCGAAGCGCAGGTTGCTTAAGGTGTATTCATGCGCGCAATAGACCAGCGTGGCATCGGGTAGCGCGGCCAGCCGAGTCAGTGACTCATGCATCTGCTCGGCGGTGCCTTCAAATAGGCGACCGCAGCCGGCGGCAAACAGCGTGTCGCCACAAAACAGCAGTGGCGTGGCAGCCTCGTGGTAATAGGCGATATGGCCCAAAGTATGCCCCGGAACATGCAGAATTTTGAACGCATGATCGAGCACGCTGATAGTGTCGGCATCGTTCAGTGCATGGTCACACACCGGGATTTTTTCCGTGGCGGGGCCATAGACGCGTGCCGCTGTTTCTTGCTGAAGTGCCGTGGTGCCGCCCACATGATCGAAATGATGATGGGTGATAAGAATGTCGGTTAGTCGCCAGTCAGGGTGTGCCGCCAGCCACGCCCGTACGGGGGCGGCATCACCTGGGTCCACTACAGCGCATTCTTTGCGGGCAGGGTTGCGCAACAGCCAGATATAGTTGTCATTGAAGGCGGGCAGAGCATCGATCTCGAGCATGGTGAACTGTCCTGGTCGGTAAGGGCATCCTAGGATGCTAGGGTCTGTGCCGTTTCGTCAGCGTCCGTGGCGTGCGGTTCTCGGCGAAACGGCGCGCCTGGGGAATACATCTGCTCAATCTTGCGGGAGATGGATATGACCGAACAACCCTTTGCACAAGCCGACCCTCGGTGGTTGGCATTGATTAGCGAGGCGCGGACATGGTTCGCCGGGCCTTTGGGGCAGCAGATGCTGGCTGAAGAGCGCCCCTTGATTGAGGCGGAACTGTCGCGCTTTTTCGGTGGTTATCTCGTGCAATACGGTCCGGTGCCGGACCTCATCAAGGCACGACAGATTCGGCACAGTATCAGCCTTGGTGCGCCTTTTCCGGGTGTGGAAGTCGCCTGCGAAGAGCAGGCCTGGCCTTTGGGAGAGCACGGCGCCGACCTGGTGGTCTTGCAACATGGGCTGGATTTCAGTCTTTCACCCCATGGGTTGTTGCGTGAAGCGGCCCGAAGCGTGCGGCCTGGCGGTCACTTGCTAATCATTGGCATTAATCCCTGGAGCAGCTGGGGCATGCGGCATTATTTCGCAGGTGATGGCTTTCGGCAGGCGCGTTGCATAGCACCCAATCGGGTTTATGACTGGCTGAACCTGCTGGGTTTCTCGCTGGAGAAACGCCGCTTTGGGTGTTATCGTCCGCCGCTTGTCTCGCAGGCCTGGCGAGCACGCTTGGCGGGCCTGGAGCACTGGGGCAGTCGTTGGCAAACGCCTGGCGCCGGTTTCTATTTATTGGTGGCGCGCAAGCTGGCTGTCGGTGTCCGGCCCTTGCGACAAGCGCGCCGCGAGCCGATGGGCAAGTTGATTCCAATGCCTGTGATCAAGATCAGTCGGCGTAATTCCGAGCATTTGAAAAATACATGAGTGAACAAGTCGAGATCTACACCGACGGTGCCTGCAAAGGCAATCCTGGACCCGGTGGCTGGGGCGCGTTGCTGATCTACAAAGGTGTGGAGCGTGAGTTGTTTGGCGGCGAGATGGATACCACCAACAATCGCATGGAATTGACCGCGGCGATTCGTGCGCTGGCCGAACTCAAGCGCTCCTGTGCGGTGCGCCTGGTAACTGACTCGCAATACGTCATGCAGGGCATTCAGGACTGGATGCCGAACTGGAAAAAGCGGGGCTGGAAAACTGCGGCCAAGCAGCCTGTCAAGAATGCAGATTTGTGGCAGCAACTCGATGAGCAGGTCAACCGACACCAGGTGACCTGGCAATGGGTGCGTGGCCATACCGGGCATCCAGGCAATGAGCGAGCCGATGAGCTGGCCAACCGTGGCGTGATCCTGGCCAAACAACAACACCGGAGTTGACAGAAAAAGCATGCGCAGCGTTGTACTTGATACCGAAACCACCGGCATGCCGGTTACCGATGGGCATCGAATCATTGAAATCGGTTGTGTGGAGCTGATTGGCCGGCGCCTCACAGGCAACCATTTTCATGTGTACCTGCAGCCAGATCGCGACATCGACGAAGGCGCGATCGCCGTGCACGGCATCTGTAATGAAGACCTCATCGGCAAGCCCCGCTTCAAGGATGTGGCCGATGATTTCTTCGAATTCGTCAAAGGCTCGCGGCTGATCATCCACAACGCGGCGTTCGATATTGGCTTCCTCAATAACGAATTCGCCTTGCTGGCGCAGACGGAGCGGGCTGATCTGGCCGAACACTGCTCGGTGCTCGACACCTTGTTGATGGCTCGTGAGCGTCATCCGGGCCAGCGCAACAACCTCGATGCACTGTGCAAACGCTACGGCGTTGATAACTCGGGCCGCGAATTGCACGGCGCCTTGCTCGATGCCGAGATTCTAGCCGACGTTTTCCTGGCGATGACAGGCGGGCAGACCAATCTGTCACTGGCCGGTGAGGGCAGCGACGCTTCCACAGGCAACCGGCCGCAGGCCAGCCCGATCCAGCGCCTGCCTGCCGAGCGGGCTCGTGGTTTGGTGCTGAAGGCCAATGAAGCCGAACTGGCTGCCCATGCCGCGCGGCTGGCCGTGTTGGAGAAAGCCTCGGGCGCGGCGCCTTTGTGGGCGCAATTGGAGCAGGCGTAAAGCGCTTCAGGCTTGTTGCCCGCCGTTAACCCGCCCCATGCTAAGCAGCTTGCAGCTTGCAGCTTGCAGCTTGCAGCTCGCTGTATGACTCTGTGTGCAGGATCATCCTAGGGCGGCGCCATGTACAAAGACCTGAAATTTCCGATTCTGATTGTCCATCGCGATATCAAGGCTGAAAGTGTGGCAGGCGAGCGAGTGCGAGCCATTGCCGACGAGTTGCGGCAGTACGGCTTTACCATTCTGTCCGCCAGCAGCTCGGATGAAGGGCGCCTGGTAGCCTCGACCCACCATGGCCTGGCCTGCATTCTGTTGGCCGCCGAAGGGGCGGGAGACAATCGCCGGCTGCTGCATGACGTGGTTGAGTTAATCCGCGTTGCGCGAGCCAGGGCGCCGCAGTTACCGATCTTTGCGTTGGGCGAACAGGTCACCATCGAGAATGCGCCGGCCGAGGCGATGGCCGATCTCAATCAACTGCGCGGCATTCTTTACCTGTTCGAAGACACGGTGCCTTTCCTGGCCCGGCAGGTTGCACGGGCCACGCGGACTTACCTGGATGCTCTGCTGCCACCTTTTTTCAAAGCGTTGGTGGAGCACACCGCTCAATCGAATTTTTCCTGGCACACCCCAGGGCACGGTGGTGGCGTGGCTTACCGCAAGAGTCCTGTCGGTCAAGCGTTCCATCAGTTCTTTGGTGAGAATACCCTGCGCTCCGACCTGTCGGTTTCCGTGCCTGAGCTGGGATCGCTGCTCGATCACACCGGCCCGCTGGCGGAGGCCGAAGTGCGCGCGGCGCGCAATTTCGGCGCCGACCACACCTTCTTCGTGATCAATGGCACGTCGACGGCAAACAAGATCGTCTGGCATTCGCGGGTCGCCCGTGATGATCTGGTGCTGGTCGACCGCAACTGCCACAAGTCGATTCTGCACGCCATCATCATGACCGGCGCCATCCCGCTGTATCTCATGCCGGAACGCAACGAGCTGGGCATCATTGGGCCGATTCCGCTCAGCGAATTCAGTCGTGAATCCATTCAGGCGAAGATCGACGCCAGCCCGTTGGCCCGGGGGCGTGAGGCGAAGATCAAGCTGGCGGTGGTGACCAACTCCACCTATGACGGGCTCTGCTACAACGCCGAGCTGATCAAGCAGGCGCTCGAAGGGCATGTTGAGGTGCTGCATTTCGACGAGGCCTGGTACGCCTATGCGGCCTTCCATGAGTTCTACTTGGGCCGTTATGGGATGGGCACTCGGCGCGCCGAACAGGGGCCTCTGGTGTTCACCACCCATTCCACCCACAAGCTCTTGGCTGCGTTCAGTCAGGCCTCGATGATTCATGTCCAAGACAACGGCCAGCGGCGCCTGGACCCGGTGCGTTTCAACGAAGCCTTCATGATGCATATTTCCACCTCGCCGCAGTACGGCATCCTGGCCTCGCTGGATGTAGCCTCGGCGATGATGGAAGGCCAGGCCGGGCGCTCATTGATCCAGGAAACCTTTGATGAAGCACTGAGTTTTCGGCGTGCGCTGGCCAATTTGCGTCAGAATCTGAGCCAAGATGACTGGTGGTTTACGATCTGGCAGCCGCCTGAGGCCGAGGGCGCAGGCGGGGTGGTGACTGCCGATTGGCTCTTGCTGCCGGGGGCGGAGTGGCATGGCTTCGGCGAGATCACCGACGACTACATGCTGCTTGATCCGATCAAGGTCACCTTGGTCATGCCTGGTTTGACGGCCGGTGGCCGGCTGGATACACGAGGAATTCCCGCTGCGGTGGTCAGCAAGTTTCTTTGGGAGCGTGGCCTGGTGGTGGAGAAAACCGGCCTGTATTCCTTCCTGGTGCTGTTTTCCATGGGGATCACCAAGGGTAAATGGAGCACCCTGCTGACCGAGTTGCTTGAATTCAAACGCCATTACGATGCAAACCTGCCACTTAGCGAAGCGTTGCCATCGCTGGTCCATGGCGTAGAAACGCATTATCAGGGTATGGGGCTGCGTGATCTGTGTGATGACTTGCATGACTGCTATCGCACCAACAGCACGGCCAAGGCGCTCAAGCACATGTATACGCAGTTGCCTGAAATCGCCCTGAAACCTTCAGAGGCTTATGATCGACTGGTGCGTGGCGAGGTGGAGTCGGTTGCCATTGAGCATCTCGAAGGGCGCATTGCAGCAAATATGCTGGTGCCTTATCCGCCGGGTATTCCTTTGATCATGCCCGGCGAGCGGTTCACAGCGCAGACTCGGTCAATCATCGACTACCTGCATTTTGCCAGGCGCTTTGATCAGCAGTTTCCCGGATTCAACGCCGATGTGCACGGATTGCGGCGACAGGTGAACGAGGGGCAAATAATTTATAGCGTCGATTGCCTCACTTGAGGCTCGTGGGGAAAAGAGCTGCAACCAGGCTGATATTTCAAGCCTGCGGTTAGGTGTCGGGCGTGGTTTGATTCACATCGCGCACCATCGACTTTTGACCCTGGCTTGTTATAGTTGCCGGGCCGCCAATAACATTAACAAGCGCCTCGAGGATGTCAGCTGTGCCAGACTATCAAGCCTTCCGTGTCGAGTTGACGGACAAGATCGCTACCGTCACGATCAATCGCCCGGAAAAACGTAACGCCATGAACAGCGCGTTCTGGTCGGAAATTATCGAGATTTTCGATTGGGTCGACCGCACCGATGAGGTGCGCGTGGTGGTACTGGCCGGTGCAGGTGAACACTTCTCTTCCGGTATCGACTTGGGCCTGCTGGCTCAGGCAGCCAATCTGGTCGGCAAAGATGTCGGCCGCAGTGCCGAAGCCTTACGCCGCAAAATTCTCGAACTGCAGGCCTCCTTCAATGCAGTTGATCGGTGTCGAAAACCCGTGCTGGCGGCCATTCAGGGCTATTGCCTGGGCGGTGCTATCGATCTGATCGCCGCCTGCGATATGCGTTACGCCACTCGCGATGCCCAATTCTCCATCAAGGAAATCGACATGGGCATGGCGGCCGATGTGGGCACGTTGCAGCGTCTGCCGCGCATTATCGGTGATGGCATGATGCGTGAGCTGGCCTTTACCGGCCGCCATGTGCACGGTGATGAAGCGCAGCGCATTGGGCTGGTCAATCGTGTTTGGGACACTCAGGCGCAACTTCTCGAGGGGGTCATGCAGCTGGCCGCCGAGATTGCCGCCAAGTCGCCCATCGCCATTCGTGGCACCAAGGAAATGATCCGCTACATGCGTGATCATCGCGTTGATGATGGCCTTGAATACATCGCCACCTGGAATGCTGCGATGTTGCAGTCGTCCGACCTGCGTATTGCCATGGCGGCACACATGAGCAAGCAGAAGCCGGAGTTTGCCGACTGACTGTAGACTGAACGTAGTAGGCCAGGAGGCGTAAACAATGACAGGGGTTAACTCGCTCAATCTAGTACGTGACGAATTATTCGCCACCATGGATGAGGCTGAACGCAGTCTCGAGCATTTCATCGTCGACCGGCAGAACGGCACGCTGTTGCAGCAGGCCATTGAAAATCTGCAACAGGTACGTGGCACACTCAATTTGATCGAGTTGACGGGAGCCGAGCTACTGGCTCAGGAAACTCTGCACGTGGCGATGGATATTCCCACCGGTGTAGGCCCTGAGCGAGACGGACAATTGACCGCGCTGGGCAGTGCGCTGCATGTGCTACGTCGTTACCTCGAAGGCCTGGGCCTGCATCGCCAGGAGATTCCCGAGCTGTTGCTGCCAGCGATCAACAAGTTGCGCCAAGCATGTAACCAGCCAGCGCTGCCGGAAAGTTTCTTTTTCAGTGTTCGTCTGGATCAGGAGCGACCGCGCAGCGCGTCCCCGGCGGTCGATGCTGCGGTGCGTGTCAGTCAGACGCGTCATTTGCGGCACATGTACCAGGTAGGATTGCTGGGGCTGCTGCGAGACCCCCAGCCCCAGCCTGGGTTGAAACTGATGGCGCGAGCCATGGCCAGGCTGGATGATCTGTATGCCAACGATCCGCGGGGCCGGCTGTGCTGGATTGGCGCGGCCATGTTCGAAGCCGCGTTGGATGGTCAGTTGCGCCCCAGCAAGGCAGGTAAACAGCTGGGAGTGAGAATTGAGCGCGAACTCAAGCAATTACTTAACAATCCTCAATATCAGGCACCCCGGCATCTGCTCAAGGAGATGCTTTATCTGATCGTGCTAGCTGACAGCCATGGACCCCGAGCCACGCAGATTCGCGAGGTGTTCAACCTGGGGCCGCTGCCGTTTACCGCACCGATGCTGGCTGAAGAATATCGGCGTTTGGCAGGGCCGGGACAGGCGGTGATGCGTTCGCTCTCCACCGCGATTCGAGAAGAGCTCGGCAGTGTCAAAGACCTGCTTGATCTCATCGAACGAGGTGTGGTTCAGGATGACGGCTTTGCGAATTTGCATGCCTTGTTGGGCAAGCTGGCGAAGACGCTTGGCATGGTGGGGCTCAGCTCGGCGAGTAATGCCCTGCAAGCACAGTTGGCCGAAATTGCCACCTGGAGCCGTGCGGCTCCAGGCAACACCGATGCACTGAACCAGCTTGCTGATGCGGTTCTTTATGTGGAAAGCATGGTGGCAAGCCTAGAGGAGGATCGACAGGCAGCGCCTGTTACCCCCTTGCTGCAGCCGGGGCTGAGTTCGCCCAGTTTTGCTGTTCACCAACTGACCGAAGCCAAGATTGTCGTTCTGGATGAGGCCAAGGCCGGGCTTGCACTTTCCAAACGGGCCATTACTGCTTATTTGGAGTCCGGCGGTGACAAAATGCATCTGGCCAACGTGCCAGTAACATTGCAGGCGGTTCGCGGTGGTCTGTGGTTTCTGGGGCAAGAGCGGACCGCGAGGCTGGTGGGAAGCTGTGCAGACTATATCCAGCAACAAATGCTGGAGACTGACCAGATGCCAGTGGAGGCCAAGCTGGAAAGTCTGGCTGATGCATTAACCAGCCTTGAGTACTATCTGGAAGCCGGCGGCGCATCGCGCAACGATGTTCTGGAACTTGCCGATCGCAGTGTCGAAGCACTCAGGTTAGCGGTGGCCTGCTGATGGACGCATGCTGGCAACCGGGCTGTATTCCTGCCGGTTTGCCGGGCGCGTGGGTTGTACTGCAAGGTCCGGGTGGTTTTCTTCTGGATGCCCAGGGGCCGTTGTTTCCTGACGCCTGGGTAGGCGAGCAGGGACTGGCGACAGTGGCCGAATATGGGCTTGGGTATTACGACACTGTGCCGGTGTATTTGCGACAGCTCGCTGATCAGCCGGATCTGCCTGGCTGCCAGTGGCAGAGCCTTCGCCAGCATTTGCTCCACGGAGATGCCAAATACGCGACTCTGCTTGGCTATGCCGGGCAGATCGCGACCTGGGCATGGGAACACAGGTTTTGCGGGGCCTGTGGCAAAGCGCTGACACCTGTCGACGGTGAGCGGGCCATGGAATGCCATGATTGTCGGCTGCGCCACTATCCCCGTTTGTCGCCCAGCATGATCGTGCTGGTTACCCGTGGCGATGAAATCCTTTTGGCGCGTTCTCCGCGCTTTCTTCCAGGTGTTTACAGTACCCTGGCTGGCTTCGTCGAGCCAGGCGAGACCGTTGAGCACTGCGTCATACGGGAAATACGCGAGGAGGTGTGCCTGGAAGTGTGCAATGTGCGCTATATCACCAGTCAGAGCTGGCCGTTTCCCCATTCACTGATGCTTGGTTTTCATGCCGAGTACGCGTCGGGGGAGATCGTTGCGCAACCCGATGAAATAGAAGACGCACGCTGGTTCCGGCTCGACGCCTTACCGCCGCTGCCGGCGCACCGATCGATTTCCCGTTACTTGATCGACTTGTATATCGCGCGCCGTTTAGGCCACGCCGAGCCAGTGCTGCCAGGCTAGCCGCGCACTCATTGCTAGCACCACCAGAATAAACACGGGGCGAATGAACTTGGCACCTCCGTGGATCGCCGTGCGCGCCCCCAGATAAGCGCCGATCATCAGCGCCAGGCCCATCCCCAGGCCCAGCGGCCAGGCGACATTGCCGCTGGCCACGAAGACGGCCAGCGCCACCCCGTTGCTGACAAAATTCATGCTCCTGGCCACGCCGCTGGCGCGGAGCAGGTCCAGGGGATAAAGCAGCAAGGTACTGACCGTCCAGAATGCCCCGGTGCCGGGCCCGATCAAACCATCGTAAAACCCCAGCCCGAGGCTTTGTGGCCACTGTCGCTGGCGTGGAATGATTTGGTTTGGATCCGAGGGAGTTTTGGGGGTACGACTGAAAAGCAGATACAACCCACAGCCAAATACCACGACCGGCAGGATCTGGTTCAGCGCACTAGCTGGCAGCCAGTGTGCGAGGGCTGCGCCAAGCATTGCGCCCAAGGCCGTGCCGAGCAGGGCGCGATACCAGTGACGAGGAACGAATAAGCGGCGGCGGTAGAATGTGTAGCTGGCCGTTGCGGAGCCGAAAGTGGCGCACAGCTTGTTGGTGCCGAGCACAAGATGTGGCGGCAGGCCGGCCGTCAGAAGGGCGGGAATGGTAAGCAGGCCCCCGCCGCCGGCTATGGCATCGATAAAACCGGCAATAAAGGCGACTGCCAGCAAGGCTGCAAAAATCCAGGAATCGAAAGCCAGTTCGAAGGGGAAATCCATGAAAAACTCGAAGTCGGTCAGATTGTGAAAGGCTCTGTGTAGAGACAAAGCGTACGCCTGCACATAATGCCGCCTTTTCTAGCGGAGATCTTGCATGCAGTACAACGGGCTGGCCTGGTTCACCGCGTTGCTGGCGTTACTGGCCTTGCTGCTTGCGGCACGCATTCTATTCAACCGCCACTGGTTGCTGGGCTGGTTGCGAGGTTCTCTGGGCATGGCTTGCCTGGCAATAGCCGGGATGGTCGCCCTGGTCGCCCGTGATCTGCTGTTCTATGCCCCCTTGCCAGGCAGCAAACCTCTGGCAACTTTGAATTTCAAGTCCCTCGGTGAACAACAGTTTGCGGTAACCCTGCTGGCCGGCGCTCAGGAGCAAGAAGTTCGGCTGAATGGCGATCTCTGGCAACTGGATACGCGTTTGTTGCAGATGCAAGGGTTAGCAACACTGATTGGATTGGAGTCGGGTTATCGCCTGGAAACCTTGTCTGGCCGCTATCTGGCCATCGAACAACAGGAGTTGGCGCGCAATAGCGATGTGTCGCTAGTTGAGCCAGTCTTGGGTGTAGACCTGTGGCGCTGGCTGCGGCTGGCTCAACATCATGCCTATGGGCTCGATGCGCAGATTGTGCGCAGCGCACCGATGCCCATGGCCGATGGGGCGGTATTCGCGGTGCGGCTGGCACCGACCGGACTGGTTGCGCAGCCGTTCAATTTGGCTGCACAGCAGGCTATGAAAGGCTGGCAGTAGGGGGGAGAGGGGCCGGGCATTGCTGGCCCCTGGAATGACAAGACTCAGGCGAGATAGCCCCCATCTACATTCAACGCCAGGCCCGTGGTGTAGCTGGAGGCGGCACTGGCGAGGTACAGCACTGCGCCTGCCATTTCGCTCGGGTCTGCAACACGCTTGAGCGGAATGCGCTGCAGGGCGTATTTCAGGATCGCTTCATTGCTGGTCAGCGCCGAGGCGAACTTGGTATCTGTCAGGCCCGGTAATAATGCGTTGCAGCGGATGCCAAAGCCTGCGCATTCCTTGGCGAAGACTTTCGTCATGCTGATCACAGCGGCTTTGGTCACTGAGTAGATGCCCTGGAATTCCCCGGGCGTGACGCCGTTGATCGATGCGACGTTGATGATACTGCCGCCCCCGTTGGCCTTCATCAATTTGCCGCCCTCGATGGACATGAAGTAATAGCCGCGAATGTTCACATCCACCGTTTTTTGAAAGGCGGCAAGATCGGTGTCGAGCACGTTGCCAAATTGCGGGTTGGTCGCTGCGTTGTTCACCAGGATGTCCAGGCGGCCAAAGCGCTCGCGTATCTCGGTAAAGGTATTTTTGATCTGCTCCATCTCGCCGATGTGGCAGGCAATGGCTGTGGCCTGGCCGCCTTCGGCGTTAATGGCGTCAGCCACGGCCTGGCAGCCTTCGATCCTGCGGCTGGAAACGATTACATGTGCGCCTTGCTGGGCTAGCAGGCGGGCGATGGCTTCGCCAATACCGCGGCTGGCGCCGGACACGAAGGCGATCTTGCCATCAAGGTCGAACAGGGTGGTCTTGGTCATGGCGTTTTCCTTGTTATTGGGACCGATGGTTTACAGCGATGAGTGCTGAATGAGGTTATGGGCCATTTTTTCCAGCAGGCCATTCATCTGCACGAAGGGCGCGAATCGTTTGTCCTGGGTCTGGCCGTGGTAGTACCGGTAATAGATTTGCTGGACGATGCCGGCCAGGCGGAACAGGCCGTAGCAATAGTAGTAATCGAAGTTTTCAATTTCGGTACCGGCGCGTTTCGCGTAGTAATCGACGAATTCGCGTCGGGTCAGCATGCCCGGAGCATTGCTCGGCTGGCGGCGCATCAGTTGCACTGCAGGCGGATCGCCTGCTTCGATCCAATACGCGAGGGTGTTGCCCAGGTCCATCAGGGGATCGCCCAGTGTCGTCAGTTCCCAGTCCAGCACCCCAATGATTTGCATCGGGTTCGCCGGGTCGAGAATGACGTTATCGAAGCGGTAATCATTGTGCACAATAGCCGGGCGGGAATGATCGGCAGGCATCTTGTCGCGCAGCCAGGCCTTGATCGGCTCCCAGCTCGGGGCGTCGGGAGTCAGCGCCTTTTCGTAACGATCGCACCAGCCTTCAATCTGGCGCTGCACGTAACCTTCCGGCTTACCCAGATCCGCCAGGCCGCAGGCCTGGTAGTCGACATTGTGCAAGTCCACCAGTTTATCGATGAAACTTTCGCACAAGCCGCGGGTTTGCTCAGGAGTGAAATTCAGTGCGGCAGGAATGTCGGCGCGCAAGATAATGCCTTCGACCCGCTCCATCACATAAAACTCGGATCCGATCAGCGATTCGTCGATGCAGTGCGCATAGGCTTTTGGGCAATAGGGAAAGCCCGCATTAAGCTGGTTGAGAATTCGGAATTCACGCCCCATGTCGTGGGCCGATTTAGCCTTGCGGCCAAACGGGGGACGGCGCAGAACAAGCTGCCGGCCGGGGTATTCCAACAGATAGGTGAGGTTGGAAGCGCCGCCGGGAAACTGGCTGATCTTCAGGTCGCCGTGTAATTCAGGAATGCTCGCTTTCAAGAACGCATCAATCGTCTCGGCATTGAGTTCTTCTCCCGAGCGGATGCGAGTGGCCTGGTCGATCAACGCCATTTCTTATTCCTTTTTATTGAAGGTCAAAAAGCCGATCAAAGAATGGTCAATCTAATGACTTATCGCACTCCTTAACAACTCATAGTGGCCTTAATAGGTGGGCGTGTTGGTAGCCGATAAGCATCCTTGCGGAGCCTATGCCGCGGTGCATAGGCCAGGCGAAAAAAAACCGGAGCATCAGCCCCGGTTTTTTTAACAACCGAGCAACTTAGACTGGGAACAGTTCGCCCAGCTTCATGGCCAGCATCATGTCGCCTTCGGCGCGCAGCTTGCCGCCCATAAAGGCTTGCATGCCGTCGGTTTCGCCGGTGGTGATGCCCTTCAGGGTTTCGCTGTCCATGATCAGGGTGACGTTGGCGTTCGGGTTTTCGCCTTGTTCGATGCTGCACGCACCGTCTTTAACAACGATGTAGTGATTTTCGCCGTCTTCGATGTTGAACTGGAATACCAGGTCCAGCCCAGCAGCGGCGCTGGAGTTGAACTTGGATTGCATGGCTTTGATGATGTCGGCGCTGCTCATAATGTCATCCTTCTTTATTTTCGGTTTTTGCTGGCGGCCAAGAGCCGCAGTGGGCTGGAGCTCAACGGTAGGTGATGAGCTCCGGCGCCTTCAACAGCTGTAAATGCGCATGGCTGTTGAAGGAAGCCAGGGTTACTTCGGAGTCCCGGAATTTCAGTTGGGTTACCGAAGTGTTGACGATCTGCCAATTGAGCTCGAAAGCTTTGCTGGGCGGAACGCCGATGATCTGATGCAGTAAGGCGGTGATGGTGCCGGCGGATGTAAACACAGCAATGTGTTCTCCCTGTGCGGCGTCGTTGAGTACACGCTGCAAGCCCTGCTGGACGCGAGTACTGAATGCTTGCCAGCTTTCCTGGCCGGGCTTGTCGCCAGAGCCGCTGAGCCAGCGGTCAATAACAAAGGCAAACAGACGCTGGAACTCACCCGGATGCCGGGTAACGTGACGAAGGATATCCAGCGTCCTGGGTTCGTATTCCAGAAGTTCGGGCAAGTGAGCGCGGATGAGTTCATCGGCCTTGAATTCATTGAAGGCGGCATCGATAGCGATATCCGCTGAGTCTCCGTTGCCCATACGGCGCAGCACATGTGTAGCGGTATCTCTCTGTCGGCGCAGCTCACCGCTGTAGCAGCGATGCAGCGTTATGCCTACATGAGCCAGGTGTTTGCCGAGCACTTCGGCCTGGCGCACACCATTGGGGCAGAGAACATCGTAGTCGTCTGCACCGAAAGAGGCTTGGCCATGTCGAATCAGATAGATGCTACCCACGCCCGTCGTCCAGGTACGTTGAAAGTGACGCGAGGTTAGGTGGTGAGGTGGTGGCCTGTCAACGAAAAAACATACGCTTGTTTGAATTGCGAATTGTTGCTGCAGCTGCGTGTCTGGCTGTCAGGCCAGGTGCTCGGTATGCTGAGCGAATCTGTGGCGGGGCGGCCTGACCATTACATAGAGATGAGGAAACGCTGTGGAGTATTTGGCTGACTATGCGAGTTTTTTGGCGAAATCGGTGACCGTTGTACTGTCCATCGTGGCGGTGCTTGTGGCTCTGGCCGTCTTGCGAAGCCGAGGGCGGGGGCAAAGCACCGGGCAATTGCAGGTGCTGAAACTAAATGAGTTCTACAAGGGGCTGCGTGAGCGTCTGGAACTGGCATTACTGGACAAAGAGCAGCTCAAGGCACATCGCAAGGCGCAGGCCAAGGCGGAAAAAGCTCAGAAGGCGGACAGGAAAACCGGCGATCCCAAGCCTCGCGTCTATGTGCTGGATTTTGATGGCGACATCAGGGCGTCGGCGGTCGAGCATTTGCGACATGAAGTGACTGCACTGCTCAGTCTGGCCACAGCTCAAGATGAAGTGGTGGTGCGCCTGGAGAGTGGGGGGGGCATGGTCCACAGCTACGGTTTGGCATCCTCGCAACTGGCGCGGATTCGCCAGGCTGGGGTGCCATTAACGATCTGCGTGGACAAGGTGGCCGCCAGCGGCGGTTACATGATGGCGTGCATTGGTGACCGAATCCTCAGCGCACCCTTTGCCATCCTTGGTTCGATCGGCGTGGTCGCTCAGCTCCCCAATGTGCACCGTCTGTTGAAGAAGCACGACGTTGATTTTGAAGTGCTTACTGCCGGTGATTACAAACGAACCTTGACTGTATTTGGTGAAAATACCGAGAAGGGCCGGAAAAAATTCCAGGAGGAGCTGGAGATTACCCATGAGCTGTTCAAGGACTTCGTGGCTCATTATCGTCCGCAGTTGGATATCCAGGAGATCGCCACGGGTGAAATCTGGTTGGGACAGGCGGCATTGAGCAAGCAACTGGTGGATGAACTCAAGACCAGCGATGAGTACCTTTCGGAGCGGGCCAAAACAGCAGATTTGTTCCAGCTGCACTATGCGCAGAAGAAAAGCTTGCAGGAGCGTGTCGGCCTTGCGGCCAGCGGAATGCTGGATCGCGTGGTGCTGACCTGGTGGGGCCGCTTGCAACAACAACGATTCTGGTAAGAGAGAAAATAATGAGCGTATTCAAGGCATTACAGGTAACCCAGGCTGCAGATGGTCATTTTCAATCGGCGGTAGTTGAGCGAGACACGAGCTCACTGCCGGCCGGAGATGTGCTGGTTCGCGTGCAGTATTCCTCCTTGAATTACAAGGATGCCCTGTCGGCCAGCGGCAATCCGGGCGTGACCAGGCATTTCCCGCATACACCAGGGATCGACGCGGCAGGAGTCGTCGAGACGTCCTCGGTAGATGGCATCGTGCCAGGCGATGAAGTCATCGTCACCGGATACGATCTGGGCATGAGTACGTCGGGCGGATTCGGTCAATACATTCGGGTTCCGGCCGCGTGGCTGGTCAAACGCCCTGCTGGTCTGACGCTGCGTGAGTCAATGCTGCTGGGTACGGCTGGCCTGACGGCGGGCTTGTGCGTGGAGAAGCTGCTACGTGCCGGGTTTACCCCAAAGGCAGGCCCTGTGTTGGTGTCGGGCGCCACGGGTGGGGTGGGCAGCATCGCGGTGAGCTTGCTGGCGCATCTGGGCTGCCAGGTGGTGGCGGTGACGGGCAAGGCGGAACAAGCAGACTACTTGCAACGCTTGGGCGCCACTCAGGTGCTGCCGCGCGAAGCCTTGCAGGAGGGTACGGCCAAACCATTGCTCAAGGAGCAATGGGCAGCGGCGGTGGATACGGTAGGCGGCGACATTCTATTCAATATCGTCAAGTCGTTACGCCGTGGCGGCAGTGTGGCTTGTTGCGGGCTCACGGCCGGACTTAATTTCCAGGCCTCCGTTCTGCCGTTCATTTTGCGTGGCGTTGATCTGTTGGGCGTGGATTCGGTGGAAATTCCCTTGGCGGATAAGGCCTCCGTCTGGGACAAGCTGGCCGGACCATGGAAGATGGCGGAGCTTGAGGATCTGGTGGAGGAGATCGGACTTGAGCAATTGCCTGAGGCGATCCAGCGTATTCTTGCTGGCAAGATGGTCGGCCGAGCTCTGGTAAAGCTGGACTGACTTATTCTAGGTCCAGCAACCAGAAAGCCCCGTGATTAGCGGGGCTTTCTGGTTTTTAGCCGAGCTTAACGGCGGCGGAACAGCGGACGTGGATCATCGGTGGCAGCTTGGTAGGTTACCGAGAAATCCTTGAGGCTTTTCAGCGCATCGTCAGGGTCGCGATCCGGGCGGATGGCAAAGGCATCGAAGCCACAGCGGCGCATATAGAACAGCTGGTCACGCAGCACATCGCCAATGGCGCGTACTTCACCTTTATAGCCGTAACGTTCGCGCAACAGGCGAGCGCTGGAGTAATGGCGACCATCGGTGAAAACCGGGAAATTCAAGGCCACAATCTGAAAGTGCGTCAGGTCATCAGCGATATCCTCTACCGCTTCATCGGCATCGAGCCAAACTCCCAGCCCGCCGTCACGGGCTTTGAGGGCATGGGCATGCTCGCGCCACAGGCGCAGCGGCACGATCAGGTCGTCACTGTTGGGCAGCCCATCCAGCGAGGCCTCCTTGTCGAGCAGGTGCCAGGTTTCGTCGACGATCTGCTCGTTCTTAATGATTCGCTGCATAGACGCGCTCTTTAAAACGATCGATGCCAATGCGGCGGTAGGTGTCGATAAACTGCTCATCTTCGGTACGTTGCTCCACGTAAACGGCAATGATCTTTTCAATGACGTCAGGCATGACATCCTGGGCGAAGGATGGGCCGAGAATCTGTCCCAGACTGGCATCGCGTCCTGAGCTGCCACCCAGGGAAACCTGGTAGAACTCGGCGCCTTTCTTGTCCACGCCCAGAATGCCGATATGGCCAACGTGGTGGTGACCGCAGGCGTTCATGCAGCCGGAAATGTTCAGGTCGAGCTCACCGATGTCGAACAGGTAGTCGAGATCGTCAAAGCGCCGCTGGATGGCTTCTGCCACTGGAATCGACTTGGCGTTGGCCAGCGAACAGAAATCGCCGCCCGGACAGCAGATCATGTCGGTCAGCAGGCCGATGTTGGGAGTGGCGATGCCCAGCTCGCGCAGTTCATGCCAGAGCTCGAACAGTTGGGATTGTTCGACGTCGGCCAGAATCATGTTCTGCTCGTGGGAGTTGCGCACTTCACCGAAGCTGTAGCGGTCTGCCAGGTCGGCAATGGCATCCAGTTGCTTTTCAGTCACATCGCCCGGTGCGACGCCGGTGGCTTTCAGGGACAGGGTGACTGCTGCATAGCCAGGCTTCTTGTGCGCAGTGACGTTGCGAGCGCGCCAGCGAGCGAAACCGGGATGTTCGGTATCCAGCCGGGCCAGTGCCGCGCCCTGATCTTCCAGCGTTTTGTAGAGCGGATCGACGAAAAATTTACTGACCCGAGCCACCTCTTCTTCGGTCAGGGTCAGCGGGCTGTCTTTCAAGTGTTCCCATTCCGCTGCGACACGTTCGGCGAACACTTCCGGAGTCAGTGCTTTGACCAGGATTTTGATACGTGCCTTGAACTTGTTGTCGCGACGGCCGTAACGGTTGTAAACCCGAAGAATGGCATCGAGATAGCTGAGCAGGTGCTGCCAGGGCAGGAATTCATTGATGTAGCTGCCAACGATTGGGGTACGCCCCAGGCCGCCCCCGACGGAAACCCGGAAGCCCAGTTCGCCTGCGCTGTTATGAACCGCTTCCAGGCCGATGTCGTGCACTTCAATGGCGGCGCGATCGCTGGCAGCACCGTTCACGGCAATCTTGAACTTGCGAGGCAGGAAGGCAAATTCCGGGTGAAAGGTCGACCATTGACGAATGATCTCGCACCAGGGGCGCGGGTCGATCACTTCATCCTTGGCGACACCGGCAAATTGGTCGGTAGTGGTGTTACGAATGCAGTTGCCGCTGGTTTGGATCGCATGCATCTGCACGGTGGCCAGCTCGGCCAGGATATCCGGCACATCTTCCAGTTCCGGCCAATTGAACTGTACGTTGGTGCGCGTACTGATATGGGCGTAGCCCTTGTCGTACTTACGGGCAATTTCCGCCAGCTTGCGAACCTGCTTGGAGGACATCAGTCCATACGGTACGGCCACGCGCAGCATGGGCGCATAGCGTTGAATGTACAGGCCATTTTGAAGACGCAGTGGCAGAAGCTCGGCATCACTGAGCTCACCGGCCAGATAGCGGCGAATCTGATCGCGGAACTGACGTACCCGATCTTCGATGATGTGTTGGTCGTACTGGTCGTAAACGTACATGAAAGATCCTGACAGCTTATTGCGCGCACGGCAGCGCGACCCGGATAGGGCCGGCAAGATACCAGTTGGTGTTTATTCGTAAAAGTGAAGAATAAGAATATGCTTAGAACCTGAATCGCTTAAGAAGCCAAGTTTCGGTGCTTGAGGAGACGAAGCGTCTGGTCTTTACTCACAGGTATTCAGGGAGTCTGAGCAGGGGAAAACGATGAGCAACCATTCTGGACATGATGACCGAGACAGTGTTGCGGACGCGGGGGCGATCTTTTGCCTGATACTGATAGCCGTCGTCACGGCGGTGTACTGGGTCAGCCATCAATAAGGCGACGAAGCAAAGGCTGGGGGTGCGCTATAGATTTGCAAAGTGCAGAACCAGCTTAACGGCGCCAAGTACAATCAGCACAAACAGCACCATGAATAGCACACCCAGCAAAAGAAACTGGCTGGGTTTGCCGCGGCTGAAGTCCCGTGCGCGATTTTTTCCGGTTTGCACGCCCAATGCCCCGGCCAACATGCTTTGCAGCATCTCCCGCATGGTCAAGGGTTTGTGATCATCGTTTTGGTCTTTGCTCATAAAGCCCTCCTGTAGGCATCAGGATAGCCAGGTTTTAGCGGACCATTTCAGAGGTTGAGTCTGACCGTCGAATTTGGTTGGACTCAGGTCTGAAGTCATCGATTGGCTATTTCATTGGCCCGCGCCCGTAGCTGCCCGCATCCACCATCAATGTCTTGTCCCGCTGAATTGCGTATTTTAGTCAGCACACCGTTGTCATGCAGGTAGCGCCTGATCTGTTCGATTCGGTCGGCGTCTGGACGCTGGAAAGGGTCATCTGTCAGGCTGTTATAGGGAATCATGTTCATGATTGCGTACTTGCCCTTGAGCAGGCGAATGATTCCATCCATTTCCTGCTGACTGTCATTGATGCCTTTTAATAGGGTCCATTGATACTGCACCGGAAAATCCACGCTGCGAGCGTAGTCTTCACTCAGATGCACCAATTCCTCAGGATCGAGCCGGGGTGCCCGAGGCAGCAGTTGATGGCGCAACTCGGCATCGGTGGTGTGCAGTGACAGCGCCAGAGCTGGACGCACCTGCTGTTGCGGGAGCCGCTCGAAGACGCGGGGGTCGCCTACGGTCGAGAACACCAGGTTCTTGTGCCCTATACCCCCTTCGGTGCCCAGCAGGTTGATCGCCTCCAGCACGTTTTCCAAGTTGTGTGCCGGTTCGCCCATACCCATGAATACCACTCTCTTTACGGGGCGAAAGCGGCGGGCCAGCGCGACTTGGGCAATGATCTCGGCGCTGGCGAGGTGGCGGAGGAGGCCACTTTTGCCGGTCATGCAAAATGTGCAACCTACTGCGCAGCCAACTTGGCTGGACACGCACAAGCCACCGCGCGGCAACAGAACGCTCTCAATTAGTTGGCCATCGCCCAATTCAACCAGTAGGCGAGCGGAGCCGTCGGCACCAGGATGCTCTGAGCTGAGTCTGGCCAGATTGTCGAGCGTGAGAGCAATGACAGGCAGGCCGTCGAGCACGGAACGAGGCAGGAAATCCTCGCTACGCTGATGCCGAGTGCCGGCATCCAAGGGTAAGCCCTTGAGCCAGGTTCGGGTGAGTCTGCCGATATGCACGCCTTTGGCGCCGATATCACTCAGTTGCTGGTGAATGTCTTGGATTTGCATAGGGCGCGCATTCTAGCGAATGGTGGGCGGAAGAACACAACCTTCAGCGTGCGAACCGGCGACCGGTGAGTGCAATCCCCAGTAGCATCAGCATCAGAGCAGCGAAGGCGATGCTGAGTGAGCTGTAGTTAGCAAGCAGGCCCATGATTGCCGGGCCGGCTAGCACACCGGCAAACCCGATGGTGGTCGCGGCAGTGACAGCTAGATGCACGGGCATATCGTCTTGATGGCTGAGGGATGAAATGAGTACGGGCGAAATATTGGCGCAGCCCAAACCGCACAGGCCATAGCCAAGCAGTGCGAGTGGCCAGTGTACTGTAATGATGCTGAGGCCAATTCCGCTTGCGGCCAGTAGGCTCCCAAAAACGATGATTTTGGCTGTGCCCAGAGCTCGAACAACGGGTGCGCCGGCAAACCGGCCAATGGTCACCATTAAGGCAAAGCTTGCGTAACCCAATCCACCCAGGGCGGTTTCGAGTTTTTTATCCTGGGTTAGGTAAAGAGCGCTCCAGTCCAGAATTGCACCTTCTGCCAGATACACCACGAAGCAGAGTGCACCTATCAACAGTACGACGCCATTCGGGCGGATAAAGGCGACACCGCCTCCAGAGGCGCGGTCAGTCAGGAAGCCGCGCATGACCAGCAGGCTGCAAACAATAATCAGGCCGATCATGAGGAAGCTGCCTGTTGCGGCTGAAAGGCCTAGCGATAACAGCGCCGTCAGCAACAGTGCGCCGGAAATGGTGCCCAGACTGAACATGCCGTGAAAATTCGACATCAGGTGCCTACCAAGCTTGCGCTCGATCAGCAGGGACTGAATATTGAGCACCACATCCAATACACCCAGGCTGCCTCCAAAGCAGAACAAGGCGAGCGCCAGAAGCCAGAACGATTCCGTCAGCGCCATAACACCGAGCGAAACCAGCAGAAATAAAATGCACGTCATGATCACCGGGCGAATGCCTTGGCGCGCAACCAGGATGCCGGACAGGGGCATCCAGACGAGAGAGCCGAGCCCGATGAATAGGAGCAGCAGGCCGAACAGCGCATCGCTCATTTCGATGCGTTCGCGCACGTAAGGCACCAGGGGCGCCCATATGGATAAACCAAAGCCTGCTATAAAAAAGCCGCAGCGAGTTGCGCAACGAACAAGGGGAGCGTCGATTGCGATCGGTTGGTTTGCTGCAAGCATGTTGGGACCTTCGAGAACGTAAAACAGAATGTAGCGTCGGCGGGCACGCGATGAGAAGCAAGCTTGAGCATCTGCGCAAGCGGATTAGCAGTAAAAAGAGCAAAATTGGGTGTGGCTACAAAAAATAACCCTTGACGGCAGAATCCAGCGGCCTATAATGCGCCCCACTTCCGGTGC
>JADGMW010000174.1_pt1 | contig 37475 bp, 40 predicted proteins | sample 8641801 | NCBI WGS metagenome assembly JADGMW01 (sample SAMN16272018, study PRJNA661076) | feces metagenome | isolation source: fecal sample from diarrhoea affected cattle A | host: Bos taurus | place: South Africa: Lokaleng Village, Mahikeng | collected 2019-09
GCCATGCTCCTGCACCATCCGAACCGCTCGGGCGCGGACCTCAATCGAAAACTTGTTCGTCGTCTTGCTGGCATGCTCTATCCTACTCAGGAGTTAGAGCCTCTGGCAAACCCGGCGCGGTTCAACCATCTCTCCCATAAACTCGATGGTGCCACCGCTGGCGGGAAGAATCCCCGTGATCAAGTTGAATGTGGTGCTCTTTCCAGCGCCGTTGGGTCCAATCAACCCAACGATTGCCCCTGCCTCTACGTCGAAGTCGACCTTATTAACCGCCACAAGACCTCCGAAACGCTTCTCGAGCGCTCGCACCTTGAGCAGGGCACCATTGACGGACGGCTTGCTTGTGTCAGCGAGCAGTTCTCCATTGGTTGGACGGGGACCGGAGCGACCCATTTTGGGCAACCGTTGCGTGATGACAGGCCATATGCCGCCCGGTGACTTAACGAGCAGGAAGATCAGGATGATTCCGAATACGATGATGTGGAAGTTCCCGGAACTGCCGAAGAGCAGCGGCATCAGGTCCTGGAGATAGTTGCGGACCACGATAACCAGGGCCGCCCCAAACACGGCGCCGATGATATTTCCTGCACCACCTATGACAGCCATGAGGAGGTATTCGATGCCTGCGTTGAGCCCGAAGGTCGAGGAACTCACCGCTCTGAGGAACAGGGTGTAGAGCCACCCCGAGAGCCCGGCCAGCACTCCGGCATAGACGAAGACGAACAGCTTTAGCCGCTTGGTGTCTGCACCGAAGGATTCAGCTGCCACCTTTCCTGTACGAAGGGAACGGATAACGCGCCCGGGCCGTGAATTCAGGAGTTTGAGCGTCAGCACGACGACGATCGCTACCGCTATCCAGATGACCGGGTAGAATTCTCGTGGCTGGGAGAGTGCAATCGAACCGACCGAAAGCGGCGGAATGCCGGACAATCCGCCATAGCCACCGAGCATCGGGGAGGCGCCAAAAAAGTAGAACAGCGCCAGGCCCCAGGCGATCGTCCCAAGGGGAAGAAAGTGACCTAAAAGACGGATCGTCAGCAATCCGAGTACCAGCGAGACCACGGCTGTTGCCAACAGCGCAACGGGCAAGGCAAACCACGCCGACCACCCCAGATGCAGGCAAAGAATGGCAGTCGTATAAGCGCCAACGCCCATTGATGCCGCCTGGCCGAAGGACGTCATACCACCAACGCCCGTCAGGACGACGAGGCCAATGGCGACCAGAGACGCGCAGCAGCATCGATTGTAGGATCATCCCGACCTCCTGGCTCAACGACATCTATGAAGAGATGCGCCAGGTGTTTGAAGGGGAAGCTTGGAGCTCAATTTCTCCCGGGCGGCCGAAAAACTGAACATGGCGCAGCCACCGCTGAGCCGACAGATTCAGCAACTGGAGGCTGAACTTGGCGTACAGCTGTTCAACCGCGAGAGCCGCCCGCTGAGCCTTACCCGCGGCGGCGGCATGTTTCGGGAGCAGGCCCTCGGCGTCATGCAGCGCATGGATGAGATGAATGGCACGATGAAGCCGTTTGCCGCGTCCGAACGGCCGCGTTTCGCCATCGGCTTCGTTCCGTCGGTCATATATGCCAAGCTGCCGCGCGTCATTCGAGGCTTCCGGGAGCTTGCTCCCGAGGTTGAGCTATCCCTGATCGAAATGGTGAGTCTCGAGCAGATCTCCGCTCTCAAAGAGGGGCGGATCGATGTCGGCTTCGGACGTGTGCGGTTCGACGATCCAGCGCTGCGCCGGGAAGTGGTGCGCGAGGAAAGGCTTGTGGCCGCCCTGCCCCTGGGCCACCCCCTGGCGGGGGAAAGGCCGGTATCGCTCGCGGATCTGGCCCGGTAGGCTCTCATCATCTATCTCCGCGAACCGCGCCCGAGCTATGCGGACCAGGTCCTGTCCATCTTCCGCGACCGCGGACTGGAGCCGGCACAAATCCACGAAGTGCGCGAACTGCAGACCGCGATCGGGCTGGTGGCATCGACCGTCGGGTCTGCGTGGTCCCTGCCTCCGTTCGGCTGATGGAACGTGGCGACGTCGTTTATCGCGACCTTTCCGAGAGTGTCACCAGTCCCATCATTCTCAGCTACCGCCGCGACGACACGTCCGAGTACCTGGAACGCCTGCGCACCGTCATCGACGACGTCAACGCCAAGTGGTCCTAGACCCTGCTCCTGTTCGGTAAAATCCACCCCGAGATCGACGTATTGCCCACCGCAAATATTACGGACAACGGGAAAAACGGCGGGATTTTGTCGGAACCATGGCCCCGAGTCCGCGTTCGCCTATTGTGGTAATGGGGGATCCTGATGACAGACGTGGCCAAGCAGCAGACAGTTTCCGGGGGCCCTGCTCAGTGGTGGAGACTGGCCGTAGCAATACTTCTGGTCATTTTTGGTATCCCCATTGCGGCTGGCGGTCTCTACCTCCTCACCCTGGGAGGCTCCTGGTACTACCTCCCCGCTGGCTTGGGCCTGCTGGCGACTGCCTATTTCCTCTTCCGGGGCGAGCGCAACGCCATTTTGGCCTATGCAGTGACCTATGGCGGTACGCTTCTCTGGGCATTCTGGGAAGCTGGCCTGGACGCCTGGGCGCAAGTGCCGCGGCTTGTGGCCCCTACCGTGATCCTGCTGATCGTGCTGTCGACCTGGCCGTCGCTGCGACGCAGCAGTCGAGCTATGGGGACGAGATTGGCCGCGATCGGTGTGACGATGGCTGGTTTGATCAGCGCGGTGGGCGTGGCAAATAACGGGGTCGAAGTCAGCTTCGCTCAGGAAGTGCCAACGCCTCCGACGGAGGTTGCCGCGCCCGAAGTCACCCCTGCCCCATCCGCTGTGAGCCAGCCAGATGCTGTTGACCCTCTGGCGACGGATGAGCCGACCGAGGCAACAGACCCGACCAGCGAGGACGCAAGCTTGCTGGCTTACGACATGCCTGAGGCGGGTGCCGACTGGCCTGCCTATGGCGGCACCCACCACGCGACACGCTATTCGCCCCTCCAGCAGATCACCAAGGATAATGTCGGTTCCCTTGAGTTGGTCTGGGAATACCGCACCGGCGACATGCCTGAGGAGGACGAGCGCTACTCCAACCAGAACACGCCGCTGAAAATCGGCAACCAGCTGCTGCTGTGCTCAGCCATGAACACGGTCATTGCCCTCGATGCGCAGACCGGGCTCGAGCGCTGGCGCTATGATCCGCAGGTCTCGCCCGACGCCATTCCCTATAACGCCACCTGCCGGGGCCTGGCCTACTACGCTGCCCCTACGCTCAGCGCCGAAGACTTTTGCGCCGAACGCGTCATGATGAACACGCTCGACGCGCGTCTCATCGCCGTCGATGTCCAGACCGGCCAACTCTGCACCGATTTCGGCAACGGCGGGATTGTGGACCTCGAAGAGGGCCTGGGTCACACCGTTCCGGGCTGGTACGCGCCCACCTCCCCACCGACTATTGTGCGCAATGTCGCCGTGGTCCATTCGCAGGTGCGCGACAACCAGCGCCGCGACGCTCCATCGGGCGTTGTGCGCGGCTATAATGCCGAAACCGGCGAAATGCTCTGGGCCTGGGATATGGGTCGTCCGGGCGAAAAGGGGCTGCCGGCCGAAGGCGAGACCTATACGCGGGGCACGCCCAATGTCTGGACCATTGCATCGGGCGACAATGAGCTTGGTCACGTCTATCTGCCCTTGGGCAATTCTGCCGTCGACTATTGGGGTGGGATGCGCTCGGAAGAGGAAAACACCTATTCCACCGCGCTCGTCGCCCTCGATGTCACGACCGGAGACGTCGTCTGGCACTATCAGACAGTCCATTACGACATCTGGGATTATGACCTCGGTTCGCAGGGATCCCTGATCGATTTCCCGACCGAAAATGGTCCGGTCCCAGCGCTGATCCTGCCCACCAAGCAGGCCATGTTCTGGATTTTCGACCGACGCACCGGTGACCTTCTGGTCGAGGTTGAGGAACGTCCGGTCCCAAAGGGGGGCGTCGAGCCCGAGCGCCTCTCGCCCACCCAGCCTTTCGTGGTCGACTTCCCCAACCTTCTGCAGCCCGATCTCGAAGAAAAGCACATGTGGGGCATGACCCCGCTGGACCAGCTCTGGTGCCGGATCCAGTATCGGCAGGCCTATTACGAGGGCATCTACACCCCACCCTCTGCTGATCAGGATTGGATCCAGTGGCCCGGCTATAATGGTGGCTCGGACTGGGGCGGCGTCGCCATCGACCCGGTGCGCAACATCATGGTCGCCAATTACAACAACACCGCCAATCTCAACCGCCTGATCCCGCGCGACGAAGTCGACGCTCTTGGCGTGCGTCCCATCGATCAGGGTGGTTCCGAGGACGGCGCACCCGACAATATCAACCCGCAGGGCGACACGCCTTGGGGCATCAGGGTCAATGCCGGATGGCGTGTGCCTTTTACCGACATGCTCTGCACCCAGCCTCCCTATGGCGGCATCACCGCCATCGACCTCACCACGCGAGAAGTGCTCTGGGACAAGCCTTTCGGCACCGCCCGCAAGAATGGCCCCTTCGGCATCCCATCCATGCTGCCCCTCGATATCGGCACGCCGAACAATGCCGGGGCCGTGGTCACAGCATCCGGCCTGATCTTCATCGCGGCCGCTACCGATGACTTGCTGCGCGCCATGGATATCGGCACCGGCGAGGTGCTTTGGGAAGTCGAACTGCCGGCAGGCGGACAGGCGGGCCCGGCCATGTACGAGGTCAACGGCCAGCAATTCCTCGTCATCAACGCCGGCGGACACACCTTCATGGAAACCCCGGTCGGCGACTATTTCCTCGCCTATGCGCTGCCGCAGACGGCCGAGGCCGTCTCCGCGATGCAGGGGGAGAGTGAGGGGAACTAGCGCCTGAGATTAAGCGTCACTCAATAAACGGAACGGAAATGGACCAAGCGTCAGCCTTTTCCTTCGACATGAGCTATTGCGGCCCGCCGGTCCTGCCGGCGGCGCTATGGTCGCGGTGGAATTTCGATCCCACCCTGCTCGTCGCCCTCCTGGTGATTGCCGGGCTCGGATTTATCCTCACGAGACAGGCCGGCCCCCATCGCCGTCTGGCTTTTGCAACGGCCTGGCTGGCCGCAGCGGCCCTCTATGTGTCTCCACTCTGCGCTCTGACGGTCAGCCTCTTTTCCGCGCGAGTTGGCCATCACGTCGTGCTGACAATGTTTGTCGCGCCGCTCCTGGCCATCTCGATCCCCCGCCAGTGGGCCCGACGAGCATCCCTTCTGCCTGCCCTCGCCCTGTCCACGGCGGCGCTGTGGCTCTGGCACAGTCCCAATCTCTATACCGGGGCCTTCCTCGCCCCCGCGATCTATTGGGCCATGCAACTGAGCCTGCTCGGCACGTTTACGCTGCTCTGGCTGGCGCTGATCCATGCAGATGCGCCGTTCCACGCCGGCCTCGCCGCGCTGTTGAGCGCAGTCCAGATGGGCATGCTGGGCGCACTTCTGGTTTTTGCGGGTGATCCGCTTTATCTGCCGCATTTTGCGACCACGCAGGCATTTGGCCTCTCTCCTCAGGATGATCAGCACTTAGGTGGTCTGATCATGTGGGTGCCCGCCAATCTGCCGCTTCTCGCCCTGATGCTCTGGCGCCTCGGCAATGTTCTCGGACCGGATCGCGAGGCCGCGTCGTGATCATTACGTGGTTTAAACTGTTCCACGTCGCAAGCATCGCGCTCTGGAGTGCCGGCCTTTTTGGCCTCCCCTTCCTCTATCTTCAGCGCAAGGGGCTTGAGGACGACGCGCTCCATCGCCTGCATGCCTTTGCCCGCTTCCTATATGTCGGGATGGTTTCGCCCGCGGCCTTCGTCGCGGTGGCCTCTGGCACGGTGCTGATTTTTCTCATGGGCACTTATGAGGCCTGGTTTTCGGCCAAGCTGCTTGCCGTATCCGCCCTAACCGGCATCCATATCTTTTCGGGTCTGATGATCCTGAGACTGTTTGAACCCGGCCGAAATTATCCACTGTGGCGCTTCGCCATTGTGGTACCTCTGACGCTCCTCGCGGTCAGCACGATCTTGTTCCTCGTACTCGCCAAGCCGCGACTGGAATGGCCAGCATTAATTGCTGACCTTTTTGTGCCGGGGCGGCTCGGCGAAATTCTGGGCCCCTTTATCCCTTGGATGAGATGAGGAGGCCGACACCATGATCGAAAATCAGCTTCCCGCCATGCCAGCCAGCAAAAGCCGCCGCCAGGCTGCCGAGGCCAGAGAGCATGATGCCATTGGGCAGCACCTGCTCCGGCCAGACGAGGCGCAGACCGGCATTGGCGCCCACGATCGCCAGCATGACCATGGCGGCGATAGCGTGGTTCCAGCTGGCAACGCGCACGCGAATACCCGGCACAGCCAGCAGTTCGGCCGTGCCAACCAGTGCGGCCAGCACCCCGAACACAAAGGCGGCGCCGGCCGACCAGATGCTCACCTGCAGCCAGAATGGGTCGCCGGTGAACCAGTAGAAGATATCGACGCCAAGGGTGGCAATAACGAAGGCAATGGGGAAGTGCACCAGCATGGCGTGGATGGGATGACCGGCAAGGGCAATAGCGGAGCTGATGTCCTTTTCGGCGACCTGCCGGATATGCGGATTAGGGTGAGCTGCGTCGATTTCCTGGCCTTCCTCCAGCGTCATTTCGGTTTCCTGATCCGGCGCAATGCTCATCGCAATTTCTCCCTCCGCAAAATACTCGCTGTGAGCGCAACGCCCATCGTCCTCGCCGGTTGCAGCGGCGAGCTGTCTGCGCTCGATCCTGCCGGGCCGCGTGCCGAAAATCTGGCCCTCCTCTGGTGGGTGATGTTTTGGGGCGCTGCGGTGTTGTTCCTGCTTGTCATCACGCTTTTCACCCTCGCCTATCTGCGCACGTCATGGCTCGCAAAACTCGAGCCGAAACATTGGATCGTCGGTGGCGGGCTGATCCTGCCCATTCCCGTGCTGGTCGTGCTCACCGGAACGGCGCTGGTGCTGGGCGAGCAATTGCTGCCCCACGGTAACTCTGTCCTGCGCATCGGGGCCCATGCCGAGCGCTGGACCTGGCAGTTTACCTATCCCAACGGAACGGTGAGCGACGGCGCACTCGTGCAAATTCCCGCCGGCGAGCCGGTCGACTTCGTCTTATCGGCCGAGGATGTCATCCATGCCTTCTGGGTCCCGCGGCTGGGCGGCAAGATCGACGCTGTTCCGGGCCATCTCAATACCATCCGGCTCGAAGCCGACCGTCCCGGCATCTACTGGGGGCAATGCGCCGAATATTGCGGTGAAGGGCATGACACCATGTTCTTCCGCGTCGAAGCCGTTGAGCCTACGGCGTTTGCCGCGTTGATGGGAGAAGGCCAGTGACCGAAAAGCCCGCCTCGCCCATCCGCCTCCACAAGGAGCTTGAGCGCATCTGGATGACGCCCAAGGGCATTGGCGCGCTCTCCAGCGTCAATCACACCGTACTGGGCAAGCGCTTCATGGTCGTGGCGCTCACGTTCTTTGCCATTGGCGGCTTCCTGTCCATGCTGATCCGCGCGCAGCTGGCCACGCCACACAGCGCCTTCATCGGACCGGAAATCTACAATCAGATCTTCACCATGCATGGCACGGTGATGATGTTCCTCTTCGCCATTCCCATGTTCGAAGGCTTCGTCATCTACATGCTGCCCAAAATGCTGGGCGCGCGCGACATGGCCTTTCCGCGCCTCACCGCCTACGGGTTCTGGTGCTATCTCTTCGGCGGCAGCATCCTGATCATCGCCATGTTGGCAGGCATGGCGCCCGATAGCGGCTGGTTCATGTATACCCCGCTGAGTTCGCGTCCTTATACGCCGGGCATCAACGCCGACGTCTGGCTCCTGGGCATCACCTTTGTCGAGATTTCGGCAGTCACGGCTGCGGTCGAGATCTTCGTCTCCATCCTCAAGATGCGCGCGCCCGGCATGTCCCTCACGCGGATGCCGCTCATGGGCTGGTACATGCTCGTCACCTCGGGAATGATGATCGTCGGCTTCCCGCCACTCATTCTCGGCTCCATCCTGCTCGAGCTTGAACGCGCGTTCGATCTGCCCTTCTTCGACCCCACACGAGGCGGCGATCCACTGCTCTGGCAGCACCTCTTCTGGCTCTTCGGGCATCCGGAGGTCTACATCATCTTCCTGCCCGCGGCCGGGGCGCTTTCGACCATCATCCCAGTTTTTGCGCAGCGCCAGATCCTGGGCTATCGCGCGATCATCGCCGCCATCGTCGCCATGGGCTTCCTCAGCTTCGGGCTCTGGGTGCATCACATGTTTACGGTGGGCATTCCCCATCTGGCGCTTGCCTTCTTCTCAGCCGCCAGCGCCTTGGTGGCGATCCCGACAGCGGTCCAGATCTTCGCCTGGCTCGGCACGCTGGCCTCCGGCCGTTCCCGCTGGGATGTGCCCATGCTCTATGTCTTCGGGTTCTTTTTCATTTTCGTCATTGGCGGGCTCACGGGCGTCATGCTGGCAATGGTGCCGTTCAACACGCAGGTCCACGACACCCACTTCGTGGTCGCCCATCTCCACTATGTCCTCGTCGGCGGTTTCGTTTTTCCCATGCTCGCCGGCATTTATCACTGGCTGCCCCACATCTCCGGACGCCAAAGCCTGTATCGGCTTTCCATCCCCTCCTTCTGGCTCATCTTCGTTGGGTTCAATCTCACCTTCTTCCTGATGCACCTGACCGGCCTTATGGGCATGCCGCGGCGCATCTCCACCTATCCGTCCAACTGGGGCTGGGACTGGCTGAACCTGCTCTCCTCCATCGGGGGCTTCATTCTCACCATGGGCTTCTGTCTCGTTCTCGCCGACATCATCCTGCAGTTTCGCTTCGGCCGCTGGTTCCGCCGCGATCCCTGGCAGGCGCAGACGCTCGAATGGGCCACGCCGACCCCACCGCCAAGCTATAATTTTGCCGCCATCCCGCGGATCGAAAAACGTGCGGACGCTCTGGAGCCGGCGCTGATCGGGCCCGCACTTGCCGGCGGCAATGGCTATCTCGGTTTTGCCCGCAATGACGACCAGGAAACCATGGGCGTCGACATGCTTACCGGCGCGGCCGAGCACGTCATTATCCTGCCCCGCCGCACTTTCCTCCCGCTCTGGACGGCGCTGGCCACGGGAAGCTTTTTCCTCTCCTTCCTTTTCGGGCAGTACTGGCTCGCTGCTTTCGCCGCACTCGTCACATTGGCACTGTTTCTGGTCTGGCCCGCCACTCTTGGCCGCCAAACCGACACCGGTCCTGTCGACATCGGCATGGGCGAGCAGGCGCCGCTTGATATCGAAAGCCCGAATAATGTGAGCATTCTTGCCAATCGCACGGCTCTCGTGACCGACGGCACGCTGTTCTCCTCGCTCTTGTTCGGCGGCCTCTTTCTCTTGGTCGTCGCGCCCAACTGGGATGGCGTGACCGCGCTTGACCTGCCGCTCTGGCCGGGGCTGGTCGCGATCACGGCCTCGGCGGCGGGCGCGGCTCTGGCGTGGTGGGCGCGCCAGCGTAATGCCCACGGCAACACCGCAAGCCTTGCTGCCATCGGTTCCGGCATTGCGCAGACCCTTGCGGCGCTGGCTCTCCTCCTCGCCCTGATCTGGGTCCCCGATCCCACTGCCCACGCTCGTCACGCCATGATCGTCGCCCTGCTCGGCTTTGCGGCAATCCACACCGGCCTTGCGGCATTGCTCTCATTTCACGCGCTTTGGCGCATTCACCGCGGATATTTGTCCGCCCGCCGACAGACCGAGTTGATCATTGCATGGCTCTGGGGCGGCTACGCCGCGGCAATCGTTCTTCCCGCGATGGGGCTGAGCTTTATGCTGAGCCGCGTTGGGGGCACGTGATGCGTGAAGTTCTCAGCAACCCCTTGGTGCGACTGGTCGCCGGCTTTACGATCTGGTCCGGCAGCTTCGTGCTGCTCTATACCCTCCAGGCACTGGGCTGCGCCCTGAACTGGGGTGAGGCGCATCGGCCCATCATGATCGGTGCTTTCGTGATTTGCCTTCTGCCGCTGGCGGCGTTGGCATTCCAGCCACGGACGGCTCGGAACGAGTCTTCATCGGGACTGCTGAGAGCGGCTCTCTGGGCCAATCGCGCCGCCTTGGCAGCGGCCATCCTCACCTATCTTCCCGTTCTCTTCGTCACGGCCTGCCTATAGGCAATGCCTTCCTGAATGCGACCGCACTGAGGACTCCGGAACGCGCAAAGTGGGTTGCATGTTCAGTCTGATAGTCTTGCATGAGCATCGCGCCAGCTTCCTTGGCGCCCGGAGTATCAAATATTAAGGAAGTCCCGGACCAAGATGATCGCCATTGTCGGCGGGCCCAGCGCTGTTTATGCGGTCAAGGATCTGCTGCAAAAGGCGGACGACTTGTACATCAGCATCTTCGAAGCCGGGCCGGTGGGCACTGGCCGACCGGGTCCGCGCCGCAGACGCGGCGTTTCTCCGTTGACAGCGACATGGACGCCCCGCCTGGTGGCGAAATCTCAGACAATACGTTCACCATGGTGAACGTCCTCCAAAGCGCGATCCCCTTTGAAATCACCGGGGATGGTGACTGAATAGCCCCGTGTTCTGTAGACACCGTCGGGGTCAGATTTGGTGTCGTTTCTCGAACTCGACCGGCGATAGCATGTTGTTGCGGACATGCTTGCGGGTCGGGTTATAGAACATCTCAATGTAATCGAATACATCCTGGCGGGCTTCGTCTCGCGTTCGATAGGTCCGGCGCCTGATCCGCTCGCGCTTGAGGAGGTTGAAGAAGCTCTCGCCACGGCATTGTCGTGGCAGTTGCCGCGCCGGCTCATGGAGTGAACCAGATTGTGGTGCCGCAGGAAGCTGGCCCAATCCATGCTGGTGAACTGTGAGCCCTGATCGGAATGGACCAGCACCGTGTTCTGTGGCTTGCGGCGCCAGACCGCTATGTGAAGCGCCTGCAGGACGCCCTCGCTGGTCTGCCGGCTTTGCAATGACCAGCCGATGAAATTATGGGGTGGGTTGCGGACTGACGAGTTTCAGATAACAAGGCTGAAAAGCAGTCTCGCGGCCTCTACGAGCCGCATACGCCCTCTGGGCCTACCAGAAGCCCTCGATCGCAATGCCGTGTCTCGCGGCGCGGACGCCTGCCCTGATACATCATGCATAAGCACTTTCCGTGCGACCTATTTGATGAACTGTTAATCCCATAGGGATAGAGCGGACAGACTTCTAGAGCGTTTTACCGAGGGCGTAATGGGCTATGTGGTCGTATCCGCATTTGGCGTTGCTGCAATCGCTTTTGCGGTCCTATCCAGATACCCGGCGCGCCTGACCTACTTCCGCTACCTGTCGTACGGCATTCTCGCATGCGGTGTCGGCTTCACCACCCAGATCTCGGGCTTCCCGCCAGACGCATCAGTCAATTCCATCATTTCGACGGCTCTCTATTTCACGGGGGCGCTTTGTGTGGCGGAGGCGGTCCAGCGACGGTCCGGGGAAACATTGGGATTGAGCTTCCACGCCATTGTCCTGATTTCGTCCATCTTTATCACCGCATATTTCCTGTTCGTGGACAGAAATCTCGTCGCTCGTACGGTCCATCTGAACTGTGGTTTTGGGCTCGTGCTGCTCGCCGCCATATGGAGGCGAAAAGAGCTGATCCTCGGCAGCGTCGCTGATCGCCTTCTGTTTTGGACCATAGCCTTAATAGGGTTTCATTTTTTCCCTCGAACACTGCTCACCGTCGGTGGTTTCACCGCGCAGAACGCGACCCCCTTCTGGACTGCCCTTCAATATAGCCTGCTGGTCATTACAAACGCTGGCGCGACCGCTCTTCTCGGGGTAGCCGGCGCCGATATTTTTGCGACCATTACGCGTGAGCGGGATACTGACGTTTTAACGGGGATATTGAACCGCCGCGGACTGGAGGCGGCTGTTTCGGCAGCGCGTAAAGGGCGCGTGGAAGGGGTGGCGATCATCGCCGATCTCGATGAATTCAAAGCCATCAACGACAACTTTGGGCACGATGCAGGTGATCAGGTGCTGAAGGCTGTTGCTCAGAGATTGCGGAAGCTTATGCCACCGGGTGACCTGATCGCCCGCGTCGGCGGCGAGGAATTTGTGTGCGTAATATGGGGGGATATGGAGGCCGGCCGATTACGGGCAGAACTTCTTCGCGATGCGCTTTTCAGCAGCCCGATCGAAACGACATGCGGTTTGCTGCCCGTTACCGCAAGCTTCGGCGTGGCAGTCCATCGACCTGAGGAGCATTTGTGGGACGCAGTAAAACGTGCAGACGCGGAGTTGTACGAGGCCAAGCGCTCGGGCAAAAATCGGGTAGTGACTGCAGCAATAGGTGCAGAGGGCCCGGCGTAGCCAGACCGCGAGGAGGATTAGGCCGAGGTCTTTCGATCCGCACTTACCGCACCGGAGCGCTTGGCCACGAGCGGGTGGGGATCGCCCACGGTGACAAAGCCAAAGCCCAACCGGTTGCCCAGAGCATGAAGGTCAAGATCGGCCCCATGCCCGCATCCAACGGCATTGCAATGGACGCTGACGCCCATCTGGTTGCCGATCAGGTCTTGGATGGTGGAGATGGTCGTGGTCATGGTACCAAAGTAGCATACCCTCGGCCGCTGCGGGTGGCTTAGGGTCTAAACGTTTCTACGACCTTCTTTGTATGACGCTATAGCCCGCCGGTATTCTGGCGGGCTTTTTGGTTGTGCACACTCATCTTTCGCAGCTCTTGGCCAGTCGGCTCACTTCCCGCCGCTGTTGTTCCATTGTCAGGAGCCGGTACCGATGATGTCGAAGCAGATCACGATAAAGTCCGTGATGACCGCGTTCCCGATCTTCGCCGACATGCTGTCCCGCATGGGCCGCAGTCCGCGCAGGAACCGGAAGTCCTCGCGGGCCTCGTCCTGATGGCCGGCGTCGTCGAGGCGGAGGCCAGCATCTGCCAGTTCGTCACGGAAAGCATGCCGGATCTGGCCGAGCTGTTGCTCTGTGAAACCCTTGCCGATATTGTCCACCAAAATAGCGTGGCTGGACGCAAGCTGGCTCTGGTTGCGTTCCATGGCATCGAGCCGGCGGACGATTGCCGGCAGGTCTTGATCTTCCATAAGCCGGCCCTTTGCCGCTGGGGGTGGAGAAGAGGCGCGAGGACGCCTAATGCTGGGTCAGTCGCTCCCAGAGCATGCGGGGCTTCGGCGCTGCGGCAGCGACGGCATCAGCTTGGCGCGCGACTGTCGAGCCCTTCGGAAGCTCGTCCTCTTGCCATCGGCCGTCACGACCTGCAGCACAACGGTTACGCGATAAGATTGCCACTGGGCCCAAAGATACCAGCCAAGTCCGGAGACGCTGAGACCCCCGCCCTGCCCCGCAAAGATCGCTTGCACGTCTTGCTGCATGGCCGGTGACATAGCGAGGTGGATCGGTACGAGCGCGAAGGCCCATGCAGCAAGCTCCTGGGCGCGGTGCCAGAGCCACCGTATGACGACGTTCTGTGCGATAGCGGCTGCAATGCTGGTGATCATGGTGCCGGCCTCCTAGAACCGGACAAAGAAAAAGGCCGCTGCGAGCCGCCGGGCTTGGCGGGCTCAGGGAGGCCGCTTGTGGGGATGCTGAGGGCTTCGGCGCAGGAGCGGGCGAAACGCCGCCAGCGGACTGCGCTGCGGCCATGGCGAGCAATTGCTTGCGCACCTCGGCTACGCGGCGGGACCAGCCCTTGCCGAAGGTTGCCCAGATGGACAGGCGCTCAAGGAACGCGAGGCGCGGAGCGCAGAGTTCATTTACCAACTGTGCGGCGCCGAACTTGGCGCAGTAGGCGTTGACTGCCGTGATGGTCAGCGGGCCGATCGTCCCATCTGGCGCGGTACCGGCAATGTTCTGGAGATAGATCGCCGCCCGATCCGTGCCGCTGTTACGGCGAAGTCGAACTCTGCCAGATCGCCGCCAGCGGGCAGATCATCGCCGCGAACCTTGCCCCAATAGCCGCCCCGATAAATGCGCTCGAGCTGGCGTCGGAAATGTTGCGCAGCTGGGCCTTGGTGGCGCCGGCCGATACTGGCGATAGGTGGCCAGCGTGACGCCCTTCATGGTCGCGCCGCCAGGGTCGTTCGTGTGATCTGCCCAGCAGCCCTCATGGACGAGCACGCCGCCAACGCGCCAGCGAAGTTGTGTTTGGCCATGAAAGCCTCCTGAATATGCGAAGAGATTTGAACCGAGTGCGGGCAGTCGGGCGGGTATAGTGATCGTGCAGGCTTGCCCCGGCTCGCTAGCAGTCCCGGCAATTGGTGCGCTGGGGCTGCTTTTTGAGCCCTAAGAGAATTAGCGGTTTCGTAAGTACTTAGGCGCAACTATGGGGCACACTTCCACCGGGGGGATGAAGTGAGCCCTGACTGCCCAATCAGTCAGGGCTTTTTATTCGCGATTATCCCCTTCCAAGCGCCAATTGCTTTGGCTAGCATGCAGTTTGCTGGAGATGGACCCCCAAAGCTTCGTCGTCTAGCGATAGCCCTGCCGGTTCGCCCCGGCGGGGCTATTTGGTATCCTGGGCCCGCTTCGGCCCGAACCAGAAGAACCAAAACCCTGCCGTCGACACCACTAGCAGCCGGGTAAACCACCACAGCCCGGCATCCCAAACGCAATGGCCAAAAGCGGCATTGGCCCTGAACAAAACGCCGAGGTCGAAGCTGTCGATCAGCGCAAGATGACAGCAAAGGCGCCGAAGATATTGACTTGCCGCTGGCTCAGCGTGCCGCCGAACAGCGACGAGTGCACCGCGTCGAAGAACGCAGGCTTCAGGGCCATGACAGCCTCCTATGATGTGAATTGCAAGCCGCATCAAGGCGTGGCTCAATGGCTACCGCTTGGGAGGGCTCGGGGAATGCAGGTGAACGTTTTCGTTGTGGGTGGCGAGGGCTATCAGAGCAAAAAGCTGCTCGTTGCCGATCTCGCCCGATGCGACCATCCCTACCGATATGAAAGACGACTGGACCTACCTTGCCACCGTCGACACCCGTGACAAGCTCCTGTCGGCCTCGGCCTCACAGGTTGAAGCCGAGATCACTTCGATGGGTCATTCAGTAGTCGATGCGACAGGATGACGTGGAGCAAACTCAGATCTCAAGAGGAGGCGTGAGTGGAACAGGGAAATATCGTCAGTGATGTCGAAGTGCTCATAGATGGCATTACCCACACGGCGACCTACTTTGTGGAGCAGGACGTTATTCATGCGGTGATCAACGGGAAGACCTATCTCTCACCAATTGGTCCCGCAGGGGCCAAGGAAACAGTGAGAGCACTGTTGACTGCCATGGTGCTGGAGCAAAATCGAAAGCTGAAGGCTGTCCGAGGCTGGAAGCGTGCTTTACGCGAGTACTGAGGCACCGAAATTATAGGCGATGCCGCGCTTTTCTATCTTCGCCCGAACGACACCTGCCGTTGAGACTGCTGCCAGAGCTGGCAGGGCAAGCCACCAAAGCCGACAATTCGGCTTCGTGCAGATGCGCCGCCCCAGGGAAGTGGTCGAAGTCACACCGTCAGATAAACGGCCCGAGTGCATTTTCCGGCACCAGCGCGAAGCAGATCATTCCATTCTTTTGCCTCGGAGCTGCAGCAGTAAGCTCGCCCTAGGTCGCGTTGGCGGTCTCCCGCCGAAAGTCTCGGAACTTCAAACCCCGATAGCCCCGGCTTCGGCTTTTTTTCTTGCTCGACCAATATTTGAGCTCCCTAGAGCGTCCTATCTGCGTTCCCAGTAAACGGGGAGTGTTCCAATTGCTTCTCCAGAGCAGTCCAGCACTCTCGTTTGCAGGTTCCGCACCTTTCGCGTTTTTAGCCTCACCGCAGGAGATCAGAATGGCGACCATCACCACCTACGGCTATACCAATTTCTTTGACCATGGCCGCGTTAGCGAAGTTCAGGATTGGTCGAGCGAGCAAATCGACATCACGTACCCGGGCGGCTACTCGACCTTCCGGGGCTTTGGCTTCGCATGGGTCGAGGCGAACGAGTGGTGGCAAGGCACGGCGACCTTCTATTCAGAGTATGATCGGTCCGGCCGCACAATGCTGGAGATCAAAGATTTCGCTGCGCCCGCCGAGATATTTCAGAAAGACTGGCTGTACTCTCTTGGCGAGCTCTTGGCTGGCGATGATACATTAATGCTCTTGGGAGCCACCGACGACGTCGTATTCGCAGGAGCGGGAAATGACGTCATTTACAGTTACCGCGGAGCCAAGGACATCCACGGCCAGGACGGTATCGATACCGTGGTCTATGAACTCGCCTCGTCAAATTATGACCTGAAGCGGTATTCAGACGGTCTGAACATCACGGGCAATGGGTCTGATGACCTGCTCTATTCCGTAGAGCGGGTAGCCTTTTCGGATGGTCTGGTGGCGTTCGATGCAAACGCTGCTCAAACTTATCGACTATATCAGGCAGCCTTTGACCGGACGCCCGACGACCGCGGCCTATCCTACTGGATAGGAGAGGTCGACGGGGGGATGAACCTCCATAATCTAAGCCGGCACTTCATCAATTCCTCTGAATTCCGAGATATCTACGGCGCCAATGTCAGCCCAACCGAATTCGTGGCGCGCCTGTACAGCAACATTCTTGGCCGCGAAGGCGAGGCGACTGGAGTAGCTTTCTGGGTGGACGAGATCGAAAGTGGCCGGAGGGACAGCGCGTCTGTGCTCGCAGACTTTTCTGAAAGCGACGAGAACGTCGCTTTGGTGGGTCAGGTCATAAATGAAGGCATCTGGATCGACTTCACGGCGTAGTCCTTCCGGGGCGTTGCGGCGCGTTCAGAGCTGCACCTTCGAGCTTGAAGACGGCCCCAGCGCCTCTCGTTCACCGAGCCAGAAGAATCGTCTCAGTCCCGTCAAGACGGCAAAAAGAAGAGGCCCGCCCCCTTTCGGGGACGGGCCTTGAAGCAGATACCGATTTCCAACTAGTAGACGCCCAAGCGGTCGCCGAATGTCTGGCCGCCCTCCTCCACGACCTTGTCCAGCCACGTTGGCTTGAGATCCTGGTTCTCCCGCAAGTAGACAGTCAGGTATCCGACGCTGGCATTTTCGAGAGCATCTATCGATCCGGGAGATCGGCCGCAGGACCGGCCTGTCCCGGAACACCATCCGCAAATACCTTCGATCCGACGGCGTCGAGCCGCAGTTCAAGGTCGCCGATAGACCGAGCAAGCTGGATCCCTTTGCGGATCGATTGGCGACGTGGCTGAAGACGGAAGCCAATCGGCCCCGCAAACAGAAGCAGACCCTCAAACAGCTTCACGCCAACCTGGTCAGCCTGGGATTCGATGTTCCTACAATCGTGTGGCGGCCTTTGCCCGGGAATGGCGTGCAGATCGGCAGCGGGAGCTGCAGACCACAGGTCGTGGGACCTTCGTGCCCTTGAGTTTTGCCCCTGGCGAGGCTTTCCAGTTCGACTGGTCCGAAGACTGGGCCATCATCGGCAGCGAACGCACCAAGCTGCAGGTGGCCCATACCAAGCTCAGCTACAGCCGAGCCTTCATCGTGCGCGCCTATCTGCTGCAAACCCACGAGATGCTGTTTGATGCCCATACCCATGCCTTCCGGGTATTCGGCGGCATTCCCCAGCGTGGCATCTACGACAACATGCGCACCGCCATCGACAGGGTCGGGCGCGGTAAAGAACGGGACGTCAATGCCCGGTTCCTGGCCATGGCCAGCCATTATCTGTTCGAGCCTGAGTTCTGCAATCCGGCCTCAGGCTGGGAGAAAGGCCAGGTCGAGAAGAACGTGCAGGATGCCCGACACCGGCTCTGGCAGCCCATACCTCGCTTTCCCACCCTGGATGCGCCCAACGACTGGCTGGAAAGCCGATGCAGGAAACTCTGGACCCAAACTGCCCATGGCAAGATGGGCGGCACCATTGCCGACCTCTGGGCCGAAGAAGCGCCAACTCTGATGCCGACATCGCGTCCGTTCGATGGCTTTGTCGAATATACCAAGCGGGTCACCCCGACCTGCCTGGTGCATCTGGAGCGCAATCGCTACAGCGTGCCGGCCTCGTTTGCCAATCGTCCGGTCAGCCTCAGGGTCTATCCCGATCGGATCGTCGTTGCTGCAGAGGGCATGGTCATCTGCGAGCACCATCGCATCATCGACCGATCTCATGATCAGCCCGGCCGGACAATCTATGACTGGCGCCATTACCTGGCTGTGGTGCAGCGCAAGCCTGGTGCTCTGCGCAATGGTGCCCCGTTTGCCGAACTACCGGATGCCTTCAGGACGCTGCAGCAGCACCTGCTCAAGAAGCCAGGCGGTGACCGCGAGATGGTGGAGATCCTGGCGCTGGTGCTGCAGCACGACGAGAATGCCGTACTCCTGGCCGTCGAGATGGCACTGACAGCGGGCGTCCCCACCAAGACCCACGTGTTGAACCTGCTGCACCGTCTGGTTGACGGAAAAGCCATCACACCGCCGACCATCAATGCGCCCCAGGCTCTGATGCTGACCAATGAGCAGGTCGGGCGAGAGCATGGCGTTGCGATATCGCCCGCCTTTACCCCGCTCGACCCGGATCAGCATGCGTTCGCTGTCGATATCGCGCACCTTGAGCATGGCCACCTCGCCGACGCGCAATCCTGCGCCATAGGCCACCGAAAGCGCGGCCTGATGCTTGAGGGTGGTGGTGGCGTTGAGCAGGCGCACCACCTCGTCGCGGCTTAACACCACCGGCAGGTTACGCGGACGGCTCACGCGCACCAGCTTGCGGGCCAAGTCAGGCCGGTCGAGCGTATTGGCGAAGAAGAAGCGCAATGCCGAGACCATGGTGTTCATGGTGGGCACCGGAACACCGGCCTCGCTCTGGGCCAGCTGGAACTGGCGCACGTCCTCGGTGGTCGCGGTATCCGGCGGCCGCCGCAGGAAGCTGGCGAAGCGCCCCACATCACGGATGTAGTTGCGCTGGGTCGCCACCGAGAAATGCCGCATGGTCATGTCGTCGATCAGCTTCTGGCGCAGCGGGCTGACAGGGAGGTTAGGAAGGATCGTGGTCATCTTTGGCTCCTGGATTGAAGGAGCCGAATGGAACGCCTGAACCTTGCGATCCTCAATCAGGCGACGACTTCAGGCGCGTGCCCGCCATCTCACCACGCTCACCCTCCCGCGGCAGCGGGTTCGTTCACCCATCCCTCTCAACCCGGCTTGAAAGGAATGGCAGCTTTCAGGAGTTCGGGCGATTTAAGCGAACGGCTGAAATGGTGAAGGGTTTGGGATGCCTCTTGGCGTCGCAAAGCCACCCATGCAGGAACCCGCGGTCCGCACACGCTGCGCTATGGGGTTTTCGGATTTGGCCCGGTCAAGTGCCGGCCGCAAACTGCTGCATATGGCGTGGCGAGTTTGCCAGGTGGACGTCGTCCGGGCAGCATTTGAGGCTCAGCGACGACGGAGTTGATGAGATTGGCGTGCATGACGATGGTCGCTGGAGCGCCTGGCACGAACCATCCTGTCGGCCGGCGACGTGGCGGGACCGATTGATCGAGCGGATCATGCCGGGTCATGAAGGGTCTCCCGGACTGGTTGTCTCGCGGTTGGAGGGGCCCGCGGCTGGCACCATGCAGCGAAGGTCTCGATGATCACCATGGTGCCGCCGCAGCAGGGGCAAGGCGGGCGCGGGTCTGGGGCGGTCTCGGGGGCCGGCGGTTCGTCTGACGCTGGCGCCACCCCCAGTATGTCGCGGACCTGAGCAAGGCAGTCTTTGCGGGCGGAGCCGGCGAGCAGGCCGTAGTGCCTGATGCGGTGGAAGCCGCGCGGCAGAACGTGGATCAGGAAGCGGCGGATGAACTCGTCGGCGGCAAGGGTCATGACCCGCTGCCTTTCGGCGCCGGAGCAGCGATAGTTCTTGTAGCGGAAGGTGACCTCATTGCTGTCGAAGGCGATAAGGCGGCTGTTCGAGATGGCGACCCGGTGGGTGTAGCGCGAGAGATAGGCGAGCACCGCCTCAGGCCCGGCAAAGGGCGCTTTGGCATAGACCACCCAGCGTTTTCTTCGGACCGGCGCGAGGTGGCGGACGAAGGTCTGGCGGTCGCTGAGCCCTGCCATCCTGCCGAAGAAGGCGAGCTTTCCGGCACCATGGAGTTCAAGCAGCCGGGTCAGGAACAACCGGCGGAACAGGGCGCCGAGCACGCGGACCGGCAGCAGGAAGGCTGGTCGCGATGAGATCCACCGACCATCCGGTGCGATCCCACCACCGGGCACGATCATGTGGATATGGGGATGGTGGGTCATGGCCGAGCCCCAGGTGTGGAGCACGGCGGTGATGCCGATGCGGGCGCCCAGGTGTTTTGGATCTGCCGCGATGGTCAGCATGGTCTCGGATGCTGCCTTGAACAGCAGGTCGTAGACCAGCGCCTTGTTGTGGAAGGCAATGTCAGCGATCTCGGCGGGCAGCGTGAACACGACGTGGAAGTAACCGACCGGCAGTAGATTGGCCTCTTGCGCTTCGAGCCAGGCGCGGGCTGCTGCACCCTGGCACCGGGGACAGTGCCGGTTGCGACAGGAGTTGTAGGCAATCCGCTGATGCCCGCAGTCAGAACAGGCTTCAACGTGACCGCCAAGCGCGGCGGTGCGACAGGTCTCGATCGCCGACATGACCTTGAGCTGTTCCAGGCTCAGATGCCCGGCATGGGCGGCCCTGTAAGCGGGACCGGCAGCACGGAAGATATCGGCGACCTCGATGGTGGCGCGCACCGGATCAGGCGGATGAAGGCTTGTCCTCCATCAGGGCCATCAGCCGGTCCAAAGGACTGGCGACCGCCTGGATCGTGCGCGTCGAGACCTTGGTGTAGAGCGCCGTGGTCTCAAGCTTGGAGTGCCCGAGCAGCACCTGGATGACCCGGATATCGACATCCTGCTCCAGCAGGTGCGTGGCAAAGCTGTGCCGCAAGGTGTGCGGGCTAACCCGCTTGCGGATGCCGGCAACCTCGGCCGCTTCCTGCACCGCGCGATGCAATTGCCGCGACGAGATTGGATCGGTGCGCGAGCGCCCCGGAAATAGCCAGCCATGGGGCAGCATGACGCCGCGCTGCTTGCCCTCGCGCCACCACAGTCGCAGCAGCTCCAGTAGCTGGGGCGAGAGCATGGCATTGCGGTCCTTGCGGCCCTTGCCCTGTTCGATCCGGATCAACATGCGGGCGCTGTCGATATCGTCGACCTTGAGGTGCGCCACCTCGGAGACGCGCAGGCCGGCGCCATAGGCAACCCCAAGCGCGGCCTTGTACTTGATGCCTGGTGCCGCCTGGAGCAGCCGGCCTGCTTCCTCGATGCTGAGCACGTCAGGCAGCTGGCGCTGATAGCGGGTGATCACCAGGGACCGCGACAGATCACGCCGCTTCAGCGTCACGCCGAACAGGAAGCGCAATGCCGAGACCGCGCCGTTGATCGTGGATGGACTGACGCCACTCTCATGCTGGTGGAGCTGGTAGCGACGGATATCATCAGGCGTGGCCGTGTCAGGGCTCTGCCCCAGAAAGACAGCAAAGCGTCGGACGTGACGGACATAATCGTGCTGGGTGTGGACGCCCAATCCACGCATCAGCATGTCCTGCTGCATGCGCTGGCGGAGTGGCGTAATGGGAGCGTCGGGTGACGTAAACATGGGAGTTCCTCTCGTTGAAAGAACTCCATGGTCCGACTGCGACCGAGCCGCTCAAAGGCTTAAACGATCACGCTGAACCTGCCGCGCGCACCCCTCCCGCAGAGCGGGTTCGTGCATGGGGTCGAGAGCTGCCGGTCTGGTATCCTGAAGAGTTTCGGCTGCCGATAGGCGCCCGAAAGTCTGGGATGACCGAACCCGCGATCCGCAGGCTCAGCGCTATGGGTAATTCTGGATTTGGCCGGCTTGGGAACAGCGCTGAGCGAGTGCGGGAGGCGATGCGGCTAGGGCGAACGGGTCGATGAAGGGGCCGATGCAGGGGCACTTGCGGCGGTAGATGTGGCCCATAGCGGGTGCCATGGCGGCCCGGCCATTGAGCGGCGCAAGATCTCCAGCAGGCCGCGACGCTGGCATCGCAGTCTGGGCCGATATTGGATCATGCCGGGTCATGGGCGTTCTCCCGGTTTGATGCTGGTGCTGCAGGCGGTGCCCGCGGTTGGCGCCAGGGCGCGAAGGTCTCGATGATCACCATGGTGCCGCCACAGCAGGGGCATGATGGACCTGGGTCTGCAGGCTCTTCGCATGCGGGTTCTTCCGGTGCTGGCGCTACCTCAAGCAGTTCACGGGCATGCGCGAGACAGCCCTTGCGGGATGAGCCGGCGAGCATGCCGTAGTGCCGGATGCGGTGGAAGCCGCGCGGCAGTACGTGGACCAGGAAGCGGCGGATGAACTCGTCGACGGCTAGGTTCATGACCTGCTGCCGGTCGGCGCCGGTACGGCGATAATCCTTGTAGTGGAAGGTCACGCCGGTCTGGTCGAATGCGATGAGGCGGCTGTTGGAGATCGCCACTCGATGGGTATAGCGCGAGAGATAGGCGAGCACTGCCTCCGGTCCGGCAAAGGGCGCCTTGGCATAGACCACCCAGCGCTTCTTGCGGACCGGTGCAAGGTGACGCAGGAAGGCACGGCGGTCGCTGAGGCCTGCAACTTTGCCGAAGAAGGCGAGCCGGCCGGCATTGTGCAGCTCGAGCAGCCGGGTCAGGAACAGACGGCGGAACAGGGCCCCTAGCACGCGGACCGGCAGCAGGAAGGCCGGTCGCGACGAGATCCATCGGCCATCCGGTGTGATGCCGCCACCGGGTACGATCATGTGGATGTGCGGATGGTGGGTCATGGCCGAACCCCAGGTATGGAGCACGGCGGTGATGCCGATGCGGGCACCCAGATGTTTGGGGTCGGCCGCTATCGTCAGCATGGTCTCGGATGCCGCCTTGAACAGCAGATTGTAGACCACGGTCTTGTTGTGGAAGGCGATGTGGGCGATCTCGGCCGGCAGCGTGAAAACCACATGGAAGTAGCCGACTGGCAGGAGATTGGCTTCTTGTGCTTCGAGCCAGGCGCGTGCCGCCGCACCCTGGCACCGCGGGCAGTGCCGGTTGCGACAGGAGTTGTAGGCGATCCGCTGATGCCCGCAGTCAGAGCAGGCTTCGACGTGCCCGCCGAGAGCGGCGGTGCGACAGGTCTCGATTGCCGACATGACCTTGAGCTGATCCAGGCTCAGATGCCCGGCATGGGCCGAGCGATAGGCAGGACCGGCAGCACGGAAGATATCGGCGACCTCAAGGGCAGCGCGCACCGCTCAGACGTCGGGTGGCGCCCCCGTCGGAACGAAGATGCCCAGCTTGTCGAGCGGACTGATGACGGCCCGCACCGTGCGGGTTGCCACCTTGGTATAGAGCGCTGTCGTCTCGAGCTTGGCGTGCCCGAGCAGCACCTGGATGATACGGATATCGACACCGTCTTCCAGGAGATGGGTGGCAAAGCTGTGCCGCAATGTGTGCGGGCCGACACGTCTGGTGATCTCGGCCGCCTGAGCTGCCTCGACCACCACACGATAGAGCTGCCTGGTGCTGATCGGCTTGAGGGCGTGCTGACCCGGAAACAGCCAGCCATCACGATGCAGTACACCTTGGCGATGCCCATCTTGCCACCACTGGCGCAGCAGGGTGAGCAGGTCGGGCGAGAGCATGGCGTTGCGATATCGCCCGCCTTTACCCCGCTCGACCCGGATCAGCATGCGTTCGCTGTCGATATCGCGCACCTTGAGCATGGCCACCTCGCCGACGCGCAATCCTGCGCCATAGGCCACCGAAAGCGCGGCCTGATGCTTGAGGGTGGTGGTGGCGTTGAGCAGGCGCACCACCTCGTCGCGGCTTAACACCACCGGCAGGTTACGCGGACGGCTCACGCGCACCAGCTTGCGGGCCAAGTCAGGCCGGTCGAGCGTATTGGCGAAGAAGAAGCGCAATGCCGAGACCATGGTGTTCATGGTGGGCACCGGAACACCGGCCTCGCTCTGGGCCAGCTGGAACTGGCGCACGTCCTCGGTGGTCGCGGTATCCGGCGGCCGCCGCAGGAAGCTGGCGAAGCGCCCCACATCACGGATGTAGTTGCGCTGGGTCGCCACCGAGAAATGCCGCATGGTCATGTCGTCGATCAGCTTCTGGCGCAGCGGGCTGACAGGGAGGTTAGGAAGGATCGTGGTCATCTTTGGCTCCTGGATTGAAGGAGCCGAATGGAACGCCTGAACCTTGCGATCCTCAATCAGGCGACGACTTCAGGCGCGTGCCCGCCATCTCACCACGCTCACCCTCCCGCGGCAGCGGGTTCGTTCTCCCTGCCCCTTCCTTGCGCTTATGGAGTGCCCCCTCGCTTATGCGCGTGCCATAATCAATTCTCCATTGGCCACTTCGGCCGATGGAGAATTGATATGGGTATCTCACAGTATGATCCTGCTGCCGGCAGACCCGCCTGGAATGCCGGCAAGCAAGTTGGCGCCAAGCGCGCCTTGAAGGTCAAGCAAATCTGGGCGATCCGCTTCTTTCTACATCGAGAAAGTCGAATGAGAGACCGAGCGCTTTCTGACCTGGCTATCGACAGCAAGCTTCGAGGCTGTGACTTGGTGAAGATCAAGATCGGCACACTCGTGTCTGGACCTGCCATTCGCTCCCGATCGATGGTGATCCGGTAAAAAACGGGCAGAAAAGCACCGATTTTGAGACACCGACCTCGGCACAACTCAGAGTGGTATCGTCCTTATGCCCCTAGCGAACCAGTCGCTTTTTCGGAGCCTTGGCGAAATACTGCGGAAATGTCTCTTTGGCTGCCTCGGTGAGCTTCAAAACGCGGCGAAGGTGAAACTGCAGGGCCTCCACGCTTCCGGCCAGATCGCCCGAGGATACCGCCAAAGCTATTGCCTTGTGTTGGTCGAGGACCAGCGCCATGTCATCGACGCCATTGACCATAAGATGTCGAAACCGATCCATATGGATCTTGGCGCGATCGATTTCGCTCTGGATGTGCGCAAAGCCGGCGGACTCGGCGATAAGAGCGTGAAAGGCCTCATCTGACGCATAGAAGCGTTCCATCTCGCCGATGCGGGCGCAGGTTTCCTGAATGCTTATTTCGATCCCAAGGCGCTGGGCCAGTGGCTCGTGCCGCCCAAGTTCAATCACGCGTTTGAGTAGCGAAGTTTCAATCGCCTCGCGCAAGAATTGGGACCGTTCGAGATCGGCCTCCCGAAGAGGGGTCACAAACGTGCCACGCTGCGGCAAAACTTCGACGAGGCCAATGTCGGACAATCGCAGAAGAGCCTCGCGCGTTGGCGTGCGGCTGACCCCCAGCTCGCCCGCGATACTGACCTCCGAGAGCGCTTCGAACGGCTTGAGCTGAAAGGATACGATCTTCTCGCTCAAGACGCGGTAGATCTGACGCGACAATGCGTCAGATCCATTTCCAAGCTTCAGTTCCGTTGGCAACATTGCGATCGGGGCGCCTTCGTTATTGTCGATCAACATTCACGATGCAGACAGATGATTGACCGCGATGGAATAGCGGATCGTCAGCGGCTCATCAGGTGCCAGATCGATAGCAGTCCTGGTGCCAGCCGTAGCGATGGGGTTGGCAGCGGCCGAGGTTCGAGGAGAAAGTCCGAAGGCCGACGATGAAGGTTCGATCCCTATACAAAGGGTTCGTCCAAGCCAAGGCGCTCCCTGCCGACCTTTGTTCGAATACCACAGGAGAATACTCGGCAGTAACGCTTTGTCCCATGAAATCGCTACTTCGTACCGATCCACAAGATGTCGAAGTGTCGCTCTGCCGTCGACGTCATTGAGTTGAAGAAGTTCCTCCGCGCTTCCCAATAGAGGAAGATGGCTTGCGTCGATCTCTTTTCCATCCAGGGACGGCACCGCGCTTAGTCTTGCAAACTGTTCATCCTTGGCAAAAATTTCGGCGCCTGGTTCAATGACACCGGGGAACGTTGAGCCGCTTTTGAACGCCCCGGGATTGAGCTGAGCTGCGCCCGGCTGCGAGGGCAAGGCAAAGCAGGCGTGCAGGGCGACCGGCATCCTGCAGGCCTGACGCGCGTGTATCTCCAGTTCAAGGTCGATCCGAGGCTCACCCGCGACACCGCGCAAGCGACGAACCAGGTGCGATATGGAATGGTCCACGGGATAGTCGATCGACAATTCCACAAAGTCGGAATCGGCTTGCGGAACAAACTGCCAGGCATGGTTCGAGCTGTAGCCGTGCACGTCGTCGTAGCGGTCAGCGTCATCCATGACCGCCTGCCAACGGGATGTGAAACTACCCTTGGGCATGGGGTAGCCAAAGGGTACGCAAGGCCATTCGCCTCGTAGTCCGGTCGTAAGTCCGTCCAGCTCGTGGCCAGCCTCGTTCCACCACGGCGCGATGAAAAGAGGGGACACCTGCCTTCCATCAGGCAGGGTGAACGCCCCTACCCCGATCATGCCGCCCAGAGCTTCTATCGAGAAAAACCCGTGCGACCATTTGAGGACAGCGTTTTCACCCGGCATAGTAGTTTTCCCGAGCGCCACGGAAGTCGACTTCTGCCGAGAGCAACACGCCGTCCAGCGGCCCGGGCTTTTCCAGGCCGAATGTGCCACTCGTTACATACAAGGTTCTCAGGTCCTCTCCGCCGAACGTGCAGGCTGTCGGATTAGTGACGGGCAGAGCGATGGTTCGATCCACCCGTCCATCCGGCGCGAAGCGGATCAGGCATGATCCGCTGAAACGGGCATTCCAGAGGTAACCTTCGGCATCGATGCCTGATCCGTCCGGGAGGCCGGGCCCGCCTTCTGCAAAAACGCGGCGGTTGGTAACTACACCCTCCTCGCGATCGTAGTCATAGGCCCACAGCACATTCTTCATGGTGTCACCCATGTAAAACACGCCGCCTGAAGGCGACCATGCCATGGTGTTGGGAATGTGCAATTCCTTGTCGAAAGGGCCGCCAAGGCCCGCCATACTGACGGAGAACAGGTGGCCACGCGCGCCCTGCATGGAGCGGGGTGTCGCGTCTGGATTAAGATTCTGATCCATCGTAGCCACCCAGAACCGGCCGGCCGGATCGCACTTGCCCTCATTGAGCCGCATGGGCCCGCGCCCCTCTTCGACAGCCGCAAGGGGGACGAAGCCTCCATCCTCGAAAGTGTAGCGGCCGATCTCCAGCCCCTTGCTCAGAATGGCGGCGGATCGGTCGGCATAGAGAGCAATGGCCGTTGGGAAATCGTCGGTGGGACGCGTTTCGACCTGCCCCGTGGTCGCATCCAGCCGGCGCACGGCGCGACCGACAATATCGACCCAATAGAGAAAGCCGCGATCATCCCAGAACGGGCTTTCGCCCACCAGATCGACGGTGTCACCCGCCCTTTGGAACTTGTAGTTCATAGGCTTGCCCCTAAAGCGCCGAGACCTTCATGCCTTCCATGAAGTGCTTGCGGAGTGCGAAAAAGAGAATGATCGACGGAATGCTGGCGAGCAGCGCTGCAGTCAGCACCAGATTTGGACCAGCGGAGGAATAGCTGCCCTGGAAAACCTGCACGCTATTCATGACCGAGCGGGTTTCATCGCGATTGCCCAGCACAGTTGAAAACAGCAGATCGTTCCAGATCCAGGTGAACTGCAGCAGGAAGGTAGCCGTCACTGGACCCCATGCGTTGGGCAGGACGATGCGCCAGAAGACGGTGAATTCATTGGCGCCATCCATGCGGGCCGCCTCATCCATCTCCCGCGACAGCCCGTTCATGAAGTTCTTGAGCACCAGTGTCGGGAATGGGATGCAGATCGCCGTGTAGAACAGCAGCATCCCGATATGCGTGTTGAGGATGCCGAGGTTCTGATACGCGAAGAACAAGGGGATCAGATACATCTGGAACGGGAAGATAGTCCCCGCGAATATGATCATGAACCACATGTCCTTGCCGCGAAAATTCAGCCGCGTTAGGCCATAGGCTGCCATGGATGCAAAGAATACGGCCACGCCGGCTCCGACCACGCCATAGAAAGCGGAGTTGAGCATGCCGGTGTTCATCTTGGCGCGCGTCCAGGCGTCCACCGCATTGCCAATGAACGGAGCAAAACCTTGCGGCAGGGCGAGCGGCGAGCCGCTGGCGTATTCGGCCTGGGTTTTGAAGACACTGACCGCCAGATAGTAGAAGGGTACCAGCCACACGAGGGCAACAAGAACTGCGCCCGCCAGCGTCCACCATTTCCCATAGCGCAAAGCCGCTTCACGCTTGGCAATGGCATCGTAGTCGAGCAATTCCAGATTGACTGCCATGTCCGTCTCCTAGCGTACCATGCGATCGACGCGCTGCTGCAAGATGGCCTGAATCCAGGTGACACACAGCACCACCAGGCCAATTATGACGGCCACTGCCGAGCCAAAAGCCCACGAGCCTTTCTGAAACGCCTCGAAATACATGTAGACGGCGAGCGACAGGCTACGTTGGCCGGGATAGGAGGCGCCCATCACCCAGAGCAGGTCGAATACGGTAAACCCTGCCAGAACCGACAGAATGGTCACCACCAACAAGGTTGGCGTCAGCAGGGGCAGGATGACGTGGCGGAAGGTCTGGAAGCGGCTGGCGCCATCGATCTGGGCGGCCTCAATGGGGTCCTTGGGAATTGCCTGCAGACCGAGCAGGATCAGCACCATAACGAGACCCACGGTCTGCCACACAAAGGTGGCGATGATTGCCGGGGTGACAGTGTTGGACTGATAGAGCCAACCGATATCGACCTTCTGCCCGCTGACCATTGACAGGCCACGATTGAGCAAACCCTGCGGCGCATAGACATAAAACCAAAGTACGCCCACCGCTGTTGGCGCCAGGATGCGGGGGATGAAGATGATGTTCTTGAACGTGTTGGAAAAACGCACATTGCGCAGGAATATCGCAAGCCCCAGGCCGACGGCGATGGGGAACACAATGGAAGCCACCACCCATATGGCGGTGTTGAACAGGGCTTCTCCAAAAAAGGGATTGCCGAACATGCGCTGGTAATTCGCCACGCCGATGAACTCGTCGAGCCCGGTGAATTTCCGCCAGTTGGTGAGGCTGAGGTAAATGTTGAACGCCACCGGCGCCAGCAGTAGTCCGCATACCATGAGCAGCGCCGGCGCCATAAACAGCAGGGCTATGCGAAAATCCCGACGCTGACGCCGCCGGTCCCGGCGCTCGATTTCCGCCACGCCTATTCTGGCGAGCAGGACCTGATCTCGTTGCGATTGCGCGGTCACTGTCTTTCCCCTCAGACAAGAAGGGACGGCAGCGTGGCCGCCGTCCCCTGGTTGGGTGCTTACTGATTGGCCCAGTAATCGGCGTTGAGAGCCTGCATGCGGCTCATCACGTCCTCAGCCGTGGCCATGGTCGGATCAAGCATGAACCGGTTGAGTTCGGCGACCAGTTCGCCCTGCAGGTCGGGCGGCACGGCTTCCCACCACCGCAGATAGGCGGCGGTGCCGGCAGCACTCATATCGCCCGAAATCTTGGCGATGATCTCATTGGGCGCAGCCGCCTTGGTATTGCCGAGATAGTTGCCCGAAGCCGATGACCAGGCATTGGCGCCAGCGACGGACGCCCAGAACTTCACCGCTTCCTGAACTTCCGGCCGATCGATGGAATCGGCGGAGACAACCACCGGACCACCCTCAAGCACGACTGCTGACGGCAGGCCCTCGGTGATATTGGGAACGATAAAGGCGCCGATCTCGTCGGTATCAAGCCCGTTTGAGGCGAGCGAGCCAACCACCCATTCACCCTTGAGGTACATGCCCGCATTGCCGCCGGCAAAATCCTCGATCTCCTGGTTGGAACGTGGATCGGTGAAATAGCCCTTGGCATAGAGATCGGACCAGATCTCGAAGACCTTGCGAACCGCGTCACCGTCATACGCCACGGAGCCGTCGTGAATACCGTTATAGGCGGCTGGATCGGTGCGGAGCAACAGCTCCTGGAACCAGATGAAGCCGCGCCAACCTTCATGCACGGTGGCATTGAAAGGGGTGATGCCAGCAGCTTTGAGCTTTTCGGCGGCCGCCATCAGCTCATCCCAGGTCTTGGGCTCGTCGGTGATACCGGCCTCGGCAAACTTTTCCTTGTTGTAGATCATCACCCAGCGGGCCAGCAGCAGCGGCACGGCATAGATGTGACCGTCAACGCGGAAGAGATCTGCCGCCGAGGCGTCATAGTCGCCCGAGGCAATCATCTCCTCCCAGATGCCATCGAGTGGCGCGATCTTGCCGGTCGACACCAGTTCGGTGAAGCTGGCGCCTGTCCACCATGTGAACATATCCGGCAGATCACCACCAGCGAGCGAGGCCTGGATATAGGCCTTGTATTGCTCGGTGGTGGCATATGGCGTTTCGACAATCTTGACGCCAGCCTCGGTCTCAGCAGCCTTGGTGACCTCCTGAAAGGCTTCGGACCAGAAACCCTTGTCGTGCACGAAAGTGACGTCCTCGGCCTGCGCGACACCGTTGGTCGCCAGAACGGCGGCCATGCAGGTGGCAAGCAAAGTCCCTTTTAGTCGCTTCATCTTCTCCTCCCTTGGCCGCACTATGCGACCTTTAAATTCTGTTCCGTCGCACGGTCGAACAGATGCATCCGCGCCACATTGAGGTGGAACGAAAGCGTCTCATTGAGGTCGACCTGCCGTGGCTGCTGCATCCGACTGACGAAGTTCAGCCCGGCAAGCGTGCCAAACAGCAGGTTCTCATTGCCCAGCATTTCGGTCAGCGTGACCTCACCCCTTACGGCGACATAGTGCTTGGGCTGCATACCGTGCCCCTCCGGCACGATGTCTTCGGCCCGCAGCCCCGCATAGACCTGCCGGCCCTCCACCAGAGCATCGCCAAAATCAGTGGCGCTTACCGGCAGATGTAGCGGGCCGCAATCGACGACCCAGGCCCCGTCTCTCCGCACCAGCGTACCCTCGAAAAACGACATCTGCGGCGAGCCGATAAACCCGGCGACGAACTTGCTGCGCGGCGTTTCAAAGATCTGCAGCGTTGTGCCCTGCTGGGCAATTTCGCCGTCCTTCATCACCACGATTTTGTCACCCAACGTCATCGCCTCCACCTGATCGTGGGTGACGTAAATGGTGGTGACGCCTAGGTGGCGCTGCAGCCGCTTGATCTCGACACGCATCTGATTGCGCAGCTTGGCGTCAAGATTGGACAGTGGCTCGTCAAACAGGAATACCTGCGGCTCGCGCACGATGGCCCGGCCCATGGCAACACGCTGTCTTTGCCCACCAGACAGTTGCGACGGCCGGCGATCGAGATAAGGGCCCAGTTGGAGAACGGCGACCGCCTTGTCTATGCGGGTGTCGATCTCGGTCTTTGAGAGCTTGGCCAGCTTGAGCGAAAAGGCGAGGTTTTCGCGCACTGTCATGTGCGGGTAGAGCGCATAGGTCTGAAAGACCATCGCCACACCGCGTTCGCGCGAGGGCAGGTCATTGGCCAGCTTGCCGCCGATAATGAGCTCGCCATGCGAAATCGTCTCCAGCCCGGCAATCATGCGCAAAGTGGTGGACTTGCCGCACCCGGAAGGGCCGACGAAAACGACCAGCGAGCCGTCGGCGATCTCGAGATCGATGCCCCGAACTGCGACCTGGCGGCCGTAGACCTTGACAATATCCTTGAGAACAACTTCGGCCATCAGCGCCCTCCTGCCACTGCGTAGGATTTCTGGGCGGGATCGGCGTAACGAAACTCCGGCACGATCTGGAACCACCCCGGTCGGCCCGGGTCGCGATCATAGGTGTAGCCGCCGGTTTGCTTATAATATTCGGCGTACTGGGCGACCTTGTCGCGATCCACCTCAACTCCGAGTCCGGGACCTTCAGGCACCTTGATGCAGCCGTTTTCATATTTGAGCTTGCCACCCACCAGAATGTCGTCGGCCAGATGGTGGTAATGCGCGTCGGCCGCGAAATTGAGGTTGGGCAAGCTTGCCCCGAGATGCAGCATGGACGCGAGCTGAATGCCCAGTTCGCCCGACGAATGCACGGCCGCCGAGAACTGGAAGGTTTCAAGCACAGTGCCGGCCTTGTAGGCCTGCCGCAGTCCGCCCCAGAACGTCGTATCCAGCAGGATCACGTCGACCAGCGTGTGCCGGATGCACTGTGCGAGCTGCTCGAAATTGACCACCACGGTATTGGTGGCAGTCGGGATCCGTGTGGCCTCGCGGACCCGCCGCATGCCTTCGAGCCCCCAGGTAGGGTCTTCAAAATAGTCGTTGTTGAGGTTCTCGATCGCCTTGGCGACGCGGATCGACTGTTCCACCGACCATACTGCGTTGGGGTCTAGGCGAAGCTGATCGCGCGGGAAGGCCTCGGCCAGCGCGTGCATCACCTCGACATCGACATCGGGATGGAACACGCCGCCCTTGAGCTTATGGACGCGAAAACCATGCTCCTGCTTGAGCACTCTGGCATGGGCGACCATTTCCTCGGGCGTTGTTTCGCCTCCCGCCGCACCATTCTGGTAGCGATAGAAGAGATAGCTGGCGAACTCGACCTTGTCGCGGATGGCGCCGCCCAGCAGGTCGCAGGCGCGGATATTGAGGCGTTTGCCGACCAGGTCCATGCAGGCCATTTCGATAGCGGCATGAATCTGGAGACGGTTATTGTAGAGGGACGCCGTCGGGCTCATGATCTTCCAGCGCAACTGCTCGAGCTGGGTTGGGTCATGCCCCTTGAGGTAGGGCAGCATGGCCAGAACGGATTGCTGTGCGGATTCCCCGCCGCCTCCCAGCTCGCCAAACCCGGAATAGCCCTCTTCGTCTATGACCTCGACGATAGTGCGGATGAAACGCCCCCAGTGGGCACCGGCGCCATGACGCAGCGGCGCTTCAAGCGGTACAGCGATGGTCGTGGCGCGAATGTCTGCGATTTTCATGATTATTCTGCCTTTTGCGGCGAGCCGCCTATGATAGACAGCAGGCCACCATCCACCCGCACTGTTTCGCCGGTTATGAAAGAAGCCTTCTCGCTGAGAAGGAAGGCGACGAGCTCTGCGACTTCCTCGGGCCGTGCGCTGCGTCCCAGGGGATGCATGGCGTTGACTTCGCGCATAACAGCCTCCGGGTCTGGCGCCGTAGCGAGCGCATTGCGCAGCATGGGCGTATCGACCGATCCGGGCGCCACGGCGTTGCACCGCACACCGACGCTGGCGAAATCCACCGCAATTGACTTGCTCAATCCGATCAGCCCGTGCTTGGCCGTGGTGTAGGCCGCGACGCTAGCCTGCGTAGCGAGACCTTGCACTGACGCCATGATGACGATCGAGCCGCGCGACTTGACCAGTTCGGCAAGGCTGGCGTGCGCCATAAGATAGGCAGCACGCAGATTAACCGACATCACCTCGTCCCACGCATCGGGCGTGGTGGTCAGTGCGGTGCCGTACCGCTGGATACCTGCATTATGGGACAGGCCGCGGATCGATCCGCTTTGGGCCAGGCTCGCCGCCACGGCGCGCTCCGCCGTGGCCAGGTCGGCAACTGAGCCGACCACAGTGGTGACAAGCGATCCTGCGGCCCGAAGCAATTCAGCCACGGCGGTGAGTTCGCTCTCCGCCACATCGACAAGCACCAAGGGGTGTTTGTCTTCCGCCAGCCGAGCTGCGACGGCCCGACCTATGCCCATTGCGGCACCAGTGACGATGATGCTCATTCTCCGGCACCCTCCTTAGTGGAAATTCGCACCGAAGCGTACCAAGACGGTCCGGATCTCCAAGGGTGACAAGGCCAGGTCGAGCACGTCGCCCGAGCTCGGCAATGCCTCACGGGGATGCTCGAGAGGATCGGCCGCATGCGCTGCCGCGATTGGACGCCCGAACTTGATGGTGGCGTCAAAATTCTCCCTCAGGAGATTTTGTACGCGCAGCACCACCCAGCCGCCGCTTTCAGCGGGTTTACTTGTAACTAGAATGGGCTGTTCGCCGATGTCGAGGAAACTGCGGGCTGTGGTGTCCACCGGAGCGTAGTCGCGCACCGGCACTGGTGGAACATGCGCGTCCGCTGCAAAGCGACTGATCGTGCCGACATCCGGGCTTCCGGAATGTGTGGTCAACCGATAGCGGAGCGGGATCTTGCCACTCTGGCTTGGTCGGAAGTTGACCAGCCAATGGTTGTTCAGCGCCCAGGACATCACCGTGGGGCCCTCAGGACGCAAAGTGCGATCCCATTTGCCGGTGGTAATGCCGCCGAGGTGTACCAGTGGCGCATCGAGCGGCGCTATTGTGACACCCCTGACGCCATCCGAGACATTGACCCAGCGTGTGATTGGGTACCAATCCTTGGCCGCGCCATCGAGCTGGTCGTCATTGGGAACGGCGGGAATGCCGTTCAGATCGATCAGGAAGTCGGGCTTGCCAAGGTTGAATGGGAACGCGATGAACACGGCTTCGGCGTTGAGGTGCTCGATCTTGTCCAGCATCCAGTCTATGGCCAACTCTTTCTTTCCAGCGTCGAGCGCGTACCGAACGGTGGCAGAGCGCACACCTGCCGCTTGGATCGTTACGTCAATCCTCGCTTGGCCCTCAAAAATCTCGGCTGCAGAAATGGTCACCTTTGAGGCGACCTCCCGCTTCCAGGGGGTGTCGGAGCGCCCTTCGAAGAAGTTGGGGTGGGCGAAATCGATATTGGCAATCGCCAGCCGATCTTCGGGCGAGTCCACAGTTTCGTAGATGTACTGGCCCGGCTGCCAGCCTCGGTAGGTGCCAGCGTAGTCGTGGTTCTGGGCCTTGTCGAAGAAGCTCTTTATCCCACCCGTGGCCGGGTCGACTTCCAGCCGATAGTGCGCATTCTCGATAACATTGCCTTCCGCCTTCAGGTCGCCCGCCGGCACGCCGTCGGCGACTTTCAAGAATGCATAACCGGATGCCGGGATGCGACCGGCGACGCGCCGGATTGCCGGGATCGGACGCGCCCCACCCCAGGTGGTATTGCGATGGAAGAACGTATCGAGCATGCCGACCGGAGCAGCGCCGCCGCGCGGCTCCGGCTCTTCAACGATGACCTCGCGATCCCAGGGGAGCGAGTTGAAGACCAGGACCTCGTCGATGCCCGACGGCGGGAAAGCGACTTCTGGCTTCAGATCACCAAGGTTGAAATTGCCATCCTCGGCCTTGGCGCCAACCTTGGCGGCGATGGCGTTTGCGGCACGAGCAACCTGGTCGTGAGCATCCATGGCGGCCGAATAGGCGAAGCCCGCCTTCTTGTTCCATTGCGACAGTGAGAACAGGGCATAGGGCTCCTCTACGGAGGAGTAGCCACCCCAGGTGTGCTCGTCGTAGAGCGTCATGTTCTCATAGGTCGTGGCGGCGCGCTCAGGAGACCAGCTGCCTTTCTCGCCATCCATCCGGCGCCAGCTTTCCATTGCCTCCGCCATTTCCAGGATGCCGTGTGTGCGGCGGTTGATGCCGGTCTCACCAGCGGACGAGGCGACGCCGTCCGCCCAGTGGTCGGTCCAGTCACCACGCTGTGTACCGATGTTGCTCGCCCAGTCGCGCTTCAGCATGCGGCCGAAGTCGGTAACTGTGATGAACTCCATCCGCGGCGAGCGGCCTTCCGCGTTCCACTTGCGGACGAATTCGGGCATGCGCGGATCCGGCGGACCATTGTCCACCCGGACCGGATTGGTCGCCTCGCAATAAAGGAAATCGTAGGGGTAGGTGTCGTCGTTCTCGAGCTGCTCAATCCAGCGCGGCAGCAGGCGGTCAACGAGGTTCCAGTTACCGATACCCGCCTGGGATCGCCCGAAGAGATAGTGGTAGCCATTCCAGGCCAGGACTTTCTTGCCACTGGGCCCCTCCCAGTTGAACGCTCCGGGAAAGGGGTTGGGGCGCGCACCGCGGATCGGGTTCACGGCTTGCGTGTAAAATGAAATTCCAAGGTCGGCGAGAAGGTCGGCATAGAGCCAGGACACGCCGTTCACGTCGTCCTGCATGGCAGCTTCGACATTGAACCCGAACTCATCGCGTATCGCGCGCAGCGGATAGAGACTGCGGTGCATCTGTTCGACGTTGAGAAGCGGCGTCATGTTGTAGCTGATGCCGGCGATGTCGATCCGGCCCTGCTCGTGCCAGTATTTAAGCCGCCGTATCTGCTCGGCAGACGCAGAGCGCAGGTATTTCAGGAAAGGTCCTGTGGTTTCAACGGTCCAACGGTAGCGCGCTTCGGTCGGATAGGCGTCCGTTTTCTCAATCAGATCAAGCGCCTGCTCGACAAACTCGCCGTGCTGACGGATGCAATTATCCTGATAATCGGTGTAGCCGATATCGGTGTGCGAATGATTGCAGATCAAGATTTTCTGGATTTTGCCCACGTCGTTCCCTCCCGTACTTGGCACGTTGAATTTGCGCCTTAGTTCGACTACCATACTAGCACGTTAGTCGACGTCAAGGGACGTGCGGGAAAAATTTTGGAGACTAAGTTGGCCGATCTTGATGGAAAGAAAGTGCTGATTACTGCGGCCGCTCAAGGCATTGGCAGAGCGTCCGCACAGGCCTTTGCGCGTGCAGGTGCAGAGGTTGTGGCGACCGACATCAACGAGGTGGAACTCAGCACGCTTGCGTCAGAGCAGGGCATTTCGACCCGCAGGCTGAACGTCCTGTCGAAGCTTGAAATCGAGGCTGCGGTCGACGAGATTGGACGCATAGATATCCTTTTTAACTGCGCAGGCATGGTGCATAGCGGCACCATTCTCGAGATGACTGATGAGGATCTGGACCGGGCATTTGACCTGAACCTGAAAGCTCAGGTCCGAACCATCCAGGCCGTGCTCCCCCAGATGCTGCAACGCCGGGACGGGGCGATCATCAACATGGCGACAGTCGCGAGTTCGGTGAAGGGCGTCCCCAACAGGGCAGCCTACTCCATGTCGAAGGCTGCCGTGATCGGGCTGACCAAATCGGTCGCTGCAGACTATGTCTCATCCAACATCCGTGTGAATGCCATCTGTCCGGGCACAGTCGACAGCCCCAGCCTCCACCAGCGGTGGCGAGACACCGGCGATTTTGAGGCTGCTCGACAATCGTTCATCGCCCGCCAGCCCATTGGCCGGATCGCGCAACCAGAAGAGATCGCCGACCTCGCGGTCTATTTGGCGGGCGCCACATACACGACCGGTCAAGTCCACATCATTGACGGCGGTTGGACAGGTTAAAGCACCTCACAAAGCTAACCCGAAGAGGAAGGCAAACACGTCGGATATTCGGTGCTGGGCAGTGCAGCCGTAAGGCTGCCGCCGACAAGTCTACACTGTGATCCCTAGATATTACCAAACTGTGGGAGCAGCAGAGTGTAGACGAAAGTTTGTGGTCGCTAACGGGCCTGGCGACAACGCGCCTCAACTTCGAATCCGCAGCGGCACCGCAGCATCTTGGTCCATCCTTCAAGCCAGCCACGGACCCACGGACCCACGGACCCACGGACCCACGGACCCACGGACCCACGGA